>Ga0256811_1000033_pt1 | contig 8179 bp, 4 predicted proteins | sample 1016PU6metaG_FD_185949 | JGI IMG/M metagenome (GOLD analysis project Ga0256811, IMG submission 185949) | Sediment microbial communities from tidal freshwater marsh on Altamaha River, Georgia, United States - 10-16 PU6 | ecosystem: Environmental > Aquatic > Freshwater > Wetlands > Sediment | place... | reverse complement strand
TTTCCTCGAGCGGTACCGACAGTTCAAGCCGTCCGCCGGACGCCAACGAGCCGCGTTGCCAGCCGAGGTGGCCGCGGATTGCACCGGGACCCGCGGTCACGGTGAGGCCCGGGAGCTGGCCACCGCGTGCCCCGAGCATCAGCCCTCCGGTCTTCGCGTCGATCTCGATTTCGGCGTCGGTCTTCTCGAGCTTGCGCAGACCCGGCGCTTCGGACCGCAGGTGCCGGTCGATCGCGAGCTTCAGCGCGACCTTTGCATCCCACGCAAGCCTGCTGCCGCGCTGCCACGCCACGGCCTCTCCGAGATGCGCGGTCGAGGGCAGCACTTCCATCGTTCCGCCGCGCAGCACCTTGACGAAGCCAGTCTCGCCGCTACCCTTGCCCTGCAGCACCACGTCGTTCAAATAGACGTGACGGATGTTCTCGGCGGCGATGCGCGGAAATCGCAAGGTCCAGCCGCCGGGTCGCGGCGCAGACGGCTCCCGTACCGAGTCGATGAGAGTCATCCCGCCCGTGACGCCGGTCGCGCTCACGCTCGGTACGTGAACCACCTTCGCAAGCAGAGGCAGCAGCGCGACGCGGCCACTGGCGGAGTCGGCCTGGACGGACCACACCGTGCGACGCACGTGTCCCGCGATCTTCACTTCCGTGGCCGCAACGTGGCCGGGGTACAGCGTCCAGGCGGTCCTCCATCCAGCCACCAGCTTTTCGGGCCTGCTGTTCGCGAGATCGTGGCCGAGGGAACTGTTGAGCAGTGCGTTACCCGCTACCAGGTAGAGCACGTAGACGATCGCGGCGGCCAGGGTCGCCCGCCGCGCCCGGGCGCGCATCGCGGAGCGGCCGTGAGTGCGGTCGACTTCGTTCACAGGTGCTGCTCGAACAGTTCCCCGAGCGTCTTGTGGTAGCGCCTGATCACGTCATCGGGCGATTCGAACTCCGCCGCCTGCTCGGGCGTGACCTCGCGGCTGAAACGGAGGTCGCGGTTGAGGAAAGCGCGCCGCAGCTCTCGCGAAAGATCCGCCTGCTGGAACACGACGGCGGTCTCGCTGTTCAGTTTCTCGCTGCGCGGGTCGAGGTTGTAGGAACCCACCAGGCTTCGCGAGCCGTCGATGACCGCGTACTTCGAGTGCATGGTTCCCTGGTGGCGTTCGGTCTCTTCGGCGGACTGTCCGACCCATTCCCAGATTCGCAGTCCAGCGTCCTCGTTGGGACATGCTGCCACTTCGGGGGAGTCGTTCACGGCGAGCAGGCTCCTGTAGTATCCGCGGCCGACCAGGCTGATCTCGGGCAGGTCGTTGGTCTCGGGAGAGTTCGAGATCAGTCGGACCGACACGCACCGGCGGGCCGCGTCGGTCAGTGCCGTGCTGAGCGAAGGCGTCGGAACGAAGTAGGCGTTTGCGATGAGTACCTCCCGCCGCGCCCGCTCGATCAGCTTGACGTAGGCCTGCTGTATGTAGGTTTCCTTGAGCCGCGGCCGGTTCTGGATGAAGCGGCAGGTCGCACGGTGGAACACGAGCGCCGGCTCGCGGTATTCGAGCTCCGTGACCCTGGCCACGATCTCGGGCGACGTCTGGTACGGGATCGGCAGCTTGCCGGTCTTGTCCATCGCGCTGCGGGTCGCGTCCCAGTACAGGTTCGTGTTGAACATTCCGCGGCTCGTCTTCACGCCGACGAAGTAGTCGAAATTGCGGTCGAACGCGGCCACCAGGTCGCCGACGATCGCGCCGCGCAGCACGACGTCCTGGTCACGCCAGTAACGGTCGGGATTCGCGGGGTTGGCGCGGAAGTACTCGTTGCCGATGTTGAGGCCCCCCGTGACCGCCACGGCATGCTCGGTCTCGCCATCGATGATCCACATCTTCTCGTGGAAGCGCTTGTCCGGCTGCGCGGGGTCGACGTGCGGCGTGAGCCGCGGAATCGGCAGCTCGTTGAGCCACTGCAGAGCCATTGCCTCGTAGCCTTCGACCTCGACTCCGTGCTGCTTGAGGTCGAAATACATCCACTGGGTCTGCAGACCCGGATTCGAGAATGCATCGACGATCACGCGCACGTCGAGCCCGGCCGCCTTCTTCGCCTTGAGTACCTCGGCGATCCGCAGGCCGGTCTCGTCGCCGTTGAAGATCAGGGCCTGGATGCGGATCGATCGCTTCGCGTGCTCGAGCGTCCGCATGCGGACGGCAAACGAGTCCTCGCCGTTGCCGAGCACGGCGACGCGGCAATCGCCCGGCAGTCGTGGAGGGAACAGCCCGGACAGGCCGACGTCCGGATATTCACTGCCTGCGAACCTCGCATCCGGGCCGAGCACCGATGTGGCGCTGGTCTCATCGACGTAGGTCCGCAGTTGCGCCGTTGTTTCGGCGTCCGGCGCGGCGGGCGCGGAGGCGCAGGCCGCCAGCACGGACAGCACCGCAGGCACCGTGAAGGCGAGCCGGGCATTTCGGTGGCTGGATCTTGTAGCTTGCATCGGGTCCAGGAGACGTGCGGGCGATCGGCGGGCGGGTCCGCCGCGAGAGTCTACTTGCGCGCGGCGCGCCAGTCGTGTCCGCGGTGCCACTCGTCCGCGGTGTGTTCGGAGTGTCGTTGCGCAGGCAGGCGGAACCGTGGCATTAGTGACGACCATCAGGACCGGGTCCGCGGCGGGCGGCCCGTGGCTGTGTAGGGAGGGAGCGTGACGGACGCGTTTCGAATGATGTGCCTGTGCCTGCTCGCCGCAGCGAGCCTGCTCGTCGGGTGTGTGGCGTCCCCGGACGGATCTTCGTCCCCGGACGAGCAGCTCCCGTTCCAGCTGGCGCGGGTACAGGAGCAGACCAAGGACGGCGTGAGGGTGCAGATTACCGTCCCTACGGAAGCCGAGGTCTCCCGACACCTCGGGGCAAGCTTCGCGGATTACGGCATCCAGCCCATCTGGCTTCGCATCGAGAATGGCGGCGATACGGACCTGTGGCTGCTGCCGATCGCCATCGATCCGGATTACTACTCGGCGGACGAAGCCGCACTCGTCGTAGGGGCGAGGCTGCCGGATGCGGAGCGGGCCGACCTGAACGGCACGCTGCGTGCGAACGCCCTGCAGCTGTTCGTGGCGGCCGGCAAGGCTGTTGAGGGCTTCGTGTACGCGTCTTACGCGCGCGGTGGCCGGTACGTTGACGTGCGCCTCTCCGGCCGGCACAAGGGCGTGCGGCTGCGATTCGCCGTCCTGCTGCCCACCGAGGGCTTCGACTACGAGAGGTCGCAGCTGCGGGAGCTGTACTCGCGGGTGAACAACCTGCCCGACGTGACGCCCGCAGGGCTTCGCGAGCGCCTGCGCGAGCTGCCCTGCTGCACGAGCAATGCCGAGGGTACGGCCGAAGGCGACCCGCTCAACGTCGTCCTGGTCGGCACCGGTGAGGCCGCGATGGCGGCGCTCAGCGCAAGCGGCTGGATGTTCACCGAGGCCATCACCGCCGACAGCGTCCGCCGCATGGTCGGTGCGGCCATCGCCGAGAAGGCCATGCTCACGGCGCCGGTGAGCGCGCTCTACGCCTTTGGACGCAAGCAGGACGTCGCGTTGCAGCGCGGCAGGAGCACCATCAACCAGCGCAATCACATGCGAATGTGGCTGGCGCCGTTCCGCTGCGAGGGTCAGCCGGTGTGGGTCGGGCAGGTCAGCCGCGACATCGGGGTCAAACTCACGAGCAAGTCACCTTCGTTTACGACGCACGTGATCGACCCGGTCGTAGACGAGTCCCGAGAGTATCTGCTGCAGAGCCTGCTGTACCGCGAAGCCGTGCAGCGCTTCGCGTTCGTGCGTGGGGCCGGCGAGGCGAGCCGCGACCAGCCGCGCTTCAACCTGTCGGGGGACCAGTATTTCACGGACGGGATGCGGCTCGTCATCTGGCTGTCGAACGCCCCCGTCGCGCCCGAGCAGGCCGTGAACCTTGGATGGAACGACGCCACCGACCCGGTACTGCAGGGCAAGGGCGAGTACTCGAAGGTGCCGCGACGCGAGGAGGCGCCGCCATGACCAGCCCGGCCTGAGGAGATTCGCACGCGCAGGATTCCGACCGTCCCCGACGCGCCGCCGCGAGCCACCGCGCCTCGCTCCCGCACCCGCCTGCTGGTCGATGCCGGCGAGACCCCTGACGCAGTCGAGGGTGTGGACGAAGTTAGAGCGGTTCAGCCCCTTACGGCCGCGAGGATCTGCTCGAGCGCGGAGGGGTCCTCGATCGTCGTGAGGTCGCCGGGGTCCTGGCCCTCGCAAAGCGCGCGAATCGAGCGGCGAAGCAGCTTGCCCGAGCGCGTCTTGGGCAGCGCGGTGACGAAATGCACCCGCGCCGGGCGGGCGACCGCGCCGAGCTGCTGGTCCACGATCTTCATAACGTCGACCTCGTGGGCGACGCGCTTCTGCGGAGTGTCGGCCAGACTCGGGTCCTTGAGGATCGCGAAGGCCATCGCGACCTGCCCCTTGAGCGTGTCGGCGACGCCGACCACGGCGACCTCCGCGACGTTGGGATGGGAGGAGATCGATTCCTCGATCTCACGTGTACCGAGCCGGTGTCCGGCCACGTTGATGACGTCGTCGGTGCGGCCAAGGATGAAGTAGTAGCCGTCCTCGTCGCGAATGCCCCAGTCGAAGGTCGAGTACACCTGCCGGCCGGGCAGGCTCGACCAGTAGGTCGACACGAAACGCTCGTCGTCGCCCCACACCGTGGTCATGCAACCGGGTGGCAGAGGTCCGTTGATCGCGACCACGCCCTTCTGATTGGCGCCCATCTCCTCGCCCGTCACCGCGTCGAAGAGTCGCACGTCGTATCCATATACCGGCACGCCCGGCGAGCCGAACTTGCCGGGCAGCGCCTCGATGCCACGCTGGATTGCGAGGATCGGCCAGCCCGTTTCGGTCTGCCAGTAGTTGTCCACCACGGGCTTGCCGAGGCCATCGGAGATCCAGCGCGCCGTGGGTTCGTCGAGCGGTTCGCCGGCGAGGAACAGCAACCTCAGCGACGAGAGGTCGTACTGCCGCAGCAGTTTCGGGTCCTGCTTCTTCAGCACACGAATCGCGGTGGGCGCCGAGAACATGGTCGTGACCCGGTACTGCTCGACGATCTTCCACCAGATGCCGCCGTCAGGTCGGATCGGCGTGCCTTCGTAGAGGATCGTCGCCATGCCGGCGATCAGCGGTCCGTAGATGATGTAGCTGTGGCCAACGACCCAGCCGATGTCGCTGGTAGCAAAGTAGGTCTCGCCCCGGTTGCCGCAGAAGATGAGCTTCATCGAGGCGGCGAGCGCCACTGCGTAGCCGCCGGTGTCGCGCTGCACCCCCTTGGGTTTCCCGGTGGTACCGCTCGTATAGAGGATGTAGCTCGGCTCGGAACTCTCGAGCCATTCGCAGGGTACCTCGTCGTCCATGTGGGCGGCGCGCAAGGTGGCGTAGTCGACGTCGCGGCCGTCCACCCACGCCATCGTGGCCAGGCCGCGATTCACGAGCAGCACCTTTTCGGGCGGTGACTTCGTCAGTCGGATCGCCTCGTCGAGCAGGTGCTTGTACGGGACTGCCTTGCCGGCCCGCGAGCCCGCGTCCGCACTCACGATGACTTTGGGCTTCGCATCGTCGATGCGGGTAGCGAGGCTCACGGAGGCGAAACCGCCGAACACCACCGAGTGGATCGCGCCGATGCGCGCGCAGGCGAGCATGGCGAACGCCGCCTCGGGAATCATCGGCATGTAGATCAGCACCCGGTCGCCCTTGCCGACGCCCAGCGACCTCAGCATTCCGGCCAGGCGGCTGACCTCCCTGTGCAGCTCGCGGAAAGTGTAGGTGCGCTGCTGGTCGATCTCGGTCGACACGTAGATCAGCGCAGGCGAATCGCCGAGGTCCTCGACATGGCGGTCGATGGCGTTGTGGCAGAGATTGGTGCGACCGCCGACGAACCACTTTGCAAACGGCGGATCCGAGTAGTCGAGCACCCGCGAGAAGGGTGTCTGCCAGTGGATGAGCGAGGCGTGTTCGCGCCAGAAGCTTTCGGGGTCGCTGATGGAGCGTGCGTGCAGCGACTGGTAATTCTCCATGTCTCGTCCCCCAGCGGAGCGTGCCGATCCCCGCCTTGTAACGGTCACCCGGCCAGCTCGCCATTAGACGATGGGTCAAGTGCGGCGCAGAGCGCCGCAGGCGCGCCGGTCAGCCAGTCATCAGCCGGTCGATGTGGGCGACGGCGCTCGCTGCGAGCGCCGGGAGGTCGTAGCCGCCCTCGAGCGTCGAAACGATGCGCCCCTGTGCGAATCGGTCCGCGATCCCGGAAGCGAGGTCAGTGACCCAGGCGTAGTCGGCCGTCGCAAGCCGCAGCTCCGCAAGGTCGTCGGCGGCGTGAGCGTCGAATCCTGCCGAGATGTACAGGAGCTGCGGCGCGAAGGCCTCGAGCGCCGGCAGCCACTGCTCGGACACCGCCTTCCGGAACGCCTCGCTGCCGGCGCCGGGCGGCAGCGGGCAATTCACGATGTGCCCCGGCACCGAGCCAGGGTTCGTGCCAGGGTAGAGCGGGTACTGAAACGTCGAGCAGATCAGGACCCGACGGTCGCCTTTGAAGATGTCCTCGGTTCCATTGCCCAGGTGCACGTCGAAGTCGAGAACGGCGACGCGCGACAGCCCGTGAGCCTCGAGGGCGTGAGCGGCGCCGACCGCGACATTATTGAAGAAGCAGAAGCCCATCGCCTGCGAGCGCTCGGCATGGTGTCCGGGCGGGCGGACGTTGCAGAATGCCCGGCGCACCTCGCCACTCATCACGAGGTCGGTGGCCAGCACGTTTGCGCCGGCCGCGCGCAGGGCGGCCTCCAGTGTGTCCGGGCACATGAGTGTGTCCGGGTCGATTCGTGCGAGCCCTTCGGCCGGCGAAAGCGACGCGATGTACTCGATGTGCGAGCGAGGATGCACGCGCGCGAGCTGCTCGACGCTGGCGCGCGGCGCCTCGTGGTGCTTCAGGAAGTCGTGCAGCTGGCGCTTGTGCAGCAGGTCCTCGATGATGTCGATGCGTGCCGGCTGCTCGGGATGCCCCGGGCCCATCTGGTGCAGGCGGCAGGCCGGATGCGTGATGAACGCCACGGGCATGGGGCGACTCTTGCTGCGGTGACCCGGGATGTACCCGACGGAGTATAAAGTTAGCATGCGTCGGGTCGCCGACGTCGCGCGAAGATTCCTGACTTGACCGCCAAACTCATAGGCAGACTACTGCAGCCGTCTTCTCTGGTACTGGTCGGGGCCAGCGACACGCCCGGCACACTCGGCGACGTGGTACGACGCAATCTGGCCGGGGCAGGTTTCCCGGGCACGGTGCACTACGTGAACCAGCGCCACGAGTCCGTGGCGGGGCAGGTCGTGTACCGCAGCGTGGCCGAGCTGCCGTCGGTACCGGACCTGGCGGTGATCGTGACGCCGGCGGCGACCGTGCCTGGCATCATCGAAGACTGCGGTCGGCACGGCATCCCGGCCGCCGTGATCGTCTCCGCCGGCCTCGGCGACGACGGCGACGAAGGTCGCGAACTCGAATCCGAGGTCAAGCGCCGGGCAAGGGCACACAAGCTGCGGTATCTGGGGCCGGCCAGCCTCGGTGTCATACGCAGCGGCGGGCGTCTCAATGCGTCGTGCGGGCCGCGACCCACGCTGCCGGGACGGCTTGCGCTGGTGTCGCAGTCGGGTGCCATCTGTGCCGCGATCCTCGACTGGGCGCAGGCACGCCGCATCGGATTCTCGACGGTCATTTCGACCGGCCTCGGTTCGGACATCGAGCTCGGCGACATCCTCGATTTCCTCGCCCGTGATCCCGCGACCGACAGCATCATGCTGTACGTGGAGCGCGTGGGCGACGCGCGGCGCTTGATGAGCGCGCTGCGGGCAGTCGCGCGCGTCAAGCCGGTCGTAGTCATGAAGGCGGGCCGCCACTTCGAGGCAGCCGATCCGGATGCCGCCTTTCACACTGGAGCACTGGTCGGGCCCGACGACGTCTTCGACGCAGCGATGCGTCGGGCCGGCGTGCTGCGCATCCGGGACTTCTCCGAGCTCTACACGGCTGCGTCCACGCTCGGTGCCGGAGTGCGAGTCTCGGCGAGCAGGCTGGCGATCGTTTCCAATGCTGGCGCTCCGGGCGCCATCGCAGTCGATCGAGCGGACGACCGCCGGCTCAATCTCGCGGCGTTCGGCGAGGAGTCCCTGA
>Ga0256811_1000032_pt1 | contig 8199 bp, 5 predicted proteins | sample 1016PU6metaG_FD_185949 | JGI IMG/M metagenome (GOLD analysis project Ga0256811, IMG submission 185949) | Sediment microbial communities from tidal freshwater marsh on Altamaha River, Georgia, United States - 10-16 PU6 | ecosystem: Environmental > Aquatic > Freshwater > Wetlands > Sediment | place... | reverse complement strand
GTCGTGGACGCGAACGCAGCCGCTGCTGCGCTGCCGGAGGCGCAGCGGACGCTCGAGCAGCGCTACGGTCCCCTGCAGGCGCCGCTCGTGCAGAGGTTGTGGTGCACTCGTGAACTGCCCGGGCTGCGCGACGAGTCGAATGCGCGCAGCCTCGGGCTTCTCGATCAGGGCTGCGGGAGTTCCCCGTGAGCGCCGGGGTGCCTCGGGTGACGGCCGTCGAGGCAGCCGACGCTGCCGATTCGATGCCGAATCGCGGGGAATGCGACGCGCCCGCGCCCGCGCGACAATGTGCAAACGCCGGCTGCGGTTGATTCCGATGTCCGACCCGACTCTCACTCTGGTACGCCGCCTGCACGCGCTCGCACGCACGGGCCAGCACTTCTGCGGCAGCGAGTACGACCGCGAGCGCTACGCCGAGATCGAGCGCATCGCGGCCGAACTGCTGGCCGGCACCTCGCCGCCCGATCGCGACGCGCTGCTTGCGACGTGGCGGCGGGAGACGGGCTACGTCACGCCCAAGATCGAGGTCCGTGGCGCCGTCTTCCGCGACGGCCGGGTGCTGCTGGTGCGCGAGACGGCGGACGGGCGCTGGACGCTGCCCGGCGGCTGGGCGGACGTCAACGAGTCGCCGTCCGAGGCGATCGAGAAGGAGATCGTGCAGGAATCGGGATTCCGTGCCCGCGCGGTGAAGCTGGCCGCATTGTGGGATCGACGTCGCCACGGGCACGGCGCCTCGGTGTTTCACTGCTGGAAGGCCTTCTTCCTGTGCGAGATCGACGGCGGCGAGGCGCGCGGCAGCTACGAGACCGACGCCGTGGGCTTCTTCGACCCGCTGGAGCTGCCGCCGATGTCGCTCGGTCGCTGCACGCCGCGTCAGGTGGCGCGCATGCTCGACCACTGGGTCGACTATCGCGGCGAGCGGACGCTGCCGGCGGACTTCGACTGATCAGCGCTCGATCTTGAATTACACGTCGGCGCTCTGGTCCAGTCCCGCCTCGACCTTGAGCGCCCAGCGATCGTTGATGGTGTAGCGGGCCTTGATCGTGTTGATCGCCTCGGCGATCGAGATGCCGTAGCTCACGAACAGCTTCGGGGAGAAATACTTCCCGATGACGACGGCGGCGTCCTCCTCGTCCTGCTCGACCGCCACCTCGTCGAGCCCGAGACGGGTGCCTATCCCGCCGAGCAGCAGACCGCCGCCGCTCAGCGCGAGGCTCTGCGCGGCGCGATTCAGCGAGGCAGCCTCACCCGACTGCAGCGTGTTGAGCGAACGTCCCATGATCAGGTAGGAGAGCGCCTCGTTCTCGGGCATCGGCGGCTCGGACTTGAGCGTGACGAACGGGTTGTCCAGCGTGCCGCGCACGAGGATCCTGACGGTGATGTTCTCCTGCTTTATCTCGCGCTCGCCCACCAGGTCGAGCGCGGGCTCGTTGATCGGCGTGCGCTCGTAGCTCAGCACTCCCTTGGTGATCTTGACGTACTGGCCGAACGCCTTGTACTCGCCTTCGACCACGTGGATCGCGCCGTCACCGCGCACGACGTCGCCCGGTTTCGTGAGGACGGTGACGCTGCCGGCCAGGTCCGCCTTGAGGCCGTAGCTGTCCACGCGGACGTCGTCGCCCAGCACGATCTTCACGCTGCTGCGCACGCGGTCGAGAGTGGACGGCCCGGTGTCCTCGACCTCCATGCCGACGATGTGTTCGTCGGGCGAGGTCGACACTGTGGTGCTCAGGTCGCGCGGGCTGATGCGCGCGACCGGAACGAGCACCTCGCCCGTGACGTCGTAGCCGTCCGCGCCCGCCTGCAGCGTGATGTCTGGCGAGGCGACGATGCGGTATTCGGGCGTGTCCGCGAGCGTGAGCGTCTTGCCCGCGAGGTGCAGCTGCCCGGTCATCACGCCCGCCGGCCACGAGAAATCGCCGTCGAACGAGAGTTCGCCTTCCTTGGCCGTGCCGTGCCCCGAGAAGACGAGTTCGTCGCCGACGAAGCGCCCGTCGAGCGTCAGCGCGGCCAACGACAGGTTTGTGCGGTACATGTCGAGCCGACCGTCGCGCACGTGGAACTCGCCATTGAAGCGCGGCTCGCCCAGCGTGCCGCCCAGCGTGAGTGCCGCATCGAGGCTCCCGCTCGAGCGGTCGACCTCCGGGACCAGCACCGGGAGCCCGGTGAGCGTCTGGGAATCTGCGCGCAGCGTACCGGTCAGCGGCAACTCCGCCAGCGGGCGTCCTGGCTCGCGACGGGCACTGGCATGCCCCTGCAGACGGCTGCCCTCGGCGAGGTCCAGGCTCACTTCGCCCCGCAGTTCCTCGGGCGTCGCGTACACGTCGAGACGTCCGCTGCCGAGGTGGATGCGCTGCGTGCGGAACTTGTTGCGCGGCACGTCGAGGACGGGTTCGTCGAGGTAGATGGTCGTGCCGCCAACCCAGTCGTGGCCCGGGGTCTGCTCGGCCCAGCCGCTCGCCTGCAGACGGCCGTCGAATTCGCGCCAGCCGAGAATCGAGCGCAGCAGCCGCTTGAGCGGCCAGTCCTCGGCGCTGTAGAGGACGCGCCATTGCGCGGGATCGGCGTGCCACTCGCCCTCCGCGCAGAACCGCGCTTCGCCCGTTGCGAGACAGACAGGGTCGACGCGTGCGCCTGTGGCACCGAGCTCGAGGGACGCCGGCTGGAACAGTGACGCGGTCCCGTCGGCCGTAACCATCGAGGCCTCGTCGATCCGTCCGCTCCAGAGCGCTGCGTCGGCGTCGTAGGAGCCGGCCGCCACGATGTGTCCCCTGAATGCGGGCAGGCGCCGGGCTTCGTCGCCCATCGACGCGTACTCGACGGTCATACGATGATCACGCGTCAGTCCGTGCGCCTGCAGTCGCGCGGTGTCGAGCAGCATGGGTCCGAACGCGATCGTTTCCGCGCGCAGCTCCGCCCGCGACTCGCGGCCCTCCGTGAGGTCGGCGTCGATGTCGGCATCGAGCGAGGCGACCTCGACGCCGGCCAGTCGCAGCCGCCGGCCGCGGACGCTGGCGACGACGGCGGGCCGCTCGGGATTGCCGGTGAGCGAGCCGGTGGAGACGAGCTCGCCGGAGATGGCGGGATGCAGCAGCGCGAGATTGCGTACGTCCGCGCTCCAGTGCAGGTCCGCGCGCTGGCCCCAGCGGCCGTCCAGTTTCACGTACGAGGGGCCGTTTGCGACCGCAAGGTCACGGAATTCGTAGTCCCCCTCGAGGTGCGCGATCTCGCCGTGCGCGGTGAGCGCGCGACCCAGCACCTGTCCGCTCACGGACTCGAGCCGCGCCGTCCATGGAGCGGTTGTCGAGAGACCACGGCCCTCGATGGTCGCGACGCCGCTCACGCGGCCGGGAAGGTCCGGGCGCACCGAGGTGACGTCGATGTCCCTCGCGTCCACGCGCGCGCTCCAGTGCTGCTCGCCCGACCACTCGAGGCGGCCTCCGCCCGAGACGCGTCCGCCGAGTGCCCTGCCGTCGAGTCGCTCGAGTACGAGCCGGCTTCGGTCCATGGCCCCCGAGGCGGTGAACTCGGCCGGGGGCAGCCCGGTCAGGGCCGCGTTTGCCTGCACGTCGAACGCGTACGGCATTGCGCCTTGCAGCGTGAAGGTACCGAGCGGGCTTTCAAACCAGGGCTGGCCGGCCAGCGGCCAGCGCAGCGCCGTCCAGTCGCCGCTGAGTTCCAGGGCGGGCGCGTCGCCCTGGAATCTGACGTTGCCCGCCACCGACAGCGCGAGACTCGATCGCGGCAGCCACGCACGCAGCGCCGCGATCTCCATCGTCTTCTCGAGCCAGCGGCCGTTGCCCTGCACGCGCACCGGCCCGTCGCCGAACTCGGCGGCCGTCAGCGTGCCGTCCACTCCGATCGAGTCCCGGCCGGCGTCTAGTGCCACAGAGCCCGCCACGCGCGGCAGCCGGCCCGGCTCGATCCACGGCGAGCCGTCGAAGCCGGTCGTGCGCAGCGTGCCCACGAGCCGCGGCGCGTCGTTCAACCCGACCGCGTTGCCAATGAATGCAAGTTCCGCGGGTGCTGCGAGCGTTGCCGTCGTCGCGAGCCGCGCGAGGTCGCCGTTCACCACGGCCGCGAACCGATAGAGCCGCTCGTCGGGCAGCTGCCAGCGGCCGCTGGCCGCACCGCGGAGCCCGAGCGGCTCGGTCGCACGCAGGGTCAGCGTGCCGTCGATGCGCCCGAGCCGGTCCTCGACGACGACGTCGGTGAGGTCGATGTTCCAGCGCGTCATGGCGAGCGCGCCACGGACCGAGTCCACCGCGTAGCGCTCTCCGCTCGCTAGCGTGAGCGCCGCTCCGTCGATCTCGATTGCCGGCGCGACGATCCGGAGGAAGCTCGGCAGGAAGCGCACCGGCTCCTGCGACCGCTCCTCGTGTGCCTTAAGGGTGACCTCGACGTGCCTCGCGGACAGCCCGTCGAGGCGCAGCGTGCCGGCGAGCAGCGTACGCGGGCGCAGCGAGTCCAGCCGCACGTTCTCCGCCTCGATGCGAACGGCATCGTGCTCGATGAGGAGTCGGTCGATGGTGACCGGCCCCGCGAGCCTGCCGTTCGCGCCCATCGCGACCACGCGCACCGAGGACAGGCGGTCGAGCTGCGCCAGTGCGAATCGCAGGCCCGCGTCGGTCTCGAGCAGGCGCGAGCCGAGGAATATCGGCGTGCCGACCAGCGCCACCAGCACGACGCCGAGTACCACCCAGCGCCAGCGCATCACAGTACCTGCGTGATGTTCAGGTGGACGCGCGGGCGCCGGCCTTCTTCCGAGAGTGCCTGCGCCACGTCGAGGCCGATCAGCAGCATGGGCAGCTTCCAGCGCACGCCGACGCCGACCGAGTACTCGAGCGGCGTGCCCCAGTCGTTGAAGGCGTTGCCGATGTCGAAGAAGGCCGCGCCCCGGAAGTTCCGCGGCAGGTCGCGCTCGAACTCGATCGACCCCACGAGCTTGTGCTCGCCACCGACGCCCTGGTCGCTCACCGTGCCGGGGTCGGGGTTGGGGCCGGCGGGCGGGCTCAGCTCATCGAGCGCGAAGCCGCGCACGCTGCGGTCGCCGCCCGCGAAGAAGCGCTGCGACGCGGGCAGCTCGGAGAAATCGTTCACCCAGCTCGTGCCGAGCTCGCCCCGCAGGCGCACGTACCACGGCCCCTCCCTGCTCAGCCGCCAGACCTTCTCTGCGCGCGAGTAGAAGCGCAGGTAAGAGGCGTCGGAGCCGAGGCTCGACGGGCTGCCGGAGAGCTCGAAGTAGTACGCTTCGTCCCGCATCCATCCGGTCAGGAAATTGGGCGGCTGCGTCGCGTAGCTCACGCCTGGTATCAGCAACAGGTCCTGCGTCGTGGTCCCGTCCGGATAGACCGACGTCTCGTCGTTCAGCTGCAGGAACAGAACGCGTTGCCACTCGCCGAGCGCCTGCGTCAGTCCGGCCGACGCTTCGTAGCGTTCGCTGTCGACGTCGCCCAGTTGCTCGTTGATGTAGCCGCCCACGAACTCGAGTTTCTCGAGCGCCGGGTCGCCGACCGGCACGATGTATCGCGCCAGCGCTTCCTGCAGCACGGCCGAGGCGGTGAGCTCCAGACGGGAGTGGTGGCCGCGCATGTTCACGCGCCGGTTGTCCCAGGCGAACTTGCCGCGCAGCTGCGTGTCGGTTCCGTAGCCGAAGCTCGCCGAGTAGCGGTTGCGCCGGATCGGCTCGGCGCGGATCGTCACCGGCACGGTGAGCGAGTCGGGGTCGCGTTCACCCGGCGTGATGACCACGTCGGAGAAGTAGTTGCTGTCCTCCAGCGCGTACTGCGTGCTGCGGATGCTCTCCGTCGAGAACGTGCGACCCGGGGCGAAACGCACGAAGCGCTGCAGCAGCGCGTCGTCGATCACGTCCTGCGCCGCGATCACCTCGCCGAAACGATACAGGCCGCCGGTGTCGAGTTCGATCGACGCCGAGGCGGTCAGCGCCGGCGGATCGACGATCAGTTCCCGGTGCGTCAGCTTTGCATCGAGGTAACCCTGGTCGAGTGCCTCGCGCAACAGGTCGGCCTTGAGTCTCTCGTAGGCGAGGTGATCGAGGCGGCTGCCGGGCTTGAGCGTGCTCGCGCGAGTAATGGCCTTGAGGCCCGGTTCATCCGCTCCCGCCCCCGTCAGGCGCACGTCGACGGACTTCATGAGCACCGGCTCGCCCGGGTCGATTCGCAGCCGCACGATCCAGGTCCTGTCGTCGCGGCTCGTGCGGCTGCGGATGGCGGGCGAGTAGTACCCGAAGGGCCTCAGTGCATCGGTCGCCTCGTCGACCGCGCGATCGGCGAGGCGTCGCACCTGCGCATCGGTGACGTCGTCCCGATCCACGTACCGGCCGAGGGTCAGGTAGCCGCGGATGTTGTCGGCGATCGCGCGGTCCACGCCGTCGATCTCGATGCGGATGGTGGGCGGCCGCAGCCGCTCGGTGATCGTCGCCGCGGCGGACGGATTGCCTGCGGCCACCAGCAGCACCGTCGCCAGCACGGACGCACTGCGCCTGAGCCTCGCTGCGATGCCTGCGGGCGTCACGCGGCTGCGTCCCGGAACCCGACGCGCGTCGCGCCCGTCTGGCCCCCGGCGACGTCGAAGCGCCGTTCGAACACGACGGTGCGGCCGTCACGGCCGGCGAGCACGACGGTCGAGCAGCGTGTTCCGTAGCGTTCGTGGCGCACGAACGGCGCGGAAAGCGCGCGCTCGAGCTCCGGCGGCAGACCGGAGCCGGTGCTGGGCGTTTCCGCCGCGGGCTCCGCGTCGCCGAGAACCTCGAACAGGCGCGCGACCGAAGGCTCGTCGCTGCCGAGCACGGCCGCGAACCGCTCCCGGGTGCGCACGAGCTTGGGCCAGGGCGCGTCGAGACTGTGATTGCTGAGCCCGTATATGCCGGGCGGCAGGGCGCGCGGCGGCGCATCGCCCACGTTCGAGTAGTAGTGGAGTCCGCCGTGATCACCGACCAGCAGGCTGAAGCCTGCGAACTGCGAGGCGCGACCGCGCAGCCCGTCGAGGTAGCTCGCCGGAGGCGCGTCCCCCGCGAGGAACTCCGGCACCAGGCCGCCACGCGAGGGCGCCGCGGCGGCCGTGGTGCCGCCAGCCGCCGGTTCGGCGTCCCGGAAATTCGTGAGCAGGCCGAATCGACCTGCGCGCGATACGCCGAGCCAGGTGCCGCCGGCGCGCAGGTCGCGCCCGGCGAGGATGTCCGGCGCGTCGCTCCACCAGTCGAGCGGCGCTGCAGGCCGGTCGTGGAACTCGTCGCGGTTGCTCGCGATCACCAGCCGGTAGCCGGGGTGCGACAGCCAGGCGAGGACGAGCAGGCACATGGCGGGATTGTAAGGGTGTGAACTCGCCGACACCCGCGGTCCGCAGCTCGATCAGGTTGCTGCGGTCGGGGAGTCGGGCGGTCTGCGTCTCCCGAACAGCACGCGGCCGGCCTTGCGTGTGGCCCACCACAGCAGAGCCACTACCGCGACCAGGCACAGCAGCGGCACGACGATCGCGAAGATGCTGATGCCGGTGGCGCCCACCGTTTCGACCGTGGAGACCACGGGGTTGGCGAGCCCGCCCGTCAGCAATCCGGACTTGGCTCGCAGCAGCGCGGTGCTGCCCTTCGCCAGTCCCGCGGCCCCGCCACCGGCGATCACCGCGACGGGCCACATCACCTCGGGTGGCACGTCGGTCATGACCGACGCGCTGGCGACTGCGCCCGCAGCCAGCGTGGCGGGACCCGCCACCACGTCGAGGGCGTGATCCACGCCCGGAATGTAATAGGCCAGCGTTTCAGCCACCGCGGCCGTGGCGAGCATCAGCAGCGCCGGCGTGCTGGCGAGCCAATGGAACCCGTCGCCGAGCGGCAAGGCACCCATGCGTGCCGCCAGTCCAGCGATCAGCAATGGAATGAAGATGCGGAAGCCGGTGGCGGCCGCCAGCCCGATGCCGAGCGCGACGCCGATCAGCGAGTGCCAGGAGAAGTCCATGTTGAGTCCGGTGTGGTGTCGGCGGGGCGTACGGTGCGGTCATCGTGCCCCATCCGGCGGGGCTCGACAATCAAGGCGAACCGCCGAGCGAATCCCAGGCGGTCTTCGCGATCAGCGCGCTCACCACGGCGATGAATACCCAGCGCACGAACCCGCTGCCGTGTCGGATGGCAAGGTGGCTGCCGACCTGCGCACCACTGACGTTGCAGGCCGCCATGGCGAGGCC
>Ga0256811_1000030_pt1 | contig 8277 bp, 5 predicted proteins | sample 1016PU6metaG_FD_185949 | JGI IMG/M metagenome (GOLD analysis project Ga0256811, IMG submission 185949) | Sediment microbial communities from tidal freshwater marsh on Altamaha River, Georgia, United States - 10-16 PU6 | ecosystem: Environmental > Aquatic > Freshwater > Wetlands > Sediment | place... | reverse complement strand
CATGTGCTCGTCGACCATGATCAGCTCGTAGATGCCGGTGCGTCCCCGGTAGCCGCCGGCCGAGTCGCGCGCGCCCGGACGGTACAGCGTCGGCGACGGCAGGTCGTCCGGCAGGTTGAGCAGGCGGCGCTCGTAGTCTCCGGCCGTGTACGCCTCGCGAGTGGCCGGGTTCAGGACGCGGACGAGACGCTGCGCCAGCACGCCGATCAGGCTCGAGGCCAGCAGGAACGGCTCGATTCCCATGTCGCGCAGGCGGGTCACGGCGCCCGCGGCAGTGTTGGTGTGCAGGGTCGACATCACGAGGTGGCCCGTGAGCGAGGCCTGAACGGCGATCTGCGCGGTCTCGAGGTCGCGGATTTCGCCGACCATCACGACGTCCGGGTCCTGCCGCAGGATCGCGCGCAGGCCGCGCGCGAAGGTCATCTCGACGCGGCTGTTCACCTGCGTCTGGCCGATGCCGTCGATGTAGTACTCGATCGGGTCCTCGACCGTCATGATGTTGCGCGTGCGGTCGTTGATGCGGTCGAGCGCGGCGTACAGCGTCGTCGTCTTGCCGGATCCGGTCGGTCCGGTCACGAGCAGGATGCCGTTTGGCTTGTGGATCAGCTCGTCGATCAGGCCCTGGGTCGCCAGGTCCATGCCCAGCGAGTTCAGGTCGAGGCGGCCGGCCTGCTTGTCGAGCAGTCGCAGCACCACTCGCTCGCCGTGACCGGCGGGGATGGTCGAGACGCGTACGTCCACGGCGCGACCGGCGATGCGCAGCGAGATGCGGCCGTCCTGAGGCAGGCGCTTCTCCGCGATGTCGAGCCGCGACATCACCTTGATGCGCGACACGATGAGCGGCGCCACCGCGCGCTTGGTCTGCAGCACCTCGCGCAGCACTCCGTCGACCCGGAACCGGATCACCAGGCGGTTCTCGAACGGCTCGATATGGATGTCCGACGCGTTTTCCTTCACCGCCTGCGTCAGCAGGGCATTGATGAGGCGAATGACGGGCGCCTCGTCCTCGCTCTCGAGCAGGTCCGACGGTTCCGGGATCTCCTGTGCGAGGTTCGCGAGGTCGGTCTCCTCCTCGAGGCCGCCCATGGCGTCCATCGCCGCACTCGAGCCGCCCTCGTACGCCTGGCGCAGCAGCACCTCGAAGCGCACCGCGTCGACACGCTCCACGGTGAGCGGCCGCCGCAGGTGCCGGCGCACCTCGGCCAGCACGAGCGGAGAGGCGCCGGCTCGCAGCACGATGTCCGCCGAAGCGTCGTCGAGGCCGCGTACCAGCACCCCGTGCCGTTTCGCAAACGCGAAGGGCAGGGGTCGCGGCGGCTCTGCGACCCTGCCCGCCGCGGCGATGATGGCTTCGTCGGTCGCAGCGGTGCTCACGGCGGCGGCTGTCCGTCCGGCGGAGGCGGCGGGGGCTGTGGAGTTGCCGGCACCGGGGTGGTGCCGAACGGCGTGGTGGTCTTGACCGGCGGCGGCGCTGGCGGGGGCGGGGCGATGCCATAGTCGCTCGCAGTGGCCCGCTCGGCGGGCGTCGCGCCGGCGGGCGCCACCTGCTGCGCAGGATTGAGCAGCTCGGGCGGCACCAGGTTCTCCAGCGCCGGCAGCGTCGGCTGCCGTTCGCCGGGCATGAGCGGAACGCGGCCGCTGTTGCGATCGAGTTGCTGGTCGCGGATGTAGTTGTACTTGGCGTTCGTCTCGATGGCCGCGTCGATGCCGTCACGAAGGATGCGCGGGCGGATGAACACCATCAGGTTCGTCTTGACCTTGTCCACGCTGCGCGTCTTGAACAGCTCGCCGAGGAGCGGGATGGAGCCGAGGAACGGCACCTGCGACTTGCTCTCGCGCACCTCGTCGGAAATCAGGCCGCCGAGCACGATGATGCCGCCGTCCTCGACCAGCACCTTGGTCGTGACCACGCGCTTGTTGGTGATCAGGTCGGTGGAGCTCACCTGCTGGGAGCTCGCGGCGATGTTCGAGGCCTCCTGGGAGATCTTCAGCACCACCGAGTCGCCTTCGTTGATCTGCGGCGTGATCTTCAGGATGTTGCCGACCTCCTCGCGCTGGACGGTCTGGAACGGGTTGTTGAACTGGTTGGCGCCTGTCCCGCCCGTGCTGCTGGTCGTGTAACTGCCGGTGATGAACGGGACTTCCTGCGCGATCTTGATCTCGGCCTCCTCGTTGTCGAGGGTGACCACCGACGGAGTCGCGATGATGTTGGTGTTGCCGACGCCCCCGATCGCCCGGATCAGCGCCGCCCAGCTGAGACCGTCGTTGACCACCTTGCCGAGGCCGAGCGTGAGTCCGCTGGGCAGGGCCGCGATCGAGTCGGGATTGAGGACGCCCTGGATGATCTCGCCGATGCCGGTGCCGTTCACGGGCTGCACGAAGCCGCCCGCGGGCAGCACGTTGCCCTGGGAGTCGCGGTCGCCGATCAGCCAGTTGATGCCGAGGTCCATGGACTTGTCGATCGACATCTCGACCAGGATCGCCTCGACCAGCACCTGAGCGCGACGGATGTCCAGGCGGTCGACGATCGACATCACCGAACGCATGATCTTGGGGGGCGCAGTCACCACCAGCGCGTTCGTCTGCGGTTCGGCCCAGATCGCCACGCTCTTGTCGACGGCGGCGGACGCCGCTGCCGGCGCTGCGCCGCCGGGCGCCGCACCCGGGACGGCCGCAGCGGTGATTCCCTGGATCTGCTCGCGCAGCTTCTGTGCGATCTTTTCGGCGTCGGCGTAGCGCAGATAGCGCACCTGCGTGTCGCCGCCGGCTTCGAGCGGCGTGTCGAGGTGCGTGATCAGCGTCCGCAGTCGAAGCCGTTGCGAGGACTCGCCGCTCACGAGCACGCTGTTCGTGCGCTCGTCGGCCACCATCTTCACCGCAGGTGCGCCGGCGCCCTCGGCGCCGGCCGCCGTGTACAGCGTGTTCACGATGCGCACGACCTCGACCGCGCTCGCGTGCTCCATCGGTATGACGTCGATGTTCTCGTCGCCCGTCTGGTCGATGCGCTGGATGATGCGCATGATGCGGTTCACGTTCGCCGCCCGATCCGAGATCACCAGCATGTTCGAGGCGGGGTAGGCCGCCAGGTGGCCGTACTGAGGGATCAGCGGACGCAGGATCGGCACGAGCTGCGCCGCGCTCACGTTCTTGACCGCGACGACCTGCGTCACGACCTCGTCCGACGTACTGCTGACGCGCGAGGGCAGGTCGTTGGCCGGCAGTTGGCGCGCGTTGGCGTCGGGGACGATCTTGATGACGTCGCCGGAGGGCACCGCCACGAACCCGTGCACCTGAAGGATCGACAGGAACGCCTCGTAGAAGGCGGCCGGCGACATCGGTGTCGAGGACAGCATCGTGACCTGCGCGCGGACGCGCGGATCGACGATGAAGTTCTTGCCGGTCACCGCGCTCACCGCTTCGATGATCTGCGAGAGGTCCGCGTCCTTGTAGTTCGGCGTGATGAGGCCCTGCGACTGGGCCGGCGCGGCGGCCGGCACACCGAAGGCCAGGGTCGCTGCGAGCAGGCCGCCGGCCAGCCTGGTGGCAACCCGGTCAATTGACTTCAATTTCATCCTCACTCCGTGGCCTCGGTGGCGTCGGAGGTCGCGGGTACCTCGCTGACCGGGATCGCCTCGGGCGACGCCGCGGCCGCCTCGGCGGCTACGACGGCGTTGTTGATGCTGACCTGCGTACTCTGGCCGTTGCGCTCGACCGTCACCGTGACCTGCGTCGCGCTGTTCATGGACTGCAGGATCTCCATGCCGCGGGCGGGGTCGTCGAGCGGCGTGCCGTTGATCGCCGTCACGAGGTCGCCGGGCATCAGCCCCAGCCTGGCGAACTGCTGGCGGTTGCGGCCCGGGTAGACCCGGTAACCGCGCTGCTGGCCATTGGCGAACACGGGCTGCGGCCGGATGATCTCGGTGATCGCCGCGGGATTCTGGGTCGCCAGTTCCTGCAGCCGCTGGCCGAGCATCGGGTCCGGCGGCGGCCGGTCCGGCGGGCTCATGCTCGCGGCGCTGGCGCCCCCACCGGTGAACTGTTTCGGGAGCATCAGGGACTCGAGTTTGCCACCCCGGTCGAGAATGACGCGGTCAGGGTAGACCGCAAAGAGCTTCGCACCTCCCGCAACGGTCTTGCCGACCGAGTACACGCGTGCGCTGGCCGCGCTCTCGCCCAGGATCGCATAGCCGTTCTTGGGGTCGGAATGCGCTATGGTCCCCGCCAGCACGAGGTTCATGCGGGTGGCGGCGACCGCGTTGGGGTCCACATCACCGGCAGCCGGGGCGCCGGCCACGCCGAACAGGTGGGCATTCACGATCCGCTCGACGTCGACAGCCGGCCCGACCGGGGTCGCCGCCGACGGTGCCGGAACCGCACCGGCCGGTACCGCAGCGGGCCGTACGCCGAGCACAGTCCAGGTGACCTGGACCGCCTGCCAGGCGAGCAGGACGACGAGGCCCGCCGACACCCAGAGAGGCAGCGACCGCGCCGATGCGACGGGCGCCAGCCCCGTGGCCGAGGTGGCCATGGAAGCAAGGCTTTTCGGCAGCTGCATCGAGTGGGATTATCCCTTGACCCGCCGGTATCCGGCAAAACCGACCGCATGATACGGACATGCGGGAGTCTGCCTCAAGACAATCGCGCAACTATCAGATCGTGCGAACCGTGCATGGTTCCCGTTTCGCCGCTTGTCACCGGCCGGTCGTGGCCCTATATAGACATGGCGGAAGCAGCGGCGGGCAATGAGCGACGAACGTACGCAACAGAGCCACGGGCTCGTGGTCGAGGAGGCGCAGCCGCGCACGAAGCGGCCGCCGCTCTACCAGGTCGTGCTCCTGAACGACGACTACACGCCGATGGAGTTCGTCGTGGACGTGCTCGAGCACATCTTCGGCATGGACCGCACGACCGCGACGCGTGTCATGCTCGAGGTGCACACGCGTGGCAAGGGCGTCTGCGGCGTGTTCACCTACGAGATCGCCGAGACCAAGGTCGCGCAGGTCACCACCTACGCGCGGCAGAACCAGCATCCCCTCCTGTGCACGATGGAAGAGGCCTGACGCAGTGCTGAGCAGCGAACTCGAAATCTGCCTGAACGAGGCGTTCCAGGCGGCCCGCGAGGCCCGCCACGAATTCATGACCGTCGAGCACCTGCTGCTCGCGATCATCGACACGACCCGGGTGCGCGAGATCCTGCGCGCCTGCGGCGCAGACGCGGCGCGGCTGCGCCGCGAACTCGCCGAGTTCATCGACCAGACGACGCCGCGCCTCAAGCCGGACGACGACCGGGAGGTGCAGCCGACGCTGGGCTTCCAGCGGGTCCTGCAACGGGCCGTCTTCCACGTCCAGTCGAGCGGCAAGAAGGAGGTCTCGGTCGCGAACGTGCTGGTGGCGATCTTCAGTGAGAAGCACTCGCACGCCGCCTACCTGCTGACGCTGCAGGACGTCTCTCGCCTCGACGTCGTTAACTACATTTCGCACGGGCTCGTGAAGCCCGGCGACGAGCGCGAGTCACGCGGCGAGGACGCCCCGCAGCCGGAGACCGACCGGGAGTCCGACAGCAGCTCGGCCCTCGAGAAGTACGCCACGAACCTCAACCGTCTGGCCACCGAGGGACGCATCGACCCGCTGATCGGGCGCGCGCTCGAGATCGAGCGGACCATCGAGATCCTCTGCCGCCGGCGCAAGAACAATCCGCTCTACGTCGGCGAGGCCGGGGTCGGCAAGACGGCGCTCGTCGAGGGCCTCGCGCGTTTCATCGTCGAGGGCAGGGTGCCGGAGGTGCTTGCCGGCAGCACGGTCTTCTCGCTCGACCTGGGCTCGCTGATCGCCGGCACGAAGTATCGCGGCGACTTCGAGAAGCGGCTGAAGGGCGTGCTCGCCGAGCTGCGCAAGCTGCCGGGCGCGATCCTGTTCATCGACGAGATCCACACCGTGATCGGCGCGGGCGCCGCGTCGGGCGGCGTGATGGACGCGTCGAACCTGATAAAGCCGGCGCTCGCGAACGGCGAACTGAGGTGCATCGGCTCGACGACCTACCAGGAGTTCCGTGGAATCTTCGAGAAGGACCACGCGCTCACGCGCCGGTTCCAGAAGATCGACGTGGTCGAGCCGACGGTGGCCGAGACGATCGAGATACTGCGCGGGCTGCGGCAGAGGTTCGAGGAGCACCACGGCATCCGCTATGCGGACGATGCGCTCACGGCGGCGGCGGAACTGTCGGCCCGCCACATCAACGACCGGCACCTTCCCGACAAGGCGATCGACGTGATCGACGAGGCGGGTGCGCGCCAGCGCGTCAAGCCGGTCGCAGAGCGGGCCGAGGTGGTCACCGTGGAGCACGTCGAGGACGTGGTGGCACGCATGGCACGCATCCCCCCGAAGACGGTTTCCTCGCGGGACCGCGACGTGCTGCGCAACCTCGAGCGCAACCTGAAGCTGGTGATCTACGGCCAGGACAGGGCGATCGAGACGCTCTCGGCCTCGATCAAGATGTCGCGCTCCGGCCTCGGCGACCAGCACAAGCCGGTGGGCTCGTTCCTGTTCGCCGGCCCGACCGGCGTCGGCAAGACCGAGGTGACGAGGCAGCTCGCCGCGGCACTCGGCGTCGAGCTGGTGCGCTTCGACATGTCGGAGTACATGGAGCGCCACACCGTGTCGCGCCTGATCGGCGCGCCGCCGGGCTACGTCGGCTTTGACCAGGGCGGGCTCCTCACCGAGGCCATCACCAAGAATCCGCACTGCGTCCTGCTGCTCGACGAGATCGAAAAGGCGCATCCGGACGTGTTCAACCTGCTCCTGCAGGTGATGGACCACGGCACGCTCACCGACAACAACGGCCGCAAGGCGGACTTCCGGCACGTCGTGATCGTGATGACCACGAACGCCGGCGCCGCGGAGATGAGCCGGGCGTCGATCGGATTCGTCTCCCAGGACAACGCCTCGGACGGCATGGAGGCGATCCGCCGGCTGTTTGCGCCCGAATTCCGCAACCGCATCGACGCGATCGTACAGTTCGACCCGCTCGACGAGCGCACGATCCAGCGCGTGGTGGACAAGCTGATCGTGGAGGTCGAGGCGCAGCTCGAGCAGAAGGGCGTGACGCTGCACGTGGAGGACGACGCGCGGCGCTGGATCGCCGAGCGAGGCTACGACCCGAAGATGGGTGCCCGGCCGATGGCGCGCGTCATCCAGGAGCACATCAAGCGGCCGCTCGCCGAGGAGCTGCTGTTCGGGCAGCTCGAGCGGGGCGGGCACGCGTTCGTGAGCGTGGGCGCCGACGGGCAGTTGCGGATCGAGACCCGCTCGTCGGAGGAGCCGGCGCTGCTCGAGTAGGGGTGTAGGGCCTGACGGCCTCAGCGGCCGCGGTAGACGATCCGGCCCTTGGTCAGGTCGTACGGCGTCATCTCGACGGTGACGCTGTCGCCGGTCAGGATGCGGATGTAGTTCTTTCGCATCTTTCCCGAGATGTGCGCCGTCACTACGTGGCCGTTCTGCAACTGCACGCGGAAGGTCGTGTTGGGCAGCGTCTCCACCACCCGGCCTTCCATCTGTATCGCATCTTCCTTCGCCATGCAGCCTCTCAGCAGCCCCGCCGGCCGCGCGGATTCTGCACAAAGGCCTCTGGCAATGCAATTGAAGCTTCCCGCCACGTCGCGTCCGGCGCGGGCTTCGCAGGGACGTTCGAGCGCAGCAGATCCGTGAATTCGCGACGTGGCACGCTGTGCGCACCGAGGCGCGCGAGATGTCCGCTGGCGACCTGGCAGTCGATGATCCGGTAGTCGCGTTCGCGCAACGAAACAGCCAGCGCGCAGAGCGCCACCTTCGATGCGTCGCGCTCCAGGCTGAACATCGACTCACCGAAGAACATGCGCCCGAGCGCCACTCCATACAACCCGCCCACCAGCCGGTCACCCTGCCAGGCCTCCACGGAATGCGCCCACCCGAGCTCGTGCAGCCGCCGGTAGGCCGCACGCATCGAGTCCGTGATCCACGTGCCTTCGGGACGCAGCCGCGGATCGCCGCAGCAGTCCACCACGCGGGCGAACGCCCGGTCGGTCGTGAGGGAGTACCCGCGGTTTCGAAGCGACTTGCCGAGGCTGCGCGAGACCCGCAGTCCGGCGGGTATCAGCACCGTGCGTGGGTCCGGCGACCACCATAGGATCGGTTGTCCGTCGGAGAACCACGGGAAGATGCCGCGACGGTAGGCCTCGATCAGCCGCTCCGGCGACAGGTCGCCACCGGCGCAGAGCAGTCCGTCGGGCTCGCGGAGCGCTG
>Ga0256811_1000029_pt1 | contig 8331 bp, 7 predicted proteins | sample 1016PU6metaG_FD_185949 | JGI IMG/M metagenome (GOLD analysis project Ga0256811, IMG submission 185949) | Sediment microbial communities from tidal freshwater marsh on Altamaha River, Georgia, United States - 10-16 PU6 | ecosystem: Environmental > Aquatic > Freshwater > Wetlands > Sediment | place... | reverse complement strand
GCGGCGGATCGTCGGTGCGGCGCTGCGCGTGCGCAGCAGCAGGGCGAAGCGGTCGACCTCGTCCGCGATCATCCGGTCGGCCTGGCGTGCCGCCTGGCGACGGTTCTCCATGTTCTCGTTCACCACGGTCTGCAGGTCGTCCACGGTGAAGAGGTAGACGTCCTCGAGCTCCGCGACCGACGGCTCGATGTCGCGCGGCACCGCGATGTCCACCATGAAGATCGGCCGGCGCTTGCGGGCACGCAGCGCCTTCGCCGCCATGTCGCGGGAGATGATGGTGTTCGGGCTCGCGGTCGAGGCGACCACGATGTCGGCCTCCCGCAGGTGCGCGCCGATCTCGTCGAGGCCGATCGCGAAACCCTGGAACTCGGCCGCGAGCTCGCGCGCGCGCTCCACGCTGCGGTTCGCCACGATGATCCTGCGCAGCCCGTCGGCGTGCAGGTGTCGCGCCGCCAGCGCGATCGTTTCCCCGGCGCCGACCATGAGTGCCGTGCGGTTCTCGAAGGTGGCGAACACGTTTCGGGCCATGGCCACGGCGGCCGAGGCGACCGACACCGCGTTGGCGCCGATCTCCGTCTCGGTCCGCACGCGCTTCGCCACCGAGAACGCCGCCTGGAAGAGGCGGTTCAGCGTGACACCGACGGTGCCGGCGTCCTGCGCCGCGCGGTAGGCGTCCTTCAGCTGCCCGAGGATCTGCGGTTCGCCGAGCACCATCGAATCGAGCCCGGAGGCCACGCCGAACACGTGCGCCACGGCCCGCATGTCGTCGTGCTGGTAGAGGCAGTGGCGGATGCTCGACCCGATACCGTGATAGCGCTGCAGCCACTCGGCGAGTTCGCCCTCGCCCGACTGCGTGACGCAGTAGAGTTCGGTCCGGTTGCAGGTCGACACGATCACGGCTTCCTCGATCGACTCGAGGCTCCGCAATTCCCGGAGTGCGTCCGGGATGCGGACCGGTTCGAACACCACGCGCTCGCGCACATCGACCGGTGCGGTGCGGTGATTGATGCCGACGACGACGAGAGACATCCGGTTCCCGGGCAAGGAAATCGCAAAATTCTGGGTGATGGCCCCGGGCAACACAAGCGCGCCCGCGCATCCGCTATAGTGCGCGCGCCATGCGCCCCTCCCCGTCGAGACTACGCCCCTGCGCCGCGGCCGCGGTGCTGTTCTTCCTCTCGGCCTGCGTCGCGACCGACAGCGAGCGGGCCGCCCGGGAGGCGGCCCCGCCCGATCCGGAGGCCCTGCTCGCGGAGGCCGACGCGGCCCTCGAGCGCGACGAGCTGCCCGAGGCGGCACGTGCATACCGACTCGCCGCGGAAGCGTCGGACGACGAGGCCGTGGCGGAGCAGGCGACGCGCGCGGCATTCGAGCACGCCCAGTACCGCGAGTCCCTGCTCGCGGCGCAGCGCTGGATCGCGATCAACCCGACCAGCGATCAGGCACGGCGGCACGCCGGTATCGCGGCGCTGGAACTGCACCGTCTCGACGAGGCCGAGGTCCAGCTGGCTCCGCTCATCGAGACGGGCTTCATCAGCCCGGCCGCGGGCTTCCTGGCCCTGTTTCCGGTGCTCTCCGGGCACGGTACTCCCCCGGACGTCATGACGCTGTGCGGCCGCCTGGCGGCACGCCATCCCGACGTCGCCGAGGGTCAGTACGTGTTCGCAGCAGCGGCGCTGCGCTCGGACAACTTCGCCCTCGCGACCGAGAACGCGCGCCGCGCGACGACGATTGCGCCGTACTGGGTGCCGGCCCGCATGCTGCTCGCGCGCGCGCTGATCGCCTCGGGCAGCGAGGACGAAGGCCTCGCGATGGCACGCGACCTCGTGCTCGCGCCGGACGCCGACGTGGCGACCCAGCTCGAGTACGGCCTGCTGCTCGCCGGTGCCGGCCACGAAGAGGAAGCCCGCGCCGTGCTCACGCCGTACGCCACCGGTGATACGGTGGTACCCGGCGCGCTGCGTGGGCTCGGCGCGCTCGATCTCGATCGCGGTGACCTCGACGCTGCGACCCGCCGCTTCGAGGACCTGCTCTCGACTGGCGTGCAGGCCTCCGACGCGCTCTATTTCCTCGGGATAATCGCCGACCGCCGCAAGGATCCCGTGCAGGCGGAACGCTACTACTCGCGCGTGACCAGTGGTGACTTCGCGCTGCAGGCCCAGGGCCGGGTGGCTCGAATCCGTGCCGAGCAGTCGGGGCTCGATGCAGGGCTCGCCTACCTCGATGAATTCGCGAGTGCCCAGCGGCAGCGCGGGCCGGACGTCGTGGCTGCACGAGCGGGACTCGCCTCGGGATTCGGCGACATGGACCGTGCCCTGCAGATTCTCGACGCCGGCATCGCCCAGTATCCCGACGTGTTGGACCTGCGCATGGCCCGGGTCTATGCCTACGAAAAGGCCGGCAAGGTCGACGCATCGATCCGCGAAATGCGCCAGCTGCTCGAAGAGCGGCCAGGCGACGCCGTGGTGCAGAACGCGCTCGGCTACACGCTGGCCGACCACAACCGGCAGCTCGGCGAGGCGGACGCGCTGGTCTCGACCGCGCTGGCGCTGATGCCCGACAGCGCAGCGGTGCTCGACAGCATGGGCTGGGTGCGCTTCCGGCAGGGGCGGGCGAAAGAGGCTCTGCCATACCTCCTGCGGGCACGGGACCTCGGGACCGACATCGAGATCGACGTGCATCTCGGCGACGTCCAGTGGGCGCTCGGCGACCGCGACGCCGCGCGTAGCACCTGGCGGCAGGCCCTGGAGCGGCGCCCGGACGACGCGCGCCTGAAGGAGCGCCTGCAGAAAGCAGGCCCGTGAAGCGATTCGTCGTGGCCATGGCGGCGCTGGCCACGCTGGCGGGTTGCGCGACCCGTCCACCCGTACCTGTCGCCGCGGGCCTGGACCCCCGTACCCTCGAATACTGGACTGCCGCCGGGCGGCTCGCGCTCGCGGCGGGCGACGCCGGTGGCAGCGGCGCATTCGCCTGGGAGCAGCAGGCCGCAACGACCCGGCTCGACATTCGCGGTCCCCTCGGGGCGGGCGCGATGCAAGTGATCGCGACGCCCGATTCCCTGTCGGTGGCCGACGCGGCAGGCCGTGCCGTGGACACGGAGGCAGCGCGGGCCGAGCTGCGCTCCCGCCTCGGCGCGGACCTGCCGTGGGCCAGCCTGCGCTACTGGATGCTGGGCATACCTGCGCCGGACGCCCCGGCGAAGGTCACAGAGGCCTCCTCCGCGCCTTTGCGGCAGATCGAGCAGTCCGGCTGGCGGATCGGCTACGAGGCCTTCACGGCGGTCGACGGGTGGTCGTTGCCCCGGCGACTCACGGCCACCAGCGGCGACGTCCGGGTGCGCGTGCTGGTGGACCGCTGGACGCTGCCGACCGCAGGAGCGGCGCGGCCGTGACGGACGCGGCGCCGCTCGGCGACCCGCAACCGTGGCCCGCCCCGGCGAAGCTCAACCTGTTCCTGCACGTCGTCGGGCGGCGCCCGGACGGCTATCACCTGCTGCAGACCGCCTTCCAGTTCATCGACCTCTGCGACGAATTGCGCTTCTGGCGGCGCGCACCCGGGGTCATCGAACGGGTCGGGGCCGTGCCGGGCGTGCCCGCCGAAGAGGACCTGTCCTTGCGGGCCGCAGGGCTGCTCGCCAGCCGGCTCCGGGGCAATCCCGGCGTTGCCATCGAGCTGCGAAAGCGGATTCCACTGCAGGGCGGGCTCGGCGGCGGCAGCTCCGACGCCGCGACCGTGCTCGTGGCACTCAACGAGCTGTGGGGTGGCGGCCTCTCGAGCGGACAGCTCGCGGAACTGGGTCTGGCGCTCGGTGCGGACGTGCCGGTCTTCGTCGAGGGTCGCGCGGCCTGGGCGGAGGGGGTCGGGGAGCGGCTCGTGCCGCTCGACCTCCCCGAGCCCGTCTACCTCCTGGTGCGCCCTGACGCTGCGGTCGGCACGGCCGAGGTGTTCCGGGACCCTGAATTGACAAGGGATACGCCGGTAATCAAAATTCGCGATTTCCTGACGACGGGCGGCCGAAACGACTGCGAGACGGTCGTCCGGCGGCGCTTCCCCGCGGTGGCCGAGGCGCTCGACTGGCTCGGACAGTTCGCGCCGGCGCGGCTGACCGGCACCGGCTCCTGCGTGTTCGCGGCGATGCCGGGTGAGCACGCCGCCCGGGCGGCGCTGGCGGGCCTGCCGGGCCGCTGGACGGGATACGTGGTGCGCGGTCTCAACCGATCGCCGCTCGCCGAAAGGTGCCGGCTCGAGCGCGAGCGACCGGGGCGGGACCGCTGACGATTTCGCTGGGGTGTCGCCAAGCGGTAAGGCAGCGGGTTTTGATCCCGCCATTCGGAGGTTCGAATCCTTCCACCCCAGCCAGGTTGAGTGAAGGGGACGGCTGCCGCAGCGGGCCACCCCTCGGTTTCGCGGTCAGGACTGACGGGAGCGCCCCGATCTTGCGCAGCGCCCCAGGAGAGTGGCCCTGATGGACAGCCCGACGATCGCGGTGTTCACCGGCAACGCGAATCCGCAGCTGGCGCACGAAATCGCGCGCTATCTCCAGGTGCCGCTCGGCCGCGCCAACGTCGGGCGGTTCAGCGACGGCGAGGTGACCGTCGAGATCATGGAGAACGTGCGCGGCCGCGACGTGTTCGTCGTCCAGCCGACGAGCCCGCCAGCGAACGACCACCTCATGGAACTGATCGTGATGGTGGACGCCTGCCGCCGGGCGTCGGCGGGCCGCATCACGGCCGTCATGCCGTACTTCGGGTACGCGCGACAGGACCGCCGGCCGCGGGCCACGCGCGTCGCGATCACGGCGAAGGTCGTCGCCAACATGCTCGTCGGTGCCGGCGTGCACCGCGTGCTCACGGTCGACGTGCACGCCGACCAGATCCAGGGCTTCTTCGACATCCCGGTGGACAACGTCTACGCCTCCCCGGTGCTGCTCGGCGACGTCTGGAAGCAGAAGTACGACGACCTCGTGGTCGTCTCGCCGGACGTGGGCGGCGTGGTGCGCGCCCGCGCGATCGCCAAGCGCCTCGATGACGCGGACCTCGCGATCATCGACAAGCGCCGTCCGCGCGCCAACGAGTCCGAGGTGATGAACATCATCGGCGAGGTAGAAGGCAAGAGCTGCGTGCTGGTGGACGACCTCGTCGACACGGCGGGCACGCTCTGCCACGCGGCCCAGGCGCTCAAGGAGGTCGGCGCCAAGCGAGTGGTGGCCTACATCACGCATCCCGTGCTGTCGGGCCCGGCCATCGAGCGCATCGCGGCTTCCCAGCTCGACGAGCTGGTGGTGACGGACACGATCCCGCTGCGCGAGAACGCGCGGGCCTGCGGCAAGGTCCGGCAGCTGTCCGTCGCGGGACTGCTGGCGGAGACCATGCGCCGCATCCGCGACGAGGAGAGCGTGAGCTCGCTGTACATCGATTGACTGGCGCTGCCCGAGTCTGGTCGCGGACCGGGTGGCATTTTTGACGACAACTGGAGACGACCATGAAGACTTCTTTCGAACTCGATGCCGAGTTCCGCGATGCCGAGGGCAAGGGTGCGAGCCGCCGCCTGCGTCGCGCGAACAAGGTTCCGGCCATCCTCTACGGCGGTCACCGTGAGCCGCGCGCGCTGGCGTTCGACCACACCAAGCTGATGCTGATGCTCGCCAACGAGCGCTTCTACTCGACGATCATCAGCCTCAAGGTGGGCGACGTGAGCCAGGCGGCCGTGCTCAAGGACGTTCAGCGCCACCCGGCGAAGAACGCGATCCTGCACGTCGACATGCAGCGCGTGCTCGACGACGAGAAGATCCGCATCAGCATCCCGCTGCACTTCAAGAACGAGGGCGTGGCGCCCGGCGTGAAGAAGGGTGGCGTGGTTTCGCACCTGCGCAACGAGGTCGAGGTGCTGTGCCTGCCGAAGGACCTGCCCGAGTTCGTGGACGTGGACCTCGGCGAACTCGACATGAACCAGCTGGTGCACCTCTCGGACCTCAAGCTGCCCGAGGGCGTGGAGATTCCGGAGCTCACGCACGGCCGCAACGCACCGGTGGTGTCGATCCACCACGCGCGTGCCGAGGAGGTCGAGGCGCCCGCGGCCGAGGCTGCCGCTGGAGCGGTCGCCGCACCGGCTGCCGCCCCTGCCGGTGCCGCCGCCACGCCGGCTGCGGCAGAGGCGAAGGGCAAGGAAGGCAAGAAGTAGTCCCGTTCTGGTCGCTGACCGGGCCGCCCTCGCGGGCGGCCCGGTCATTTCCGGGGCCTCAACATGGCTGGAACACCGCTCGCGATCATCGCCGGCCTCGGCAATCCGGGGCCCGAACACCGGCTGACGCGCCACAACGCGGGATTCTGGTTCGTGGACGCGCTCGCCCGCTCACTCGGGGGCCAGTTCCGCTCGCACGCCCGCTACCACGGCGAGGTCTGCAGGGTGCCGCTGGACGAGCGGGAGGTCGTGCTGCTCAAGCCGCATACCTACATGAACCGCAGCGGTCTCGCGGTGCGGGCGCTGCTCGACTACCTGAAGACGCCGGTGAACGAACTGCTGGTGGTTCACGACGAGCTCGACCTGCAGCCGGGCACGGCGCGATTCAAGCTCGGTGGCGGGCACGGCGGGCACAACGGGCTGCGCGACACGATCACGCACTGCGGACCCGACTTCTGGCGCCTGAGGCTAGGCATCGGGCACCCGGGCGACCGTTCGCAGGTGATCGACTACGTGCTGCAGCGGGCCGCTCCGGTCGACGAGGAGGCGCTGCTCGAGGCCATCGATGCGTCCCTGCAGGCGCTGCTCGTGTTCGTGCGCGACGGTGCCGAGAAGGCCATGCACGCGCTGCACAGCGCGCGGCCGGCGGCGTGACGGCGGGCGCGGGCTTCGCGCATCAATAATGACTACCTTCGCGCGAGGCGCGGCGGTCGGCCGAAGGCCGGGTGAGGAATCGTGGGAATCAAGTGCGGTATCGTGGGCCTGCCGAACGTCGGCAAGTCGACGCTCTTCAACGCGGTGACGCAGGCGCAGAACGCCGCGGCCGCCAACTACCCCTTCTGCACCATCGACCCGAACGTGGGCGTGGTACCGGTGCCCGACCTGCGCCTGCAGGCGATCGCGGCGATCGCGAAGCCGGAGAAGGTGCTCCCGACCACGGTCGAGTTCGTGGACATCGCGGGGCTCGTCGCGGGCGCCTCGAAGGGCGAGGGGCTCGGCAACAAGTTCCTGGCGCACATCCGGGAGGTCGACGCGATCGCGCACGTTGTGCGGTGCTTCGAGAACGACGACGTCGTGCACGTCGCCGGCCGCATCGACCCGCTCTCCGACATCGAGGTGATCAACACCGAGCTCGCGCTCGCCGACCTCGACACCGTGGAGCGGGGGCTGCAGCGCGCGGAGAAGGCCTCGAAGGCCGGCGACAAGGACGCGATCCGGCTGCGCGACGTGCTGAAGCGCATGCGCGAGCACCTCGACGCCGGCCAGCCGGCCCGCACCCTGCCGCTCGAGGCGGCCGACCGGCCCCTGCTGCGCGAGCTGCACCTGATCACGATGAAGCCACTCATGTACGTCGCGAACGTCGCGGAGAGCGGCTTCAAGGACAACCCGTACCTCGAGCTCGTCCGCCAGCGCGGCGAGGCGGAGGGCGCCGACGTGGTGCCCGTCTGCGCCGCGATCGAGGCCGAGATCGCGCAGCTCGAACCCGGCGACCGGCTCGCCTTCCTCGAGGAGCTCGGCCTGCACGAGCCCGGGCTCGACCGCGTGATCCGCGCGGCCTACCACCTGCTCGGACTGCTCACGTTCTTCACGGCCGGCCCGAAGGAAGTGCGGGCCTGGACGACCCACTCCGGCGCGCTCGCCCCGCAGGCCGCGGGCGAGATCCACACCGACTTCGAGAAGGGCTTCATCCGCGCCGAGGTGATCGGCTACGACGACTTCATCGCGTGCAAGGGCGAGCAGGGTGCGAAGGAAGCCGGGAAGATGCGCCTCGAGGGGAAGGAGTACGTCGTCCGCGAGGGCGACGTGATGCACTTCAGGTTCAACGTGTGACGGACCGACGACAGGTTTCGGCGGGGCACCGCACTCCAGCATCCGCCGGTTGACGTGCCGCGGGCGGGACCGGAAAATTCGCGACCCCCGGCGGCCCGGGTACAATGCCCGCCGATCCGCAGACCGGCCTCGTGGTGAGGTAGCTCAGACGGTTAGAGCGAGGGATTCATAACCCCTAGGTCGGGAGTTCGATTCTCCCCCTCACCACCACATTCCCTTTTCGCCTGTCGAATGCGCCATGGCGCCTGCCCGACGGTCGCAACAGTTCGTCGGCGTATACCGTTTGCAGTTCGCAATCGTCACCGCAGCCCGGCTCGCTTG
>Ga0256811_1000027_pt1 | contig 8466 bp, 7 predicted proteins | sample 1016PU6metaG_FD_185949 | JGI IMG/M metagenome (GOLD analysis project Ga0256811, IMG submission 185949) | Sediment microbial communities from tidal freshwater marsh on Altamaha River, Georgia, United States - 10-16 PU6 | ecosystem: Environmental > Aquatic > Freshwater > Wetlands > Sediment | place... | reverse complement strand
CGGGGCCCACCGTGAGGTGCTGCGGGAAGGGTTCGCCCGAGTAGCGCGTGGCGTAGAGCCACAGGGCCGCCGCAGCCGCGGCGGCGACGAACAGCAGCGCCGTCCCGAAGCCGTCGCGCGAGCGGCCGCTGCGGATCTCGAGGCCTAGGATGGCGAGCATGCCGAGGAGCAGCAGGTGCTCCGGCAGCATCGAGGTCAGGATCAGCGACCAGTTCATGGCGCGGCCTCCGGCAGGCGGCTGCCGAGCACCCGCTGCTGGTATTCGCGTGCGGCGTATTCGGTCTTCGCGAGCGGTCCCTGCGGGAACAGGCCGAGCGCGAAGATCGCCACGACGAGCGCGAGCAGAATGAGTTTCTCGCGCGCGACGAGGTCGGCGACCGGCTGGTGCGGCGCCCTCGCCTCACCGAACAGCATGCGCTGCGCGAGCCAGAGCATGTACAGCGCGCCGAGCACGACGCCGGTCACCGCGACCACGGCCAGCACCAGCGGCAGCGTGTCGCCGGCGAGGTGGCGCGGCCAGGCGGCGTTGAACGCGCCGAGCAGCACCATGAACTCGCCGGTGAAGCCGCTGGTGGTCGGCAGGCCGATCGAGGCGAGCGTCAGGATCATGAAGAACACCGAGTAGACGGGCAGCAGCTTCGCGAGACCGCCGTAGTCCGCGATGTCTCGGGAGTGGCAGCGCTCGTAGATCATGCCCACCATCGTGAAGAGCCCGCCGGCGACCAGGCCGTGGCTCACCATCTGCACGATCGCGCCCTGGATGCCGACGAGGTCGAGGCTCACGAGGCCGAGCATCACGTATCCCAGGTGACTGATGGAAGAGTAGGCGATGACCTTCTTCACGTCCGGCTGCACCAGGGCGAGACAGGCCCCGTAGACGATGCTCACGACCGACAGGACCATCAGCGCGGGAGTGAAAGCACGCGTCGCGTCCGGGAACAGCGGGAAGCCGAGCTTCATGAAGCCGTAGGTCCCCATCTTCAGGAGCACGCCGGCGAGGATCACCGAGCCGGCCGTCGGTGCCTCGACGTGCGCGTCCGGGAGCCAGGTGTGCAGCGGCACCATCGGGACCTTGATCGCGAACGACAGCGCGAACGCCGCGAGCAGCCACGACTGCGCCGTGAGCGGCATCGCGTGCCGGCCGAGGTCCGTGAAGGCGAACGACAGGGTGCCCGTGTACTGCGATTCCGACCACACGAGGTAGATCACCGCCGCCAGCATCAGGATGCTCCCGAAGGCGGTGTACAGCACGAACTTGAAGGTCGCGTAGATGCGCCGCGTGCCGCCCCACAGCCCGATGATCACGAACATCGGGATCAGCATCGCCTCCCAGAACACGTAGAACAGGAACAGGTCCTGTGCCACGAAGGTGCCGAGCATCGCGAACTGGATCAGGAACACCATCGCGTGGAACAGCCGTACGCTGTCCTTGACGGCAGTGAACGCGCCGGCCACGACCAGCGGTCCCAGGAAGGCGGTGAGCGCCACGAGCAGCACGTTCAGGCCGTCGAGCCCGATGTGGTAGTAGACGCCCCAGTCGCCGATCCAGGGCACGCGTGTCTCGAACTGCAGGCCGGGCACGCCCGGTTCGAAGCGCCTGTAGAGCCACGCGGTGAGCGCGAGCTGCACCAGCATCAACGCGAACGCGAAGCGCCGCACGGCGCGGTCCGTGCCGTGCGGCGCGAGCAGCAGGCCGACGATGCCGAGCACCGGAAGCCACAACACCAGATTCAGCACGACCGGCTCAGCCATGGCCCAACACCCACGCGAGCGAGGCCACCGCCCCGAGCACCGTCAGCCAGAGATAGAACTGCAGGTTGCCGGTCTCGATCCTGCCGAGGCGGCCGGCCGCACCCTTCGCGAGCGCGGCGAGGCCGTGCAGCGAGCCGTCGATCAGGCGTCGGTCGCCGAGACCGAGGAACACGCGCTGCGACACCCACATCAGCGGCCGGCCGAGCACCGTCTCGTACAGCTCGTCCACGTAGTACTTGCCCGACAGCAGGCGGTGAACGCCTGCGAAGCGCTGCGCCAGCCTGTCCGCGCGCGCGAGGCCGCTGCGGTAGACGTACACCGCCGCCGCCAGGCCGACGAGTCCGGTCACGACGGCCAGCACGACCAGCGGCAGCTCGAGGTGCTCGAGTGCGTGGTCCGTCTCCGGCAGCGGCATGATCGGCTCGAGGAACAGGTGCACGTGGAAGAACCCGCCGACGGCCGACAGCACGGCGAGGACGGCGAGCACGCCGGTCATCGAGATCGGCGACTCGTGCACGTGGTGCTCGGTCTCGTGATCCATGCGCGAGGGCGTGAGGAAGGTGAGCCAGAGGAGCCGGAACATGTAGAACGCCGTGAGCAGCGCGGTGAAGGATGCGATGGCCCACAGCACCGGCGACCCGCCGTGCTCGCTCGCGAACGCGTACCAGAGGATCTGGTCCTTGGAGAAGAAACCGGCGAGCGGCGGCAGGCCCGCGATCGCGGCCGTGGCGATCGCGAACGTCCAGAACGTGACCGGGATACGGCGCCACAGGCCGCCCATGCGGCGTACGTCCTGCTCGCCGCCGAGCGAGTGGATCACGCTGCCGGCGCCGAGGAACAGGCAGGCCTTGAAGAAGGCGTGCGTGTAGACGTGGAACACCGCGACGCCGTAGGCCCCGACGCCGAGCGCGAGGAACATGAAGCCGAGCTGCGAGATCGTCGAATAGGCCAGGACCTTCTTGATGTCGGTCTGCACCAGGGCGATGGTGGCGGCGAAGAAGGCCGTCGCGACGCCGATGACGGCGATGAGTTGCGATGCCCCGGGCGCCTGGAGGTACAGGCCGTTCAGCCTCGCCACGAGATACACGCCCGCCGTGACCATGGTCGCCGCGTGGATCAGGGCGGAGACCGGCGTCGGGCCCGCCATGGCGTCGGGCAACCACACGTGCAGCGGGATCTGCGCGGACTTGCCGGTCGCGCCGATGAAGAGCAGCACCCCGACGAGACTCGCCGACACGGCGGGCGGCACCGGTCCCTGGAACGCCGCGTTCACGGCGTCGAAGTCGAACGTGCCGAGCGTGTGGTAGAGGAGGAACATCCCGAGCAGGAACCCGGCGTCGCCAACGCGGTTCGTGATGAACGCCTTCTTGCCGGCGGCCGCCTTGGCCGGGTCGTCGAACCAGAAGCCGATCAGCAGGTAGGAGGCGAGCCCCACGCCCTCCCAGCCGACGAAGCACACGAGCAGCGACCGGCCGAGCACCAGCAGCAGCATGAAGAACAGGAACAGGTTCAGGTAGGAGAAATAGCGCGCGTAGCCCGGGTCGTCCTTCATGTAGCCGGTCGAATAGACGTGGATCAGCGAACCCACGCCGGTCACGATCAGGGTCATCAGCGCGCTCAACCGGTCGAGATAGAAGCCGACCTCGAACGTGAAGCCGCCGACCACGGCCCAGGTGTAGGCGTTCTCGACGAGGGCAGCGCCGGCCGCGCCGTCGAGCTGCGTGAAGGCGCGAATGGCCGCGAGGAACGCCAGGATCGGCAGGCCGCAGCCGACCACGCTCACGAAGCCGCGCCCGAGGCGGGCGCCGAGCAGGCCGTTCAGCAGGAAGCCCGCGAGGGGAAGCAGCACGATCAGAGTCAGGAGGTTCATGCTCAGCCCTTGAGCTCCGACCACGCGCCGACGTCGAGCGTCCGGCGCTGCCTCGCCAGCAGCAGCACGATCGGGATGGCGATCGCGATCTCGGCCGCCGCCACCACGAACACCAGGAACACGAGCACCGCGCCGTCGAGCGTGGCGCTGCGGCTGGCGAAGGTCACGAGGCTCAGGATCACGCCGTTCAGCATGAGTTCCATGCACATGAGCAGCACCAGCGCGTTGCGTCGCACCATCACGCCCACGAACCCGAGGCTGAAGAGCGAGACGGCAAGCGCGAGGAGCAGTTGTGTCCTATCCATCACGCCTCCGGCCGGTGCGGACGACCGCGATGGCCGCCACCACCGCGGCCAGCAGCAGCACCGTAGTGACCTCGAAGTGCAGCCAGTAGCGCTCGAGGAACGACACGGAGAACGCGTCGACCCCGAAGCTCGCCGGCGTGCGGCCGGGCTGCAGCGCGTCGAGCTCGGTCGCGGTCACCGTGTGCCCGCCGCCGGCCGCGGCGCCGAGCGCACCAGCGAGCAGCGCCGCGAGCGCGACCGCAGGGACGACCGCTCGACCGTAGCGCTGCAGGAACGAGGGGTCGCGCACGTCGAGCAGCATGATGACGTAGACCATGAACACCATCACTGCGCCCACGTAGATCAGCACCTGGAAGACCGCGATCACGTGCACCCCGAGGATGGCGTAGATGCCCGCCAGCGAGATCATCGAGCCGATCAGCGCCAGCGCGACGCGCATCGGGTGCCTGGCGACGAGCATGAGCACGCCGCCCGCGAGGGAGGCTGCCGCGAAGAACCACAGCAGCAGGTCAGTGCCGCTCATGGCGTACCACCAGGCGGCCGGCGAACCGCGACCGGGTAGGGCTTCGCGACGTCCTGCCGCGGTTGCCAGTTGAGGAGTTCGTCCTGCGTGATCCACATCCGGCCGCGATCGAAGCCGGGCAGGTCCGGCGTCTCCTTGAGCATGCGGATGGCGTCCTCCGGGCAGGCTTCCACGCACAGGCCGCAGAACACGCAGCGCGAGTAGTCGATCTCGAAACGCGAGGGATACTTCGGATGGGCCGGGTCGTCCGGGTCGAAGGCGGCGTCGATCTCGATGCACTGCGCCGGGCAGACGGTCGCGCACATGTTGCACGCCACGCACTGTGGCCGCCCGTCGGGCCGCTGCGTGAGGATGTGCTTGCCGCGGTTGTGCGCGGCGTAGTCGGCGCGGACCTCCTCGGGGTAGTAGGCGGTGAGCGCGCCCTTGCGGCCCGTGATCCACTTCCACATGTTGGCGAGGAACACGCCGCCCGTGATCCTGAGTCCCCGCCAGACCTCGAAGAAATACGAGCGCTCGTACCAGCCCATCTCGGGCTCGTTCCAGTAGCGGCGGCGGACGTAGGGCTTGCGGCTCGCCATCACCTGCACCTCACCGCAGGGCCCAGACCGCGACTGCGGTCACGACGAGGTTCACGATCGCGAGCGGCAGCAGGAACTTCCACGCGAACGTGAGCAGCTGATCCCAGCGGAAGCGCGGCAGCGTCCAGCGCACCAGGATCTGGAAGCTGCAGAGCAGCAGCACCTTGCCGAGGAAGGTGAGGAGCTGGATCGTCACCACCCACCCGTGCGACAGGGCGATGGTGCCTCCGCCCGGGAGCACGAAGCCCGCGTCGGTGAGCCACGGCGGGTTGTAGCCGCCGAGGAACAGCGTCGTGAACAGCGCCGCGACGATCGCGATCTCGATGAATTCCGAGAGCATGAACATGCCCTGCTTCATCGCGCTGTACTCGGTGAAATAGCCCGAGATCAGCTCCGACTCCGCCTCGGGCAGGTCGAAGGGAATGCGCTTGTTCTCGGCGATGCCGGCGGTGAGGAACAGGATCGCGGCGAACGGCTGGTAGACGATGCCCCAGGCGGGCAGGAAGCCGAGCACCGTCCCGGACTGCTGCCGGACGATGGAGACCAGGTCCACGGTGCCGAAGATCAGGATCAGCCCGAGGACCGTGAGGCCCATGACCAGCTCGTAGGAGATGAGCTGCGAACCCGCGCGCAGCGCACCGAGCAGCGAGAACTTGTTGGCCGACGACCAGCCCGCGAGCATCGCGCCGATGATCGAGATGCCGCCGAAGGCGAACACCACCAGCAGCCCGGCGTCGAGCGGCGCGATCTGCATCGTGTAGGTTCGTCCGCCGAACCAGTCGGCGAGGGCGGGGAACAGCCGGCCGGGGTCGAGCGTGCCGCCGAACGGGATCACGGCGAACACCAGCACGACTGGCACGAACGCGAGCCAGGGCCCGAGTGCGTAGGCGAGGCGGTCGTAGGCGACCGGCCGGAAATCCTCCTTCAGCAGCAGCTTGAGGCCGTCGGCCATGCCGTGGAACAGGCCCCACCAGACCAGCTTCACGTTGGTGAAGGGGAGGCGCAGGTAGGCGCGATTGGCGCCGATGCGGTCCGACATGATCGCTGCCTGCTTGCGCTCCACCCAGGTGAGCACGGCACCGAAGGTGAGCAGCACCGCGAGCGCATAGCCGATGTAGACCAGGGTGACGACGAGGTCGGGGCTCATGGATGACCCCGGGCCGGCGCCGCGAGCGAGCGGAACAGCGCCTCGGCGTCGCTCACCGCGGCGGCTTTCGGGAAGCAGGGCTCGAACGCGCTCACGACGCCCTGGAAGTTCGTGTAGTGCCCGGCGCGCTCCGTCTGGATGCTGATCGGCAGGAATACGTCGGCATGCCCGTTCTCGGGCGCCAGGTAGGAGTTCAGGAAGATCACCTTTGCCTGTGCGGGGATGCTCGCGAAATCGCAGCCCTCGCCCCAGACGAGCACGAGGTCGGTGCCGTCGTGATACCCCGGCTCGTCGTCGCCGAACAGCTCCAGCGCCCTGGCGCGGTTGGGGTTCTTGTCCGGACGGATGAGCAGGTCGTCCTCGAGCCGCTCGCCTTCCTCGGGCAGCCAGTCGCGCTTGACGTGTGCGTGGAACACCTCGCCGAGGTGGCGCTTGAACGCCTCGAGCTCCTCGTTCGAGCCCCAGCTCGACACCAGCGCGACCGGGTGGCGCGCGGCGCCGATCAGCCGGCGCGCCGCGTCCAGCGCCTCGGCGAGCGGCACGGGGCGGCCCTTCATCATGGGCTCGTCGGCCCGGGCACGCTCGAAGATCCGCGCCAGGTCGCGGCCCTTGTTGCAGATCCACGGGCCGTTCACCGCCGGGTTCTCGAGCGGCGTGATGCGCGCAATCGAGGTGTTCTGGCGGGCGTCGAGCGACTTGACGAACCACTCGGGCTTGCGGTGCCAGATCTGGACGGTGCAGCCGCGCTCGCAGCCGGGGCACACCGACGGAGTGGACTTCAGGTACCAGACGCGCGACTTGTGCAGGAACTGCCGCGAGAGCAGCGCCCCCACCGGGCAGATGTCGATGATGTTGTCGGAGTACGGATCCTCGCCGAGCGGACGGTCCTCGACGGGGCGGATGTTCGAGACGTCGCCGCGGCGCTCGACGCCGAGCGCCATCGACTTCGACACCTCGTGCGTGAAGCGCGTGCAGCGCAGGCAGAGAATGCAGCGCTCGTTGTCGAGCAGGATGCGGTTCGACAGGTTGTAGAACTTCGTCGAGTGCACCTTCTCGTCGACCGACAGCGAGCGGTCCCCGTTGTAGATGTAGTGGTAGTCCTGCAGCGTGCACTCGCCCGCCTTGTCGCAGATGCCGCAATCGACCGGGTGGTTGAGCGTGATGAACTGGAGGATCGCCTTGCGGTGCGCCTTCACGTCGTCGGATTCCGTGAGCACCTTCATGCCGGCGCTGACCGGCATGTTGCACGCGATGTCGATCCCGCGGCCCTCGACGTCGACGAGGCACATGCGGCAGTTGCCGGCGATCGACAGCTGCGGGTGCCAGCAGAAATACGGCACGAAGAATCCGTTCTCGAGCGCCACCTGAAGGACAGTCTGGTCCTCCCGCGCCTGCACCGGTTGCCCGTTTATGAAGATCTCAGGCATTCCAGGTTCCCGTCGTAGCGCGAGCGCTTGTGCTCGATGTAGTACTCGAATTCATCGCGGAACTTGTCGAGGATGCCGCTGATCGCGTAGCCCGCGGCGTCGCCGAGGCCGCAGATCGTCGTGCCGTCGTTGAATTTCGCGATGTAGTAGAGCCGCTCGATGTCCTCGGGCCGGCCCTGGCCCGCGACGATGCGGTCCATGATCCGGTGCAGCCAGCCCGTGCCGTGGCGACAGGGCGTGCACTGTCCGCAGGACTCGTGGTGGTAGAAGCGCATGAGGATCTGCGAGAGGGTCACCATGCAGGTGCCTTCCGCGATCACGATCATGCCGCCCGAGCCAAGCGTGGAGCCGACATCCCAGAGTGCCTCGTGCGAGAGCGCGAGGTCCTTGATTTCCGCTCCGGTCAGGACCTTCGAGGACACGCCGCCCGGGACCACGCACTTGATGGCCCGTCCCCCGACGATTCCGCCGCAGTCCTCCTCGAGGAACTTCATCCAGGGGTAGCCGAGCTCGGCCTCGTACACGCCCGGTCGATTGACGTGTCCCGACACCGAGTACAGGCGCGTCCCGGGGCTCTTCGGCGTTCCGATCTCTTTGTAGGCCGCGGCGCCGTGCGCGACGATCCAGGCGATGTTCGACAGCGACTCGACGTTGTTCACCACGGTCGGGCGCTGGTAGAGCCCCCTCACCGTCAGCCGCGGCGGGCGGTTGCGGGGATAGCTCTTCTTGCCCTCGAGGGACGAGATGAGGCCCGACGCCTCGCCGGCGACGTACGCGCCGGCGCCGCGATAGACGACGATGTCACAGGAAAAGTCGGTCCCCAGGATGCGCTCGCCGAAGAATCCCGCGGCGTAGGCCTCCTCG
>Ga0256811_1000025_pt1 | contig 8845 bp, 5 predicted proteins | sample 1016PU6metaG_FD_185949 | JGI IMG/M metagenome (GOLD analysis project Ga0256811, IMG submission 185949) | Sediment microbial communities from tidal freshwater marsh on Altamaha River, Georgia, United States - 10-16 PU6 | ecosystem: Environmental > Aquatic > Freshwater > Wetlands > Sediment | place... | reverse complement strand
TCGGTGCCTAGGTCGACGACGAGCCGCAGCAGCTTGTCGGCACCCTCGACAGCTGCGGCTTCCACGATGCGCGCGATGCGCAGGTCGACCTTTGCGAACTCGTCGATCGAGATCGCGCCCAAGGTTTCCGCCGGCACCGTCGCGCTCGCCTGCTCCGCGCCAGTCGGGCCGGCCGCGGCGGCGGAGGGCGCTCGAGCGGGCGCCGGGGCTGCCGACGCCTTGAGGTCCTCGGACGACGCCGCGAGCAGCGCCTCGGCAGCCTTCGGATCGACACGCGTCGCCAGTGGCTGGTAGGCCCCGATCTCGCGGCCGAGCAGCGGCGTCGAAGCCTCGTCCCAGAGCTGGTCCGGGAGCCCGAGGAAGCGCTCCGCGCCGGCGGCGAGCCGCGGCACGATCGGCTTGAGGTACAGGACCAGCAGCCGGAACAGGTTGAGCCCCTGCGTGCAGACGCCCCGCACTTCCCCGGCGCGGGCCGGGTCCTTCGCCATGAGCCAGGGCTTGTGGTGGTCGATGTAGAGGTTGGCCCGATCGGCGAGCTGCATGACCTCGCGCACCACGCGCGCGAGGTCGCGGCCCTCGTAGGCCGCGGCGATGTTCCCGGCGGCCGCGAGGAACTCGGCGTGCAGCGCCGGGTCGGACAGCGAGTCTGCGAGCTGCCCGCCGCCACGCGCGATGAATCCGGCGCAGCGGCTCGCGATGTTGACGAGCTTGCCGACGAGGTCCGAGTTCACCTTGCCGACGAAGTCGTCGAGGTTGAGGTCGAGGTCGTCGACTCCGGGACCGAGCCGCGAGGCGTAGTAATAGCGCAGGTACTCCGCGGGCAGGTGCTCGAGCCAGGTGCGGGCCGCGATCAACGTGCCGCGCGACTTGGACATCTTCAGGCCGTTGACGGTCAGGAAGCCGTGCGCGAACACGGCGGTCGGCGGCCGGTAGCCCGCGCCGTGCAGCACGGCCGGCCAGAACAGCGTGTGGAAGTAGACGATGTCCTTGCCGATGAAGTGGTAGACCTCCGCACCGGAGTCCGGCGCCCACCAGCGGCCGAAGTCCCCGCCCGTTCTGCGGCACCAGTGCAGCAGACTGCCGAGATAGCCGATCGGGGCGTCGAGCCAGACGTAGAAGTACTTGCCGGTCTCGCCCGGGATCTCGAATCCGAAGTACGGCGCGTCGCGGGAGATGTCCCAGTCGCGCAGGCCGGCGCCGAACCACTCGTCGAGCTTGGCGGTCACCGCCGGTTGCAGCCGCCCGGCACCGGTCCACTCGCGGAGCCAGGCCTCGAAGTCGCCGAGCCGGAAGAACAGGTGCTCGGAGTCGCGCTGCACGGGCGGCGTGCCGCTCACGACCGACACCGGGTTGACGAGTTCGGACGGGGTATAGGTCGCGCCGCAGGACTCGCAGCTGTCGCCGTACTGATCGGGCGTCGCGCAGCGCGGGCAGGTGCCGCGCACGTAGCGGTCCGGCAGGAACATGCCGGCCTGCTCGTCGTAGGCCTGGGTGATGGTCTCGCGGCGGACGTGCCCGGCCGCCGTCAGGCGGCGGTAGATCTCGTAGGTGAGCTCGCGGTTCTCGGGCGAGTGCGTGGTGTGGAAGTTGTCGAACGAGATGTCGAAACCGGCGAAGTCGCGACGCTGTTCCTGCTCCACGCGCTCGATGAGCGCTTCGGGAGCGATGCCTTCCTGCCGGGCGCGGAGCATGATGGGCGTGCCGTGGGCGTCGCTCGCGCACACGTACAGGCACTCGTGCCCGCGCAGGCGCTGGAAGCGCACCCAGATGTCCGTCTGCACGTACTCGACCATGTGGCCGATGTGCGGCGCGCCGTTCGCGTAGGGCAGCGCGCTCGTTACGAGGATGGTGCGGCGGGTGGCTGTGTTCATCGAGCGCGTCCGTAGGAGGCGCGCAATTATGCCACGCCACGGACGGCAGCCCGGCCGCGGGCCCGGCAGGCCCGTGCGGGCTCAGCCGATGTCGCGGAACTGCTCGAAGCGCTGCTTGTTCATGGCCTTCTCGTAGGCCGCTCGTCCGCTGATCACGCCCTTGTCGAGGAGTTCCTGGATCGCCGAGTCCATGGTGCGCATGCCGTGCTGGGCGCCGCTCTGCATCGTGTTCTCGAGCTGGTCGAGCTTGCCCTGGCGGATCAGGTTCGACACCGCCGGGATGTTTACCAGGATCTCGAGGGCAGCGGCCCGGCCGCGCCGGTCGTTGCGCGGCAGGAGCTGCTGCGAGATCACGCCGCGCAGCGACGTCGAGAGCATCGTGCGCACGTGCGCCTGCTTGTCCGCGGGGAAGGCGTTCACGATGCGATCGACGGTCGCGGCGGCCCCGTTCGTGTGCAGCGTGCCCATCACGAGAATGCCCATCTCGGCGGCCGTCACCGCGATGCCCATGGTCTCGAGGTCGCGCAGCTCGCCCACCAGCACGACGTCCGGGTCCTCGCGCAGTGCGGAGTGCAGCGCCTCGGCGAAGCTCGGGCTGTGAACTCCGACCTCGCGCTGGCTGACCAGGCAGTTCTTGCGCGGGTGCACGAACTCGATGGGGTCCTCGATCGTGAGGATGTGGCCTTTGATGCGCGCGTTGATGTCGTCGATCATCGCGGCGAGGGTGGTCGACTTGCCCGAGCCGGTCTTGCCGGTGACGAGGATCAGGCCGTTGTTGGCACGGCACAGGCTCCGCACCGATTCGGGCATGTTGAGCTGGTCGAGCGTCAGCGCCTTCGAGGGAATCGCGCGGAACACGCCGCCGAGACCGCCGATGTGGCGGAACACGTTCACGCGGAAGCGCGATACGCCCGGAATCGTGTAGGCGAAGTCGGCGCCGTCCTTCTCCTCGAGCCGCGCCTTGGCCTGCCTGGGCAGGATCTCCTCGAGGGCCGACACGACCCGGTCCGCCGGGAGCGGCGTGTCGCTCAAGACCTGCAGGTCGCCGTAGACGCGCACCCTGGGCGGGTCGCCCGCGATGAAGTGCAGGTCCGAGCCGCCGCGCGACAGGACCTCGGTGAGGTACGGGTCGATCTGTCGCGGGACCGGCGCGCCCGTCCCGGTGGCCGCCAGATCGCTGCCCTCGGCGCTCACGACACGAGCCCCTGTGTGACGTCCGCCCTGAGGATCGCCGTGCCGTCGGGGACGAATCGCGTGAACGGCCGCTTGTCCGCCGCATACGTGAAGGCGTCCTCCGGGTCGACCTCGCGCGCCTGGATGGCCGCGAGCAGGGCCTGGTCCATGGTCTGCATGCCGACGTCGCGGCCGGTCTGGATCAGCGACGGGACCATGTGCGTCTGGTCCGTCATTATCAGCTTGCCGATGGCGCGGTTCATCACCATCACCTCGCACACCGCGTGCCGTCCGCGCAGGTCTGGCGTGCGCACGAGGACCTGGGTGATCACGCCGATCAGCTGCTGCGACAGGAAGGTCTTGGTCTGCTCGCGTTCCTCGGCCGGCAGCGCGTCTACGATGCGGTCGATCGTCTTCACGGCGCTGGTGGTGTGCAGCGTGCCGAGGACGAGGTGCCCCGTCTCGGCGGCGGTCATGGCCCAGCGGACGGTGTCCGCGTCGCGCAGCTCGCCCACCAGGATCACGTCCGGGTCCTCGCGCATGGCGGCACGCACGCCCTCGGCGAAGGAGGGCAGGTGCGTGTGCAGCTCGCGCTGGATGACCTGCGACAGCCGGCTGCGGTGCACGAACTCGATCGGGTCCTCGAGGCTCACGATGTTGAGGCGGCGCGTGCGGTTCAGGTGGTCGATCATCGCCGCGAGCGTCGTGGACTTGCCGGTGCCGGTCGAGCCGGTCACGAGCACCATGCCCTGGTGGTAGTCGCAGAACTTCCGGACCATCGGCGGCAGCCTGAGCGAGTCGAGCGTCGGAACCTCCTCCGGGATGGTGCGGAAGACCGCCCCCACGCCGGTGTCCTTGCGGAACAGGTTCACGCGGAAGCGCGCGCCGTTCTCGGCGACGTACGAAAAGTCGATGTCGTGGCCCTGGCGGAACTCCTCCTGCTGCGAAGGGCTCAGGATCTCGGTGACGTAGCCCTCGAGTTCCGTGTCGCCGAGATTGCGGAACTTGATCGGCACGAGTTCCCCGTTCATCCGCAGCATGGGCGGGACGCCGACGGCGAGGTGCACGTCGGAGCAGCCCTGCGAGGCGCCGAGCTTCAGGAATGCGTCGATGCGTGCCATGGCGGGATCGCGTTCATGAGTACTTCTCGAGCGCCGCGCGCATTTCGTCCATGTTCTGGAAGCGGCGCACCTTGTCCACGGCCATGGCCTTGGTCACGATCTCGGACAGGCCGGGCGGGATCGCCGGATTGACCTCGATCGGCGGGCGGGCTTTGCCCTGCACGTGCTGGTACATCACCGCCATGTGGTCGCCGCGGTGGTAGGGCGGCTCGCCGGTCACCATCTCGTAGAGGATGACGCCGAGGCTGTAGATGTCCGCGCGCTCGTCGACCTTCTTGCCCAGGATCTGCTCGGGCGCCATGTACTTCGGCGAGCCGATCACGTAGCCGGTCTTGGTGAGCTGCGTGTCGCCCTGCTGCTGCGCGGCGGCGACGCCGAAGTCCACGACCTTCACCAGCCCCTCGTCATTGATCAGGACGTTGGCGGGCTTGAGGTCGCGGTGGATGATGCCCGACTGGTGCGCCACGGACATGCCGGTCGCGATGTCGGTGGCGTAGCGCACCGCCTTGTCGAGCGGCAGCGGCTTCTCGTTCACCTCGTGGCCGAGCGTGTGCGACGGGAAGTACTCCATCGAGATCGCGTAGTTGCCGCGTATGAACAGGAAGTCGTAGATGCGGATGACGTTGCGATGCGTGATCTTGCGCGAATAGCGCAGTTCGTGGACGAACCGCTTCAGCATCTCCTCGTCCTGGGAGACGTTCGGGTTGAGGAACTTGAGCACCAGACGCTCTTCGACGACCTTGTCTTCCATGAGCAGCACGGTGCCGAACGCACCCTTGCCGATCTTCTGCACGAAGGTGTAGCGGCCCTCGAGCACGTCTCCCGGCTTGAGCGTGGAGATGTCGAGCCGCTGCTGGTCGCGCGACTGGGTGATCAACCCGTCGAGGTCGGAACGCTCCAGCAGGGTGCGGGTCACTTCCACGGCGGCGCGGCGCGTGCCGCTCCAAAGCGGTTCCGCGCGCACGGTGACGGCCCCGCCCGCGAAGCGGCTGCCGAGGTCCTCGACGGCGCGCTGCGCCGCGTGCCCGACCGCGGGGTCCGCGGCCGAGGCCCCCAGCTTCTCGAGGCATGCGCGCACCTCGTCCACCGTGCGCTCGTCCACGAGCCGCGTGAGCGCAGTGATGACCTCGACCCGCACTTCCTTCGAGGAGTGCTCGAGCAGCGGGATCAGCCGCGGGATCTGCGCGGCGTCGCCGATGCGGCCGATCGCGCGCACGACGGTGGGCAGCGACCGGTCGTCGCCCGACTGCAGCAGCGCGAGCATCGCCGGGAGGGCGGCCGGGCTGCCGATCTCGGCGAGCGCGTCCACCGCGCGCTCGCGCACCCACCAGTCCTGGTCGCGCGTCGCCTCGATCAGGAAGCGCACGGCCCGCTCGTCCTTGGTCTGGTTCAGGATCTCGATGGCGGCGCGGCGCACCTCCTCGTCGGAGTCGCGGATCAGCTCGAGCGCCGCGTCGATCACGCGCGGCCCGCCGATCCTGGCGAGCGCGTCGGCCGCGCGGCTGCGCACCCACCAGTCGTCGTCCTTGATCGACTGCAGCAGGAACTTGACGTGCTGCGGCGTCCCGATCTCGTTCAGCACCTCCACCGCCGCGCGCCGCGAGCTCTCGTCCTCGTCGCGCAGCACCTTGGCGAGGTGCAGGATGGTGTCGGGGTGATTGACCCGGATGACCGCGTCGATCGCCTTCTGCTGGGTCTCGACGTCGGGGTCGCGCAGCAGCTCGCAGAGCAGGGCAGGGTCGGCGTGGCCGCCGAGGCGCGCGAGCGCATTCAGCACGGCCTGCCGGATGAACTTGTTCGGGTCCCTGAGCTGCGCCTGCAGGGCGCGCGCGACCTCGGGCCGGTCGAACCGCGCGAGGATGCTGATGATGTGGGTGCGCGCGACCGGGTCCTTGCCCTCGAGCCGGCTCAGCAGTTCCGGCAGCAGGCTCGGGTCGGCCACGTCCGCCACGATGCGGAACAGGGCGGCCTTCTCGGCCGGCTCCTGCGCGTAGGCGTGCTTCAGTATGTCGCGGGCCGCGAGCCGCGACTTCTGCGCCCCGATCGCCGTGACCAGCGGCCCCTTGGGCACCGCCGGGTCCTCCAGCATGCTGAGCAGCAGCTGCGGGTTGTAGCCGCGACCGTTCGCGAGCGCCGTGGTCACCGCCGCGACCGTCCGCTGGTTCCCGTCGCGCAGGCCGGCGGCGATCGCCGCGAGCGAGCGGTTGTCGAGCAGCGCCGTGAGCACGGCCACGAAACCCGCCGTTTCGCGGTTGTCGGCGGTGGCGAGGGCGTCGAGGATCCGCGGGATCGCCGAGGGACCGAGCCTCGCGAGTTTCTCGAAAGACTTCGTGGCCTCCTCGGCATCGGGCTCGCCGGCGGCCCGGATGCTGGCTATGAGTCGCTCGGCACGAAGGTTGGCGATGAAACTCATGCTCGAGGGCGGCGCGATTGAGCCGGCATGTTCAGCGGTGTCAAGCTCGGGGCCACGGCGTGGGCCGTGAAGTATGCCACGTCGCGGCCGGAGCGCTCCTGCCTGCCGGTTTCCCCGGTTGCCGCGACGATTCCGCTACAATCCCCGCACTGCGGCACGTGCCGTTCCCCCAAGCATCCCGACGGTTGCCAGCCATGACCGACGATCGCGTCCGCGAAGTTCGCCGTATGGTCGAAAATTATGTCGAACCATACCTTGCGACGCCCCTGAATGACGCCAAAGCTGTGAAGTCCGTCCGGTACGAGGACGGGCACGCGATCGTGGAGATCGAACTCGGGTTTCCGGCACGCCGCTACGGCCCGGAACTCGCGGCGGCCCTGCGGGAGCTGATCGAGGCGACCGAGGGCGCGGGCACCGCCGACGTGCGCGTCGGTTGGCGGGTCGCGCCGCAGTCGGTCCAGGGCAGCCTGCAGCCGCTGCCGGGCATTGCCAACGTCGTCGCGATCGCCTCCGGCAAGGGCGGCGTCGGCAAGTCCACCACGGCCGCCAATCTCGCGCTCGCGCTCGCGCTCGAGGGGGCACGGGTCGGTCTGCTCGACGCCGACATCTACGGTCCGAGCCAGCCGAGGATGATGGGTCTGCAGGGCGTGCGCCCCGTGTCGCGCGACGGGCGCCGCCTCGAGCCGCTCGAAGCCCACGGCGTGAAGGTCATCTCGATCGGGTTCCTGATCGAGGAGGAGCAGCCGATGGTCTGGCGCGGGCCCATGGTCACGCAGGCTCTCACTCAGCTCCTGTCGGACACGAACTGGGGCGAACTCGACTACCTGCTCGTCGACATGCCGCCCGGCACCGGCGACATACAGCTCACGCTCTCCCAGCGGGTGCCGGTGAGCGGGGCCGTGATCGTGACCACTCCGCAGGACATCGCGTTGCTCGACGCGCGCAAGGGACTGCGCATGTTCCAGAAGGTCGCGATCCCCGTCCTCGGCGTGATCGAGAACATGAGCACCCACGTCTGCTCGAAGTGCGGTCACGAGGAACCCATCTTCGGCGCCGGTGGCGGGGAACGCATGGCGGCCCAGTACGGCGTGGCGCTGCTCGGCCAGCTCCCGCTCGACATCCGCATCCGCGAGGAGACCGACGCCGGGCATCCGACCGTGATCGCCGACCCGGACGGTCCGGTCGGACGCGCATACCTCGAAGCCGCACGCCGCACCGCCGCCCGGCTCTCGATGCACGGCGCCGTGCCCGCGCCACGCATCTCCGTCGAGGAAACCTGAGTGTCCATCAAGTCCGACCACTGGATCCGCCGCATGGCCGGGAGCCACGGCATGATCGAGCCCTTCGAGCCCGGCCAGGTGCGCGAGGTGGACGGGCAGCGCATCGTCTCCTACGGCACGTCGAGCTACGGCTACGACGTGCGCTGCGCCGCAGAGTTCAAGATATTCACGAACATCAATTCCACGATCGTCGACCCCAAGGCCTTCGACCCGGACTCGTTCGTGGACTTCACGGGCACGGTCTGCATCATTCCGCCCAATTCCTTCGCGCTCGCCCGCACGGTCGAGTACTTCCGCATCCCGCGCAACGTGCTCACCGTGTGCCTCGGCAAGTCCACCTACGCGCGCTGCGGCATCATCGTGAACGTCACGCCGCTCGAGCCCGAGTGGGAGGGACACGTGACGCTCGAGTTCTCGAACACCACTCCGCTGCCGGCGAAGATCTACGCCGACGAGGGCGTCGCCCAGATGCTGTTCTTCGAGTCGGACGAGGTCTGCGACGTCTCGTACCGCGATCGCGGCGGCAAGTACATGGGCCAGCGCGGGGTTACCCTGCCAAAGGCCTGAGCCGTCGGCTACGGCCGCTCGAAGTTCACGATCCGCAGCAGCGACTCGGCATTGCCCTTGCGGTACTGGATCGCCTGCACCGGCACGTAGCCGAGCGCAGGCGCGTGCCAGATGCGCGTCAGGCGGTCCGAGCCGTCGCGCTGGTTCGCCCAGACGACCGTGTCGAACTCGCCGTACGGCGTCGAGATCCGGGCGCGGCCCTCGCTCCAGTAGCGGTACTGGCGCAGCTTCGAGCCGGTCAGGATCGGGAACCCGGACGGCGCGCGTCCGGCCAGCAGCGCCTGGAGCATCGCTGCCTGCACGGACGCCGTGTCCTGCGTGCCCGGGGGCACTGCGAGATCGAAGGGTTCGCCCTTCGACGTGCCGCTCGCGCGCCCGGCAGCCCAGTCGAAGGAGATGCTGACGTCCTTGGCGGACTTG
>Ga0256811_1000024_pt1 | contig 8849 bp, 9 predicted proteins | sample 1016PU6metaG_FD_185949 | JGI IMG/M metagenome (GOLD analysis project Ga0256811, IMG submission 185949) | Sediment microbial communities from tidal freshwater marsh on Altamaha River, Georgia, United States - 10-16 PU6 | ecosystem: Environmental > Aquatic > Freshwater > Wetlands > Sediment | place... | reverse complement strand
TTCATCTTCCGTCCTCCCGCCGTGCGGGCCTCAAACCTCGGGCTCCAGGTGGGCCCTGCGAATTGCCGCGATCGGCAGCACGTGCCGCTGCCCGTCCACCTCGACCTCGATCGACTCCTCGCCCGCCGCGACCAGCCGGCCCTTGAACCGCCGCCGTTCGTCGACCGCGTGCGCGAGCTCGACGTGCACGGGCTGCCCCAGGTAGGCGGCGAAATGCGCCGCGGTCCTGAGCGGCCGGTCCAGTCCGGGCGACGACACCTCGAGGGTGTAATGCCCCGGCACCGGGTCCGCCGCATCGAGCAGCGTGCTCACCGCACGGCTCACGCGCTCGCAATCGTCGAGCGTGATCCCGGCGGGCGCGTCGATGTACAGCCGCAGCAGCGCGTTTCCGCGTCCCGAGGCGTACTCGAGGTCCCACAGCACGTAGCCGAGCCCTTCGACCACCGGCTGCAACAGCGCGACCAGAGTCTCCCTGAGCATGGTCGGACCCCTGCGCGGCGCTCAAAAAAGAAAAATGGGCCGGCGGCCCATTCGATCCTCGCGGCCGATCGACCCGCAGGTCCGGCCACAAACGAAAAATCCCCGCTCGGGGGATTTCTCTGGCGAATCTCCCGCCGCACCGGACGGCCCCGCGCCGCGAAGCTGCCCTGCCCGGCCGCTGCTCCAGCGAATCAACGACTTAGCGTCGACCCGAGGCTCAGCGTGGCGCGGATTCTATAGCAAGCCCCCCGCGGCGGCTAGTCCGCGGCCGGCGTGCCGCCCTCGCCGCGCGGCGTCGCCAGGTGAAGCTGCGGGTGCCCGGCGCACGGTCAGGACAGGGTGAGGCCGCCGGTCGTCTCGAGCCAGGCGGCGATGCGGTCGCAGGCTCCCGCGACGTCGTCGTCGGAGACGTCCACCTCGAGCGACGGAAGGCGCGAGCGCCGGACCTCGCGTCGCATCTCCTCCTGCTCGGCGATGAACGGTGCGAGGTCGTCGTACTGGCCCGGATTCCCGGAGACCTTGAGCCGGTCCTCACGCGCCCGTCCGAACGATTCCGGCCGGCGCGTGCACAGGATCAGCCGGAAGCCGAGCGGCAGCAACCGGTCCTCCAGCCAGCGGAAGTCGTACTCGCGACCGCGCACCCGGCGCTGGTAGACGATGGTCGAGACGTGGAAACGGTCCACGATCCAGGAGTAGTAGCGCTGCAGTTCGAACAGCCTCGCCCAGGTGGCGTAGGTCTCCATTGCGAGCGGTTCTTCGTGCGGCTCGAAATTGATCAGGCCGCGCCCCCACGGCACGTTCGTGAAGGCGCACCACTCCGCCGAGATCACCGGCGAGTGGTAGCGGTAGCGGCGCGGACCGACCACGCGAGGATGTTCGTTCAGTGCGAACGCGATGTCCGTCTTGTGCGTGAGGCGCGTGCCCTCGAGGATCAGTTTCGGGCAGAGCTTCAACTGAGGTCCATCACGTTCACGATGCTGTCCGCCACGTAGTCGACGTTCGACTCGCTCACGCCGGCGACGTTCATGCGGCCGTCCGGCGGCACGTACACGTGCCACCGCTCACGGAGTTCGGCGATGCCGGTGGCGTCGAGCCCGAGCAGCGAGAACATGCCCCGTTGCCGCGTGAGCCAGCCGACATCGGTGCCCGGAGCGCGATCGGCGAGTCTCGCGGCCAGCAGCGCGCGCAGCGACTTCACTCGTCCCGTCATGACGCCGAGTTCCGTCGCCCAGCGCTCGCGCAGGGCGGGTTCCGTCAGGACCCGTGCCGCGATCGCCGCGCCGTGGTCGGGCGGCATCGAGTACATGCGGCGCGCGGTGCGCGCGAGATGCGTCGCCGCAGCCGCCGCCGCCGCGGCACTGCTCGCGACGACTGCCAGCGCCCCCGCGCGCTCGCGGTAGAGACCGAAGTTCTTCGAGCAGGAGATGGCCAGCAGCAGCTGGGGCAGGCGCGCTGCCAGGGTACGCAACCCGACCACGTCGGCCTCCAGGTCGTCGCCGAACCCCTGGTAGGCCAGGTCGACGAACGGCACCAGTTCGCGGCGCGCCAGGACTCCGGCGAGAGCCTCCCACTGCGCGGGACCGAGGTCTGCGCCCGTCGGGTTGTGGCAGCAGGCATGCAGCAGGACGACGTCACCCGCAGGCAGGCGGTCGACCGCGTCCAGCATGGCCTCGAACGCAACGGCTCGCGTCGCCCGGTCGAAGTACGGCAAGCGCGCGAGTCGCAGCCCCGAGTTGCCGAGCAACGGCTCGTGATTGGCCCAGGTGGGGTCGCTCACGTTGACCACCGATCCGGGGCTGGCGGTGCGTATCAGCTCGGCACCCAGGCGCAGCGCCCCGCATCCGCCCACCGACTGGATCGTGGCGGTGCGTTCCGCGAGCCGCGCCGCGAGCTGCCCCAGCGCGAGCGCAACGATGCGCTCGTTGAACTCGATGTTGCCGGCGGGACCGACGTAGCTCTTGCTGGTCTGGCCCTCGATCAACGCCCGCTCCGCCGTGCGTACCGCCTCGGGCACGGGTGTATTGCCGAGCTCGTCGCGGTAGACCCCGACGCCGAGGTCGACCTTGCCGGGGTGCGGATCGTTCCGGAAGGCCGCCGTCACGCCGAGGATCGGGTCGGGCGGCAGCGTCTCGAGGCCTTCGAACATGCCGTTCACGGCGTTTCGCTGTCCGGATGCGCCGGAACGACGCGCTGGTCGATCGCCCCGAAGATGCTGCGGCCGCCGCGGTCGAACATCTCGATGCGAACGCGGTCGCCGTAGCGCAGGAACGGCGTGGTCGCGCGTCCGTGCTCGATCTGCTCGAGCATGCGTCGCTCCGCGAGGCAGGATGAACCGCGCGAACGGTCGTAGTTCGACACCGTGCCCGACCCCAGGATGGAACCGGCGCCGAGGCGCCTCGTCGAGGTGACGTGCTCGATCAGGCGCGGGAAGTCGAAGGTCATGTCGGTGCCGGCGTCGGGTCGCCCGAGCAGTTCGCCGTTGACGTGCGAAACCAGCGGCAGCAGCACTTTGCCGCCGTCCCAGTCCTTGCCGAGCTCGTCGGGCGTGACGGCGACCGGCGAGAATGCCGTCGCGGGCTTCGACTGGTAGAAGCCGAACCCCTTGGCGAGCTCCGCCGGGATGAGATTGCGCAGCGACCAGTCGTTGACCAGCATGAGCAGCTGCACGTGATCCCGCGCAGCGGCCGCGGACGTGCCGATGGCCACGTCGTCGGTGACGACCGCGACCTCGGCCTCGAGGTCGATGCCGTGGTCTTCGCTCACGAAGGGCGCGTCCGCGCAGGGCGCCAGGAAGTCGTCCGACCCTCCCTGGTACACGAGCGGGTCGGTCCAGAACGAGGGGGGCATCTCGGCGCCGCGTGCCTTGCGCACGAGCTCGACGTGATTCACGTAGGCCGACCCGTCCACCCAGTGGTGCGCCCGAGGCAGCGGTGACAGCGCCTCCCCCGGCCGGAACGCAAACGCGCCCGGAGCCCGACCCGACTCGAGCTCGAACGCTGCCTGCTCGAGGCGGGGTCGCACGCGAGCCCAGTCGTCGAGCGCGGCCTGCAGCGTCGTGGCCGCGCCGGGCGCCGTAATTGCGCGCGACAGGTCGCGGCTCACGATGACCAGCACGCCGTCCCGCGAGCCGCCGCGCAGCGACGCCAGCTTCAAGACCGGCCCTTCCAGCTGTCGACGTAACCGGTCCACTCGACCGAAGCGGCGCCGGCGCCGACGTCGAGCGCGTCGCGGGTGTCCACCATGACCGCGAATTCGTCGGTAGCCGGTTTCGGCTGCCGGAACATGCGCGCCAGGGCCTTGGGATGGGGCCCGTGCGTGAAGCCTCCCGGGTGGAACGTGACCATGCCCGGATGGATGTTGTCGCGGCTGAAGAAGTCGCCCGCGTGGTAGAAGAGCACCTCGTCGTAATCGTCGTTGTTGTGGAAGAACGGCACCTTGAGCGCTCCGGGGTCCGACTCGAAGGGACGCGGAGCGAACGTGCAGACCACGAAGCGGTTCGCGACGAAGGTCGTGTGGGCCGAGGGCGGCAGGTGATAGCGATGGCTCATCAGCGGCCGCAGGTTGCGCACGTTGATCCGCACCGCCGAGAGTTCCCCGTGCCAGCCGACGACGTCGAGCGGGTTGAACGGGTAGGTGATCAGCGACACCGCGTTGCGGCGCTTCACCTCGACCTGCCACTCGGCGTCGTCCGACTGCTGTGCGAGGAACTCGGCATCGATCGCAGGCGCGTCCAGCATCGCCGGGTCGAAGATCGCGTGGTTGCCGACGAGACCCTTGTCCGGCAGCTGGTAGCTCGAATTGGTGGCCTCGATCATCAGCACGTCCATCGACCCCGACGCCGTGGTGCGCCAGAGCGTGCCGCGCGGCAGCACCACGTAGTCGCCCGCCTCGATCGCCAGGTGACCGAAGTCGCAGAAGAGGTCGCCTTGCCCGGAGTGCACGAACAGCAGCTCGTCGCCGTCCGCGTTGCGTGCGAGGCGCGGCATGTCGCCACTCGTGCGCCAGTAGCGGATGCGGCAGTGCGCGTTCGTGAGCACCTCGGGCGCCGCCCACGGGCTCACGGGCCCCGCGGGCAACTTCGCGAGATCGAAGGCACGCGGCTGCAGCGGACCGGCGAACCCGACCCACCCGGTCGGCGGGTGGCGATGGTGAAAGAACGCCGCCGGGCCGAAGAAGCCCTCCTTGCTCATCTCGCGCTCGTAGGTGCCCTCGGGCAGGTCGCAGTGCGCCTGCCGCGAGGCCGTACCCTCGACCCTCGACACGGGGATGTACCGTTTCATCTGCCCCCTCGCCCGCCTGATCGATGCCGCGGCCGCACCGCTCCTCAGATCACTCCGCGGCGCTCCTGGTCGAGTTCGATCGACTCGAACAGGGCGCGGAAGTTGCCCTCGCCGAATCCTTCGTTGCCCTTGCGCTGGATGATCTCGAAGAAGATCGGGCCGATCACGTTCTTCGTGAAGATCTGCAGCAGGATGCCGTCCCGGTCGCTGCCGTCGATCAGGATTCGTCGGCGCTGCAGTTCCTCGAGCGGCTCGCGGTGGCCGCGCACGCGTGCCTCGACGCCCTCGTAGTAGGTGTCCGGCGTGTCCTGGAACTCGATGCCGTTGCGCCGCAGGCGGTCGACCGTCCCGTAGATGTCCTCGGTCGAAAGGGCGATGTGCTGGATGCCTTCGCCGCGGTACTCGCGCAGGTACTCCTCGATCTGGGACTTGTCGTCCTGGGACTCGTTGATGGGGATGCGGATCTTGCCGCAGGGACTCGTCATGGCGCGGCTGAAGAGTCCAGTCTTTCTGCCCTCGATGTCGAAGTAGCGGATCTCGCGGAAGCTGAACAGCCGCTCGTAGAAACCGGCCCACTTGTCCATGTGGCCGCGTTGCACGTTGTGCGTGAGGTGGTCGATGAGTGCGAGGCCCGCGGAACGGTCGGGCGACGAGGCGGCCGTCGGCACGAAGTCGACGTCGTAGATCGTGCGGTCCCCGTAGCGGTCGACGAGGTAGATGACGCTGCCGCCGATGCCCTCGATGGCCGGGATGTTGAGCTCCATCGGACCGACCGGCGACTTAACCGGGGTCGCTCCGAGCTCTACGGCCCGGCGGAAAGCCGCGGCCGCGTCGCGGACCCGGAAGGCCATGGCGCAGGCCGACGGCCCGTGCGCCTGCGCGAAGCGCTGGCCGAAGCTCCCTGGCTCGGCATTGATGATGAAGTTGATGTCACCCTGCCGGTGCAGCGTCACGTTCTTGCTGCGGTGGCGCGCGACGACCGGGAAGCCCATGCGCTCGAACAGCGACCGCAGCAGCACCGGGTCCGGCGCCGTGTACTCGACGAATTCGAATCCGTCGGTGCCCATCGGGTTCTCGAACAGGTCGGCCATGGTCTCCCCCCGTCGTGGTCCCGCGGCGGCCAGGTGCCGTTGCAGGGATGATAGTGCACTTGTGCGGCCGCCGGCCAACCGTGGACCGCCAAAAAGAAACAGGGGCCCCGCCGAGGCGGGACCCCTGCTCTGCGGGAACAGCCTTGCTTACGGCTTGATGTACAGCGCGTCGTCGACTCGCTTGGCGCCTTTCACGCCCTGCGCGGTCTTGATGGCGAGGCTCTTCTCGTTGCTGTTCGAGACGAAGCCGCCGAGCTGCACGACGCCGCCACGCGCTTCGACGTTGATCGAGTTGGAGTCGACGTTCTTCTCGTCGATCAGCGCCGCCTTCACCTTGCCGACCAGCGTCGTGTCGTCGAGCTTCTCGCCCATCGAGGTCTCGGGCGCGATGCTGATCGCGTTGTGCACCTTGGTCACGTGTTTCACTTCGGCCGCTGCCTTGCCCGCCGCGTCCTTCGCCGACTGCTGCGTGACGAACCCGCTCAGCAGCACGACGCCCTTGTAGACCTCGACGTTGACGTCGGTCCCCGGAACGCCCTTCGCGTCGACCAGGTGGGCTTTCACCTCGCCTGCTATCGTGATGTCGTCCGTCCGCTCGCCGGCCGTCTTCGACTCGGCGAGTGCCGCGCCGGAAAACGCGACCGAAGCCGCCGCCAGCATCCCCAGAATCCTGAACTTCATCTGCGAGTCTCCTGTGCTGAGAAGGAACAATCATCCGCCATATTGCGCCGCTGCATCCGACGGCGGTTGCACCTGTGACGCATTGGTGGGCCGTGCTGGAATCGAACCAGCGACCAACTGGTTAAAAGCCAGCTGCTCTACCGACTGAGCTAACGGCCCGCCCGGCGGAGCGACGCATTCTAGCCGATCGGTGGCCGTGCGGCGGATCATCCGCGGCGGTATCGGGTCGGGTCGGGCACGCCTGCCGCTTCGAAGCCGGCGCGCCGCAGCCGGCACGAGTCACAGCGACCGCAGGCCGAGCCGGACTCGTCCGCCTGGTAGCACGACACCGTCAACGAGTAGTCGACGCCGAGCGCGAGCCCGCGGCGCACGATTTCGGCCTTGCTCAGCGAAATCAGGGGCGTTCGAACGCGCAGCCGACGTCGACCTTCGACCGCGGCGCGCGTCGCGACGTTGGCCATGCGCTCGAACGCCTCGACGAACTGCGGGCGACAGTCCGGATAGCCGGAGTAGTCGACGGCATTCACGCCGATGAAGATGTCTGCCGCACCGAGCACCTCGCTCCAGGCCAGCGCGAGCGCGAGGAATACGGTGTTCCGTGCCGGCACGTACGTGACCGGGATTCCGGGCGTCGGCGACTCCGGCACGGCGATGCCGGGATCGGTGAGGGCGGATCCGCCGAACGCGGCGAGGTCGATGTGCATCACCCGGTGTGCGCTGGTGCCGAGCGACGCCGCAACCCGGCTGGCGGCCGCGAGTTCGGCCGCATGTCGCTGGCCGTAGGAGAAGCTCAAGGCGTGGCAGTCGTATCCTTCCGACCGGGCGATGGCGAGACAGGTCGCGGAATCGAGTCCGCCCGACAGCAGCACGACTGCCGGGCGTGCCGACGGAGCGTCGCTGCCGTTCGGCTGCGCAGCACTCATCGACCGCGCGCCTCGCCCCAGAGGTACTTGTGGAGCTGCACCTGGAGCCGCGCATCGAGCCGGTCCGCCAGCATCCACTCGGCCAGTTCCGCCGGCTCGACCCGCCCCCAGACCGGCGACATCAGCACCTGGCATGCCGGCATGCCGCGCTCCCGCAACAGATCCCGGGCCCACTCGTAGTCGCCACGTGAACACACGACGATCTTGAGCTGGTCGCGCGGTCCCAGTACCTCGAGGTTCGCCAGCCGGTTGCGGGCCGATTCTCCGGAGCCCGGCGTCTTGAGGTCCACGACGCGACTCACCCTCGGATCCACGGGCGCGACGTCCATCGCGCCACTGGTTTCCAGCGAGACATCGAGCCCGGCATCGCACAGCGCGCCGAGCAACGGCAGGCACGACCGCTGCGCGAGGGGTTCGCCACCCGTGACGCAGACGTGGCGCACGCCACTCGCCCGTGCGGCCGCCACGAGCTCCGCCACTTCGCGCCACTCGCCGCCGTGGAATGCGTACTCGGTGTCGCAGTAGCGGCAACGCAGCGGGCAGCCCGTCAGACGGATGAAGAAGGTCGGCCAGCCGACCGCATCCGCCTCTCCCTGAATCGAGACGAATGTCTCGGTGAGCCTGACCCGACTCACCGCTTCTCGACGTCCATCCTCGCGAGCCGTTCCGCCGCGAGGCGCGCCGCCTCCGTTCCCGGATAGTCTGCCGTCACCCGGTTGAGCGTGGCGCGGGCGTTGCGGAATGCCTTGAGCTCGTACTGGCAGTAGCCGCTCATCAACAGCGCGTCGGCAGCCTTCGGCGTGTCCGGGCGACTCTTCAGCAGGCCCTGATACGTCTTGAGCGCCGTCGCGTAATCCTGCTGCTGGTACTGTGATTCACCGAGCCAGAACGCGGCGTTGTCGGCCCGCGGGCCGTCCGGATACTTGGTCAGGTAGAGCTGGAAGCCCCGCGCCGCGTCCGGGTAGCGGCCGGCCTTGAGCGCGGCGAACGCATCTGCGTACACGGCCGTCTCGTCGGAGGCTCGCACGCTTTCCTCGTCGGGCGTCCCGCCGGCCTCCGCCGATCCCGCGGCGGCGTTCTCGATCAGCAGCAGGCGCCGGTCCAGGTCAGAGTACAGGTCGCGCTGCTGCTGGCGGAGCATCTCGACCTCGTGCTTCGCTTCCTCGATCTGGCCGCGCAGCGTGCGCAGCTCCGAACGCGCGGACTCGAGTTGCTGCTGCAGCTCGACGATCGACTTGCTCGAGCGCTCGAGCGTCTCGACCCGGGCGTCGGTGGCGTTGGCGCGCGCCTCGAGCTCCTTGTTGCTGGCCGTGGCGTGCGCGAGTGCCACGGGCAGCAGCAATCCGGCCGTCAGCGCCGCCCGGCGGGCCGCACGTCCCGTCCTGGCGTCAGGG
>Ga0256811_1000023_pt1 | contig 8884 bp, 9 predicted proteins | sample 1016PU6metaG_FD_185949 | JGI IMG/M metagenome (GOLD analysis project Ga0256811, IMG submission 185949) | Sediment microbial communities from tidal freshwater marsh on Altamaha River, Georgia, United States - 10-16 PU6 | ecosystem: Environmental > Aquatic > Freshwater > Wetlands > Sediment | place... | reverse complement strand
GCCCATGACACGACGGCCCTGCCGGCAGCGTCGGCGACGCCGGGCGGCATTCGCCGCACTCGCGGTCTGCGTCGCGATGCGCGCCGCGGCTGGCTGCGATCCGGCGGTCGATCCGCTCGGGCCGCGCGCCAAGGTGTTCCTGTTCGACTACGGCGGCGCCGAGTCCCCGGTCGCGCGTGACCGTCACTCCCAGTTCCAGGCCGCCATGCTCGACAAGGCGGAGCGCTGGGGCGAGGAACTGAGCCAGCTCGGCGTCGGGGCGGACTACCTCGAGCAGCTTCAGGTCGTGAGGGCCGGACGCGACACGCTCGCCGGCAATCCCGCGCTCGTCCGCAAGTACTGGTCGGACAGCCACGCGCTGCAACTCATGAGCGGCATCGTCGATGCCTCGGACGGGCAGTTCGAAGTGCGCAGCAGGCTCTTCATCGGCGACCTGCGCGGCTCGCTCCCGACGTCCTCGCTGCTCGTGGGCATGCCGATCACGGCGAGCCAGTTCGGAAACGTGATGGACAGTCACTCCATCGTGACCTTCTACGCGCTCGCGATCGACGCCGAACGGCGCCGCTGCGACCGGGCGGTGACGATCGCGCTGCTCAATGCCCTCGACGAGAAGGTCGCGGACCTCAAGCGCCGCGGCGGTCCCCTCGACCCCGGCGTGGAGCAGGTGGCGCTTGCGGCCAGGGCCAGGCTCGATGAGCTCGCCCGCCAGCCCTGATCGCCGCGGTTCGCGCGGACTGCGCGGCCGGGCGGTCTGCCGTGCGGCGGCCCTCGGTCTCGCGTGGCTCGTGACGGTGGCCGGTCCTGCCGTCGCTGACGACACGGTGACGCTGTACGTGCCGGCGCTCGAGTCGGCGCGACCGGGCCTCGGGTTCGCCGTGTCGGCCGTGGTCGGGCTGCAGGTCTGGCAGACGCTGCGCAAGGCGCCGACCCCGAATCCGCAGGGGCTGTCGTTCGGCGACGGGGTCGTGATCTGGGATCCCCTGAGCGAGGGCGTTACCTCCCACGAAGCTGCCGAGACCGCCGCACGCAAGGCGGACATCGGTGCGCAGCTCGTGCTGTGGGGCGAGGCCTTCGAGTTCGGCGACGGCTTCGTCGTGCAGCTGAACCTCACCCTGCCTCGCTACCACGACTTTCGCGAGCGTACGCCGGAGATCTGGCGCTTCGCGTGGCGCGGCGGCACGCCGACGCTGGAGACCGACCTCCCGTCGCGGCGCTATTCCTTCGAGCCGATCGTGCTCGACCGCGGGATCGTGGAGCGCTACTCGCGGCCCGATGCGATCACGCTGTACTCCGAGTCCGCGGGCGGGAAGGAACGGGGGCAGCTCGGCGGCCGGTTCCTGGCCTTGCGCTCCGACGGCGACGCGGTGTACGTCCGCAGTGCCCGGGGGCTCGAGGGCTGGGTGCGGCTGCCGCAGCTCGCTGGCACGCGCAGCGAGGTGGTCGACTTCGTGAGCGCGATGTTCCGCGTCTATCGCGCCGACTGGCAGGGTGCCCGGGCGCTGCTCGAGCGGGTCGTCGAATCGGGTTCCACGCCGACCGCGCTGCGCCTCGACGCCGCCATCCTGCGCGCGCGGGCGGGACTGCTCGCCGGACTGCCTGCCGAGGCCATGGTCGCCGAGATGGAGCGTGCCGCGGCGCTCAGTCCCCACGCCCGGCGCGGCGTGCTGTACGAGGCCGCGGCCCGCATCGCCGCGGAACGCGCCACCCGGAGCTGCCCGACCGAGGTCGGGCTCCGGGATCTGGGGGACTGGCTCGACGGTCACCGCAACGTGTTCGCCGCCGACGACGGATGGCTCGATCAGTGGCAGCGGACGCTGCGGTCGGGCCGGTCCGGGTGTCCCTGAGTACACTGCACGAGAACCGGAGGTATCCGCATGACCGCAACCGCGTTCGATGCCGCACTGCCCTTCATCCTGCGCTGGGAGGGCGGGTTCGTGGACCATCCGAAAGATCCCGGCGGGCGCACGAACAAGGGCGTGACCCAGCGCGTCTACGCGGCTTGGCGTGCACGGCGTGGGCAGCCACCGCAGGACGTCAAGCAGATCACGGACGCGGAGGTCCACGAAATCTACGAGTCTGACTACTGGCGGCCCCCGCGCTGCAACGAGCTGCCCGCGCCGCTCGACCTCGTGCAGTTCGACACCGCCGTCAACATGGGCGTGGGCCGGGCCGTACGATTCCTGCAGGGCGCGGTCGGTTGCGGGGTGGACGGGCAGTTCGGCTCGGGCACGGCGAAGGCGGTGGCGAACTGCAGCCCGCAGCAGGCCATCGCGGCGTATTGCGACGCGCGCGAGGCCTACTATCGGCGACTCGTCGTCGCGAAGCCCGATCTCGGGGTGTTCCTCAGGGGCTGGCTCAATCGACTCAACGCACTGCGTCGCGAGGTCGGGCTGCCGGTACCGGGTTCCGACGCCCCGGCGAGCCCGGCTACGGCGGGGCCGTTCATGCGCATACCGGATCTCGGCGAAGACGCGAGTTTCGACATCTGAGGCGCCGCGCCCCGCGGGCGCCCGTGCGGGCCGCGCTGATCAGCCGTCGCCGTCCTCCAGACCGGCGATGAAGCGGTCCGCCTCGGCGATTGCCGCGTCGACCTCGGTCACGAGCCGGTTCACCTCCGCGTCGACGTTCGTGACCTCGCCCTTGAGCCCGGCCACGGCGCGCGCATTGAGGTTGTGCTTCAGGAACAGCACCTGGTCGCGAAGCGGCCGCAGCGCGGGATCGAGCCGGCTCTCGGCTCGCTTCATTGCCGCGAGCATCTGGTCGTAGCGCGCGCGCGTCTGGCGGAGCTGCTGCTCGCTCTTCGCGCGCAGGCTGGCACTCGAGTACTGGCCGAGCTCCCGCTGCCACTCGTCGAAGAGCGCGTCGCCGACCTTCTCGACGTCCCTGATCCGCCCGTGCACCGCGTCGGCGGCCTCTTCGCCGTCCTCGAGCTTGCCGGCGAGCCGCCTGTACTGCGCCTCGAGATCGCCACCGTCGTAGCTCACGACCTTTCCGAACTCGGTGAGTGCGTCCGTGATCTCCTCCTTCGCCTCCTCCTGCGAGTCGCGCGCGTCCCGGACGCGACTCGCGAGGATGTCGCGCTTGGCGAACCCCACGCTCTCCATGGCGGAGTAGTAGGCGGTCTCGCAGCCGCCGAGCAGCGCCGCGGCTGCGAGCGCGGGAACCACGAGGGTGAGCGAGGTGCGATTCATCGCGAGGCTCCTGGAGGCGCCGGGCTCAATCGAGGGAGCCCGGCGGCAGCTCGGGCAGAGTGAGACTCGCGACCGCGGCCTCGAATGCCGCGATCAGCGACGCGACCTGCGCAGCCGTGGTCGCGGGCGAGACGAGCATCATGTTGTGGAAGGGCGCGATCAGGCAGCCGCGGTTGAGGAGCGCGAGGTGAACCGCCTGTTCGAGCGCCGGCGCGTGCGCGGCCTCGGCCTCGGTCCCGTTGCGCAGCGGGCCCTTCGCGCAGACGAACTCGACGCGTGCCCCGACGCGCAGGACGTGCCAGGGAAGCCCGTAGGTCTCGATCACCGAGCGCAGGCCCGACTCGAGCCGCGCGGCGAGCCCGTCCATGTGGGCGTAGGCCGCAGGCGTCATGACGCGCTCGAGGGTCGCCCGCATCGCCGCGAGCGACAGCGCGTTGGCGGACAGCGTCGTGCCCATCCCCGAGTGCCCGGGCGGCAGCTTCGCGCGGGCCTCGCCGAGCCGGCGTGCAACCTCGTCGGTGAAACCCCACACGCTCGCGGGCACGCCGCCCGCGACGGGCTTGCCGAGCACGAACAGGTCCGGCTCGAGGCCATGTGCGCCGCAGTAGCCGGCGGGTCCGGTGGAGATCGTGTGGGTCTCGTCGATCAGCAGCAGCGTGCCCGCGGCGCGCGTCAGGCGGCGCAACTCTGCGTGAAAGCCGGGTTCCGGCAGCACCATGCAGGAATTTGTCATCACGGGCTCGGTGATCACGCAGGCGACGTCGCCGTGACCGAGTGCCGCCTGCACTGCCGGCAGGTCGTTGAACTCGACGACGCGGGCGAGCTGCGTGAGGTCCGCGAATTGTCCGAGCAGCCCCGGGCGGTTTGCCGGGCGGCCGCGTTCGAGCCGCACGAACGTCTCGTCCACCGTGCCGTGATAGCAGCCGTTGAAGACCAGTATCCTCGGGCGGCCCGTCACGGCGCGTGCCACGCGCAGCGCGAAGCGGTTGGCGTCGGTCGCAGTGGTCGCCACCTGCCAGTGAGGCAGGCCGAAGCGCTCCGCGAGCAGGCGCCCGACCGCGATCGCGTCCTCAGTGGGCAGCATGTACGTGAGGCCGCGGCCCGCCTGGCGCGCAACCACCTCGGCCACCGCCGGTGGCGAATGCCCGAACATCGAGCCCGTGTCGCCGAGACAGAAGTCGGCGTACTCGTTGCCGTCGACGTCGGTGAGGACCGCATCCTGCGCCGAGTCGACCACCAGCGCGAACGGCATGGGCCAGTCGCGCATCCAGTGCATCGGCACGCCCTGCCAGAACCCCGCGATGCCGTGGCCCGCGAGCGCGCGGGAGCGCGGATGAGTGGTGAGATAGCTCTCGCGCTCCGCCTCGAATACCGAGGCGATGCGCGTCAGCGGAATGCCGCCCTGGTCGATGTGCTTCACCTGCATCGCGTCCCTGGCCCGTCGGGTCGTCGGCATTGTAGGGCGCCCCGATGGGGCGGCGGGTGGGCCGTGGTTGACGCTTTTCGCGGCCCCGTGGATACTGCAGCGCACGATGATCCTGCGCGCTGAAATCAGCCTCGATCGCCGCTGGTGGTGGCGCCACTCCTGAGGAGTGGGCCCGGGCGCGCACGTCTCGTTCGCAGGATTCCAGGGACCCATCTCCGCGAGCCGCCGGGGACGGGTTTCCTGTCGCGCGTCCCCGGATCCTCGCGATAGAGGAACCGATTGTGACGACCAGTCCGTTCGACATCTCGGCCGACCTCGACACCCCGGTGTCGGCCTACCTGAAGCTGAAGCCGTTCCGGCCGCGCTTTCTGCTGGAGAGCGTGGAGGGTGGCGAGCGACTCGCGCGCTACTCCTTCATCGGCTTCGGCGACTGCCTCGAGTTCCGTCTCGACGACACCGGCCTGCACGTCGGCGCGGAGCGCCTGCCAAGGCCCGCCGAACGCAACGAGCTGCTGGCGGCCCTGCGCAGGGCCCTGGCCGCGGCGCCGCGGCCCGAGACGGCCGACAGCGCCGGCTTCCCCCTGCTCGGCGGCCTGGTAGGCGTGGCGAGCTACGACCTCGTTCGTTACTTCGAGCGCCTGCCTTCCAGGGCCCGCATCGACGATGACGCGCCGCAGGCCCACTACGTCGCGCCGCGCTCGCTGCTAGTCTTCGACCACCTCACGCGCCGCGCCGCACTGCTGCACTCGGGCAGCGGGCAGGAGCGCCAGTCGCTGCGCCGCGAGGTGATACGTGCGCTGCGCGGCGGACTTCCGGGGCCGGCGTGGGCAGCGAGCTTCGGCGCGCCGGAGGCGAGCCTGTCGGAAGCCGAGTACCTCGAACGTGTCGTCCGCGCCCAGGAGTACATCGCCGCGGGGGACGTCTACCAGCTGGTGCTGTCCGTGCGCTTCGCGGGTCGGTGTGATCTCGATCCCTTCGAGGCCTACCGGGCGCTGCGCCTGCTCAACCCCTCGCCATACATGTACTTCTGCGAACTGGGCGACCGTTGCGTGGTGGGATCCTCGCCCGAAGCGCTCGTGAAGCTGAGTGGCCGGCGCGCCACCATGCGACCGATCGCCGGCACCCGGCCGCGAGGCGCCGACGTATCTGAGGACGTGGCCCTGGAGGCGGAGCTGCTCGCCGACCCCAAGGAGAACTCCGAGCACGTCATGCTCGTCGACCTCGCACGCAACGACCTCGGGCGCGTCGCCTCGGCGGGCTCCGTGCAGGTGCAGCCGTATCGCTCGATCGAGCGCTACAGCCACGTGATGCACATCGTGAGCGGCGTGAACGGGGAGCTCGCGCCGGGCCGGGACGCGTTCGACCTGTTCGCCGCGGCGTTTCCGGCCGGAACGCTCGTCGGTGCGCCGAAGGTCCGCGCGATGGAGATCATCGACGAGCTCGAGCCCGTACGGCGCGGCTTCTACGGCGGCACGGTCGGCTATTTCGGCCACGGCGGGGACATGGACCAGGCGATCACCATCCGCACGATGGTGTTCCACGGCGACACCTACAGCTTCCAGGCGGGCGCGGGCATCGTGGCCGACAGCGTTCCGGCCAGCGAGTACCGCGAGGTGCTCGCCAAGAGCGCGGTGCTCCGCCATGCGCTCGAGCTCGCGCGGGAGGGCCTGTGACGAACGCCCCGCGCCTGCTGCTCGTCGACAACTACGACAGCTTCACCTACAACCTCGTGCAGGCCTTCCTAGTGCTCGGCGCCGACGTGCTCGTGCACCGCAACGACGAGATCACGGTCGATCGCGCGAGACACCTCAATCCGACGCACCTGTGCATCTCGCCCGGTCCCGGCACCCCGCGCGACGCCGGCATCTCGATGGACATGATCGAGGCCTTCGCAGGCGCCATCCCGGTGCTCGGCGTGTGCCTCGGGCACCAGTCCGTGGTCGAGGTGTTCGGCGGCGAGGTCGTGCGCGCGGGACGCCTGATGCACGGCAAGGTATCGCCCGTGCACCACGACGGCCTCGGCGTGTTCGAAGGCGTGCCGAATCCTTTCGACGCGGGTCGCTACCACTCGCTGATCGCGCGGCCGGGCTCGCTGCCCGGGGTGCTCGAGGTCACGGCCAGGACGCCAGAGGGCGAGATCATGGGCGTGCGCCACCGGGACCTCACCGTGGAGGGAGTGCAGTTCCACCCGGAGAGCGTGCTCACGCCCCAGGGGCCGGCGCTGCTCGGCAACTTCCTGCGCTTCACGGGCGGCCGGCGGGGGTCGTAGGCGGGCCATGATCGATCTGCGCGAGATTCTCGAGCGCCTGCTGCAGCAGCGCGACCTCGCCGAGAACGAGGCCGCGGCACTGCTCGTGGCGCTGACCGATGCGGCCGTTGCACCTGCGATGTCGGGAGCGCTGCTCGCCGCGTTGCGCTCGAAGGGCGTCACGCCCGACGAGGTGCGCGGCTTCGCGGGCGCGATGCGGGGACTGGCGCGACGCCCCGAGCTGCCTGCCGGTGGACCGGCGGTGGACGTGGTCGGTACTGGCGGCGACGCGTCGGGGAGCTTCAACCTCTCGACCGGTGCGGCGCTGCTCGTGGCTGCCGCAGGCGTGCGCGTCGTCAAGCACGGCAACCGGTCGGTCTCGAGCCGCTCGGGCAGCGCGGACCTGCTCGAGGCGCTGGGACTGCCGTTGCCGCTCGACGAACGCGCCGCGGGCAAATGTCTGGCCGCGACCGGCTTTACGTTCCTGTTCGCCCCGCACTACCACCCGGCGATGAAGGAGGTTGCGCCCGTACGCCGCGCGCTCGGCGTGCGCACCGTGTTCAACCTGCTCGGGCCGCTCACGAATCCGGCCGAGCCGCCGTTCGGCCTGGTCGGGGCGTACAGTCCCCAGGCCGCGAAGCTGATGGCCGAGACACTCGCCGGCATGCCGATCGAGCGGGTGTTCGTCGTCCACGGCGAGCCGGGCTGGGATGAGGCGACGCCGGTGGGGCCGTTCGAGCTCTACGACGTCCGCCCGGGGCGGGTGGCGCGCGAGCTGCGCGACCCGCTGGACCTGGGGCTGGCGCGCTGCACGGCCGCGAGTCTCGCGGGCGGCGACGCCGCGCACAATGCCGCCGGGCTGCGTGCGGTATTCGAGGGACGCGACCGGGGACCGCACTGCGACGCGCTGCTCCTGAACGCGGCGCTCGCGCTCGAGGTGGCGGGTGCAGTGCCGTCGGCCGCGGAGGGCGTCGAGACGGCGCGCGGGGTCATCGGGCGCGGCGACGCGACGCGCCTGCTCGAACGCCTGACCGGCTTCGCCGGCCGGGCGCGCTCAGGCTGATCGAATCGGAGGCGAGGGCGATGGGCCTGCTCAGCGAGATGCGTGCCGCGAGCCTCGAGCGCGCCGCGACCGCCCGCGAACGCGTCCCGGAGGCTGCGCTGCGGGCGGCGCTGCTCGCCACGTCCCCGCCGCTGCCGCTGCGGCTCTCGCCGGAGGGTTTCGACGTGATCGCAGAGCTCAAGCTGCGCTCGCCGTCGAGCGGCGATCTCTCGGGCACGACCCGCGACCTAGTGCGCCGCCTCGAGGCCTACGCCGCGGGTGGCGCGGTTGCCTGCTCGATCCTCACCGAGCCCACTCGCTTCGACGGCGATGTCGAGCACCTGCGGCTCGCCGCTGCCACGCTGCGCCCACTCGGCGTGCCTGCGATGCGCAAGGACTTCCTCGTCGATCCGTACCAGGTGATCGAGGCGCGGGTGCACGGTGCATCGGGCGTGCTGCTGATCGTGCGCCTCGTCTCCCGCCCGCTGCTCGAGGAGATGCTGGACGTCGCCGCCGCGCTGGGTATGTTCGTGCTGCTGGAAGCCTTCGACGCCGAGGACCTGGAGCTCGCCGCTTCGCTCGCCGCGGAGCGCTCCGGCCGCGACGAGCAGGTGCTGATGGGTCTCAACTGCCGGGACCTCGAGTCACTCGACATCCAGTTCGGGCGCTTCGACTCGCTGCGCTCCCTGCTGCCGCCCCGGTGGCCGGCAGTCGCGGAGAGCGGCGTGCAGACCACGGGGGACGCGGCGCTGGTCGCCTCGCTCGGATACCGCCTCGCGCTGGTGGGGACGAGCCTGATGCGCCGCCCCGACCCGGAACTCGCGCTGCGCGAGCTGATCTGCGTCGGACGCGAGGCGCGCCGATGACGGCCGCGATCCGGCCGACGGTACCGCAGACCGCGGACGCGGCCGGCGAGCTGTGGATCAAGATCTGCGGCCTGCGCAGCGCCGAGGCCGTGGAGGCAGCCGTGAGGGCTG
>Ga0256811_1000022_pt1 | contig 8946 bp, 8 predicted proteins | sample 1016PU6metaG_FD_185949 | JGI IMG/M metagenome (GOLD analysis project Ga0256811, IMG submission 185949) | Sediment microbial communities from tidal freshwater marsh on Altamaha River, Georgia, United States - 10-16 PU6 | ecosystem: Environmental > Aquatic > Freshwater > Wetlands > Sediment | place... | reverse complement strand
CGCACTCGACACGGACGCCCAGTTCGGCGCCGTCGTGCCGCCCATCCACCTGACCTCCACCTTCTCGTTCGCCGGCTTCGGCGTAAAGCGGGGCTACGACTACTCGCGGTCGGGGAACCCGACCCGCGACGCGCTTGCCGGCGCGCTCGCCGAGCTCGAGGGCGGGGCAGGGGCGGTCGTGACTTCTTCGGGCATGGCAGCGGTCGGCCTCGTCACGCAACTGCTGCGGCCCGACCAGCTCGCCGTCGTGCCCCACGACTGCTACGGTGGTACCTACCGCCTGTTCAATGCCCTGCGCGAGCGCGGCTCGCTCGTGGTCCGGTTCGTCGATTTCCAGGACGCGGCTGCGCTCGCGGAGGCGCTGGCCCTGCGGCCTGGGCTGGTCTGGATCGAGACGCCGAGCAATCCGTTGCTCCGGATCGTGGACATAGCCCGCGTCGCCAGCGACTCGCGCGCGGCCGGGGCTCTGGTGGTCGCCGACAACACGTTCCTGTCGCCCGTGTGGCAGCGGCCCATCGCGCTCGGCGCCGACGTCGTCGTGCACTCCACGACGAAATACCTGAACGGCCACAGCGACGTGGTCGGCGGTACGGTCATCGCGAGGGACCGGGAGCTGCACGAGCGGCTCGCCTGGTGGGCGAACTGCACCGGCGTGACGGGCGCATCGTTCGACAGCTACCTGACTCTGCGCGGGCTGCGCACCCTGCATGCGCGCATGCGTGCGCACGGCGAGTGCGCCACCGAGGTCGTGCGCTGCCTGACTTCGCACCCGGCCGTGGAACAGGTCTACTACCCCGGCCTCGAGTCGCATCCCGGACACGCCATCGCGCGGATACAGCAGCAGGGCTACGGCGCCATGGTGAGCTTCGAACTGCGGGGCGGCCTGGCCGAAGTGCGCCGCTTCGTGGAGACGGTCGAGCTGTTCTCGCTGGCCGAGTCCCTGGGCGGCGTCGAGAGCCTCGTCGCGCACCCGGCGAGCATGACCCACGCCGCGATGGACGCCGAGGCGCGGGCGCGGGCCGGCATCTCCGACACGCTCGTCCGCCTCTCGGTGGGCATCGAGGAACCGACCGACCTCGTCCGTGACCTCGAACAGGCGCTCGACGCCGCCCGGCGTCGCGGCGGCTGAACGGGCCGCGGAGCATTCCGGTGCTGCGGTCCACAGTCGCGATCTGCGCTGGCGCGAGCCTCGGCGCGCTGCTGCGCTGGTGGCTCGGACTCGCGCTCAACGGCCTGTTCCCGACCGTGCCGCCGGGCACGCTGGCCGCCAACCTCGCCGGCGGCTATCTCGTGGGACTGGCGATCGCGTTCTTCGCGACCTATTCCGCGATCGCGCCCGAGTGGCGGCTGCTCGTGATCACGGGCTTCTGCGGCGGCCTCACGACGTTCTCGACCTTCTCGGCCGAAATCGTCGCGTTGCTGCAGCAGGGCCGCACGGCCTGGGCGATGGGTGCGGCCGCCGTGCACCTCGCCGGCTCGGTGCTGGCCACGCTCGCCGGGATCGGCACGATGGTCCTGTTGCGACACTCGAACTGAGGGAACCCCGCATGGACGGTTGCTATCTGCGCATGTACGTGCACGAGAATGATCGCATCGGCAGCCGGCCCGCGTGGGAGTGGATACTCGAACACGCCAGGGACATCGGCATCCGTGGCGGCTCTGCATTCCGCGCGATGGCTGGTTTCGGCCGCCACCACGTTCTGCACGAGGAGCGGTTCTTCGAACTGGCGGGCAGCGTGACCGTCGAGCTCGACTTCATCGTCACCGACGAGGAAGCGCGGCGCCTGCTCGAGCTCGTCGACCGCGAGAAGCTCGGCGTGTTCTACGCGCAGGTACCGGCCAGGTTCGGAGTCGCCGGCGCGGCGGCGCGCGGCTGATCCGGCGCCCCGGTCAGGCGAACGCCTCCACCGCGACCGCCTTGACGAGTGCGAGTACCGGTACGCCCGGCGCGAGTGCGAGCCGGCGGACCGCGTCCGCGGTCACCAGCGACAGGAGCCGCGTCGAGGCCACGTCCAGGTGCACGAGCCGAAGGGCCTCGTGACTGGCCGGCTCCACCGCAGCAACCCGCGCTTCCAGGACGTTGTGCAGCGACAGGCCCTCGGGACGCGCGCTGGCGAGCACGACCTCGCGGGCCGCGAGCTGAATCCGCACGAGTCCGCCCACGGGTGCCGCCACGCTCGGCACCTCGAGCTCCATGCCGCCGGCTGCGAGCAGGCTCAGCTGACGGTCGGTGTCCTGCGCGATGACCGTGGCGTCGAGGGCGACGGCGGGCTCCCGCCATCGGTCGAGCCCGGGCACGGCATTGCGCGAGGTGATTGTCGCGACACTTCCGGCTGTCGCGACACTCCCACGCTCCAGCACCACGAGCTGCGAGGCGAGCTTGGCGACATCCTCGAAGTCGTGGGTCACGAGCAGCACGGTGAGTGACAGCCGGCGCTGCAGGTCGACGAGTTCCCGCCGCAGCGCATCACGCAGCGCCCAGTCGACGGCAGCGAACGGCTCGTCGAGCAGGAGCAGCGCCGGCTCGCGCGCCAGTGCCCGTGCGATCGCGACGCGCTGCTGCTGGCCGCCCGAGAGCGTGGCCGGACGACGGTCTGCGAGGTCCTCGAGCCGGGCGGCTGCGAGCAGCTCTGCGACCCGCGACGACCGCTCTCGCGGTCTGCGGTGACCGAGCGCCAGCGCGAGCTGTTCGCGGACCGTCAGGTGCGGGAACAGGGCGTAGTCCTGGAACACGAAGCCCACGGGCCGCCTGTGTGCCGCAAGCCACTGGCCGGTCGCGGTATCGGCCCAGGTCCGCCCCGAGCACGTCACCAGCGCCTCGCGCGTCGGATGCAGACCTGCGACGGCCCGCAGCACCGTGGTCTTGCCGCTGCCCGACGCCCCGAACAGCGCCGTGATGGTCCCGGCGGGCGCATCGAACTCGAGGTCGAGCGCGAACGGGGCGGCGTGCCGCAGGCGGACGTGCAGGCCCTGCCTGTCCGGCATGGTCAGTCGCGCCGCCAGGCGCGACGCGCCAGGGCGTTGGTCAGCAGCAGCGCCAGCACCGCGATCACGAGCAGCGCGAGCGCCATGCTTGCGGCCGCCGGTTCGTCGAATGACTGCACGCTGTCGTAGATGGCGATCGCGACGGTGCGGGTCTCGCCCGGGATCGCGCCGCCGACCATGAGCACGACGCCGAATTCTCCGAGCGTGTGGGCGAACGTCAGGACGGCGGCGGTGCCGATGCCGGGCAGGGCGAGCGGCAGCTCGACGCGGCGCATCGCTGCTGCCGGGGACAGTCCGCAGCAGCGCGCCGCGTCGCGCAGGTTCCCGGGGATCGCGGCGAGCGCGTTCTGCATCGGCTGCACGGCGAACGGCAGGTTCACGACCAGCGACGCGATCACGAGGGCCTCGAAGCTGAAGACCAGCGGCCGCCCGAACGTGGATTCGAACAGGGCTCCAAGCGGCGACGCGCGCCCGAGCGCGACCAGCAGGTAGTAGCCGAGCACGGTCGGCGGAAGGATCAGTGGCAGTGCGACCAGCGCCTGAACCACGCCCCGACCGCGCCAGCGGCCGAAGGCGAGTGCGCGAGCGAGCACGAATGCGAACGGCATCAGCAGGAGCAGGGTCACGGCACCGAGCCGCAACGACAGGCCGAGCGCCGTCCAGTCCATGTCTCCCTCAGTTTCCGGGCAGGGTGAAGCCGTAGCGCGCGAGTATCGCCCGAGCGGAGGGTGACTGCAGATATCCGTAGAGCCGGACGGCGGCCGGCGAGGCGCGCGACAGCAGGACCATGCGCTGACGCAGCGGTTCGTGCAGCGACTCCGGCAGCAGTGCGAACGAACCACGCTCGCGGAGTGCCGGTGCGAGCGCGAGCGAGTGGGCGATGATGGCGCCGTCCACGTTGCCGCTGCTCGCGAACTGGGCGGCCTGGGCGACGTTTTCGCCGATCACCAGCCGCGGCTGCACGGCCTCCCAGAGCCCTAGGTTCCGCAGCGTCTGGCCGGCGGCCCGTCCGTAGGGGGCGTGCGCCGGATTCGCGATCGCGATGCGCACCAAGCCGCCTTCGGCCAGTCGTACGGCAAGCGCATGGAGCTGCGGGTCCGGCGTGAGCGGTGATCCCGTGGGGACGTAGATCACGATGTGCCCGATCGCGTAGATCGCTCCGCGATCCGCCGTCAGTCCGCGTTGTGCGAGTTGCTCGACGTACGTTTCGTCGGCGGACAGGAACAGGTCGAAGGGCGCGCCCTGCTCGATCTGACGGGCGAAATTGCCCGAGGACCCGTAGGTCACCTGCACTGTGGCGCCCGTGTCGCGCCGGAACTGCGCGATCACTTCATCGAGCGCGAACCTGAGGTCCGACGCTGCGGCGACGAGCGCGGTCGCGCTTGCCTCTGCCGTGCCGGTCTTCACCGGCGTGGCGGCAGCTGCCAGGGCGGGCACTCCCAGCAGGGCGATTGCAAGCAGCTTGCGGCTGACCGGTGCCCGCATGACGACTGCGCTCCGATTCGGCCTCGTCCGCCGCAACCTGCGAAAAAAAGAAGGCCGGCTTCTCAGCCGGCCTTCCGGGACGGGACCCGAGTTGCCTCAATCCCTGAGGCAAAGACTAACCCGACTCAAGTCCGCATCGCCCATTACCTGATCGATACCGGGGCCCGGTCGGGACAGGTTTCCGACCGCCAAGGCTCCCGGGGGGGCGCAGTATACCGCCGGATTTCCGGGCCTTGTAAAGGGCAAATTTCCGTTGAGCGCGTCGATTCGGGCCGGCTCGAGGGGACCTTTATGTGGCCCTGCTTAATAATTATGCAACCGTCTGAAAATACTGCAAATTTCTATTTTTCAAAATGGGCGATCACGGCTTCCGTCGCCGCCTCGCTGCCGAGCGAGGAAGACCCGGGCGGCGCGATGTCGGCGGTACGCACTCCCGCTGCCAGCGCGTGCGAAACCGCGGACTCGACGGCCGCCGCCTCCGCCTCGAGCCCCAGCGAATGGCGCAGCAGCATCGCGGCGCTCAGGATCGTTCCGATCGGGTTTGCGATGCCGCGCCCGGCGATGTCCGGAGCCGATCCATGTATCGGTTCGTAGAGGCCGACGCGCTCGGTACCGAGTGAGGCAGACGGCAGCAGCCCCAGCGAGCCGACCAGCATCGAGGCCTCGTCCGTCAGGATGTCGCCGAACATGTTCTCGGTGAGCACCACGTCGAAACTGGTTGGCCGGCGCAGCAGATGCATCGCCGCGGCGTCCACGAGCATGTGCTCGAAGCGCACCTGCGGAAACTCCTCGGCGAGCACCCGCTCGACCACCGTCCGCCACAGGCGCGACGTCTCGAGCACGTTCGCCTTGTCGACGGAGACGACGTGACCGCGCCGCTGCATGGCCAGCCGGCCCGCGACACGCGTGACGCGTTCGATCTCCTGCGCGGTGTAGATGCACAGATCCTCGGCCTCGTGCGCAGTGCGGCTCTTGCGGCCGAAATAGATGCCCCCCGTGAGTTCGCGTACGACCACGATGTCCACGCCGCGGACGACCTCCGGTCGCAGCGGCGAAGCGTCGAGCATCTCCGGAATCGTACGGACGGGCCGCAGGTTCGCAAACACGCCGAGCACGCGCCGCAACTCGAGCAGACCCTGTTCGGGGCGGACGCGCGCGCCCGGATCCGACCACTTCGGCCCGCCCACGGCTCCGAGCAGCACGCCGTCGCTGCCCCGGCACGCGTCGATGGTGCGCGGGGGCAGCGGGGAACCCGAGGCGTCGATTGCGGCCCCGCCGATCAGCGCCTCGACGAACTGGAACTCGTGACCGTAGCGGCGTGCGACTGCCTCGAGTACGCGCACGGCCGCGGCGGTGACTTCGGGGCCGATGCCGTCTCCCCCGAGCACGGCGATGCGCGCCTTCATGCGGCGCGCCCCTCGTACGCGCTGATGGCGTCGGCCTGCGCCAGAAGGTAGCCGAGCTCGTCGACGCCGTTCATCAGGCAGTAGCGGGCGAACGGCTCGACGGGGAAGCGTGCCTCGCGACCGTCGGGCAGGCGCAGGCAGGTCGCGGCGAGGTCGATCTCGATCTCGGCCCCGGGGTTCGCCACGAGCCAGCCGTGCGTGGTCTCGTCCACCACGACGGGCAGCAGCCCGTTCTTGAGGCTGTTGCTACGGAAGATGTCGGCGATCTCCGTGCTGACCACCGCGCGGAACCCGTAGTCGAGCAGCGCCCACGGGGCGTGTTCGCGCGATGAACCGCAGCCGATGTTGCGTCCCGCGACCAGGATCTCGCAGCCGCTGGACGCGGGACGGTTCAGCACGAATCCGGGCTCCGGACGACCGGACGCGTCGTAGCGCCAGTCGGCGAACAACGCGGCGCCGAGCCCCTCGCGCTGGGTCGTGGTGAGGAATCGTGCCGGGATGATCTGGTCTGTATCGATGTTGCCCGACGGCATGACGACCGTGCGGGAGCGTATGAGGGTGACGGGGTTCATGCGGAAGCTCAGTGGAGAAACTCGCGCGGATCGGTGATCCGGCCGCGCACGGCGGTCGCCGCCGCGGTTGCCGGGCTGGCGAGCAGTGTACGGGCACCGGTGCCCTGACGGCCCTCGAAGTTGCGGTTGCTGGTGCTCACGCAGTACTGGCCCGCGGGGACGAGGTCGCCGTTCATGCCGAGGCACATCGAGCAGCCCGACTCCCGCCACTCGGCGCCGGCCTCGCGGAAGACCCTCGCGTAGCCGCGCTCCTCGGCCTCGCGCTTTATCTGCTGCGATCCGGGCACGACCAGCATGCGCACACCCGGCGCGACGCGCCGGCCTTCGAGCACCCGGGCCGCGGCCTCGAGATCGGAGAGCCGGGCATTCGTGCAGCTGCCCACGAATACCATCTGCACCGGCTTGTCGCGCAGCATCTCGCCCGGCGCAAACCCCATGTACTCGAGCGCGCGGTCGAACGCGGGGTCTCCGGGGATGCGGGGGACGCTGCCCGAGACCGGTGCGACCATCCCCGGGTTGGTTCCGTAGCTGATCATGGGTTCGACGGTCGCGGCATCGAGCGACACGGTACGGTCGAACGCCGCGCCCGGGTCGCTCGGCAGGCTGCGCCAGTCATCGACCGCGCGCTCCCACGCCTCGTCCCGCGGCGCCCTCGGTCGACCCGCGAGGTAGGCGAAAGTCTTCTCGTCGGGCGCCACCATGCCGGCGCGGGCACCGGCCTCGATGGACATGTTGCAGACGGTCATCCGCTCGTCCATGGAAAGCGCCTCGATCGCCGGCCCGCGATACTCGATCACGTGCCCCGTGCCGCCGTTGACGCCGATGCGGCCGATGATGGCGAGTACCAGATCCTTGGCCGTAACGCCCGGAGCGAGCCGGTTCGCGACCTCGATGGCCAGCGTCCTCGGGCGCCGCTGCAGCAGGCACTGGGTGGCGAGCACGTATCCGACCTCGGTCGTTCCGATGCCGAACGCCAGCGCGCCGAAAGCGCCGTGCGTGCTCGTGTGACTGTCGCCGCAGACGATCGTCCTGCCGGGCTGGGTGGCTCCAAGTTCCGGTCCGATGATGTGCACGATGCCGCGACGCGCGTCCTGCAGGCCGATCAGCTCGAGCCCGAACTCCGCGCAGTTGCGTTCGAGCTGACGGATCTGCTTCGCGGCGGACTCGAGCGCGATGGGGACGCCGCCGAACACCTGCGCGGTATCGGTGGGCGTGGAGTGATCCATCGTGACCAGAGTGCGGTCGGGACGGCGTACCCTCAGACCACGGCTGCGCACAACGTCGAAGGCCTGCGGGGACGTCACCTCGTGGGTCAGGTGAAGGTCGATGTAGAGAACCGCCGGTGTCTCCGGTGTCTCGGGCACCACGACGTGCCGCTCCCAGACCTTCTCGAACATTGTCCTGGGTGTCATGCATTCTCCGGCGAATTCGGCCGACCTCGTGTGTGCGGCTCTGTCGGCGCCTCGCGCCGCGTCAGATGGTGGAGGCGGCTTCCTCGGCCTCGGTGTTGCGCTGATCCGTGCGTACGTTGCCCGCACGAGTGGACTCGATCTGGTTGACGACGTCGAGGAAGGCACGCACCCCCGATTCGACGATGTCGGTGGTCACGCTCGAGGCGCGGTAGGTCCGCCCGTTGTGCTCGACGGTGACCACGGCCTCGCCCTGGGCGTCCTCGCCTATGGTTACGCTGCGAACCTCGAATTTGCGCAGCGTGACCGCCACCCCTGTGGCGATCTCGATCGCCTTGAACGCGGCGTCCACCGGGCCGTCGCCGGAGGCGTCCTGGACGAGGATCCGGCCGTCCGTGTGGCGGAGCCCGACGCGAGCCGTCGCCGCCCTGGCGGAGTCGCTCTCGGCGTGCAGGCTCTCCAGCTGCCAGGGACCATCGGCCCCGGCCGGTGAGCGCAGCACGAGCGCCTCGATGTCACCGTCGAACAGCTCCTTCTTCTTGTCGGCCAGAGCCTTGAATTCCTCGAACACGCGGCCGAGTTCGGTGTCCGAGATCTCGAAGCCGAGCTCCCTGATCCGGTCACGCAGCGCGGCGCGGCCGCTGTGCTTGCCGAGCACGAGGTGCGAGCGCGAGAGCCCCACGTCGTCGGGGCGCATGATCTCGTAGGTCGAGTGATGCTTGAGCATGCCGTGCTGGTGGATGCCGGACTCGTGAGCGAAGGCGTTCTCGCCCACGATGGCCTTGTTGCGAGGGATCGGCAGCCCGGTGATGCTCGACAGCAGGCGGCTCGTGGGGAACAGTCGCTTCGTGTCGATGCCGGTGTGCACGCCGAACAGGCCCTCGCGGGTCCGGATCGCCATCACGAGTTCCTCGAGGGAGGCGTTGCCGGCGCGCTCGCCGATGCCGTTGATCGTGCACTCGATCTGCCGCGCCCCGGCCCGCACGGCCGCAAGGCTGTTGGCCACCGCCATTCCGAGGTCGTTGTGGCAGTGCACGCTGAAGGTCACACGGTCCGCGCCGCGAACGTTCTTCCTCAGGTAGTCGAAGA
>Ga0256811_1000021_pt1 | contig 9122 bp, 7 predicted proteins | sample 1016PU6metaG_FD_185949 | JGI IMG/M metagenome (GOLD analysis project Ga0256811, IMG submission 185949) | Sediment microbial communities from tidal freshwater marsh on Altamaha River, Georgia, United States - 10-16 PU6 | ecosystem: Environmental > Aquatic > Freshwater > Wetlands > Sediment | place... | reverse complement strand
CGTTCAGCTGCAGACCAGCCGGCCGTTCGGCGTCGATGACCTTCTTGACGGCCGATTCCACAGTGTCGAGGTCCTCCGCCCGGACGAAGCGCTGCAGCAGGGTCACGTGCGGCGCATGCGTAGCGTCCAGCGAGTACCCGCCGGGATAGTTGCCGCGCAGACTCGCGTTCACTGCGTTGGCCTTCGCAACCATGGCCTGGTCCGGTTGAAGCAGGACGTCGATCGCGATGACTGCATCCGACGTGGCCGGACTTCCGGCCGCCTGCGTGCCGGCGCTGCCGGCCACCAGCATGAATGCAACCATGCCCTTCAGTGCGAGGTCGAGGATCTTCATGACGGACTCCATCGATACTTGGCAATCGTGTACTGCGGTGGACGACGGCTATTTCACAGAGGGGAAGACGGTCGTCCAGTCGTCTTTCATGCTGACGACCGTCCATCCTTTCGCCTTCGCCTCATCGAGGCCCTTGTCGAGGCGTGCCAGCGAATCCTGGCGGTCGTAGGCAAACTCGCGAACGTTGTCGTCATGATGCAGGTACAGCGCGAATCTCGCGCCCGGACCCGCCGCGGTCCACTCCAGCATCTGCTGGTCGCCGTCCGAATTGCCAAACGCCATGACCGGCCGTCGACCGATGTGCTCGTTGATGCCTACGGGCTTGCCGCCCTTGTCGTCGTTGAAGTTCAGTTCCGGCAAGCGGACGAGCACGGGCGTGCCGGCGCGAAGCTCGAACTTCGTCTTGACGCTGCTGCCCACGACCTGCTCGGGTGGGACGCCGTACACCCGTTCGGCCCACGGCCGCATGAACTCGACGCCACCGCCCGACACGATGAAGGTCTTGAAGCCGTTCGCGCGCAGGTACGAGAGCACCTCGAGCATCGGCTGGTAGACCATTTGCGTGTTCAGCCTGCCGGTCTTCGGGTGCTTCGCCGTCGCGATCCAGTCCTGCACGATCCGCGCGAACTCGTCGGTCGTGGTGCCCGTGTGCGTGGCCATGAACATTTCCATGATCCCGCGCTCGCCGCCCGACAGCGCCGCGCCGACGTCGCCTTTCAGCACCGAGGCGAACGGTTCCGTCGTCTGCCATTCCGGGTGCTGCGGGGCGAGCGTCCTGATCCGGTCGACGAGGAAATAGAGTTGCACGGGCAACGGCTTTTCGCACCACAGCGTGCCGTCGTTGTCGAACGTCGCAATGCGTTCCGGCGCGGGCACGAATTCTGCCGAGCCCGGACGTGTCACCTTTTCGACGAAAGCGACGATGGATCGCTTGGCCGCGCCGTCGTTCCACGACGGCAACGGATCTGCCGCACGCGCAGACGACGTAGTGAACGCCAGAACGGCGCAGGGCGCGACGATCAACCAGTGCGGCCGGTACTCGGATTTCATGTTGGTCGGCTCTCCAGGTGTGCGCCGTTCTGGAACGGCGAAGCGGGAGCCCGTGCTCCCGCCACGTCCCTCGCTCGTCACTTCTTCGGAGCTTTCTCGACCTCGACGGCAACCGCCTCGGTGTAACTAAGGTCCACGGCGTCACCGACCTTCACGCCCTTGAGCTTGTCCGCGGAGGCCACCTTGAACGTCTGCGTGTTGCCCTGCGGCCCCTTGACCGTGACAGAGGGTGCCTTCGGGTCGATCGCGGTGATCACGACGGTGACCAGCGTGTTCTGGCCGATGGCGCCGGCCGGCATCTCACCGGGCTTCGCCGACGCGGCGGCGACGACAGTATCCGCACCAGGCTTGCCGCTCTTGCGCACTTCGTAGGCCAGCGCCTCCGTGTAGGTGAGAGTGACGACATCGCCCTTCTTGACCTGGTCCAGGTTCGTCACGGCCGGATCGGCGACGAAGCTCTCTTCGTGGCCATCCGCGGCCTTCAGCGTGACTTTGCGAGACTTGTGGTCGATCTTGGTCACTGTCGCGGTGACCTGCACCGACGACAGAACAGCCGCGCCCTCGGGCGCGATAGCCGGTGCCGACGTGGTTTGGCTCAGCGCCGGTGTCGAAACGCACAGGCATCCGGCCAGGCCGGCGGCCGCTATCCAATTCCTGTTGATCGTCATCTTGCTTTCTCCGTTCGCTGGTTGGTCGTTGTAACGATGCTGAAGCCGCGGACTGGCCACAGTGTCAGTCCGCGCTCAGCAACCGATGTGACTCTTGCTTCGTCAGTCGCGCATCAACGCTCGCTGCGCTTCCTGCTCCAGATCGACGTACGCCACCGGTTCGACCGTGACGCCAACCGCCTGGATCTTTCCACCGTGGAACGTGCCGGGCGTCTTGTACTCGGCGCTCACTGCGTCGCCGCTGTCGAAGCCGACGCAGAGCCCGTCGCCAGACAGCGTGAACTTGGCCGGCTGGGTCTTCATCGGGCCACTGGCCACGACCTGGTCGTTGACGTACAGCTTCATGTCTCCAATCGATTCCTTGTTTGGACCGGCGCCCGTCCGATTGAACTCCATGCCGAGGGTGTACTTGCCCGGCTTCAAGTCCACATTCGAAACGAACTTCTGCTCCGGCTTGATCCCAAGGAAGTTGTAGACGTAATAGAGCTTGTGGTCCTTGATAAACAGCGCGTGCCCACCGAAGCGCGAACCGTGGGCGAAGATCACGCCGCCCGGATCGGCGTCGGTGATCTCGACGTTTGCAAGGATCTTGTACGAGCGCTGGCGCACGCTGGCCGCGACGCCTTCCGGAACCGGAGCAGTGTTGGGGTAGTAAACATAACGATCGCGCTTCGGCTCAGAGGACGGCCTTTCGACGCCCAGTTGCTCCATCGCATTGCGATCATCCAGCGGCAACGCGAGATTGATCCTCGCTTCCTCGAACCATGCCTTCTTCAGTGCCTCGAGCTTCTCGGGGTATTGCTTCGCAAGGTCCGTGGATTCCGAGCGATCGGCGTCGACGTGGTAGAGCTGCCACTGGTCTTTGTCGAAATTGCCCTTGCCGAAGAATGCAGGGTGCACGGCGGCGGCCAGCCAGCCGTCCTCCCATATGCCGCGGGTGCCCAGCATCGCGTAGAACTGTCGCTTCTTCTGCGTCGGCGCATGAGGGGCGGCATCAAACGTGTACTTCATCGAGATGCCGGACACGGGGAACTGCTCCACTCCCCGGTAGACCTTTGGCATCTCGACACCAACGACGTCCAGTATTGTCGGGACGATGTCGACCGAGTGGTGGTACTGGTCGCGGATCTCGCCCCGGGCCTTGATGCCCTTCGGCCACGAAATCACCAGCGGGCAGACCGTGCCGCCCGAGTATTCCGAATACCGCTTGAACATCTGAAACGGCGTCGAGAACGCAGCGGCCCAACCGGTCGGGAAGTGGCCATAGGTGTCCGGTGAGCCGAGCTTGTCGATCAGCTTCATGTTCTCGGACAACGAGTCCGGGTAGTTGTTGAAGAACTTGTCTTCGTTGACGGAGCCGTTCGGGCCACCCTCGCCGGAGGTGCCGTTGTCCGCGGCGTACAGGACCATCGTGTTGTCGAGCTGCCCCGATTGCTGCAGGTATTCGATCACGCGGCCGATCTGTGCGTCTGTGTACTCGGAGAATCCGGCCCAGACCTCAGCCATGTGCGAGAACAGTTTCTTCTCGTCTGCGTTCAACGTATTCCACGGGCGCACGTAGTCCGCCGGGTTCGAGAAATCCTTGGGCATCGGGTTGATCGGCGTGAGCTTGGTGCCTTTCGGCAGGACACCCTTGTCGATCATGCGCGCCAGCACCCAGGTGCGGTACGCCTCGTAGCCGTCGTCGAACTTGCCCTTGTACTTGTCGATGTATTCCTGCGGTGCGTGGTGCGGCGCGTGGTTTGCGCCCGGGTTGTAGTACATGAACCAGGGCTTCGACGGATTCGCCGACTGCTGGTTGCGGATCATCGTGATCGCGTGATCGGCCAGGTCCTTGGAGAGGTGGTAGCCCTCCTCCGGCGTCGCAGGTGGCTCGATGAAGTGGTTGTCCTCGACGAGATCGGGATACCACTGGTTGGTCTCGCCACCGAGGAATCCATAGAAGCGCTCGAAACCCCACCCGATCGGCCATGCCCTGCGGTCGCCACCCTCGGCCACATCCTGCTCAGGAACGTTGTGGTTCTTGCCGAGCCAGAAGGTGCTGTAGCCGTTTTCCTGGAGAATCTGGCCGATCGTCGCGGCCTGAGGAGGCAGGCGCCCGCTCAGCCCGGGGAAGCCGTTGGAGCCTTCCGAAATGCTCGCGAAGCCATTGAGCGTGTGGTTCCGTCCCGTCAGCAACGTCGAACGCGTCGGCGAGCAGAGCGCGACCGTGTGCCACTGGGTGTATGTCAGGCCGTTCTGCGCCAACCTGTCGAGCGTCGGCATGTTGACGCGACCGCCGTACGGAGACCACGCGGAAATTCCGGTGTCGTCGTACAGGATGAACAGGATGTTCGGTGCGCCCTTGGGCGCCGCTTTCGGCGTGAACGGTCCCCAGTCGGCTGTCGAGTCACGCACATCGAGCTTGATGATGCCTTTGAAATCCGTGTACGGGCCGACAGCCTGGCCTTCTTGTGCCATCGCCATCGGACAGATCAGGGCGCTGAGCGCGCCCACGAGCAGACCAGAGTGCGATTTCATCGTTTTGGACTCCTGACTTCTAGGCAGCGTCCTGCAGCACTTGCTGCAGCACGATCGTGATCTGCGTTGTTCTCGGCGTTCCGCCTTGCAACTTCACGGTCATGACAGCTGCGGCGGGGGGTGGATCGACGATTGGACGGCATCCAGTAGGACCGTGCCTCGAAACGGCTTGACCAGGTAGGCCGTTGCTCCGTCCGACAGGGCTTGTTGACGCATCCCCGGCTTGTCATGGGCCGTGATCAGGATGAATGGCAGCGAGATGTCCCGTTCACGCAGCGCGGCAAGCAACTCCAGTCCAGACATCGCAGGCATCCTCAGGTCGCTGATCACGCACGCGGCGTCGCCATCGACACCTGCCGCTAACAGGGCGCCGGCCGACGCGTAGGCTCGGCACCGAAAGCCGCCGGCATCGAGCAATCGTTCGATCGCCTCGCGCATGCTGTCGTCGTCTTCGACCACGAGCACCTTGGCGGCTGGGCGTGTCACGACGGCCGATCTCCGCTTTCCAATGCCAGCCACCTGAACGACCGCCGCGCGTACATGGTCGTGTGGTTGATACTCGCCTCACCTTTGCGATGCGACAACCAGTCGATCGGGCCAGACGCGTGGCACCGAAGGGCCACGATCCCCGGACCGTTCGCCCCGGGGATCGGGCTCGACGGCTGCTCAGGCAGCCTGCTTGAGAGCCTTACGCAGGGTCTTGACGTCCTTGTCGTCGAGGTCGGTCTCGATGACCGTCCCACCGAAGGGCTCGACCGCCGAGGTGAAGTCGGCGAGCATGGGTTTCTCGCCCACAAGGATCAACGCCGAAGTGTCCTTGACGAGCGAAGCCGCGAAGTCGTCCAGACGCGGGTCGTCGAAGGCATATTCGTCGCCAGCGCCCATCAATGCACCCATCGAACCGCCCGCCGCCGCGCCGGCCAGCGCGCCACCCGGTCCGAGCAGCGCCCCGAGCAGGCCGCCGGTCAGAGCGCCGAGTCCGGCACCGGCACCGACCGCGCTGTCGTCCTGCGCCCAGGTGCTGTGGATCCGAATGATGCCGAACTTGCTTCGCGACACCACGGCGACGCCATCGATCCACGGGTAGGCTGGCGTACGATCCTCGAGAGTGTCGAGCGCCTTGCCGGCCGTCCTCTTGCCCTTGAACACGAATGCCTTGAATCCGTACATATCTGTCACTCCCAGGGAAGCGCTGCACAGAGGTTTGACCCGGCGGACTTTGCGTGCAGCGAGCGGCATCCGTCGGGGCTCGAAGGGGACTCGCCACGTTGTATGAATCGTCGCCCCGCCATCCCCAAGTCGCAACGAGGCGAGTGGGCCACGCGAGAGACACCCACCGGCCACGGGCATGGCACGAACGGGCCACACGGCGGCGCGGACCGCTCTTCATACATCAGGGGATTGCGTCCGTTGGCGCGCATGCGAGTGATGCGCGCGTCTCAGGCGGCGGGTGACCTAGCCAGCAGCCGGATGCCGCAGAAGCTCTGCCAATCGCCCCAGTTCAGCCGCCGAGCTGGCCTCCAGCTTGACCATGACCTGCTCGCGTTCGCGCTTGACGGTGCGCTCGGCGACACCGAGGTCGTCCGCGATCTGCTTGTTGAGCCTGCCTGCGACTATGCGCTCGAACACCTGGCGCTGCCGCTCCGTCAACGACTCGAAGCGCGCACGCAGCAGATCCGCCTCCTCACGCGCCCTGCGCTGCATCGCATCGCGCTCGAGCGCACGCCCGATCGCGTCGAGCAGAACGTCGCGTTTCACCGGCTTGGTGAGAAAATCGACGGCGCCGGCCTTCATCGCGCGTACGCTCGCGGCCACGTTCGCGTGACCGCTCAGGAAGACGATCGGCAGGCGGATGTCCCGCTGCTGCAGGGCTGCCTGGAGGTCGAGCCCGGAGGGGCCCGGCAGCCGCAGGTCGAGCAACAGGCACCCCGGCCTTTCAGGCAGGGGATGCAGCAGAAACTCTCCCGTCGATGAGTAGCCACGCGCGTCGAAACCGGCCGCATCGAGCAGCCGCAGCAGCGCGCCCCGCATCGACGGGTCGTCATCGACGACATGGATCAGCGGCGTCGTGCTCATGCCAGGTGCGGTGCCGAGGCGCCGTTCGCAGCGGCCAGCGGCAATTCTGCCTGAAACAGCGTGCCCTCGTCAGGAACGCTCTCGACCCAGATGCGTCCGCCGTGGGCTTCCACGATCGTCCGCGTGATCGACAGGCCGAGCCCCATGCCGTTGCTCTTCGTGCTGAAGAAGGCATCGAAAAGCCTCGCCTGGTCCCCAAGCGCAATTCCCTGGCCACGGTCCCGGACGGCCAGCACGGCGCCGTTGTCGCCTTTGGCAAGGGAGACAGTCACCGTACGCCGTAGTTCCGGTACCTCGCCCACTGCATCCATGGCGTTGAGCACGAGATTGATTAGCACCTGCTGCATCTGGATCCGGTCCCCCAGGATCGGTAGTGCTTCCTGTGCCGCTTGCATATCGAATGCAACGCCGTGACGCCTTGCCTCGGCATGCAGGATGGACTGCAGATCGTCTACCACGTCGTTCAGATCGAATTCCTCGCGCTCGACGATGTGCCTGCCAAGCAGACCGCGAAGGCGCCGGATCACTTCGCTGGCACGCAGGTCGTCGCGGCGGATGTCCGCAAATATGTCACGCAGTTTGTCGCGCTCGTCCTTTCCCGAGTCAAGCAGCAGATCGCCGGCGTCCGCATTGCTCAGGATCGCGCCCAGTGGCTGATTGATCTCATGTGCAATGGCGCCCGTCAGCTCGCCTGCCACTGCGAGGCGATTGGCGTGAGCGAGTTCAAAGCGCAGCCCGTGCTCGGCCTGCTCGGCGAAGCGGCGTTTCCGGCGTTGGAACAACAGTGCACCGATGAGTAACGCTTCCGCCAGAATGACGGCCAGCGCCAGGCCAATCTGCCGCCAGTACTCGCGCCAGATCGGTACGTCCGCGAAACGGACCTCGCAATCGCCGGGGACACGCTGCGCATCCAGCGACCAACGTTTCAGTGCACGCGCATCCACAACGCATCGATTCGGCGCTTCGAGCACGGTATACCTCGGATCCGGAGGACCGCCCGCCAGTGCCCGTCGAACTTGCTCACCGACGAGTCGTCCTTTGGTCTCATACGACGACACGCTGCCGGCCGCCACGCCGAGGCCGATGAACGGTTCGGCGGCGCCATATACCGGCGCGCGGGATGCATTGATGACGGCGCGCGCCGCTTCCATCGCACCGTATGGCCGACCATCACGGTCGCGGAACTGCGCCAGAAACAGGACGGTACTGTCCGGCGGCTCCGCCGCCACACGAGCCACCAGCTCCGGCAGCGGTAGCCCGGTGAGGTATTCCACCGGAACACGCTCGTGGCGCTTCGCCAGCGCTTCTCGTGCCTGCTGTTCGGCCGTTCTGTCGATCTCGGCCGTTCCGGAAACCACGACAATACGGCGCGCGCCCGGCTGTATGCGCCGGGCAATGTCGATGGTACCGGCCACGTCCAGGATGGACAGGACGGCGGACGCGCCCGGAGGAAGGACTGATGGCCTGGATTCGTAGCCCAGGAAGCCCACGTAGACGACCCGTGCGCCCGGCCAGATCTGTTCGCCGTGCCGCTCGAAGAAATCCAGTGCCGTTCTGGACACCGCCACGACGACGTCGATGTGCTGCGCCTGGTACTTCATACCAAACAGCGCGGCCAGCTCGGGCTCCAGCGTCTCGAGGGAAAAGCGCTGCGAGTCCAGCGATTCGTCAAAGAGCAGGACATTTCCGCCCGTCGCGGCGACGAGGTCCTCGCGCATGGCCTTGTCCATCGCGAGGAACGACGGAATAAACGGGTCCAGGCCGTAGAGCACCAGCACCTGCGCCTCGTCCCCTGCCGCGTGCGCGGGCAGGGCGCCGCAACACAGCAAGAGCGCAGCGACGAGCGCATGCGCCATGCATCCGCGTCGCATTTTCGTGTGATGTGGCATCAGCGGTCCGATGCGCGCTGCAGTCGCGCGTGCTCTGATCGCGAAAGACAGCAGCGGGTCTTGTGCCCGCCGGCCCCGGGGCGTGACTTAGCACGATGTGCGACTCGTTCGTCAACAGGGCTAGCCCCTAAGATTAAACCTGGTTCAGTGGTACCACATGAAATTGACGCTAATGGCATTCAGGTCGGACTTCGTTGGCTGACGATCGGTCTGCCGCGCGAGGTAGACCTGGTAGCGGAAGTGCGGATTGACTGTGACCTCGGGGCCGAACATGGCGAGCGTTCGTGCCCAGTCATCGAAGCGCGCGTCGTAGAACCACTCGAAGTTCAGGAAGGGAACGACCGTGTGCTCGAACACGGTAAATTCACGCGTGAACTCGACGCGGAACCGATAGCGGGTCGAGTAATCGCCGCCCATCCAGCGCAGGTCGGCCCGGGCGCGGGCTTCCAGCCAGACCTCGGCCGGCAGCGCCGCCTTGCCAAGAACGGAGACGATGCCGCGATGCTCGACGACATCCACATCCTCGTGATTGGTACTGTTGGAGACGCGGTCGTAACCGACTCTCGCCCAGAGGTACCGGTTTCG
>Ga0256811_1000020_pt1 | contig 9152 bp, 4 predicted proteins | sample 1016PU6metaG_FD_185949 | JGI IMG/M metagenome (GOLD analysis project Ga0256811, IMG submission 185949) | Sediment microbial communities from tidal freshwater marsh on Altamaha River, Georgia, United States - 10-16 PU6 | ecosystem: Environmental > Aquatic > Freshwater > Wetlands > Sediment | place... | reverse complement strand
GACGGCATCAGGGTCTTGCCGCCCGCCACGTCGAACGCTCCGCCGTTCTGCGCCATGTGGGCGCGCGCCGGCCCGGAGTCGTGGCACGCGCCGCAGGTGCCCGCCGTCGCGGTGCTCCACGTGTCGTCCGTATAGAGCGACTCGTCGCCGCCGGGAACCGTGCTGATGCCGATCGCCTCCGTGCGGGCCGTGTAGTAAGTGCCCGGCAGGTGGCAGGCCTCGCAGTTAGCGAGGCTCTGCGGGTACGTGATGTCAGCGAAGCGCGGCACCTTGCCCGCGTGGAGGTTGTGGATGAACGCACCCAGCGCGATCGGTCCGCCGATTTCGTCGTCATCGCTCCACCCGCTGTTGGCGTTGTGGCACACGAGGCAGCCCTGCGGATCGCCATTGCGGTTGCCGCCGTGGAGCTGCAGCTGCTCGTGACAGGCATTGCACTTCGCTTCGGCGACCAGCCGCACGCGCGCTGTCCCTGAATAGCCGACCGCGTTGTGTGCACGTGCCTGAACCACGACACTGTCCACCGTCGCGACGGGATGTCCGTCCATCACGACCATGACGTCCGCAGTCTCTATCGGCAACGCGATGCCGTCCTTATTGATCTTGAAGTCGGTGGTGTAGCTGCCATCCCCGTTCTTGACCGCATTGTCTTTGATGTCCCCGATGCGCATGCGATAGGCCGCGCCCCGCGTACCGGCCGGAGTCGTGCCGTTCGCCGCATCTGCATTGGTGATCTCCTTCGTGTCCCAGCCGAGGTAGAGGTTGAGGCTCGCGCCTGAGCCCTGGAACGCCGGGTCAGTGGCGATGTCGTACGGCGTACCGTCCGGCTTCGAGACCTTGAACGTGATGCTCGGGACCTTGCCCTTACCGACGTTCGTCACCGAGACGACTTCAAACACGAACTGCTCGCCGAGCGTCTTCTGCAGGCGCGGGTTCTGCGCCGGCGTGGCGGTCGCGTGGACCTCGAGGATTTCGCCAGCCACGCCATCCGCGCGGTGACAGTCGCGGCACTCGCCGTCATTCGCCGTGAATCCGAGATCAGTGTGCTCGAACGTGTATTCATAGCGCCCGGTCGCCGCGTCCGGTCCCGTCTTGTGCAGCCCTTCGATGTGGCACCCGCCGCAGGCGGCGGCTGACGGCCGATCGTTCCAGTTGTTGCCGTCCGGCGCGGTCGCCGATTGCGTGTGGCAGGTCTCGCAGAACAGCACCGACTGCGGGTAGGTGACCTCGCTGAAGTCGATCTCGCCGCTGAAGCCCCACACCTTGTATTTCACCGCCCGGTTCTCGCCACTGTGGATCGAGTGCGCCATGTAGGCGAAACCAAGGTCCTCCCCGGTGTCCGGGTCGATCGTCGCCGGGTTGTGACAGGTCGCGCAGTACTCGGTGTCGCGCCGCGGGCCACCGTGCAGATCGAGGCGTTTGTGGCAATCGTTGCAATTGGCCGTGTCCGCGACGAGCTTGTGACCTGATCCCGCCCCGCCGTCCGGCACGAAGTCTTTGACGGGGTTGTCCGGCGCCAGCTCCTCGGCGTCGCCCGACATGCGGATTTCCAGGCCCACGCGGTGCGTAAGGCTCGGCTCGTAGGTAACGGCCAGCGGACTGGTGACGTTGTCCAGGTCCACGGCATATGTGTAGCGGTACCGGCCGTCACCGAGTTCGGTCCAGCGGGCCGTCGCAGCCGTCTCCGTATTGGCCTGGATCGCACTCGGGAGCACCGCCGGGCTGCCAGCCGAGAGAGTGCCGATGCGGTTGACGTAACTCTGCCACCGTGATGCGGAGCGCTTCGTAGGGTCGTTGACGAGCTTGGACACCGTGAAGCGCACGACGCCAGGTGACAGACCGAGGACCGGTCCGCCGTGAGAGGTCTTGACCGTGAATTCGACGATCGGGGACGGCGCCGCACTGAGCGTCACGGCGTCGATGGTCGCCACCAGGCCACCAATTTGCTCGATCTGCTCGGCCGTCAGGGTCGTACCGTCGCCGATTGTGACGGGCCCGCCGTCCTCGATACCGATCACCGGCGGCACGGTCGGGCCGGTCGGACCGGTGGGCCCCACGGGCCCGGTCGGACCGGTGGGACCGGTAATCGAGTCCTCGCCATTGTCGCCCTCGCAACCAGCCACACCGATCGCGGCCAGAACCAGCAACGCAATCAACGGTGCTCGCGAGCTCGAAACCTCTCGGGCGCCTGCAGTCTTCATGGTGGACTCCGTGACACTTTCTATGGTGCACCGCGGAACCGCCGGCTTCTCTTAGCCGGACCGCCGGTGCAAACCTTCAGAGCGGCTCGAATACTAGGTAGCTCCCTTCCCATCACGAATAGCGATTAACCGAAACCAGCGGGCTCGCGCAAGTCCGATGCCAAACCACCGTCGCCGGTCGCAGGCTCTCGCTTCGGCAGCCGTCACCCACCCGCGGCCGGCCGCGGCATGACATTGGTACACCGCTGTCGATACATTGGCAGCCCGCAGCGAGCGAGTTCCGAATGCGCCTTACCCGGCCATCCGTTAGACTGTTCGGCCGATTCCTGCCCCAGTTTCCACCTTCGATCCGGGAGAACCGCTCCGTGCCGAACGCTATTCGCCGCAGTCCGCTCGCCCTGGCCGTGCTTCTCGCAATCGCCGGTTGCCAGAAGCAGCAACCGTCACCCGCTGCCGGCGCGCCGGCGGCCCCATCCGCGGCAACCGAACAGGCCGCGCAGCCACATCCCACACCCTCCATGGCCGCCAGCGACGTCGACCTGAGCGGGATTGCCAAGGCCGAGGGCGGCAAGACCGTCGCAGAGCTCTTTGCCGAGCGGGAAGCGCTCGCCGGCAAGTCTGTCAGCGTACGCGGCAAGGTCGTCAAGACCAACGCCTCCATCATGGACACGAACTGGCTGCATCTGCGGGACGGTTCGGGTGCCGAGGGTACCAATGACCTCACGGTCACGACCACCACTGAGTTGCCAAAGGTCGGCGACACAGTGCTCGTGACCGGAAGCGTCGCCATCGACCAGGACTACAGCATGGGCTACAAGTACCCTGTGATGCTGCAGAACGCAGAGGTCGTCATCGAATCGCCGGGTTCGTGACGCTGAGCTGACACCGGTAAGCGGTCCGCCGGTTTCTCGACACTCACCGAAGGCCGGGCCGTGCGCCCGGCCTTTTCTTGTGCCCGATGGGCGCGGCTGCGGCGCGAGTTGGATCGTTGCGAGCCGGCGCCGTGAGCCACGTGGCGCCAACCCCTAAAAAGAAAGGAGGTGGGCGCGCAGCGCCCACCTCCATGAATCGTCCGGACGAGGCGTGCGGGGTGGATTTTTAGGTCCACCCCGCCAGCCGCGGTTACTCGAACAGCGACATGATGTGTTCGATCATGGCGTAGACGTAGTCGACACCGTCTTCCGTCTGGCCATTCTCGATCGTGTAGCCGCCCACGTCGGTGTGGGTGTTGAATGCCTTCAGGCCGCTGAAGTCGTCCTCATTGATGAAGGCGGCCCTGTGGCAACCACCGCAGGCGCGATTGGCCGGACCCACGACGTATGCCGGGACACCCTTGATCGCGCGATTCCAGGTCGTGTTGCTGTCCTCCGATGGGGTCTCGAGGCCGGGCAACGACGTCGTCTGGTCAGGCGGGTTGTACGTCACGGCCACAGAGCTGCTCGACGTCACATGGCAGGCTTCGCAGTTCTTGATCGTGAAGTTCGGGAAGTTGTGCTCGATGTGCTGGTAGTAGCGCTTCGACTCGACCGGGTCGTTGAAGTCCACGTTCTCCGTATCGAAGTACTGGAACCTGTGGATCGCGTGGACGTACGAGTCGATGCCGCGCGACTGCATCTCCAGGTGCGAGCCGCCACTGGTCGACACGTGGCAGGTGCGGCAGACCGTGACGTTGCCGCCGTAGCCTCCGCTGTGGAAGGTCGTGCCCAGCGCATCGTGGCACTTGTTGCACTTCGCCGCGTCGACGACTGCGTTCGCGCCCTGGTAGTAATCGGGCTCCTCCGCATTGTTGACCAGGTCGATCGTGTACGTCGCGGCATTCAGCGCCGTCGTGGTGTCACCGATGGGCAGGCTCGGAATGACGACGATCTCGGCTTTCTTGACCTTGCCGTCGGCGATCAGCGTCGGGATATCGTCGAGGCCCGTGTTCGCGGTCGGGACGTACGTGCTGACCAGCGCCTTCACGTGCCAGGCGCCCGGTACGCTGTCCGCCTCGACGGTGTACAGCGCGTTCGTTCCCGAGCCGACGCTGTACTCGAACCGGCAGGCCGAGCTCCCGCACATCGGCGCGCTACCGCGGGTGTGCGAACTCACCAGCATCTGCTTGGCGTCATAGCCGTAGAAGGAGACGTTCACGCTTGGAACGATCGCCGTGTTGCCCGCGCTCACCCGGATGTCGAGCGAGGAGCCGTCGAAGGTCACGCTGTCGATCGTGACCTTGTTCGCGGCCATGTCCGCATAACGGTTGCCGCTCGAGTCGTAGATCCTCTCCTCGTAGCCGGTGTGGTAGGCGGAGAACGGCGGGGCCGTTGCCGAATTGGTGAAGTGGCAGGTCTTGCACTGGCCGGCGTCGGTGCTGAGGTCGTAGTTGGAGTGGAACGTCACGCCAGCATTCGTCCACAGCTCGAGCAGCGCCGGCGCGCGGTTGGCCTGGTTGTACTTCTGGCCGTCCCAGGCGTCCGTGCCCTTGACCGGGTGGCAGCTCTTGCAGGTCGACGGTTCGAAGTTCGCGTCGGCGATGACCGTGTCGATCTTGCCCTTGTGGCAGGCGACGCAGTTCGCCATCGACATCGGGTACGGGAACTCCATCGCGTGCGACTGGTGCACGTCCTGCATCACGCTCGCCTTGTAGGCGTAGCGGGTCGCGTCGGGCGTCACGCCGTTGCCCCAGTCGAGCGGCTCATCCACCATCTGCTGCCAGTCGCGATGACCGCCAGTGCGGTCGTCGGTGTGGCATTCCTTGCACGCCGCGAAGTCCTGCAGGCCCGAGACCGCCGCCGCGCGATAGCCGTGCTTCAGGTACGGCGCACCGTGGCAGTTCTCGCAGCCAGAGACTACTGCGGGCGACTGGTAGGGCGTGGTCTCCGCGGTGCCCACCGCGAGCCCGTCGTCCGCCACGTCGGCGTACAGGGTCATGCCCTCGGTCTCGAGGACGCCGCCCGCGATGTAGGCATACACCTGGTAGCCGCCCAAGGCCAGCGGATCGAATCCGACCGCCTTCTGGGACACGACGTACTCGCCCTTGTCGCCGGCCTGCAGCGTGATCGTGCCGAGCCCGGCGGTATAGGCGTTCTGGAACTCGTACTGTGCGGCCGGGAAGTAACCCTGGACCGTGAAGCGCTTCTGCTCCAGATTGCTCAGGCTGGCGTCATTGTAGGGAAGCCCGTTCTTCGTGATCCGGACCTCGACCGATACGTCGAACTTGCCGGCGGTCGCCGAGGGGACGCTGTTCACGACGATCCCGTCGCCGGTCACGTCTGCGAACGAGAGCGAGTACTGGCTGTGCGTCTTGGCATCCAGGTAGTCCCGATAGACGTCCTGGTGCGTCACGCCCTGATTCTTGTGGCAGACCACGCAGGACTCGGGCTTCGCGTTGGAGATGACGTCGACCTGGCCGGACGGTCCGGTCGGACCAGTCGCGCCCGGAGGGCCGGATGGGCCGGTCGGGCCGGTTGCACCGGTTGCACCGTCCCTGCCGTCGTCGCCTTCGCAACCGGCCAGGCCGATCGTGGCAGCGAGCGCCAGCAATGCAATGAATGGCACACGCGTTCGCGTGATGCCTCGGGCGCCTGCAAATTTCATGGTGGACTCCTGGAAGGACGATCGCTTCGACATCCGAATGTGCAGTGTCTCGAGGAAACCGCAGATTCAGGGGCGATCCTATGGAAGCCCGAAAGTTCCCTGTACCTCGGAAATCCGCAGTGGCACTGCGAGCTTACGATTGCGGGCCCATGGCGCTGAGAATGATTCTCAGGCCGGGCCCGTGGCGCTTCGGTATCCACCTATTGCAGCTGCAGATGCAACGCATCCGAAGCTGCGGCGCACTCAGCAGATGCGCGGCAGCGGGTCGTCCTCGAGTTCCTCGAGAACACGCTCACCGCCGATCGAGGTCGCGAGCAGGACGCGCGCCGGCCGCTCCTGCACCCGACCGATGACGGCCGACTCGCGACCCGCCGGCAGCGCCTGGAGGGCGGCCAGCGCCCGGTCGGCGTCCTCCGACGCGACGACGGCCACCACCCGGCCCTCGCAGGCGAGGTAGTAGGGGTCGTACCCCAGCATCTCGCACACCGCACGCACCGACTCGCGCACCGGCACGCGGGACTCCTCGAGCACCAGCCCGAGGCCGCTGCTGCGCACGATCTCGTGGGCCACGGTCGCGAGCCCGCCGCGCGTCGGGTCGCGCATGAAACGCAGTCCCGGCAGCCGCGCGAGCTCGCGCGCGATCGGCAGCACGCTCGCGGCATCCGACCTGAGGTCACCGCGCAGGCCGAACTGCTCGCGGGCGAGCATCACGGCAATGCCGTGATCGCCCACCGGCCCGCTCACCAGCATCACGTCGCCCTCACGGATGCGACCGATGCCGAGTTCGAGGCGCGGGTCCTTGAAGCCGATGCCGCTGGTGTTGAGGTAGACGCCGCCGCCCTCGCCTCGCCGCACGACCTTGGTGTCGCCGGCGGCGACCACGACGCCAGACTCGCTCGCGGCCGCGGCGATGCCGGCCACGATCCGCTCGAGCACTGCGAACTCGAGTCCCTCCTCGAGCAGCACGCCGAGACTCAGGTACTTCGGAATCGCGCCCGCCACCGCGAGATCGTTGATCGTGCCGTGCACGGCCAGCGACCCGATGTTCCCGCCCGGGAACTCGATCGGCTGCACGGTGAAGCTGTCGGTCGTGAAGACGAGCTGTCCTTCGGCCGGCTCCCACGGCAGCACCGCCGCGTCGGAGTCCGTGTCGAGCAGCGGATTCGCGAGGTGCCGCGCGAAGAGCTCGGTGATCAGCTCGCGCATGAAGCGCCCGCCGTTGCCGTGGGCGAGCGAAACGTGCGTGTCCTGCACGCTCACCGGCCGCTTCCCTGCCCCAGCCCGGGGCCCTTCGACAGTCCACCGATCGCGCTCACTGGCACCGTGGCCTCCTCGTTCCATGCGTCGAGCTCCGCGCGGATGTGCTCGCGCATGTGCTCGCGCACGTCGTTCACCGAGTTGAAGAACTCCGCCATCATCAGCACCCAGCAATACATCCCGCGGCGCGTGAGCCGGAGCGCATCGGCATCGTGGCGCGTCGCGCCGAGCAGCCGCATCGCGACGAGCTCGGGCGCGAGCCGCAGCCAGAACCCGGCGCCGTGCCGCGCGGCGATCTCCTCGCGCGTCAGCGCCCCGCCGAACAGCCTGACGAGGTAGTCGTAGCGCATGCGCTCCCGGCGCCCGAGCGTGCGCCGGCGCGTGATCCCGCTCCGCCCGCCCTCGACGCGGCGACAGTAGTGGTTGAGCGAGAACGTGGTCGAGTACATCTGGCCGCCGACGTAGCTGAAGGCCCCGCTGCCCACGCCCACGTAGTCGTCCTGGTCGATGATGTATTCGTCGAACATGCCTTCGCCGCGCGTGAAGCACCAGGCCGAGGACGCGCGATAACGCGGCAGCAGACGGTCGAGGATGCGCTCGTACATGGGGAAGCGCAGCGACTCGTCGGCCCGTCCCATGGTCCGGTGCATCTTGACCCGGGCGGACGGTGCGGTCATGAGCGGGTAGAAGGACACCTGGTCGACGTCGAGTTCGAGCAGCGCGTCGATGTCGGCGTCGAGCATCGCGATGCTCTGCCCAGGCAGGTTGAAGATCATGTCCACGTTGAGCGTGGGGAAGACGCCGCGGGCGCCCGCGAGGCGGCGGCGGATCTCGGCGCCGTTGCCGTACTTCTCGAGCCGGTCCATGCGCGCGAGCAGCCCGTCGTCGAAGCTCTGCACGCCCACCGAGCAGCGCGTTACGCCGGCGTCGCGGTAGCGCTCGAGCACGCCGGACTCGAGATGGTTCGGGTTGGTCTCGATCGACACGGTGCGGACGGGCGAGAGCGAGTCGATGAGCGCGATGGTGTCGAGCAGTTCGCCCGGGCTGACTGTCGGCGTTCCTCCGCCCACGTAGACGTCTCCGAAGCGGAAGCCGGCCTCGTGGTAGAGGCGGATCTCGCGGCGCAGCGCGTCGAAGTAGCGGGCGCTCTTCGGCTGGTTGTAGCGCACGCGGTGGAACGAGCAGAACGGGCACAGTACCTCGCAGAACGGCACGTGCACGTAGAGCTGGCAGGAGTCGCCCGGCGGCGCCGGCATGACCTCGGCCGCCTCGTCCTCGTCGAAGCGCATCGCGGACGCGTATTCGCGCCGCAGCACGCTCACGAAGGGGCGTTCGAACCAGAGCATCGGCGCAGTCTATCCGTCCGCGTTGCGTCCGTCGGCCTCAGTGCGGCGCGACGGCAGTGCCGAGAAACTCCGCGACCTGCCCGAAGCTCAGGCCCCCGTCGTTGCAGGGTACGCGCTGCGGCAGCAGCACCCGGAAACCGCGCCCGGCGAGACCTTCGGCAGCGAGCTCGAGCAGCCGCCGGTTCTGGAATACCCCGCCGGTGAGACCCGCCACCGCGACACCCGATCGGGCACGGCCGGCCTCGGCCACCCGGCAGATCGCGTCGGCGAGCGCGGCGTGCGCCGCGCCGGCCCTCAGTCCGCGGTCCACCGACTCGTCCGCGCAGAACGCGAGCAGCGGCGCCCAGTCGATCCGCAGCACCCCCTCCGGGTCGCCGGTGACAGGCAATTCGGGGAAGCCCTCCACCGGCCGGGCGCAGGCCTCGAGCCACATCGGTCCCTGGCCCTCGAAGCTCGTTTCGGTGACGCCGAGCACGATCGCTGCGAGGGCGTCGAACACGCGCCCGGCGGCGCTCGAGCGGGGCGCGTTGACGCCGCGCTCCCAGGCCGATCGCACGATCGGATCCGGCACCGGGACCGGGCAAGCCAGGCCGGCCTCCCAGCAGAGCGCCGCGGCGCTGCACCACGGCGAGCGCCCGGCGCGGTCCCCGCCCGGCAGGCGGAAGCTCCGCAGGCTCGCGTGCCGCTCCCACGCGCCTGGGCGTCCCAGGAACGCCTCCCCGCCCCAGAGCGAGCCGTCGGCTCCGTACCCTACGCCGTCCCAGGCGAAGAC
>Ga0256811_1000019_pt1 | contig 9197 bp, 6 predicted proteins | sample 1016PU6metaG_FD_185949 | JGI IMG/M metagenome (GOLD analysis project Ga0256811, IMG submission 185949) | Sediment microbial communities from tidal freshwater marsh on Altamaha River, Georgia, United States - 10-16 PU6 | ecosystem: Environmental > Aquatic > Freshwater > Wetlands > Sediment | place... | reverse complement strand
CACTCGACCACGGGCTGCCGTTCACCCCGGGTCAGTACTGCGACCTGTCGCCGTCGGCAGGCAGCGCCGCGGGCGTGACCCGCAGCTACTCCTTTGCCAATGTGCCCGAACCGAACGGCACGTCGCGCAATGCGGAGTTCTTCATCCGCAAGGTGCCGGGTGGGCGCTTCACGGAGTGGCTGTTCAACGAGGCGCAGATCGGCGACTCGCTGGAAGTCACCGCGCCTTTCGGCGAATTCGTTCTCCGGGAGTCGTCGGCACCCATCCTGTGCATCGCCGGTGGCAGCGGCCTCGCGCCCGTCCTGTCCATGCTGCAGGGCGCCCTGCGGTCGCTGGGGCGGCCTCGCGAGGTGACGCTCGTCTTCGGTGCTCGCCGCCAGCAGGACCTGTACATGCTCGGCGCCATCGATGCGCTGCGTCGCGAATGGCCGGTTCGATTCGACTTCGTGCCGATCCTCGCCGATGAGCCCACCACGAGCACGTGGCCGGGGCGGCGCGGGATGATCGTCGATCACCTGGCCGACGTCCTCGGCGAGTCGCTTGGCGACCAGCAGGCCTACCTGTGCGGTCCGCCGGGCATGATCGACAGCTGCATCGGCGGTCTGCAGGCGGGTGGCGTACCGGCGACCGAGGTCAGCTTCGACAAATTCCTCGACCAGTCGCACCTGGCAACGACGAAGAAGGTGGCCTGAGCGTCCCCGACGGCGATCCCGCTCGGCTGACACGCGGCCGAGAACGTTCCAGCCGGCTTCCGCATGTATCCTCGGCAGTGTGAATCTGCGGCATGGCCGGACCTGGAGGATCCCACGATGTCGGATGAGTCCACGTCCAAGACGCCGCCGACGGGCGAGCCAGCGAAACGATCGTCTTCGGATGCGATCACGCCATGGGGCGAGCGTTGGGACGCGATCGCCCAGCAGCGCTTCAACCGCACCGACTGGATAGAACTGGCGGCCGCCATTCTGCTGTCGCTCGCCACGATCGCCGCCGCGTGGTCTGCCTACCAGTCGACACGGTGGAGCGGCGTCCAGGCCAACAGTTACAGCGCCGCCGCAGCCAAGCGAACCGAGGCGACACAACAGAACAGCATCTTTGCGGCACAGGTCCAGATCGACGTGATGACCTGGATCAGTTACCTGGAACACCTTCAGGCGAGCGATGAGCGCGGCGCCGCCTTCCTGAAGGATCGCTTCCGGGCCGAGTTCAAGCCCGCCTTCGATGCCTGGGTGGCGCTGGTGCCTCCGGGCGAGGTCCCGCCCGGCACACCGTTCGAACTGCCCCAGTACCAACCGGAGGCCAGGCGACTGGCCAGTGAACTGAATGGCCAGGCCGACGAATTCGCCGCCGTCGCCCGCGAGGCCAACCAGATCGGCGACAACTTCGTGCTCGTGACCGTGGTCATGGCTTCAGTGCTCTTCTTCGCCGGCGTCGGCACCAAGGTCGCGGGAAGAGGCATCCGCGTGTTCATGCTCGGCACCGGGGCCGTGCTGTTCACCGGCGGCATCTGGTTCATGCTGAGCATGCCGCAGAACGTCGGCCTCTGAGGATTTGGAATTGGTCGCCAGGGACGGAAACGGACCATCGACACGCGGATTTGCGGTAGCTCGGGGAGCCCGGCCCGGCATGTGAAAGCTCGAGAAGCAGACCGGGCTTTCGCGACGCCGACGGTGCAGCCGCCCGGGCTGGCAGTTCGCCGCGGCAGCCTTTCCATGATAAACACCTCTTGCCAGCTCGAGGGCAGGCACGGGGAGTCGCGAGTCACTACATGGCGCTTCTGGCAGAACTAAGACGCCGCAATGTCTTCCGAGTGGCCGCCGCCTACGCGGTGCTTGCGTGGGTGGTGATCCAGGTGACCGATACCGTCGCGCCGGTCCTGAAAATGCCGGACTGGACCCTGACGCTGGTCGTCTGGATCGGAATCATCGGCTTCCCGTTCGCACTGTTCTTGGCATGGGCCTTCGAGTTGACGCCGGAGGGATTGAAGCGTGAGCACGAGGTAGATCGCTCCAGTTCGATCACCAGCGTCACCGGCCGCAAGCTCGATTTCGCCATCATCGGCTTGCTGGCCGTGGCGGTCGTCTTCCTGGTCGTGGACAACTACGTGCTGAAGGACGATTCCGCAGACGAGACCGATGCAGCAAACGCGGTCTCGGGAGCAGCCGCGGGCCGGGCGAGCTACGACTCGATTGCCGTCCTGCCCTTCGTCAACATGAGCAACGATCCCGAACAGGCCTACTTGTCCGATGGACTGGCCGAGGAACTGCTGAACGTGCTGGCGCGCATCAATGGACTCAAGGTCGCGGCCCGGACCTCGTCTTTTGCGTTCCGGGACAAGGAGCAGGACATCCGCAAGATCGGCGACACGCTCAAGGTGAGCACCGTGCTCGAGGGCAGCGTGCGGAAGTCCGGGGACCGGATCCGAATTACGGCGCAGTTGATCGACGTCGCGGACGGCTACCACCTGTGGTCGGAGACCTACGACCGCGAGCTGACGGACATCTTCCAGATCCAGGACGAGATTTCGGCAGCCATCGTCGAGGCACTGCGCGTGCACCTCGATGCAGGACCCGCCACGGCGACGCGGGTCACCAACATGGCCGCCTATGACCTGTATCTCCAGGGCCGTCACCTGCGCCGGGAGCCGCGCGCCGGCAATACCCGCAAGGCACTGGATCTCTTTCGGCAGGCGACCGACGCCGACCCCGAATTTGCGGCCGCCTGGGCGGCACAGGCCGCGGCCGTCCTCCTGCTGCGCGAAACCCAGTACCGGGGCGAAATTCCGCCGCGGAAGCGTTCGCACTGGCGCAGTCCAACATCGATCGCGCCCTGGCACTGGATCCGCTGCTGGCCGACGCCTACGTGTCGCAGAGCATGCTGCACTGGGAACGATATCGATTCGACGAGTCACTGGCCAGCGTAGACAAGGCGATCGCCATCAATCCCAACCTCGCCGACGCCCACAAGCAGCGATCTATCGTGCTGCAGACGCTGGGGCGGATTCGCGACGCCAAGCACGCGCTCGATGTCGCGGCCGGCCTCGATCCGCTGGACTGGACGGTCACGATGGGCGCGATCCGAATGGGCGGCGCATACAACGACGACGCCTACCTGGCCGAGGTGCAGCAGCGCTTGCAGGAACGACTCGCGAACGAGAATTCCGAGCAGGGGCAGTCAGCAATGGAGCGGCTGACGTTGATGCGTTACGGCCTGACGGAACCCAGTCTTGCCAAGGTGTACCAGCGGTTCGCCGCGTCCGCCGCCGATCCCGTCCTCGGCGACATGCTGTCGGGATTGAAGATGGAAGGGCTGAAGCAGATTGATGAAAAAGATTTTGAGCATGAACGGAACCCCGATCTGAATCGCATGTTTTTCGCCGTGTACATGGACCAGCAGGAGCGGGCGCAGCAGATCTACGATTCGCAGACGCCGGAGCGGCAGGCGGTGCCTATCGCCCTGGAGGGACTGTCGCTGCTGCAGATGAACAGGGGTGACTGCGCGGCAGCCCTGGCCACGCTCGATCGAGCCCACGGTGGCAAGGTGCCCATTTACGGCCAGGTTCCTCCCTCGGATCCGCGCGCCAATAGCAATCTCGCCCTGAATCGGGTCCACTGCCTGAGGCGCCTGGGCAGGCAGGCCGAAGCCGATCGGATCATGGATGCGGTGAGGCCATACATCGAGACCTTGAGACAGAACGCCGATCGTGGCTACATGCTGCTCGATGCCAAGTTCCGTCTACTCGATGGCGACAAGGACGGCGCACTGGGCACCCTGGAAAAGGGAGCTCCGGCGGTGGACTTTTCGTGGATTTACTTTGCGGATCCGGTGTTGCGCGACCTTGCCGACGAGCCCCGCTACATCGCATTGAAGAAGAAGCTCGACACGTTCATCGACGCGGAACGCGCGAAACTCGGCTGGCCGCCCGCGAGTTTCTGAGCGAGCCCGATGGCCCACGCTCATGATGCTCGCGCACGCCATTGCGCGATTGCTGACTCGTTTCACCACAGGGGGACAGGAAAAATGAAAATCGTATCCGCAGTGCTGATGTGCGCCTTCACTTTGCAGCCTGCCGCTTACGCGGCGACGCTCGCCGAGAAGCTCGACGCGGCTATCGCGGACGAGTCCCGTCCTGCGGCTGACCGCGAGCGGGACGAGAATCGCAAGCCGAAGGAGACACTGACGTTCTTCCGTCTGCAGGACGACTTCAAGGTCATCGAACTGGTCCCCGGAGGGGGCTGGTACACGCGGATCCTCGCGCCGGTCCTGAAGGAAAAAGGCCAGCTCTACGTTGCCCTGGGCACCAAAGGCGTCGAAGCGAACCTGCTCGGGACGCCGGGCTTCGAAGCGGTCAAGGTGCTGCCGGTCGTGACGAACGCCAAGTCCGAGGGCCGGCGCACGACCGTCGGTCCGCTGGATTTCGGCGTCAGCGGCGTCGACATGGTGCTCACCTTCCGCAACCTGCACAACTTCACCGACGAAGGCCGGGCCAACCTGAACGCTGCGGTCTTTGCCGCGCTGAAGCCTGGCGGTTACTACGGAGTCGTCGACCACACGCGTCGGCACATGGCCGAAGACACCTACGAAACCTGGAGGCGGATGGATCCCGTGCAGATGATCAAGGAGATCGAGACAGCCGGGTTCGAGTTCGTCGACTACTCGACCCTGCACTACCGGCCGGACGACGAGCTGCGTTACGAAGTCGGCCGCAAGACGGTGACGGGCAACACGGATCGCTTCACCCTGCTGTTCCGCAAGCCGAGCAAGTAACCTCGTCAGGCGCGAAGGGGGCAAGGGCGCGTCGTGCGACCTTGTGCCCCGATGTGACGTCGCCAAGGAAGCGCGCACCGCACTCGCCAACTGCGGGCCGGTCGCACCGGAGGGCAGGCAACCTGTTGCCTGCCAGGCGTGGCAAGCGTCAGGGCAATGGCCGCTTTTCGGTCGCGTAGCGCTTGACCAGCTCGTACAGGAAGCGACGACCGTCGAGCAGCGACCGCACACGGATGCGCTCGTCGAGGCCGTGCGCGTGACTGCCTTCGGCGTCGTGGAACATGCCCGATATGCCGTAAGTGGGAACGCCCGTGACATTCAGGTAGCGCCCGTCGGTGGCGCCGGTGGACATCGTGGGCACGATCGGCACGCCGGGCCAGATTGTCGCAGCGACGTCACGCACAGGACCCATGATGTCGTCCGTCAACGGCGGCGGCGTGGAAGCCAGGCCCCACTCTCCATCGGGCTCGACCTTGATGGCATCGTCGGCCAGCACCTTTTCGATCACCCGCTGCACGTCCTGCGGTGCAACGCCAGGCAGGATGCGGCAGTTCACGTTGGTCGTGACGCGCTGGGCCTGCGCGTTCGGCGCGTGACCACCTTCGATCATGGTGGCGATGCAGGTGGTGCGCAGCATGCCGTTCCAGCTCGGGTTCACGTCCCAGAGCCGGTCGATGGCCGCCTCGTCCTGCGGGTTGGCCAGCACCGCTCGCATGTCGGTCGCGATGGCTGGCGGCGCCATCGCCGCCTGCGCCTCGTAGTAGCCGCGCGTGGCATCGTTGAAGGCAACCGGGAAGCGGTATGCGCCCAGTCGGACGAGGGCGCTCGCCATGCGGGTAATCGGGTTGACCTTCTTCGGTCGAGAGCTGTGCCCGCCGCTGTCGGTAAGCGTCAACTTGAAGTCCTGGTACACCTTCTCGCCGGCCTGCACCTGCAATGCCACCGCACGGCCGCCAGCATCGAGTTCGCCGCCAGCGCCCTCGTTTATTGCAAAGACTGCGTCCAGGACGGCGGGCCGCTCTCGAGTCAGCCACTCAACGCTGTTGAAGACCTCAGGGGTTTCCTCGCCGCAGGTCAGCGCCAGCTTGATGCCGCGACGTGGCACGAACCCTTCTTGCCGGTATCGGATCATGGCGTCGGTAAAAGCGGCTGCCATGGCCTTGTCGTCGGAAGCGCCGCGCGCGTAGAACCAGCCGTTCTCTTCGACCAGCTTGAAGGGGTCGCGTTGCCAGTCTTCGCGCCGGGCCTCCACCACGTCGATGTGCGCCAGCAGGAGCAGCGGCTTGAGCGAGGCATCGCGGCCGCGCAGCAGCGCGACCAGCGCGCCATCCTGCGGCCGATCCGGCGGAGCCAGGATCTGCACGTCCACGGCCGGAATCCCGGCGGCCAGCAGCCGCGCGCGCATGGCCTCGGCAGCCCGGGTGCAGCTGCCGACGGAGCGCGTCGTGTTGATCTCGATCAGCTCCCTGTAGAGGTCGCGGAATGCGGCTTCGCCGTCTTCGGCAGCGGCATGTGTGCTCCCGGCAACGAGCAGACCGCCGGCAAATACCAGCGAGAAGAAGGTCGTGTAGACACGGTGGTTCATATGGAGATCCGTTGCAGCGAGTGGTCGAGGCTCATCTGGCAGGCCATCCTGGCTGATGGGCCAGGGCGGCAGCAGATTGCCGCGGACGTTGATAACGATGGCTCGCCAGCGCGCTCGCCGGGACTCGCGACGCAGCCACTTCCCGATCGTCCGAGTGTCGCCCATCGATGGGCACGGATGGTCCGCGCGCGATGACCGGACCCCTCGTCAAATCATGGAGCGCGTGGCAGACCTTCGTGACCTGGTACGCGATCGAAGCGGCCGTTCACTCGCTCATCCCGCAAACCTGGGGCAAGGTCGGGCCACAGTGCGATCAACGCTTCCCGTCTTTCTTCTTGTCCTTCTTCGTATCCTTGAGATTGTCTGCCGTCTTGTCGACCGCGTCGTCCACTTTGTCCAGCGGACCGGTCGTCGTGTGCTTGTCGACCACATCGCCGACAGCGCCCATGTCGTCCAGCACATTGTCAGTCGTCTTCCTGACCTTCTGCTTGACTACGGTCTTGCCGACTCCCATTTTGATCCTCCTGGCGGCCTGGCCCTGACTTCCGCGTTGGCGCGAGCCGAGACAATAGTTGCGCACTGCACGCGTGTCAAAATCGGTATCGGGATGCCTCGCGCGCTGATCCGGCCCAGCGAAAGAAAAGCCTGCCGGGGCAGGATGACCCCGGCAGGCTACCGCAGAAGTGGTTCGAGCCGGGGCCCAGCCCCGGCTCGAACGCGACGCTAGCGGTTGATCAGCAACTGCATGAAGTTGTCCTGCGTCGAGGTGTTGATCACCCGGATCGTCGTGCCGGTCTTCGGCACCTGCACGCTGGCCCAGCCGAAATTGTTGATGCTCGGGTCCGGCGACACCCAGTAGTCCATCCGGTCGTCGAACAGCGGATTCGCCGGCAGGCCACCGACGCAGCTTTCGACGCTCAGGCGGTGCAGACACACCAGCGGCGTCGCCTGCAGGCCGAAGGTCGAGTCGTGCGACTGCACGGCCGTGCCCCAGACCTTGCCGTCGGCGCGGATCAGCAGATCCGGGTGGGCGTCGACCGGCAGCACCAGACCGCCACAGCGGCCGGCGGCACAGGCGTCACCAACGTTGTTGTTGTCGAACGAGGTGTCGTAGTACCAGACCAGCAGGCCATCCTGGTAGTTGTAGTGCTCGACCCAGTTGCCCAGAGCCGGGTTGTCGGTGAAGCCGAAGTTGTACGGCCCCGTCCGCAGCCCGTCGTCGTAGCCGCGGTAGTTGCGGTATTCGGCGAAATAGGCGTTGAAGTAGCTGTTGGTGATCTGGCCGTCGGTGCGCGCGAAACCGGTATAGGTCCAACCCGGATCGGTCTCGGCACCGTCGGTCGGCTGGCCGGTGATCACGATCTCGTCCACCAGCAGGCCACTGTCGACGACAGCGCCGTCGGTCCAGTAGCGCCACCCGATCGTCACCGTCTGGCCCGCATAGGCCGACAGGTCCGCCGTCAGGTCGACCCAGGACCCGCCGCTGCTGCCGGTGATGCCGTTGCCGAAGTTCTGGCCGTTCGGGTTGGTCCCCGTCGAGCGGCTGGTGGCCACCGGGCTCCCGTTGACCGTCAGGTAGGCGTAGTCCCAGTCGGTCTCGATGCTGTAGCGGACCTTCGCACTCAGCGACACCGGCCCGGCAGGCAACGTTACGGGGCGCGACATCGCATTGTCGACATTGTTGCCGGCGCCCGAGAAGTACAGGAACGAGCCCGCGTACGCCGAAAACGGCAGCTGCGTTACGACGACCTTGTCGGGCAGCAAGAGCGCCAGCTGCTGGGTCTGCTTGGTGTTGAACGATGCCGGTCCCATCTTGACCGAGGCCGTCTGGCCGTAGCCGAGGACCTGCAGGTTCGACCAGCCGAGGAAGATCTTCTCGTACGCGCTCATCGAGATCGGCTTGCTGCCGATGCCCTCGGACGCGATCCCGGTGCTGCCATACGACCCGCGCGAGTAGAGCGACCAGAACTCGACCGAGTTCGACGCGCCGCCGGTGTTGCCGCTGGTGTCGTACAGGTCGGGCAGGCCAAGGTCGTGGCCGTACTCGTGTGCGAACACGCCGACGCCGCCGTTCTCCGGCTCGATCGTGTAGTCGCCGATCCAGTACTTGCTCTGGCCGATGCGCACACCGCCGTAGGGCACGACGGTGCCGTCGGACAGCGTCGGCCCGCCACCGCCGATCGGCGTCAACTGGACGTACCAGCGGTGACTCCAGATGGCATCGGAACCGTAGGCGCCACCGCCGGTCTCCTGACCCTCGCCGGCGTGCACCGCCTGGAAATGATCGATGTATCCGTCGGGTTCGTTGTAGTTACCGTCACCGTCCTGGTCGTACCGGTCCCACTTGTCGAACTGCGACAGGTAGGCGTTGATCTCATCGACCGATTTGCCGGCAGCGATCTGATCGTTGTACCAGCCATTGACCGTGTCGCGGACGAACCACCAGGTGGTCGTTCCACAAACGATGCTCCCGCACCAGTCGCGGCCGTAATGCGCCGCCCTGTACGGCACCTGGGCCCACTCGGTCACCCCTTCGTTGTTCTTCCCCCCGTTTACGGCGTAGCGGCCGGAGGACTGCTCGATGTAGAAATTGCGCATCGACACCGCGCCGGGCGTCGCGTCAAAGAGCATGTTCTTGTAATAGGCGGAGCTGAAGTCCGGGGCCCAGATCGTGGTGTTGTCCACCGTCCGGTCCGGCTCGGGAATCTGGTTCCTCTGCGGACCCGGGAGGCCACCCTTGAGGATGCCGACGTTCGACTCGAGATCGCCGAACTGTCCCAGCACGGTGAAGATGGAATCCTCGCCCTGGCGCGAAAGCTCTACGAATTGCCCGTGAGCGACTTCGACG
>Ga0256811_1000018_pt1 | contig 9329 bp, 11 predicted proteins | sample 1016PU6metaG_FD_185949 | JGI IMG/M metagenome (GOLD analysis project Ga0256811, IMG submission 185949) | Sediment microbial communities from tidal freshwater marsh on Altamaha River, Georgia, United States - 10-16 PU6 | ecosystem: Environmental > Aquatic > Freshwater > Wetlands > Sediment... | reverse complement strand
CGAGCCCCGTCTTACGCAAACAGGGGCTTCAGAGGCGGAGGCGCCTACCAGTGCCTAAGGTCCGCTAACGGCCACAAGCGGACCTTTATCGAGGCGAACGCACTGCGCAACCGCGGAGGGCGGGCCAAGCGCGACCTCATCAGGCGGGAGCCAACTCGCCGTACCAGTACGAGGCGGTCACGCCTCCATCCATGAGGAAGTCGCTGCCCGTGATGAACGTGCCCTCGGGCCCCATCAGCAGCGCCGCCAGATTGCCGACTTCGTCGGGTGTGCCGGCGCGACCCGCCGGGCAAAACTCGATCATGCGGCGGTAGCCCGCACCGCGCGGACCGCCCAATTCTTCCCGGGCGAGCGGTGTCATGATAATTCCTGGACTGATGGTGTTGACTCGCGCTCCGCGCTTGCCCCAGCGAACCGCCTCGGCCATAACACGCAACGCGTTGCCGCGTTTTGAAATCTGGTAGGCGTGAAGCGGGTCGGTGACGGTGCCAGGCGCCAGCATCGCCAAGCCCAGGATCTCTTCAGTGGGCGTCGTCGCAAGCGCGCGATTCTGCTCGGACGTCAGTGCGGGCAGTCGATGTCCCGACTGCGACGCAATGACGATCCCGGACCCACCGCGGGCTACGACGTTGCCGAACTCCTCGAGCACTAGCGCGGTGCCATACAGGTCCACCTTCAGGATCGTCGCGGGTGAGGCCTGCGTCGGCGATACACCCGCGGCATGAATGATTCGGGCGATGGACCCGTGCGTGAGAGCGTGCTCCACGAGCGACTGTACGGAGTCGCGCGAGGACACGTCCACGTGGATCGTGCTCACGTCGAATCCCGCATCACCGAGCACCTTTGCCGCAGCCTGCGCGTTTTCCTCGCGCAGGTCTGCAAGGACAACGTGCCGACCGGCGCTGACGCGCCGAGCGATGGCCTGACCGATCGACCCTGCCCCGATGACAACCGTGACTTCCGCATTCATATCTCGACCTCCGAGTCGACTTCACTCATCGCTGATGCCGAGGCTTTGGCGGACTTCCATGCCCGGCGTGGTCGCAAGCTGCACGATCAAGTCCGACAGGCTGTTGAGCGACACGTCGTGCCCGCGAAACGGCTCGCCCTTGCGCGTCAACCGATAATCGATCTTGGGATCGCTCGTGAACCAGCCTGGGCGAAGGACTGTGTACTCGAGGCCTGACGCCTCGATGATGGCGGCCGAATCTCGATACGGATCGAGCACCTTCGAATACTTCTGCTCCGGCACTTCCCCGTAGATCCCCATCGAACTCACGAAGATGAGCCGCTTCAGGCCCGTCGCCTGCATCGCATCGACGATGGTCTGCGCCTGCCGGGCCATGTTGCCGGCGAGATTCGCGTAGACGACGTCCTGGCCGGCCATGGCCGCCTCGAGCGCTGTCCGATCGGTGACATCCCCTTCAACGACGCGGGCTCGTGACGAGTCCGGGTTGCGCAGTCGGTTCGAACGGCGCAAGAACAGCGTCAGCCGGCAATCCGTGCGGTCGAGAAAGAATCGCGTCGTGTTGCGGGCGAGCTGCCCGTTCGCGCCCAGGATCAGCACGTTCGGCATCGTGATCGCCGTCGCGGTCACGGCTTGACCATGACCTTGATCGACTTGCGTCGATCCATCGCCACGTAACCCGCGGGTACCTGTTCGAGGCTCACCGAGCTGTCGAAGACACGACCGGACTCGATGCGGCCCTCCAGGATGTCGGGCAGCAGGTCGTCGATGTAGGCACGGACGGGAGCCGGCCCGCCACCGACCGTGACGTTGCGATAGAACGCCTGTTGCGAGAGGGGGGTGGCCGCATAGTGCGGAACGCCGACGCGACCGACGACACCGCCGGCCCGCGCGATACCGACCGACGTTGTCATCGCATCCTCGGATCCGACGCACTCGAGCACAGAGTGCACGCCCTTGCCGCCAGTCAGCGCGCGAACGCGCTCAACGGCCGCCTCGCCGCGTTCGCTGACGATGTCCGTCGCGCCGAACGCTTTCGCGAGCGTGATCCGGTCGGGATGGCGGCCGAGCAGGATAATCTGCTCGGCGCCAAGGCGCTTGGCTGCGATGACGCCGCACAGACCCACGGCGCCGTCACCGATCACCGCAGCCGTCTTGCCCGGCGCTACGCGAGCAACGACGGCAGCGTGGTGGCCGGTGCCCATCACATCAGAGAGCGTCAGCAGGCCAGGCATCAGCGCTGCGTCCGCGGCGCCGGGCACGACGTAGAGCGTTCCGTCGGCGAGGGGCACGCGCACCGCTTCCGCCTGCGCTCCGCCGACCTGCCCGACCCCGAAGAAGCCGCCGTGGGAGCAGGCGGTCTGGAGGCCCTCGTGGCAGAACTCGCAGGTCCCGTCCGAGAACGCGAACGGCATGATCACAAAGTCACCGCGCTTGACCGTTCGCACGTCGGAACCGACGGCCTCCACGACGCCGATGGCTTCGTGACCCATCGGCCGGGCCTGTTCCAGCGGCTCCAGCAGCTTGTACGGCCACAGGTCGCTGCCGCAGATGCACGCTCGAGTGATGCGCACCAGCGCATCGGTCGGCTGTTCGATGGTCGGGTCCGGCACGTTCTCGACTCGAACGTCGCCGGCGCGGTACATGAGCGTGGCACGCATGGTCGGCCTCTGGTCCGTGTGATTGAAGCGTTCGATAGATCAGCGGCCGACGAGGCGCTGAAGCTGCTCGGGGTAACGGGCCCCCTGGACGGTGATGCGCGACGATGCGTCGTCGATCTCCCGCAGGTCCTCCGTGGAGAGATCAACGGAGGCGGCACCCACGTTCTCCTCCAGGCGATGCCGCTTCGTTGTGCCCGGGATCGGCACGATCCACGGCTTCTGCGCGAGGAGCCAGGCCAGTGCGAGTTGAGCGGGGGTGATCCCCTTGCGCGTGGCGATCGCCCCGAGCACATCGACCAACGCCTTGTTGGCCTTGCGGGCCTCCACCGAGAACCGCGGGACGACGTTGCGGAAGTCGGAACCGTCGAACTGGGTAGTCTCGTCGATCTTGCCGGTCAGGAATCCCTTTCCCAGCGGGCTGAACGGCACAAAGCCGATGCCGAGCTCTTCGAGCGTTGGGAGGATTTCCACCTCGGGCTCGCGCCACCACAGCGAGTACTCACTCTGCAGCGCCGTAACAGGCTGCACCGCATGCGCGCGTCGGATCGTCTGGGCGCCGGCCTCCGACAGTCCGAAATGACGCACTTTGCCCTCGTTGATGAGGTCGCGCACGGTACCCGCGACGTCCTCGATCGGGACGTTCGGGTCGACCCGATGCTGGTAGAGCAGATCGATCTTGTCCAACTTCAGGCGGGCGAGCGAGGCGTCAACGACCTCGCGGATGTGCTCGGGCCGGCTGTCGAGGCCGCTCTGCTTGCCATCGACGATGCTGAACCCGAACTTCGTCGCGATCGACACACGGCTGCGGTGCGGTGCGAGCGCCTCACCGAGGAGTTCCTCGTTCGTGTACGGCCCGTAGATCTCGGCCGTGTCGAAGAACGTGATTCCGAGTTCCACCGCGCGGGCGATGACGGAGGCCATCTCGCGCTTGTCGCCGGGCGGGCCGAGCCCAAAGCTCATGCTCATGCAGCCGAGACCGAGCGCGGAGACCTCGAGGCCGGCTTTACCGAGTTTGCGTGTCTGCATCCTGTTCTCCTGTTGGGGTGGTATCGGCGCTCGACGAGCGCTCGTCAGCCCCCTGTGTGGCCTCGTTCACCACACGCAGGCCGTTCAAGGTCCGTGGGTAGCCGATGTACGGCAGCAGCTGCGTCAGCACATCGATCAGGCGTGCGCGGTCGTTGCCGACGCGGACATTCGCGAGCACGTGCGCCTTCACCTGCGACTCGCAGCCACCGAGCGCGACCAGCATGCTGAAGGTCAGCAGCTCGCGTGTCTGGAGGTCGATCTCACCGCGTGACACGTGATCGCCAAAGCAATTGCCCGTCAGGAAGCGCAGAAGGTGTTGCTGATCGGCGGGCATCGATGCGTGCAGCTGGTCGAGTGCCGCCTGGCCAATCACGTTTCGCTGCACTTCGAGCCCGACGGCCGCCCGCGTCTCGGGCGCGCTCCTGGACTGGGGCGGCAGCGGCAATGCGACGCCTCGCTCCGTCAGGACGTCATTCATGACGTGGAGGAAGTCGAACACCCGCGCCATGCCGACATAGGGCACGGCCTGGTACGCGACTTCCTTCGCGGCGCTGGGTGTGACGCCGACGGTCAGCGCGGCACGCAGCATCACTCGGAACTCGCCCACTGCGTGCACCGCGATCATCGCCGCAAGCTGTGCCATGAGACGCGTGACGACGTCGAGGCGCGTCACTTCGAGCGCCTCGCCGAAGGCGAAGTTGTCGAATACCTCGATCAACTCCGGGTCCGTACGCGCGAGCGTCGAAACATGTCCGGGGAACAGTTGCTCGTGGTTCCTGCGCGCCCGTGCGTTCGGGGCCATCCCGTCCTCCTCACTGCTCGAATCGCGCAGACCCAATGGGGGCTGCGACATGCGTGGAACGATAGGCCGGTTTTGGTCACGCCAGTAGACGGTGTAATCTGCATAAACCTATATCTGAGATTCATCAATGCGCCGCGAAGAACTGGGTGATCTCCTGGCCTTGTCCGCCGTCGCCGAGGCGGGAAGCTTCACCCGCGCTGCAGCGCGTCTCGGTACGTCGCAGTCCGCGTTGAGCCATACCATCCGCCGACTCGAGGCGCGTCTTGGGCTGCGACTGCTGACCCGAACGACTCGAAATGTTTCCCCTACGGAGGCCGGTCAACGACTGCTCGGCGCCTTGCGCCCCGCGTTTGAGCAGATCGAATCAGAACTCGCGTCGTTGGATGAACTGCGCGACAAGCCAGCCGGAACCATCCGCATCAACACGAGCGGGCATGCGGCCTCGACGATCCTGTGGCCGGCACTCAAACAGTTCCTGCCGAAGTACCCCGACGTTCACGTCGAGCTGTCCCTCGATTCGGCCCTGACAGACATCGTGGCGCAGCGATTCGATGCAGGCGTACGCCTCGGCGAGCACCTCGCCCGCGACATGGTTGCCGTTCGAATCGGGCCCGACCTGCGCATGGCGGTCGTCGGGGCGCCGTCGTACTTCGACGGGCGCTCGAAGCCAAAGCGGCCGCAAGACCTGACCGGCCACATTTGCATCAACCTCCGACAGTCGACGCTCGGTGGGCTCTATGCCTGGGAGTTCGAAAAGGATCGCCGCGAGATCAATGTCAGGGTTGAGGGATCGCTGATCTTCAACGACATGCGCATGGTGCTGCAGGCCGCGCTGGATGGGTTCGGGCTCGCCTTCGTAATGGAGGACCAGGCACAGTCAGCCATCGAGGGGGAACAGCTCGTACGTGTCCTCGCCGACTGGTGTCCGCAGTTCGCGGGATACCATCTTTACTATCCGAGTCGAAGGCAGCCTACCCCAGCGTTCTCCCTACTCGTCGAGGCGTTACGATTCGACGGCGCTAAGCGACGCTGACCCCGTGGTCGAGGTCCGGTTTGGGTCGTCAGCAGACCTTGTATTGCAGTGCCAAGTGCTGCTACCAACCCCAGCTGGGACAGTGCCACGGCCGAAACCCAGTGCCGAGATTCGTCATCGTCGGCTCGCAAGTTCAGGGCACGGAACTGCCGCAGGCGAATCTACGCCTCGGAACTGAACGCAAGTCCGGGGCGTTGGCTGTGCCTGTTCCGGGCTTCAATGTGCAGCGATTTCGATGAACTGACGTGCCTGCGCGGGGCCGTGCTGCGGTACTCCCTCTGGCCGGGATATCTCCGAAAGGATGAGAGGCTGCGGAAGTGGGTTCGGCGGCACGGGATCGACCTGCAGGTCAAGCACACGTCTGGCCACGCCTATACGCCTGATCTGATTCGCTTGGCGGAGAGCATCGCACCTCGCCGGTTGGTCCCGATCCATTCGAGCCATCCGGAGCAGTACGGATCGCTTTTCCGGAACGTAATACTTGTCCCGGATGGCGTGTGGTTTGACGTGTAAAGAGGGGCTCCGCTTTCACAGAGCCCCCCTTCTTCTCCATCCAGAACCTTAATCCTAGTCCTATACCATTCGCCTTAATCCTGTGTCTCGGTCCATTTCATTGCATCTCGATTGTTTCATGCAAACCTTATCCGTTACCTGGCTTCCTAATCCCTTTGTCTTACCTATTTCGCGTTTCCTCCAGTTTTTGATGTTTGCCCCGAGGAGCCGGATGATGTGAGCCACTGATGGCTCTATTCCGGACCAACATATCGGTGTGGGTGCGCTCGCCCACTTCTACCTCGGTGGACGCTTCTCCTGCCTGTCGCCGTTGTCTCTTGTGTCTTGGTCCTCCTTTCGGTGTGCCACAGCGTTCGTGTAGGTGACTGGCGGTGTCGGTCGTCGCTTGGCGGTCCAGCAATTCAAGCTGTTTCTTGTTCATCCAGTAATGACTAGATGAGGACATCCTCGTCGTCGATGTTTGTCGACGTCCGCTTGTTTCGTGGCTCCGGATATTCCTTGTTGACCCAGGCATCCAGCGTATTGCCCCAAAGCTCCCACGCGGCTTTCGCCTCCGGCGCATATTCGTGTCGGTTGTAGATCGCCGTGACTCCGGTCCGGAAGCCGCTGCGATGGTTCAACATGACAGATATGACGTGCGGCGCGACTCCAAGCGCTGCCAAGTGGGTGGCGAAGCTGCGCCTCAAATCGTGCAGGCACCAGTCCTCGATGGGGACGATCTTCTTTAGCTTGCGAATGGAGGCTGTGGTCTCCGCGACAGACTTCGGGCAGAGGTTCAGTTGGTAGCGGGAGCCGAGCCGGGCTGAGGACTGGAATAAGTACTGCCTCCAGCCTTGATCGAGGATGCCCCGGATGATGTCCAAGGCTTGCACGGACAGGTAGACCGTGTGCTTGTTGCGATTCTTGGAGCGCTCCTTGGGGATAGTCCAAGTCTTGCGTTCAAGGTCAATTTCCTGAACCTCTGCGCCTAAGACCTCGGTCTTCCTCATGCCGGTTAGCATGGCCAGGCGTATGGCCGGGCCCCACTGGTTGTTGAGTTTGGCGCAGCCGCGCCAGATGGCTGCCAACTCGTGGTCCTTCAAAACCCGATCGCGGGACTGATGTCGCGATGGTAGCGGGATGCCGTACAAGGGGTTCGCGGGGATGTAACCGCGGTCCACGTAGCACCAGGTGAGGAAGGCGGAGAAGACACGATGAATGTTATTCGCCATCGCGGGCTTCTTGCTGGCGCGCTTGGCGTCCGTCAGTTCACGAACGTCTGACCGCGTGATGGTCGTGACAGGTTTCTGCCCGAGGCGCGGGAGTATTTCCTTCTCGAAGATGGAGCACACACGCGTTCGGTGAGCGGAACTGAACTCGTCTGTGCGGGCTTCCTTGTACTGCTGGTATACGACTTCGAGGGTCGACTTCCGGGCCGTGGCTCTGGTGGCGGCCGGGTCCTCATCGTTGAGAACCTGATGCGCGTAATCTCGCGCTGCCTTGCGGGCCTGGTCCAGCGCCAGAACCCGATGATCGCCTAACGTAAGGCGGCGCACTTTTCCGCCGAGCGTGCGGTATGTGAAGACAAATGAGCGGTAGCCAGTAGGTCGGACCCTCAGGCCGAAGCCGGGCATGGCGGGATCCCACAGGGTGTACTCGCGTACACCTGCCGAAGCGCAGTCGATATCGCGTTGCGTGAGCCGTTTTCGGGGTGCCCTCATGCCACTCTATACAGTGAAACCCGCGAATCGCTAAAAATGTCGCGGATGGGCGTCAACGGAGTACCTATCCCGCTGACGCCCTTGCGATCAGTCTTGCTCGATGCGCTCGGCCGAAACGATATTGGCCAGCTGCCCTGTGGTCAGGCTCGTGTAGATGCTCGGCCCGGCTTCTGTGTAAAGGATCGCTCCTTCATTCGGCCCGTTCGGGCGGGCGCCTACGATCTGATCTCGTCGGACAAGTACGCCGCCGCCGGTCGCGCTCGGGAGGAATACAAATGCTTTGGTCTGCGTTTCCATACTGGTCTCCTGTTGTGATCGGGGAAGCGCAGGGGAAGCAGCGTATGCATGCACCCCTTTTCCCCACCCTAAGAGAAACCAGATGGTTTTAGCGGTGTCAACTATTTGATTTCATTATAGTTTTTGTTCTGTCAATCCCCGGCAGGTGGGCCTAGGGAGCATTCCTGTCCGAAGATCGAATCTCTCCGGGCGCGCCAGTGAAACGGAAAAGGGTCCCTCGCAAGGGGCCCTTTTTCGTTTCACTGGCTCCACCCGGGCAGTTTGAGAACTCCCGACGTCGTCGGGAGGTCGACAACCTCGCGGCCGCGAGGTTGGACGTTGCCGATTTGCGGCAACGGAGCGCATCGGCAACGGCCCCAACGGGGTCGCCGACAGCGGAGCGGGGCGACAATCTCTCCGGGCGCGCCACTGTCAATCGGTCGGCAGTCGCAGGCTACCGCGCCCCTGATCAACGAGTCGTCAGGCGGCGACTTTCAAGCCAACCGGGATGCCGGCCTTTGCGCACAGTCCCACCAGATAATCCAGCGACAGCAATTCGACTTTGGCACGGGTGATCTCCGATACGCGCGGTTGTGCGATACCCAAGCGCCTGGATGCCTGGGCCTGCGTGAGTTCCTCCCGTTCGATCCACTTACGCAGCGCTTCCGCCAGTTTGGCGCGCAGCAGCATGACTTCTGCCTCGTGGGGCGGGAAGCCGAGATCCAGGAAGATATTCCCGCTCGACTCAGTCACTTTCTTAGTCATGGCTTGTACCTCCTGCAAGTTCGCGTGCTATCCGATAGCGCTGCGCTGCCACTTCCAGGTCTGCGCGGCTCGTCTTCTGCGTCTTCTTCTGAAACGCGTGGAGCACGTACACCGCGTCCACGAATCTCGCGATATAGATCACCCGATACGCGCCGGTGGGATCTCGCACGCGAATCTCGCAGGCGCCGGGTCCCACGCTAGCCATCGGTTTCCAATTGTCAGGATTCCGCCCAACCTGGACGGCGAACAATTCGTAACCGGCGCGAGTCCGCGCGGCCTTCGGAAATGCGGCCAGGCTGTCCCTGGCGCTGCCAACGAAGCGGACCGGCTTCATGCGGTTATCATACGAATATTCGTATAGAAGTCAATCCAGACATTGGCGCTTTGGGTGGTGGAAACCCCAGCAATGGGGTTACGCCAACAGTACAACTTCGCACCAGTGCCCAGATTCGTCCTCATTGGCGCGCCAGTCTGGTATCAAATTGGGCACCTGATCGGTGCCCGTTTTCTTTCCGACGATCGCTGCCACCAGCCGCGCATTGCTCCCCGAGATCGTAGCCGTGTCGCCGTCGACGACCACAGAGTC
>Ga0256811_1000017_pt1 | contig 9621 bp, 7 predicted proteins | sample 1016PU6metaG_FD_185949 | JGI IMG/M metagenome (GOLD analysis project Ga0256811, IMG submission 185949) | Sediment microbial communities from tidal freshwater marsh on Altamaha River, Georgia, United States - 10-16 PU6 | ecosystem: Environmental > Aquatic > Freshwater > Wetlands > Sediment | place... | reverse complement strand
CCTCGATGACGACCTGCGCGCCGCCCTCGATACGCTGCACGCGCAGTGCCCGGGCCTCGCCGGGACGGTGATCTTCGGCCTGTGCGACGCCGCGTCGGCCGCGCTCATGTACTGTGCCGGCGACGCGAGACTCAAGGGCCTGATCCTGGCCAACCCCTGGGTGCACAGCGAGGCAGGTGCCGCCCGTGCCTACGTGCGACACTACTACTGGCAGCGGCTGCTGCAGCGCGGGTTCTGGCGCAAGGTGCTGGCCGGCGAATTCGACCTGCGCGGCTCGCTGAGCGACTTCGCCGGCAAACTGCTGGCCTCGCGGCGCTCCCCGTCCGACCGGAGGCGGGAAAGCTTCCAGCGACGAATGCTTGCAGGTCTCGAAAGCTTTCGAGGGGACGTGCTGCTGCTCATGAGCGGACGAGACCTGACCGCGGCCGAGTTCGACGATCTGAGCCGCGCGGACGAACGCTGGCGCCGCGCCCTGGGCCGGGATCGCGTATCGGTGCGCCGCTACGATCGCGCGGACCACACCTTTGCCGCCGCCGACTCCTTCGCGGAGTCGATGGCCGACTGCCGCCAGTGGCTCGACGGGCTCGCCAGCCGCTGACAACGGGGTACCGATGGCACTTACACCGCTTGCCTTCCTGATGTTCTTCTTCGCGGGGCTGGTACTGGCATTCGCAGTCCACCCGCGGTTCGGACTCTACACGTACCTGGGAGTGTTCTACCTCCACCCGCCTTCACGGTGGTGGGGTGACTTTCTGCCCGACCTGCGCTGGTCGCTGCTCGCCGCGCTCGTGACGCTGATCGCGCTGGTGCGCCTGCCCAGGGTTGCGGGTCGCCCGCCGTTCCTGTCGCTCACGCCGGTGTGGCTGCTCGTCGCCTTCACCATCTGGGTCTGGATCCAGAACGCCTGGGCGCTCGATCCGGTGATGCAGATGGACCTGTCCGTGCTGCTCACGAAGTACATCGTGCTGTTCTACCTGTTCTACCGTCTGGTCGATTCGCCGCAGGTGATGAACGACGTGTTGTTCATTCACGTGCTGGGCTGCCTGTTCCTCGGCTGGCTGACCTACGACGCCTCGGACGTCGGTCGCCTCGACGGCGTCGGCGGACCGGGCATCGGCGAGGCCAATGCGCTCGCGATGCACGTCTCGACCGGGATCTTCGCGGCCGCATATCTGATCCTGAACAGCGGCCGCTGGTGGATTCGGCTCATCAGCCTCCTTTCCATGCCGTTCATGCTCAACGTGATCATCCAGGCGGAGAGTCGCAGCGCGGTCGTGGCGTTCCTGGCGGGCGGTGTGGTGTTCTGGTACTTCAAGCCGGTCGCCTACCGGAAGCTTTTCTGGCTGGGCGCCGCGGTAGGCGTGGCGGTCGTCCTTTACCTCGGGCACGCGGCGTTCTGGGAGCGCATGTCCACGCTTCGCACCGTCGCCGAGCAGACTGAGGAGGCCGACACCAGCGCCCGTTCCCGCCTCGTGCTGGCGAAATTCGAGCTCGAGGTCGCCAAGCAACACCCACTGGGTGTCGGGCACCGCGGCATCGTGGTACTGAGCAAGACGCAGTTGCCCGCCGAATACCTGGCACGGCAGGGCGGCAGGTCCTCGCACAACACCTACCTGACGGTACTGTCGGAGCAGGGCGTGCCGGGGGCGATCCTCTTCGTGACGCTCATGCTCTGGGCGCTGCGCACGATCTGGCGCATGCGGGTTCTGCGGCGGCAACCCGAGGCGACGTCCATGTGCGGGCAGCTGGCCACCATAGCGGCCACGCTGACCGTGGCCGCCGTCGGCGGCCTCGGCGTGGACTACCTCAAGGCTGAGGTCCAGCTCTGGGGAATAGCGCTGCTCACGGTGCTATCCGTGGCTTACTCGGTGACGACCCGCGTCGAGGAACCGAGCCCGGTCGGTGACCCGCTCTTGGGGGGGCTCAGACCGGTCCGGTGGTTTGGATGAGTGCGGGAGACGACGCAACACCGGATGCGATAGTCGTCGGTCTCTGTGCGCACGGCCTGGCGGTAGCCCGCTCGCTGGCGCGGCAGGGCCTCGTCGTCGTCGCCGTGGAGCCGAATCGCCGCAATCCGGGTTGTCGCACCCGCCTCGCACGGGTCGTTCACCGCGGCCCGATCAACGGCGAGGGCCTCGCGCGAACCCTGCTCGAGCTCGCTGCCGAAGAGCGCTGGGTCGGGCGACCGGTGCTGTTCCTCACGAACGACAACATGGTGCGCAACGTCGCCGAGAACCCGGGCGAACTGCGTACGGCCTATCGGTGGAGCTGGCAGGACGAGTCGGAGGAAGTGCTGCGCCTGCTCAACAAGCAGCACCTCCCGGCCGCATGTTCGGGGCGCGACGTGCTGTTTCCGGCAACCGCGACGCTCGCGGGCCCCGGCGACCTCGAGTCGGTGCTGTCGCAGGTGCCGATGCCCGCGATGGTCAAGCCGGCCTGGCCGCTCGGGAAGTTCAAGGCACGGGTGGTGCACGATCGTGCGGCCCTCGAGCAGCTGATCGCAGGGTTTCCGAAGAGCCTGCCATTCGTCGTGCAGCAGTGGATCGAGGGCGAGATCTCCACGCTGCGCTTCGGGGTGGTCTATCTCGATCGCGGGCGCGTGCTCGCGAGCTTCGAGGGCCGCAAGGCATGGGCGGGTCCCGACGGACTCGGTCAGGCCACGACCATGGAACCGTGGCCCGACGAGGCGGTGCGCGCGGCGGCCGTCGAGTTCGTGCGAGACCGGCCGCTTTCCGGTCCGGTGGCCGTGGAGTTCAAGCAAGGGCCCGATGGTCGGCTGTGGATGATCGAACCCAACGTCGGCCGCACCGAGTACTGCGTCGACGTCTGCATCGGCAACGGCTTCGACCTGCCCTGGTTCGAGTTCTGTCACGTCGACGGACGCCCGCTGCCGTCTGCGAAGAACGTGAACCGCAGCATCTGGTTCGACTGCGACCGTGATCGTTACTCCTGGGTGCGGTACCTCTCCCAGAGGCCGGGCGACACGCGTGCCTGGCGGCCGTTGTTCCCGTACCTGGGACACGGCGACCCGGCGCCGCTGATGGCGCGCGTGTTGCGGCTGTAGGGACTCGCGGGCGCCCGTCGGCCCCGCCGCGGCGCGCGGGGGGGCAGGTGGCGGTCAGCGCCGCCCGAGGATGTCCCGGCGCACGGTCGCCACGACCTTTCGCACGGTCTCCTCAGCGGAGAATCGCGCCGCCTCCAGTACGGAAACCGAGGCTCCGGGATTGACGACCGCGTAGCCGTGGCGTGTCAGACGCTCCCCTGCGACGCCTTCGAAGACGCGCAGCTGCTCGGGCGGCATGCTCGTCCGCCACTTGTCGAAGTTGCCGCCGCGCGGGTTCGCAGCCATGGTTGCGAGCAGACGCTCGCGGCGTTCGGTCTCCAGCGCCACGCCGAGAAACTGTTCGAGCCGCGCGATTTCCGCGTCGGGCGACTTCAGCAGATCCTCGTAGCGCAGCGTCAGCAGGCGGCCGGGTCCGAGTCCGGATGCAAAGCGTTCGACGGTCTCGAGCATGCGCACCCAGCGTCGCGCGCTGGCATATGAATTGCGCTGGCCCCAGCTCACCCGGAAATTCGACAGGGCGACGTCGCGACCGTCGCGCAGCACGAACAGGTAGCGGGCCCGAGCGCCGAAGGCGGACTCGATCTCGTCGAGTTCGAGCCAGTAGTCGGGACTCTTGATGCCCAGCCGCACCCGACCGCGCTCCGCCCGCAGCGCCGAAAGCACTGCGTGGACGGCACCGGCGTAGCTCCGTTCCGTCACGTACGGTCGTGCCAGAGCGGGCGTGATGTCGACGCGGATCTCGGCCGGCCACTTCGTACGCATGATCCGGAACATCTCGGACGAGCAGATGTCCGCGAGCAGTCGATCGAGGTTCGCGTCCGCCGCGAGCTCCCCGTAGCTGCCGATGCGGCGATAGATCGGCGCCACGAAGGTCCCCTCCGGGCCCATCGTGTAGTCGAACCACTCGGCGAGCAGGTTGTTGACGAACGTCGTGCCGCCCCGGGCCGGACCGAAAACGAACAGGATTTCCTCGGGGATCACGGGCGGGCAGCTCCCTGACGGTCGGGTGCGGACCCGGCTGAAACGACATCGTCGAGCAGCGACGCGAGCCGGCTGGTTGCGCCGGCACGGGAGTAGCGCATCACCTCAGCACGGGACGGGACGCGGGCTGAGCCGTCCTGCGCGCGCGCCATCGACTGGACGATCAGCTGCTTGATCGCTGCGATCTCGTCGAGCGGCGCAATCGCGTCGATGCCGAGCTCGCGGAGCAGTCGCCCGGTGTCTCCCGCGGGGTCCGTGAAGCCGACCACCGGACGACCCACGTAGAGGTACTCGTAGACCTTGGCAGGAATCTGCCGGTTGCAGTTGGCCGCCTGGAAAAGCATGAGCACGTCGGAGTCGTGCATTTCGCGCAGCGCTTCGCGGTATGGCAGTCCCGGCAGCAGCCGAACGAGGTCGGTGATCCCGAGACTCGCGAGCTCCGGCTGGTAACGATCCACGAAGCCGCCGCCGCGGAAATCGAATCGAGCGCGCGCGGCATCGAGCTGGCCCTCGGCCTTGAGTTCCGCGATCGCACGGAAGAAATGCTGCGGGTTTCGCTCGTAGGGATAGAGGTTGCCGCTGTGCAGGAAGCACACGGGTCCCGCAGCCCGTGCGGGGCCCGCGGCGCTCTCCGGTAGCGGCGGGAAAGACTGCTCGTCGAAACCGTTCGGGATCACGCGTACCTGCCCGGACGGGAACGCCGGGTAGCGCTGGCGGTACAGTTCCGCGGTCCCTTCCGTGGTCACGGTGACGGCCGCGCACTGTTCGAGCACCCGTCGCTCCAGCGACCAGAACGCCGCCCGGAGGCGGTCGTCAGGCGGGTAGCTGTCCTGGCCCATCGGGTCGCGAAAGTCCGCGATCCACGGCAAACCGCTCTCGCGGGCGAGACGAAGGGCGATCTCGTGCGCCGAAGGAATCGGATAGGTGGAGAAGATGGCGGTCGGCGACCACTCCCGCAGCAGTTCCCGCCCCGCTCGCACTCCGGCGAAGATCCACGACCGCCAGCGGTCGGGTGTCGCAAGGGCGCGGGGGTATCGGCCGAACAGCGACAGGTGGCGCTGCGTATCGAGCGCCAGCGCGCGGACGACACGCACGCCCGGGGGCATGAGAGCGTTGTTTTCCAGCGACTGACGCGGATAGGCCCCCGGTGTCGCCGTGAGCACGGTCACTTCCCAGCCGTGCTCGCCGAGATAACGCGCGAATGCGAGCGAGCGGTGCACGCCCGTGCTGCCCTGCAGCGGCGGGAAGTGAAATGCGATCAGGAGCAGCCGCTTCGGCATCGTCCGGCGCTACCGCCGCAGCCGCGCTGCTCAGGGGGCCACAGCGGGCACGGCAGTCGCAGCCGTGCCGCGTATCGCCCGTACGAGCTGGAGATGTCCGACGACTTCCCGGTACAGGGGGCTGGTCGGCGGAATGCGCTTCAGCGTGTAGTTGCAGTCTCCTTCCGCCAGCCTGAGCAGGTAGTTCCGCTCCTGGTTGCTGGCGGCCACTCCTGCCCGCTGGAGGTACACGAGGCTGGCACAGTAGTGATGGATGTGGGTGTAGGTCTGGGTGCCGATGCGGTGCCGCCAGTTGTCGACCGCTGCGGGCGGGAACATCGACTTGTAAGGCGATTTCCGACCGATCGTCGTCGTTACGTACCGGGCCTTGCAGTAGTCCGGCCACAGGGCCCACTCGGCCGGTGTCGGCTTGAAGTGGTAGGCGTGGGCGGCGCACGGCAGCAGCGTCAGTGCTGCGGCGAGGACCATGATCCTGCGGTGCTGCCGGTTGGGCGGCGCTTGTTTCTGTCGCATGTCGGCACTCTCCGATTTCGGGTCGTCAGCGGGCCGACAAGCTCTTCGGAGGCTTCGGACCTGGTTGCATTGTGCCGCCGGGAATTCGGAAAGCGTAGACGGGGCCGTCCGCCCGTGTCACGACCAGCGCCACTTCCGCGTCGGAAAAGCGCGCGATCCGAAACTTGCTGTAAACGCCGTTGCGAAGGTCCCCGTCCGGGATGACGGTGTTCTCCGGCGCCGTGAGTTCGGACCACCGCCACGGGTCGTTGCGCCAGTCGTCACCCTCGCGGGCGAGTTCGTACACCCCGGCGCCGCGGCGGTAGTAGATGAACGCGTGCCGCGAGGGCGACCACTCCCAGCCGTGCGCGGACTCGAGTTCGGGTGGTGTACCCGTCTGGCGCAGCTGCACATTGCCGCCATTTCCGGCACCGGGCTGGGTCAGATCGACTGCCCACACGTTCGGCGCGGTGCGAAATACGGTGAAGGCGATCATGTCGTCTACCGGATCGTAGGCCGCCGTCGCGTCGGTGATGGCGGTGCGGCGCGGGTAGCCCCGGAACGTTCCGTAGCGACCATCGTCGCGCGCCGGTTGCGGGTCGAACGAAACGAAGCTCTCCGTGCCGGCCCCGCCGTTCGCCCAGAACAGCATCCGCTTCGAGTCGTAAGCCGACCAGCCACCGGACTGGGTGTAGTTGTCGTCGCTGCGCGGGGACAGGCGCCAGTTGCGCGCGTTCGCGTCGCGGTTCGCGTTGGTGTCCGGCGCCTTCAGGCCTTCGAGCGAGAACATTGCGACGATGGGGGTACTCTTGCCGCCCGTGTTGTCATATTGGGTCTTCATCATCACGAACGAATTCGTGACCGGGTCGTAATCCACCTGGTCGTAGGTGTGCGAGACGCTCGGGGTCCCGTCCGGCCAGATGCCATCCGTGACGGGGAAGGACGGCGTACGGTACGGATTCGTCAGGCGTTGCCAGCGGCGCGTGCCGAGGTCGAAGGCATACACCTCGTTGCCATAATAGTCGACGTGCCCGCCACCGGCGATGACCAGCGCCCCGCTGGAGCCGTAGTTCGTGGCGAACGCCCCGCCGTTCCACGCGCCGAGCACCGCCGACTGGTTGTCCCGCCAGGGCGGTGCGGAAGGAAAGTTGGGGTTTACTTCCGGGTCGCGGGCGGGATCGACGTCACTCATCGTGTTCAAGCTGATCGCGGCCCACGTCCCGGGCGCGATGTGCTGGACCCAGTCCGGTGCCGGACGCAGTGCCGTCGAGGGCACCGTCGCCGTCGCCGTCGCCGTCAGGAGCGAGGCGATCGTCGCCGCGCAGGCCTGCAGGCGAGGCCGGCGTCCCGTCATCCGGGCTCCGTCACGGCTGCGGCGCGGTGGGAGGCTCGGCGGCCTCGATGGAGTGCCCGCCAGGGAACGGAATCGGCTCGGTGCTGGCAATGATTTCGTCATAGATGGCGTAGGTGGTCTCTCGGCCCGGATCCGGAGCCCGCTGCTCCAGCCTCGGCAGCAATTGCGCACCCGTGTAGTTTCCCTCACGCGTGCCCATGTCGGCGGTGCCGACTGCGTCGACGACGAGGCGAGGCGGGTCACCGCGCTTCGCGTGCCACATTTTTACAGTCTGCTCGGGTTCGTTGACGTAGATCTCGATCACGTTCCACGCGTCCGGGACCCAGAGGATAGCGCTCCTCGCGCTCTCGGGCTCCGGATAACCCTGCTCGGTAAGCGTGCCTTCGCCCCAGACCGGCGGGTGGCGCCTGTAATACGAATAGAACATGCCGTAGCGCCGGCGGAACAGGTCGCAGCTCGTGGCGTCGGTCTTTATGCCTTCCTTCTGAGGGCCCGCGTCGATCGTGGCCTGCCACTGGTAGTCAGGGGTGTTCCTGTTGCACGGATTGCCGGATTTCGACGGCCACTTCTTGCCGAAGCCGTGCGTACCCTTCGGCCCGACCGTGTAGGCGCTCACGATTCGAGTGAAACCCGAGGCCTTCACCACGATCTCGCCCCTGCCGAAGCTCTGGTCCGGTTCCTGCAGGATGGCCCACTTGAGACCGACCGATGATCTGTCCTTCACGGTCTTGAAGCGGTGATCGAGCATGTAGTTCGGCAGGTACACGCTGAACTGGTAGTACAAAGCCTTCTTCTTGACGTTCTTGCTGCGCGTGCCGACACCGTCGAACGAGTGCGCATACGTGGCGGTGCTCTCGTCGTCTTGCGGGTGAACCTCGATGCGTGCGGCTCCGCCGCCGCTCAGGGTATTGGCACGTTCGACGAACAATCGTGTCGGATTGAGCCTGTGCCTCACGTAGCTTCGGCGCCGCAACTCCTCGTCGCCGTCGATTCCGGAAAAATTGTCGGCGTAGAACACGCCCGGGCCGCGGCTGCGCCCTTCCCAGTCGCCTTCCGAGTCGGCAGCGGCAACGGACTGAACCGCGAGGGTGGCAAGCGCGGTCAGGGTCAACGCGTTTCTCAGGCGCAGGCGAGACGATCGGGTACGCAATCCCGGGATGGCCCGCGGCCGGGCCCAACTCGCCGGCGCGGATTGCCGGAGGCAGCCGTCAGGCATGCCCCTGAAGGACACGGGAGATCCTGCCTCGATTCGCGCGGAGCAGTTGCAGACCACAGGTTTCGGATCCGCAGAGAGGCAATGAAGTTCCCTGTTTGCGATCTGAGCAGCGGGCTGCTCGAGGCATTCGGTCGGCATGCCGGTCATCCGGGTGCGCGGCTACGGAGTCCGCGAAGCAGATCGAGGAAGCCCGAGATTTCCGCCTCGAACCGGATTGCAGGCCAGGCCTCCGAGTCCAGGAAGCGCCGCAGCTCGAGACGCGGCGTCGACGGAGTGTTCAGGCCGGGATTCGTGGTAGTGGCGGAAGCGATGCCGAGTGCCTCGAGCTGCGGGAACGCGCGCCGGGAATACTCGCCGCTCGGGTAGCACAGGTGCTCAAAGGGCCCCGCTGCGCAGCGGGACAGGGCCCTGCGGTTGTCCTCGATCTCGGCCGCGAGTGCCGCCGCATCGTCCGCGGGGAAGCGGTGCCTGTGGGTGTGGATCTGCAGTTCGATGCCCTTCGAAGGCAGCTCGGCCGCCTCTTCGGAGGTCATGAAGCTGAACATCCGCCGGTTGCGAACACTCTCGAAGTCCAGCCCGAGCACGGCGTACAGCCTCGCGAGCAGGGCCTGGCGCGTCTCGGCGCACGGGAGTGCGTCGGCCAGCTCGCGCAGCCGTCGCGCGGCTTCCGCCCGTTGGCCGGCGTCGACGAGCGCGAAATCACCTTCGAGTCGATCGTCGACCGCGGCGAGGTCGACCCGCGACGACCGCGCCTTCCACAGTGCGTAGGCGGCAGCGACGTTGAAGACCTGTGTCTGCTTTTCAAGGTAGTAGGTGGCGACGTACAGGGTGGCCGGAAAGCCGTGACCTGCGAGCGCCGGAGCCATGCGCAGCGCGGTCCCGTACCAGCCGTCGTCGATCGTGACCGCCACGGCCGCCGGCGGCAGCCGGCCGCTGCGTAGGCGTTCGATCGCTGCTCCGAGCGGGAGCACCGGGTATCCGCCGGCGGCGAGGCGATCGAGCCGATCGGCGAATGTCTCCGCCCGCATGAAAAGCATCGGCTGGAATTCGGCCTCGTCACCGAGGGCGATGCCGTGATAGCAGAGGATGCGAAGCCGGCTGGCCGTGAGCCGCCTGGCAAGGGCGAACAGCCCGCAGGCACGTGCCGCGTGCAGAGCCAGCGTCGCGAGTCCCGTCACGCGAGGCCCCGCGGCAGCAGGCGCCCCAGCCTCGGGCGGAGTCGTCGCAGCAGCGC
>Ga0256811_1000016_pt1 | contig 9710 bp, 5 predicted proteins | sample 1016PU6metaG_FD_185949 | JGI IMG/M metagenome (GOLD analysis project Ga0256811, IMG submission 185949) | Sediment microbial communities from tidal freshwater marsh on Altamaha River, Georgia, United States - 10-16 PU6 | ecosystem: Environmental > Aquatic > Freshwater > Wetlands > Sediment | place... | reverse complement strand
GCGACACGAGCTGCGAGCGGAACTCCGGGTCCACGCAGGCCCCGTAAGACCCATAGCCGTACTGGAGCAGGGGGCTGCGTCCGTCCCTCGCGAAGCCTCTCCGGTAGACGACCGCGACCGGCACTCGCGCGCCGTCGCGCGCAGGCGCCCACAGGTATTCGGATTCATACTGCCCGGCATCGAACCCGCCCAGCACCGGTTGCCGCTTGAGCAGCGTGCGCTCGCCGGTCCGCACGTCGTAGTCGTAGGTCGTCGCCGGGGTGGTGAGCGAGGTGTAGGTGTAGCGGACGACGTGTCGGTCCACCTCGTGGTTGTCCCCGAGCTCCGTCGTGTAGGCCGGCTCGTCGGCGACGATGTAGGTTGCCTCGCTGCCGTCCCACGGCTGCAGGCGCACCTTGCGCAGCCCGCCCGACCGCTCCTCCACCGCGAGGAATCCGCGAAACACGCTGAAGCCTTCCACGAATGCGTCGTCGCGATGAGCGATCAGCTCGCGCCACACCGTGCAATCGGATGAAGCTCCGACCGGCGTCAGCACGACCCTGAAGTTCGGCGCACCCCGGTTCGTGCGGATGACCCAGCGGCCATCCGCGTGATCGGCGTGGTACTCGTGGTCCGGTTCGCGTGGCACGATGACCCGGAACTCGGGGCATGGCTCGGCTGCATCGGCGTAGCGCTGCTCGCTCGAGACGGTGCTCTGGGAGTGTATGTAGAGATAGCGACCGTCCTTCGATCGGTCGACGCTGGTGTAGAAGGCCTCGTCCCGCTCCTCGTGTACCAGCGGGTCCGATTCCGGATCCGAGCCGAGGACGTGACGGCGTACCCGGGTGCCGAGCAGCGTCTGCGGATCCTTCTCTACGTAGAGCACCGTGCGACTGTCGGCCGCCCAAGCGACCTCCGGCTGCACGTTCGGAATCGCGTCGGGCAGCGTATGGCCGGTCTCGACGTCCTTGAAGCGCAGCGTGAACTGCCGCCGACCGACCGTGTCCTCGGCGTAGGCCAGCAGGCGCCCGTCCGGGCTCACCTCGATTGCTCCGACGTTGAAGAAGTGGTGGCCAGCCGCCAGGGCGTTCACGTCGAGCAGGAGCTGCTCAGGTGCGTCGAGTGTTCCTTTCCTGCGCGCGTACACCGGGTACTCCTCCCCGGCATTGAAGCGCGAGTAGTACCAGTACCCGCGATCGAGGTAGGGCACGCTCGCGTCATCCTGCTTGATGCGACCGACGATCTCCCGGTACAGCCGTTCCTCGAGCGGCCGCTGCGCCGCCATCACGGCGTCCCTGTAGGCATTCTCCGCCGTCAGGTAGGCCAGCACCTCGGGATTCGTGCGCGTGTCGTCGCGCAGCCAGTAGTAGTCGTCGACTCGCGTGCCGTGCGGAGACCGCAATTCGTGGCGCCTGATCGCAGCGGTCGGCGGCTTCGGTGTCTCGTGCATCGAGTCGCTCCACTTCGCGTCCGGCAAACGGCCGGAGGCAGCGAGGCCTCGGAGGCGCTCACCGCTCACATCGCAGCCGGCGCGGGTCGCCCGGGCCGCGACGAGCCGCGAATGATGCCGTTCGGAGTGAGCTCGCGCAATGACGACCGCAGGGCCTGGAGCGATGTCGCGCCGTCACTGCCGGCGGCCGGCCATCGCGTGATCGCGTTCGACCAGCGCGGCTTCGGCGACTCGGGCGCAGTCGTCACGCGGTGCCTCGCGGCCCTGCACCCGGAACGCCTGTCTGTCGGATCTCGCACGTCCCGGACGGCTCACGGCCTGCGACCACGGGCAGGGAGGACGACGGCGTCAACTCACGCCGTCGGCGGCGTTCCGGTAGGCGCGGCGCACGCGCGACGCGGTCGCGAGTTCATCGCGCAGGTATTCGACGAGCGACGAGAGCATGCCACGGTCGCGTTCGCTAGGCCGGCCGTCGGCGAGGCGAAACAGCTGGCAGTAGTACCAGGCCATGGCGCCAAACGCGTTCAGCGCGCGGGCCGCGACCAGCGGGCTCGCAGGCGAACGCCAGCCCTGGCTTGCGAACTTGAGTCGATCCTCGATGCGCTCGACGCCTTCGGTCTCGCGGGCGAGCAGGCGTCGCGGCAGGTCGGGCTGCCAGCAAAGCGGCCGGCCGAGGCCGATCATGTCGCAGTCGCGCTCGAGCGCTGCCTCCATCGCCGCGCGCGTGCGGAAGCCGCCCGTCACCATGAGCGGCATGCGCGCGACGCCACGGATCGCCGCCGCGTAGTCGAGAAAATAGGCTTCGCGCGCCCGCGTGCTCGGTCGCAGCGGCACGGCGTCTGCGGCACGGCCCTCCGCGCCTACGAGCCGCGGCTGCTCGTAGGTGCCTCCGGAGATCTCGAGCAGATCGATCGACTCGTCGTTGAGCCATTCCACGACCTGCAGGCACTCCTGGTGCGAGAAGCCGCCCTTGCGGAAATCGTCCGAATTGAGCTTCAGCGCGACGGGGAAGTCGCGACCAACGGCGTGCCGCACGGCGCGCACGGTCTCGAGCAGCATGCGAGCCCGGTTCTCCAGCGACCCGCCCCAGGCGTCCCGCCGGCGGTTGGTGACCGGCGAGAGGAACGAGCTCAGCAGGTAGCCGTGGGCGCCGTGCACCTGCACGCCCGTGAAGCCGGTCTCCCGCGCAATGCTCGCAGCCACGGCGAAGCGCCGGACGAGATCCAGGATCTCGGGCTCCTCGAGCGCGCGCGGGGTTGCGTAGTTGCCGAGCAGATCCAGGCGCACCGCCGACGGCGCCGTCGGCCGGCGCGTGACGTACCAGGGGCTCTGGCGGCCGGCGTGCGAGATCTGCATCCAGAGGTGATTGCCGGCGAAGGTGCCGGCCCGGGCCCAGCGCCTCAGCCGGGCGCGTGCCTCTGGCGAGGTCGTGACGGGCGCCGTCGCGTCGATCGCCACGTTCCCCGGTCGCTCGAGATCCTTTCGGTCGATCTGTACGTTGCCGGTGAGCAGCAGTCCGGCGCCGCCGGCGCTCCACGTGCGATACAGGGTCTCGTGCCGCGGCGTCGCGCGCAGCAATTCGTCTGCGAGGCCCTCGGTCATCGCGGCCTTGCAGATCCGGTTCGTGAGGGTCGCCCCGCAGGGCAGCGTCAGTGGCATCGCGAGAGGGTCCATCACTTCACCTTCGTGCAAGGAACGGGAGTATCATCGGCGGCTGACGCTGTCGCGGCCATCCCCGGCCTGCAGCGTGCCGAAGCACAAGCACCTAGGGTGGAGGAACCAGATGCTGACCCGTGACAAGCTCAGCGCCGACCAGTGGCGCGCCGTCCGCAATACGCCGCACCACGTCATCGTCGCGGTATCCGCGACCGGAGGCAGCCCGTTCGACGAAATGCTCGAACGCAGTGCGGGCCTTCAGGGGATCGTGGACGCGATGCACAGTACGCACCCGCTGGTCCGCGAGATTGCCGACAGCACCCAGATCATGCAGGCGCAGGACGAGATCCGCGAGTGGTACTACACGCTGCCGGACGCGCAACGGATACCTTCCACCCTGCAGCAGAAAGCGCTCGACTCGATGCGGGACGCCGTGGGCGCGGTCCGTGCCCACGGTACCGACGAGGACGTGCTCCAATACGCGGAGTTCGTGCTCTCCACGGCACATAGGGTGGCGACGGCTGCCCGCGAAGGCGACCTCTTCGGGGTCGGCGGTCAGCTGGTGAGCGTCGGCGAGCAAGAGTTCATTACGAAGCTCAAGCAACTGTCCCAGCCGCAACAGCGCTGATCCGCAAGCGCCCGCGGCCACCGCTCAGGTGCCGCGGGCCGCGTCGGGCCCTCTGCGTTCCGCGCCAGGGCCCCGGGGCACCCGACAACTCAGCCGTGTGAACCCTTGGCCAGCGCCTTGGCCCGCTGCTTGGCGAACGTCTTGTCGCCAACCAGGTAGGCCGCCAGCGCCGGCGCCAGCAGGATCGCGCCGAACACGTTCACGAGGAACATGAACGCCAGGAGGATGCCCATGTCCGCCTGGAACTTGAGTGCTGAGAAGTACCAAGTGGCGACCGAGATCGTCATGGTCGCCGCCGTGAACAGCGACGCCGTGCCGCGCTGCTTGAGCGCCTCGGTGTAAGCGTCCTTGAGCGATCGCCCGCTGTGCACGATCTCGTGCTTGATTCGCTCGAACAGGTAGATGCCGTAGTCGACGCCCACGCCGACGCCCAGGGCCACCACCGGCAGCGTGTTCACCTTCACGCCGATACCGAGGATCGCCATCAGCGCGTTGCACAGCACCGTGACCAGCGCCAGCGGCAACAGCACGCAGAGCGTCAGGCGCAGCGAGCGGAAGGTCAGCAGGCACAGCACGCCGACCGACATGAACAGAGCGAGGTTCACCCACTTGTCGGCCGCTTCGACGGCTTCGTTGGTGGCAGCCATCACGCCCACGTTGCCGCTCGCGAGGCGGAAGGTCAGCCGGTCGGTGTCACCGCCCGCCGCCTTGAACGCCTTGATCTTGTCGACGATGTGCGTGATGGTCGTCGCCTGGTGGTCCACTGTATAGAGGTTGATGGGCATCGCGGTGCAGCGCGAGTCCATGAACTCGGTGCCCAGCCGGGTCGCATAGCCCACGCCCTGTGCGATCTGTGCCCGCGACTCGGGCAGCATGCGCCACTTGGAGTATGTCTCGGCGAACATCTGCGTCATGTTCTTGACGAATCCGGCCAGGCCACGCACCGACGCGACGCCGTCTACCTGTCTCATCTGGAACTCGAAGTCCTCGACCTTGTCCATCACTTCCCGGTCGACGCAGGGCGAGTCGTCCTCGTCCAGGGGCTTGGCCTCGGCGATCACCTGCAGGTTGTCCACCCCGATCGAGAAGTGGTTCGTGATCACTTCGACGTCCTGGTTGTAGCGCGCATTGGGCTTCAGTTCCGGCACTCCCTTGCCGAGGTCGCCGATGTGCAGGTGACGGGCCTGTGAAATGCCGAAGGCCAGCAGCGCCAGGCCGATCGCGATCGCGATCCACGCGACCTTCTTCGTGGAGAGCGGGCCGAGGCGCTCCCAGAGCCAGTCGCCGGCCGTTTCCTTGCCCGCCAGCTTGCTCGCCGCCTCAGGCGAGAACTTGTAGTAGGACATCAGGATCGGCAGCAGCACCTTGTTGGTGATGATCATCACCGTGACGCCGATCGTCGCCGTGTAGGCGAGTTCGCGCACGATCTCGATGTCGACGAACGCGATCACCATGAAGCCGAACGCGTTGGCGAGCAGCGCCGTGGCTCCCGGGATGAAGAGTTTCTGGAAGGAGTGGGTCGAGGCGGTGATGCCGTCGGCGCCGTGCAGCGTCTCGAGCTTCCACGCGTTGGTCATCTGCACCGCGTGGGACACCGCGATCGAGAAGATCAGGAACGGCACCAGTATCGACATCGGATCGAGCCCGAGGCCGAACACCGGCAGGAGACCGAGCAGCCAGATCACCGGCACGACGGCGCATATCAGGGCCAGCGTCGTGAGCATCAGCGAGCCGGAGTACCAGTAGAGCAGGACCGCGGTCACCACGAAGGCGACGCCGAAGAACACGAGCACGCCGGCCGCGCCCTCGGCGATGTCGCCGATCGACTTCGCGAATCCGATGATGTGGACGGTGATCCCGTCCTTCTCGTACTTGCCGCGAATTGCCTCGAGCTGCTTGGCGACTTCCTGGAGGTCGAGCCGCTGCCCGGTGTCGGGGTCGTTCTCCTGCAGCGTCGCGACCACCATGGCCGCGGTCTGGTCGTTTGCGACGATGCGCCCCAACCAGTCGGACTTGAGCAGATTCTCGCGCACCTGCTTGAGCTGCTCCGGGCTGCCGTCGAAGTCCGCGGAGACGATGTTGCCGCCGCGGAAGCCGTCCTCCACGACCTCGTTGAATCGGACGTTCGGCGTGAACAGCGAGGTGACCGAGCTGCGTTCGACGCCCTTGATGTAGAAGACCTCCTCCGTGACCTGCCGGAGCGTCTCCATGAAGTCCTTTTCGAATATCGGGCCTCTCTCGTTCTTCAGGGCCACCAGCACCTTGTTCGCACCGCCGAAGTCCTGCTGGTACTGGAGAAACGTCGACATGTACGGATGGTGCAGCGGGATCATCTTCGTGAACCCGGCCTGCACCCGCAGCTGGCTCGCCATGACCCCGAGTACGATCGTGATGAGGATGTTCAGGATCAGCAGGTTCCGACGGTGGTGGAAGATCCAGTAGGAGACCTTGCCGATCCAGTCGTGCTGGAATTCCTGGCGCTCGATCTCGGAGTCGTCGCCCGCAAGAACTTTTTTCTCTTCAGACATGGTCTGCCTTCCCGGATTAGCCAGTCAGGTTACTTGGTCACGAGCTTCGAGGTGTCGAGGATGCGGACACCCCGCTCGCCTGCGACGACTATGCTGCCATCCGGCGCCTCGACGACGGCCGAGAATCCCGCACCGTCCGGCGCCCACTTCACATTCAGCGACTGCCCGTCGTCGGTACTCTCAACGACCAGCCCCGCATTACCGACCAGGATGATGCGGCCGTCGGACAACACGCACCCACCGTTCAGCGAAGTGGTCGTCCCGAGGTCGACCTTGTGCCAGGTCTTGGCGAGATCCGTCGAGTGATATACGGTGCCACGCATCCCGAAGGCGAGCAGCGACGCGTCCTTGGCCTGTACCGCCCCGAAGAACGAACCCGGGTACGGCGACGGCACTTCCTCCCAGGTCTCGCCGCCATCTACGGAACGCGCGAGGGTGCCGTACTCTCCGACCAATCCGAGCACCCCGAACTTGCCGACGATGATCTGGGAAATGTGATTCTCGAATTCCTCCGAGATCATCGTCCGACGCGTCCACGTCCGGCCCTCGTCCGCCGACAGGAAGTACAGCCCGAACGCCCCGTAGGCCGCGAACCTGCCGCCGCCGAGGCTGGTCACGCCCAGCAGCGAGTCGGACCCCGCCTCTTCCATCGGGATTTCGGTCCAGGTGTCGCCGCTGTCCTCCGTGCGCACCAGCTTTCCGCCGTGTCCGACGGCGACGCCGACCTTGTCGTTCTCGAAGGCCACCGCGGTCAGCGTGCGGTCGACGGGCGTACCCACGGCCCGCCACGACTTGCCACTGTCATCGGACACGAGCACGAAGCCGCGTTCCCCGACCGCCACGACCCGGTCGCCTGCCCGCGCCAGTCCCAGGAGAACGATCCGATCAGGCTTGACGTCGACGACGGTGCCCTTGCGCACACCTTCCTCGCGCACGGCTCCCTCGCGCACACCTTCCTCGCCGCGCGCCACCGTGGATGTGAGCGCACACGCTCCGGCGAATGCGAGGCCGGCCACCTTCAGCCATGTCTTCATGGAGCCCTTCTCCCGCTGGTCCGGGCGGACCTCTTGGCCCGCCCTTCCTGTCATGCGCCGCCCGGGACGTTTCCCGGGCGGTCTTCTATCTTCTATCAGCAACCGCTTGTCAACAGCGCCCGGTCACTTCGTGCCGGTGCGGCGCAGCGCGTCGGGCTGGAAGTCCGCCCACAGCGCTTTTTCCCCGAACGTCCACGGCACCTTGATCTCGTTGTCGAGATTGGCCAGCAGGTAGGCGCGGTTGTTCAGGTCGTGCCAGATGTTCGCACGGTACCACGGTACCTTGGCGTCGTAGAACATCATCATGGGGTGGATCGACACGCGCCACAACTGTTTTCGGGTGTCGTAGGCGTCCTCGTGGACCACCGACCAGCTGTCCTCGTCCAGCAGGAACACCCGCTTGCCGTAGATGTGCTTGCTGCCGGCCTTGAGGTTGGCCTCGACGACCCACACCCGGTGCAGCTCGTAGCGCAGCAGGTCGGAGTTGATCGTGTCCTTGCGGATGATGTCCTTGTCGTACTTCAGCGACTTGTCGGACAGCTTGTAGGAATTGTACGGGATGTACATCTCCTGCTTGCCGATCAGCTTCCAGTCGTAGCGGTCCGGCGCGCCGTTGTACGCGTCGAACTGGTCGGTGGTACGCAGGCCTTCCGTGCCGTCGTTGACGTTGTCGTAGTTCAGATCCGGTGCGCGCCGCACGCGCCGCTGGCCCGCGTTGTAGATCCACGCCGAGCGCGCCTCCTTGAACTGGTCGAGCGGCTCGTGCACCAGGAACACCGTGCCCTCGAGAGTGGCCGGCGCCAGGAAGCGGGCCATGTACACGCCGAGCAGGTTGTCCGGTGCGGTGTCGAGGTTGCGGAAGAACACGCGCCGCTCCTCGGTGGCGATCTTGTAGTAGTCGCCGTTCGAGCGCACCGGGAAGCTGTTGTACTGACGCGTGAGGCCGCCGCCGAGGTAACGCGGAACGTGGTTCCAGATGGCCTCGATCCCGCTCTTCGGGATCGGGAACGGCGCGAAGGAAAAGCCGCCCGTGAAGCCGAACCCCTCCATCTCGATCTTCGTCGACATCGACTTGATCTCGTCGTAGACCTCCTGCGGCAGGCAGGCCGTACGACGGGTCTGGTAGACGTTCATCTTGAACTCGGGGTACTTGTCCAGCATCGCCAGCATGCCCGGCGCGAGCTTGTCCTTGTACTGCGCGGCGTTGGCCTTGGTGATGGTGAACAGCACCTTGTCGCCCGGGAACGGGTCGATATAGCCCTTGTCCGGCGTCCAGCCGGCCGGTGGCGAACACAGGCCGCCGTCCCAGGCCGGGATCGTTCCATCTTTGTTGCCAGCCTTCTCCGCGCCCATCGGCGTGAGGTCGGCGCCCAGCCGGGCGGCCTCCGCCTCCGTGAGCTTCGCCGACGCCGGCGCGGCGATCCCGACCAGGACAGCCGCCAGCGAGCAGGCAAGGATTCTATTCATGGTCGTCATCTCTTGGGTCCCCCGGTTCTGATCAGAAGGTCATGCTGACCGCAGCAGAGTAGTAGTCCCGATCGAACAGCGGATCGAAGTTCTTGTCGTCGTAGTTGACCCAGCTGAGGTCCAGCGTGTACCTCTTGTTGTAGACGAACTTCAAGCCAAGGCCCAGGATCTGACGGTCTTCGATGAACGCGGGGTCCATGGACACGCCATCGACGTCCTGCGACCAGAACACGCTCGGCGTCACGGTGATGCCCGTGTTGAACGCGTTCAGGTAATCGGCCGAGACGCGCAGGCGATATCCCCACGCCGAGTCGGTGATGTAACCGTTGTTCTCGCAGCCGATCGGGTGCGGGTTGTAGAAGGAGTTCGCCAGCGGTACCGGCGCGGCCACGAGCACCGGCTCGCAGAGGTTGCCCTGGCTCAGAGCCGACAGCGCCGGCTGGCCCGAGGCGAATCCGCCCGGGGCATATTCGGGTCCCGATCCCGTGCCGAACATGAAGCCGCGGCCGTAGCGGATCCCCCCCTCCGTGTAGTCGGGAATGTTGTTCCACTGCGCACCGATCTCGCCGACGATCAGCATGTTGTCTGCCCACAGGACGTTGCTGAGCGTCTTGACGGCGTTCACCTGGAATTGCTTCTTGTCGAAGCGCTGGTAGCCGGCGAGGTACGTGCCGAGGCCCTTGGCGGTCGCTTCGCTCGCGGCCTGGCGGTAGGGCCCGACGCCGAAGATGCCCGCCGCGACGAGGTCGTTGCCATTGACCTGCACCGGAGCGTCCTTCACGTAGCTGAACTCCGCCGACGTGGACCAGCCGAACAGGTTGGTCGCCGCGCTGACGCCGTAGACCTGGATGTCCTCCGGGTACTCCCAGAAGCCCTTGCCGGACTCGAGGTCGATGTTGATGCCGCTCGCGGCGAGCGACGCCTCGAGGCCCTTCTCGAGGATGGGCATGAGGCTGCGGAACAGCGTC
>Ga0256811_1000014_pt1 | contig 9852 bp, 9 predicted proteins | sample 1016PU6metaG_FD_185949 | JGI IMG/M metagenome (GOLD analysis project Ga0256811, IMG submission 185949) | Sediment microbial communities from tidal freshwater marsh on Altamaha River, Georgia, United States - 10-16 PU6 | ecosystem: Environmental > Aquatic > Freshwater > Wetlands > Sediment | place... | reverse complement strand
CCTGCGCTGAGCCTCCCGGTCGGGCCGTCGTCAGCCCCGGGAGCGACCGCGATCATGTGAGACCGTCACTGCCGAGCGTTGCCGCTGCAGCGGCCCGCGCACCGGCGTCCGCGTCGGCAGGAACCGTCACAGCACGAGGCCGTACTCGCAGAACTCGGCGTCCCGCGTCCAGCCGAGCGACTCATAGAGCCGCTGGGCTGCCGCGTTGGTCCGCGCGGTCTGAAGGGTCAGCGCGACGGCGCCACGGGCACGCGCCTCGGCCACGGCCGACTCCATCAGCCGGCGTGCCACGCCGCCTCGACGCGCCGAGGGAGCCACGAACAGGTCGTACAGCACGAACACCCGCGCGGCTCGCAGCGACGAGAAGGTCGGATACATCTGCACGAAGCCGAGCACGCCGCGATCCGGCGCCTCGGCCAGAAGCACCACCGACTCCTCGCGTTCGAGCCGCTCCGCCAGGAAGCGTCGAGCCAGCCCCGGGTCGGGCGCGAGCCCGTAGAACTGCCGGTAGGCGTCGAACAGCGGCGCGACGATCGCGGCGTCAGCGGCCGTGGCGCAGCGGACTTCGACGGGCGCGCTCACGGCCGTCGCCGGCGCTCAGGAAACCCGCCGGTACCGCGCCTCGACCGCGGGGTACACGGCTTCGTCCGGCACGATGTTGTACATGAGCAGGTGCAGTTCTTCCGGCCCGTCCGAACCGATCACGATCCGCCAGCCCCAGTCCGGGCCGGTGGGCGCCGCATAGCTGCCGAGCGCGGCGATGCGCCCCTGCTCGTCCGGCTCGCCGTTGAGCCGCATGAACCGCCCGGCCGTGTGGAAGGAATCCACCCAGACCACGTCGTCGGGGCCTGGCTCGGCCGCATCGAGCACGAGCAGCAGGCCCTCCTGAGGCTGGCGGTCGAACTCCCAGGCGTAGCGGATCGCAGTGCAGACGCCCCGGGCCTCGCGCGAGACCGAGGCAGTGGTCGCACATTCGTGCACCGGCGTGCCCGGCTCCATCCACAGGCTGTTGCGCCCAAACCAGTCTCCGGCGAATTCGCCGAGTCTTCCGCGCAGGCTCGTGCTGGTCATCTTCTGCTTCCCCCGACTGGTGGCCGCGCCACGGCTGCTCGGCCGCGATGAGCCGAACTATAGGCCCCCGCCCGGCCGCGGTCAGTCGCCCGTGTAGCGCACGCCGCTCGTGCAGGTCTCGTGCACGACGACGGCGCAGAGCATGGGCAGCACGGGCTCGAGCCGCCGCCAGATCCAGCGCGCGAGATTCTCGCTCGTGGGGTTCTCGAGGCCGGGTACGTCGTTCAGGTAGCGGTGGTCCAATTGCTGGAACAGCGGCTCGAACGCGGCCTTCACGTCGGCGAAGTCCATCACCCAGCCGAGCGCCGGGTCGAGCGGCCCACGCACGTGGATCTCGACGCGGAACGAGTGCCCGTGGACGCGCGCGCACTTGTGCCCCGGGGGCACGTTCGGCAACCGGTGCGCGCTCTCGAGCGTGAAGGCCTTGAAGATTTCCAAGCGCGGTTCCTACGCGGCCGGGGGCGCCACCTTACCCGTCCGCGCACGCAGCAGGAAGCACACGTGGATGCGCGGGTTGCGCGCGAAGTCCTCCGGCAGCGTAGCGCGCGAGAGATCCTCGACCTCGAAGCGCTCGGCGACCGCCGGGTCGAGGCGGAACTTCTGGAAGTTGTTCGAGAACAGGATGCACCCGCCCGGCGCGAGCAGCCGGCTGCAGTCGTCGAGGAGGGCGGCGTGATCGCGCTGCACGTCGAACTCGCGGCTCATGCGCTTGGAGCGCGACAGCGTCGGCGGGTCCACGAAGATGAGCCCGTAGCGGCGGCGCGCGTCACGAGCCTGTTCTGCGAGCCAGGCGAGGCAGTCGGCCTGCACGAATTCGTGCCCCGGACCCGCGAGGCCGTTGAGGGCGAGGTTGCGCTTCGCCCAGTCGAGATAGGTGCGCGACATGTCCACGGTCGTGGAGCTGGTCGCGCCGCCGCCCGCAGCGTGGACGGTCGCCGTGCCGGTGTACGCGAACAGGTTCAGGAACGAGCGGCCAGCCGCCAGTTCGCCGACACGTTGCCTCGTGATCCTGTGGTCGAGGAACAGGCCCGTGTCGAGGTAGTCCGTGAAGTTCACGAGCAGCCGGTAGCGGCCTTCCCGCACGGCGTGGAAGCTCGCTTCCTCGCCGACCTTCTCGTACTGCCCGCCGCCCCGCTGCCGGCGGCGCACCCTGAGCACGACCCGCTCCGGCGGCAGTTCGAGCACCTCGGGAACGACGGCGAGCGCTTCGTCGCGGCGACCGCGCGCCGCCTCCTGCGACACCGTCGCCGGTGCCGCGTACTCCTGCACGCAGGCCCAGCGCTCGTCGTTGCCGTACAGGTCGATTGCGAAGGCGTACTCGGGCATGTCCGCGTCGTAGACGCGAAAGCAGCTCACGTCCTCCCGTCTCGCCCACGCCGCGAGCCGCGCGAAATTCTTGCGCAGGCGGTTGCCGAACATCGCGGCGCCCGGCCGTTGCCGGGCTGCCTCGAGCCGGGCGCGGCGCTTCGACTGCGGATCGGGCTCCACGCAGTCGGGCGTGAGTTCGAAGCGCAGCAGGCGACACTCGATCGGGCCGTTGAAGAACGTGTGCGCGCGGTAGGCACGCAGCCCCAGAGCCCGCCCGAGCGGCGGATCCCCGGTGAACACGCCCGCCTGCCACCCGGGGAAGCACCCGATCAGCCTGGTGCCGAGCATGCGGTACAGCGGCTCGAGCGTCGCAGCATCCTCGAGCCGGACCCCGTAGGGCGGGTTCGCGAGCACCAGTCCCTGCGGTTCCGGTGCCCTCGGCAGTTGCGCGATGTCCCGCCGCTCGAACAGGAGGTGATCGCCGACGCCGCAGCGACCGGAATTCGCGAGCGCCGCGCGAATGGCGGCCTGATCGCGATCGTAGCCACGAAACCTTCCTGTGCCGAGCCTGTCGGGCCGCCGTCGTTCCATCGCGGCGGTGCGCAGCCCTTCCCACGCCACGGCGTCGTGCTGCAGCCAGCGCTCGAAGCCGAAGCGCCGGCGCAAGAGCCCGGGCGCCACGTCGGCCGCCATCAACGCCGCCTCGATGACCAGGGTCCCGGAGCCGCACATGGGATCGACGAACGCACCGCCCGCTTCCGCGATCTCGGGCCAGCCGCAGCGCACGAGCAGCGCCGCCGCGAGGTTCTCCTTCAGCGGCGCCTCGACACCCGTCTGTCGGTAACCGCGGCGATGCAGCGCCTCACCCGACAGGTCGATGGCGAGCCCGGCACGATCGCGCATCAGGCTGAGGTTCAGTCTCAGGTCGGGCGAGACGAGGTCCACGGACGGACGCGTGCCGCACCGCTCGCGCAGCCGGTCCACGACCGCGTCCTTGGCCTTCTGCGCGGCGAACTGCGTGTGCCGCAGCCACGAGGGCCCCTGTCCGACGACGTCGATCGCGAGCGTGCCCTCCGCCGCGAGGTGCTCCTCCCAGGGAATCGCACGGATCGCCTCGTACATCGCTTCGGGCGATTCGAGCGGCACGCTGGCGAGCGTGAGCAGGACGCGGCTCGCGAGCCTGGAACCGAGGCAGGCTGCGTAGCCGTCACGGAGCGGGCCGTGGAAGGCGACGCCGGCTGGGTGCTCGCGCGTCACCTCGAGCCCGAGCGCACGCAACTCTGCCGCGAGCAGGTCCGGGACGTGGCGGGGGCAGGCGGCGAAGAATTCGTGCCCGTCGACTGGAGCGCCCACCGATCAGGCTCGCACGCCGTCGAGCATCACGAGGTCGCGCGGCGACGTGCGCTCGAGGCAGCGCGCGAGGATGCGGTAGGCGTCCGCGTCGAACGGCACCGATGCCCCACCGGCCAGCAGCGTCGCGACCGCGCGCTCGTCCGCTGCAGTGCCCAGGTGCCGCCAGCGGTCCACGACGTGCAGCACGGTGCCCTCGCCGGTGGCGTCGCGTTCGCGTATGCCGACCGGGCCGGGGAACGGCCAGGGCCGGATCTGCAACGAGGTGAGCGCCATGCGCATGCGCACGTCGTGAAGTGCGCGCGGCTCGCGCCCGACACAGCCGCCGCGGCAGCGGCCCAGCTGGTACGCGAAGCACGAGCCCGGTCCGCTCTCGAACCCCAGCAGCTTGAGACACAACCCGGCCTCGCGGGCCTTGCCCTCGAGGGCGCGCTCGGCGTCGCGCCTGGTGCGAAAGGGCCCGTAACGATCCGTCGCGCCCTCCGGTTGCGACCCGGCGATCGGTTCGATGCATGCCGTGAGGCCGCCGTCGCCACCTTCGAGCCGGATGCAGTAGAGCGCCGCCGCCGGCCGCAGCCGGCGATTCGCCGCCGGCGCCAGTTCCTTGACCAGCCGCGACTCGAGCAGCAGCGCGCCGAGTTCGCCGCCGGTCTCGATCCACTCGACCTCGCGCACCTGCCGCGCCAGCTTCGACTCCTTGCGGTCGCGGTGTTCGCCCGCGAAGTGGCCGATGACGCGACTCCTCAGGTTGCGGCTCTTGCCGACGTAGAGCAGCGCCCCGCCCTCACCGCGGAACAGGTACACGCCCGGCCCTTCCGGCAGGTCCTCATCGAGGCCCGGCGGCAGGTGCGGCGGCAACCGCGTCTCGGCCAGCGTCGCGGCCGCGGCCTCGTCGAGACGCTGCGCCCCGACCGCGTCCTCGAATGCCGCGAGCAGGTGCGGCAGCACCGCTGCATCGCCGAGCGCGCGGTGGCGCGCGTCGCACTGCAGTCCGTGGCGCTCGATCAGCGCGTCGAGATTGTGACGCGCGTGTTCGCGGAACAATGCGCGCGACAGGCGTACGGTGCACAGCACCGGCGCTGCGAACTTCTCGCCGACGCGGCGGAATTCGCTGCGCACGAAGCCGTAGTCGAAGCGCGCGTTGTGCGCCACGAACAGCCGACCGTCGAGCCGGCGACGCACCTCGCCTCGCAGTTCGTCGAACGAAGGCGCATCGCCGACCATGTCGTTGGTGATGCCGGTGAACGCCTCGATCGAGGGCGGCACGCGCACTCCGGGATTGACGAGACTGCTCCACTCCTCGACCACGACTCCATCCTCGAGCAGCACGATGCCGACCTCGATGACGCGGTGGTGTGCGGCCATGCCTCCCGTCGTCTCGAGGTCCACGCAGGCGACGCGGCCGCGCAGTGCCGGCGCGGTGAGCACGACGGGCGGTGCGTGCGACGAGCCCACGCTCTCAGAGCTGGCCCGACCCGTCGAGCGTGAGGATCGGCGCATAGAGGTCGGGCCGTCGGTCCCGGAATACGCCCCAGGCGTGGCGCTGGGCACGCACGGCGTCGAGATCGAACGTGGCGGTGAGCACTGCCTCACCCTCCCGCCCGGCCTCGGCCACCTTCGCACCGGTCGGGTCGGCGATGAACGACGACCCGTAGAAGGTCATCTCGTATTTCTGTCCCCGCTCGACGCCGGTGCGGTTCGAGGCCACGAGCGGCATGACGTTCGCGGCCGCGTGTCCCTGCATGCAGCGCTGCCAGTGGTCGCGCGAGTCGATGCTCGCGTCGTGCGGCTCGGAGCCGATCGCCGTCGGGTAGAGCAGCACGTCCGCGCCCATCAGCGCCATGCAGCGAGCCGATTCCGGGAACCACTGGTCCCAGCAGATCCCGGCCCCCAGCGTACCGTATCGGGTGCGCCAGACGCGGAAGCCCGTGTCACCCGGCGAGAAATAGTATTTCTCGTGGTAGCCCGGACCTTCCGGTATGTGGGACTTGCGATACACGCCGAGCACGCTGCCGTCGGCGTCGATCATCGCGAGCGAGTTGAAGTAGGCATTGTTGGCGCGCTCGAAGAAGCTGCACGGCAGCACGACCCCGAGGTCCCGGGCCAGGCCGCAGAAGCGCTCCAGGACTTCGTTGCCGTCCACTGGCCGCGCCAGCGCGAAGTGGCTCGCGAGGTGATCCTTGCAGAAATAGGGGGTCTCGAAGAGCTCCTGCAGGAGGATCACCTGCGCGCCCCGGCGGGCGGCCTCGCGCACCACGCGCTCGGCGCTCGCGAGGTTTGCCGCCGCGTCCGGCGAGCAGGCGAACTGGGTGGCAGCCACGGTCAGCTTCATGGGGACCCTCGAAGGACCGGCGGTGAGCGGGCAGCAGTGTACCGGGGCTGTGGCTTGCGGCAACTGGCGCCGCCACCCGATTAAGTTGAAAATGCCAGGGTCGGAAGGCCGCCGCCGCGGAGAGCGGCGCGCGGTGGCCTCCTCGAATCCGTCGCCATCAACCGCTCCAGGGAGAAAAATTCATGTCAAACGACCTTCTGAACAGTCTGACGGCGCTATTGACGCCAGACATCATCCGCAAAGCTGCTTCGGTGCTCGGGGAGGCCGAGCCGGCCGTGTCCAAGGGCGCGACCGCCGCCTTCCCTCTACTGCTCGCCAGCATTGCCCACCGTTCAAACGACGCGGACTTCGGCTCCACGCTCTTCAACCTCGTGCGTGACCCGGGCAACGACGTCAACCTGCTGGGCAACGTCGGAAGCCTGTTCGGCCCGGACGCGTCCTCGCACCCCATGATGGCGCTCGGGGGCCGCCTGCTCGCGGCATTGTTCGGCAACAATCTCGGCCCGGTCCGCGACGGGCTTGCAGGACACGCCGGGGTCCGGCAGTCCTCGGCCGGATCGATCCTGAATTTCGCCGCGCCGCTGGTGCTCGCAGTGCTGGGCAAGGCGGTGCGCAGCGGCAACCTCAACCTCGCCTCGCTGATGAGCCTGATCACGGGGCAGAAGAGCAGCTACACGGCGGCGCTCCCGCCGACGCTGTCGCGCCTCGACAGTTTCTTTGCCGCGCCGGCCGCCGCACGCGCGCCCGCACCGCCGCCGGAGCCCAAGTCCTCGATATGGCGGTGGCTGCTGCCGCTGCTGATCGTGCTGGCCCTGCTGTGGATGCTGTCGCGATGCATGGGCGGCAAGCACGAGGCCACGACGCAGATGGCGCCGCCTCCTGCCGTCGAGACCGCACCTGCTCCCGCGCCGATGCCGGCGCCGGCGCCGGCGGTCGAAGCTCCGCCAGCGGAGCTCCCGAGCGCCAACTTCTACTTCGATGTGGACAAGTTCGAGCTGCCGGTCGCGCGCTCGGGCTCGCTCGAATCGGTAATCGACTACCTGAAGGCGAACCCGACCGCCGTGGCCGTCGTCTCCGGATACCACGATCCGACGGGCGACGCGGCCCACAACGAGGAACTCGCCAAGCAGCGGGCCCAGTCGGTCAAGGACGCGATGCTCGCGGCCGGCATCCCGGAGTCGCAGATCGACATGGTGAAGCCCATCGAGACGACCGGCTCCGGCGACATGGACGAAGCCCGCCGCGTGGAGGTGTCGATCCGACAGTGAGCGTCCGGACCTGAGGTCCGACCTGCACGGGGCCCTGCGCGGGCCCCGTGTCTTTATTGCGATCCGACCGCCCGCACAGGGGGCATTGCTGCGGCCATGCAGCTCAGCCGGCCGGGGTCGATACGGCGGCCGTCGGGACGTTCTTGAGGACGAGGCGCCGGCGCGCATGCGCGAGCAGCTTCGCAACCGCAGCGGAACCGATGCGCATGCGCACGTTGTCGGCACGGCTGGTGAGCACCACCGGGACGCGCGCGCCGAGTACCACGCCGGCGCTGTCGGCCCCTGCGAAGTACTGCAGTTGCTTGGCGAGCATGTTGCCCGCCTCGATGTTGGGCACCATCAGCACGTCGGCCTGCCCGGCGACCGGCGAGCGGATGCTCTTCGTCCGGGCCGCGTGCTCGCTCACCGCGTTGTCGAACGCGAGCGGGCCGTCGAGGATGCCGCCCTCGATCTGTCCGCGGTCGGCCATCTTGCACAGTGCGGCCGCGTCGATCGTCGAGCGGATGTCCGGATTGACCGTTTCCACGGCCGACAGGATCGCCACCTTCGGCATCGCAATGCCGAGCACGTGCGCGAGATCGATCGCGTTGCGCAGGATGTCGGCCTTGCAGGCGAGCGTCGGCTCTATGTTGATCGCCGCATCCGTCACGAGCAGCATCCGTTCGTAGGCAGGAACGTCCATGACGAAGACGTGGCTGACGCGTCGCTCGGTGCGCAGGCCGGACTGCGAGGACACCACCTCCGCCAGGATCTCGTCGGTGTGCAGGCTGCCCTTCATCAGCATCTCCACCTCGCCCTTGCGAGCCAGTGCCACCGCGGCCTGCGCCGACATGTGGCTGTGCTCGGTGGCGACGATGCGCAGACCCGAAATGTCCGCTCCGTTGGCTTCGGCGACGGTGTGGATGCGCTGCGGTGGACCCACCAGTATCGGGACGATCAGGCGGCGGCGCGCGGCCTCGAGCGCGCCGAGCAGCGAGTCGCGGTCGCAGGGGTGCGCCACCGCGCAGGTAACCGGCTCCAGTGGCTCGCAGTCGCGCAGCAGCCGGGCGAACACGTCGTTGCGCCGCAGGATGATCTCGGGCGTCGCGACCTCCGAATAGGCGACCCGGCCGCGCGGCGCCTCGACGATCACCTGGCCCGTGACGATGCGCCGGTCGCCGACCCGGGCCTCGCAGTCGAGCACCACGAGTCCCGACTCCGGACGCTTTTCGCGCACGGTCACGGAGGCGTGCAGCTCCTCGCCGACGCGGACCCGGCCGGAGTAGTCGAGCCGCGTGCCCACGATGCGCGTCCCCGGTCCCGGCAGGCGCCTTTCCAGCAGGCCCGAGATCACCGCGCTGATGCCGGCCGCGTCGACGGCCAGCGGCTCGCGCGGCGCAGGAACTGCGTCCTCGACGTGAAAGGGCTCGACGTCGCCCGACACCAGGACCAGTGCCTCGATCTCGGTCTGCGTGAGGGCGCGCTTCACGCTCGCCGTGGCGCCCACTTCGAGCTCGTCGAAGGTCAGGTTGCAGTAGCCGGTCACGACAGCCTCAGAAAGTCGGCGGCGTGCTGGCAGAGATGATTTCGCACGGCTCGGGCCCGATGTTGCGGAAGCGGTGGGGGATGGCGCTCGTGAAATAGTACGCATCGCCGGGGCCGAGCACGCGGCTGTCCCCGCCGACGGTGAGCTCGATGCGTCCGGTCACGACGACGCCGCCCTCCTCCCCGTCGTGACGCAGCATGTCGGCCCCGGTGTCCGCGCCGGGCGCGTAGCGCTCGTGAATCACCGCGAGCGCCCGGTTCGGCCGTCGCGCCGCCACCAGCCTGAGTGACACGCTGCGATCGCCGAGGTCCGTCAGTTCGTCGCTGCGGAAGAAAACCTGCGGGCTCGCCGACAGGTCGAGCGTGAAGAACTCGGCCAGCGACATCGGGATGCCGTCGAGCACCTTCTTGAGCGAGCTCACTGACGGACTCACGCGGTTCTGCTCGATGAGCGAGATGAGTCCGTTGGTCACGCCGGCGCGCTTGGCGAGCTCGCGCTGCGAGAGGCCGTACAGGGTGCGGACCGTGCGCAGGTGCGCACCCACGTCGAGTGTCACGCCGGACATGTGGTGTTCAATATTCTGGACACGAACCGCCTAAGTCGCCGAAGTTTCGTGCCCGTTTGAGGGGAGTGTCAATTTTTCTTATCATCCGACTCCCGCACCCCACGGTACCACCCATGTCTTCCCAGCCCCGGTTCGACCGCTCTCAGCTCGAGGCGTTCTGGATGCCGTTCACAGCGAACCGGCAGTTCAAGGCCAATCCACGCCTGCTGGCACGCGCGGCGGGCATGCACTACTGGACACCCGAAGGGCGGCAGATCCTGGACGGAGTGGCCGGCCTGTGGTGCGTAAACGCGGGTCACGGACGCCCCGAGATCACAGAGGCGGTCAGCCGGCAGATCTCCGAGATGGATTACGCGCCGCCCTTCCAGATGGGCCACCCGGCGGCGTTCGAGCTCGCCAACGAGATCGTCGGCCTGCTGCCCGACGGGCTCGA
>Ga0256811_1000013_pt1 | contig 10185 bp, 10 predicted proteins | sample 1016PU6metaG_FD_185949 | JGI IMG/M metagenome (GOLD analysis project Ga0256811, IMG submission 185949) | Sediment microbial communities from tidal freshwater marsh on Altamaha River, Georgia, United States - 10-16 PU6 | ecosystem: Environmental > Aquatic > Freshwater > Wetlands > Sediment... | reverse complement strand
ACGGTGATCAGCCCGCGCGGCGCGATCCAGACCAGCCGGCGCGCGTCCTCGATGCGCAGCAACGCAAGGATTCCGGCGCGGCTGGCGTAGATCACGGCAAACATCGTCGCGGCGACCGCCCATGCGCGCCAGTCGACCATGTGGCTCAGGTCCGTCCAGTAGCCAAGCATGATGAAGAAGAGGCTCTTGGTTGCGAACGTGAGTTCTCGCACCAGGCTCTTGAACTCGGTGAGCGTGCTGTCGTAGTCCTCGACGTGCAGCGCTCGCAGCTTCGCGTTCCACTCGAGCAGGTGCGGGTTGTTCAGCAGCAGGCCGCAGACCAGGACCAGGACCAGCGGCGACAGGTGCAGGGCCTTGCCCGCCGCATAGAGGAGCATGAGGCCCGCCAGCAGCGGCACGAAGCGGACGTGACCCGCCACGCGATTGATGAGGTAGAAGAGCAGCAGCGCTACGACCAGGGCGGCGACCAGGGAAAGGAGTCCGCCGCCCAGCAGGTCCCCCGTGAAACTGCGAAGCGATCCTTCCGCCGCCAGCCATGCGTAGAAGACCAGCACGCCGATGATGTCCGACAGGGAGCTCTCGTAGATCACGAAGTCCCGTGCCCCGTCCGGGAGCCCCGTGGTGCTCGGAATGGCCACGGCGCTGGAAATCACCGCGAACGGCATGGCGGCGAGCGCCGCGACCGGCAGCGCGAAGCCGAGCATGAGGTGCAGCAGCAGCGTGAACGCAGCCAGCGAAACCACGAACCCCAGGATCGCGGCGGAACTCGACTTGGCGATGAGCGCGGCGCGCTCGCGACGCAGTTCGAGGTCCAGAGCGCCTTCGAGCACGATCAGGATGAGCCCGATCGTTCCGATCACCGGGAGCAGGGGGTCTACGAAGCTCAGCTGCACACCCGCGCGGTCCAGCACGAGTCGCGCAACGATGCCGGTGGCGATCAGCAGCACGACGGACGGCAACCGCGCCCAGCGGCTGAAGACGTCGAGCAGGTAGGCCAGTACCAGGAGCCCCGACAGGGCGAGCAGCGCGGTGTCGCTCATATGGGCTCGCTTCAGCCGCCGAGCAACCGGCGCCGGGACATGTTGGGCGACTCGGGCGGCGTCTCGGCTTCGAACACCGCGTTCGCGACCGTGGAGGCGGCGAGCTGCGCGGCCTCGTGGTCCGTGAAATCGCTCATGGTCGAGAACAGCGAGCAGTTGCCGATGAGGCCGGCTCCCGGCAGCTCGTTGACCACGAAGTCATAGGTGCCCGAGGGGAAGCTGAGCCGTACCGTGCCACCGCTCACCCATACCTTCAGGTCGTCCTCGGACGGCAGGACGGCGAGGTTCATGAACCACGGCGTCACGATTACGCCGACGCGGCGACCCTCGTGCTCGCGAAAACCCACCGCCTCGACTGCCAGCGTCGGGTTGTAGATCGGCAGGCCCTTCACCTTGAGCGCAGCGCGCCGGTAGGCGTTGGCGAGGTTCTCCACGGCGTCGTCCTCTGTGAGCGTCGCGCTGCCGATCACCATGAACTTGTGCTTCTCCGTCGCGCAGTTCGGGCAGTTCCAGGTGTCCGGCAGCAGTCGGAACGGCGTACCGGGCGGGATCTGACGCGCCTCGTCACCGATCACCGGGTCGTAGACCCACCAGCAGACTCCGCACTCGAGGCGCGTGTCGTCGGCGATGCGCGAGCCGTCGCCGAGGTAGCTGCCTTCGAACAGCTGGCTCACGACGAGAACGCCTCGAGCACCTCGGCGAGGCGCTCGGCCGAATCCTCGAAATCCTCCTTCGCGGCGAGCACGGCGACCGGCACGCCGCCCACCTCCAGCGTGTCGAGTACCACGCCGCCCATGCCGTTCAGGTACTGAACCGCCCAGACGTGCCGCAGTCCCGTGGCGAACACTCGCGAGCTGCCGAAGCCACCGGAGCGGATCACCAGCGGGATCTGGCCGAGCACGGTGGTCAGCACTCCCGCATCGACCTCGGTCAGGGGCAGGAGTGTGAAGTTGATGACGTGGTTCTCGGCGCCGGGGCGGTATTTCCTCGAGCGATCCTGCAGCTCGGCGAGCAGGAAAGGCGCATTCATCGCGCCCTGGGGCATGCGGGAGGGGATCTCGATCCGCTCGGCCGGCAACTCCGCCGCGGCGCGCAGGATGGGGCCGGGCACCGGACCGACCTCGATCCACTCCTGCGTCGCGCCATCTGCCGTGGTCGATTCGAGGCGCCAGACGCCGGCCATCACGGACTCGACCACCCGCCAGTAGGCGTCGCCGACGCCGACCTTGGCCCACACGTCGCCCTCGCCGAGGATGTCGGCCACGGCAGCCCGGCCTGCCTCGTCGAGGTTCGCGAGACTGAAGCGTGCGGGCAGCGCATCCGGCGCTGCGGCGCGCCGTCGCAGGTCGGCCACCACCTCGTGCATGGTCGTCCGGGCCTCCGGTGTGAGCTGGTCTGCGGCGAGCACCTGCCGGGCCGGCCGAACCAGCCCGGTGGGCATGCCGATCAGCCGTGGCTGCTCCTCGCCGCCCGACGCTGCTTCGCCCGGGACCTTCGGATGCCACACGAGCACGTGCTCAGTCATGCGTGTCCTCCCGCCTCAGGCGAAGGCGCCGACTCGTCAGTCAGCAGCCGCTCGCAGGCCTGCGCGTAAACCGGCCAGTCGCGCATGCGGGCGACCACCTCGGCAGGTTGACCCCGGCGCAGGCAGACCACCGCCGGCGTGACCACCACGCCGAAGCGCGCCATCAGTGTCGTTTCGTCGCGCCGGTCCACGACCCCGACCCGCAGGCGGTCGCCGTAGGTCGACGCCAGTTCGCGTACTACGACCGCCACGTCCCGCCCTTCGGGTCGCGCGGCCGTATCGCCGGTGAAAAACAGCAGCGCCAGCGGACTGCGGGCGATGAAGTCTTCGAGGTCCGCGGTGCGCAGCACCACGCAGGCGGGATGGGCGACCAGCGACTCGAGCACGTCGGTCATGCCGCATCTCCGTCGTCCGGGTCCTTGCCGAGCTTGCGGGCCGCGGCGCGGATCGCGAGAAAGCGCTCGTCTCCGACGCGGCAGGCGAGCTCTGGCGGCGGGCGCCCCGCCTCGTAGCGCTCCTGCGTTACGGCGCCGATCACGACGTCTCGGCCCGGACCGTCGCCACGTTCCCGCACCTCGATTCCCCAGCGGCGCAGTTCCTCGATGCCGAGCGCGAGCGCCGCCGGCAGCTGCGTCCTGACAGCTTCGGTGAGGCTGCCGCCGTAGTCGGCGAGCTGCACCGGCCGGATGCCCACGACCGTGAAGTTATGCGGCCTGTGACCCAGCAGTTCGAGGCTCGCGAGAATGTCGCTGACGCCGACCTGGTGCAGGCTCACCGTGTTGCCGCCCATGAGCGCGGGCACCTCGTCGTCGCGCGCGACGATCAGTGTGCCCGGTTCGCCGCTGTGCGCGACGGCGTCGAAGAGCAGCACGTGGGTAGCATCGAGGAGCTGCGGAACCAGCGCGAGGCCAAGGGTGCCGCCGTCCATCACAGCGACCTCGGGCGGCAGGTCCCAGCCGGCCCCCAGTTCCTCGACGCAGCGCACGCCGAAGCCCTCGTCGGCCCACAGCAGGTTGCCGACACCGAGCACCACGACGCGGCGCGTCGGCGCGGTCAGATCGTCTCTGGTAGCGATGGTCCGGTCCCCTGCGTGCAGCTCTGATTGCCGTCAAAAGTATAACGGGACAGCGGGAAGGAGGGGTCCGCGTGACCCCGCGTCCCGCTGTCCCGTCGGCCCTTGCGGGCCCGGAGCCTCAGCGCCCGTTCAGCGGTAGAACCTCCAGCCGCTGATGATCGAGCTGACGGTCGTCTGCCGGTGAGTCATGTCCTCGCGAATGGCCATGTACATGTGAACCATCGCGAAGATGATCACGACCCACATGGCGACGTGGTGCCACAACCGCACCGTCATCGATTCGCCCAGCACCCGGAAGACCCAGCCGAACACCGCGTACCAGCCGGACTGTATGCCTGACTGTTCCGCGAAGAGGGCGAACCCCGTGAGCAGCAGCACGATCATCGGCAGGATGAACATCGCGAACATCGCGAAGTGCGCCAGCGGATTGTGGCCGACGTACTCCTTCGGTTTCGCCATGAACAGGTACCAGCCGACCTCGGCGAAGACCTCCTTCCACCAGGCGGGGCTCCAGAACGGGATGAAGAATATCTGCCGGGCATGCTTGCCGCCGAAGAGCGCGCGGTACAGCCTGAGCACGAAAACCACTCCCAGAATCATGCCGGCCGCGAAGTGCGTGAAGCGGATCCAGCCGAACAGGTAGTGGTTGTACGCCTCCCCGTCGATGGACGGCGGCGGCGACGCGATGAAGTAGCCGGTGATGCTGAGCGCCACGATGCACAGCGCCGTGACCCAGTGCCAGATCCTGATCGCCGCGTCGTAGACGTACACCGGCCCCGGCTGCACCCCGGCGGGCGGCAGGACCGCCTCGCCAAAGTGTCCCTCCCGGACCCGGTTCGCGAGCGGCGTGGCAGGGTGATACATCTTGCTCATGACACCCCTCCTTCAGCGCACCTTGACGCTCGTGAGCTCGTTGCCCTCCATGTCGAGCACGTGCGTCGCGCACGCCAGGCACGGGTCGAAGCTGTGAATCGTCCGCAGAACCTCCAGCGGCAGCTCCGGGTCCGCCATCGGCGTGTCGAGCAGCGCGGCCTCGTAGGCGCCGATCTTCCCGGCCGGGTCGCGCGGGCTCGCGTTCCAGGTCGTCGGCACGATGCACTGGTAGTTCTTGATCTTCTTGTCCTCGATCTCGATCCAGTGACCGAGCGAGCCGCGCGGCGCCTCGACGAAGCCGACGCCCTGCGCCGACTTCTTCCAGGTGCTGGGCTCGAAGTTCGCCATGTTGGCGGTGGCAGTATCACCGGCGCCGATCGATGCGATCAGCTTCTGGAACTCGGCTTTCAGCTTGTGCGCCGCCCACTGGCCTTCGAGGCCGCGGGCCGCGGTGCGGCCGAGCGTCGAGAACAGCGCCGTAACCGGTACCCCGAGCTTGCCGAGCACCTCGTCCACCGGCCCCTTGATGTCGTCCTGGCCCTTCACGTAGCCGATCACGAAGCGGGCGAGCGGCCCGACCTCCATCGCGTGCCCGTTCCACCGCGGCGCCTTGACCCACGAGTACTTGGCCGACTCGTCGACGTTCTCGATCGCAGTCTTGCTGCCCTTGGCGTTGCCGATGTCGAAATTCGGGTTCGTCTCGCCCTGGTAAGGGTGCAGGCCCTTGCTCTCGTCAGCGTACTTGTACCAGGAGTGCGATACGAACTCCTGGATCTGGTCGAGCTTGTTGAGGTCGACGTCCTGCACCTCGTTGAGGTTGCCGTCGACGATGGCGCCGGACGGGAACATCAGGTTGGCAGGCGCGTAATTGTTCGCCGACTTCGGCAGGTCGCCGTACGAGAGCAGGTACTTCGACGAGAGCCCGCCGCCGATCGACGCCCAGTCCTTGTAGAAGGACGCGATGGCGAGCAGGTCGGGGATGTAGACCTGGTCGATGAACTCGACGGTCCGGTCGATGATCGAGCCGACGAGGTTCAGCCGCTCCATGTTCACCGCGCCGACCGCGCCCGTGTCGTTCAGGTTGATCGGCGAGGGCACGCCGCCCACGAGCCAGTTCGGGTGCGGGTTCTTGCCGCCGAAGATCGTCTGGATCTTGACGATCTCCTTCTGGAAGTCGAGCGCCTCGAGGTAGTGCGCGACCGCCATCAGGTTGGCCTCGGGCGGCAGCTTGTAGGCCGGATGGCCCCAGTACCCGTTGCGGAACGGGCCGAGCTGTCCGCCCTCGACGAACTTCTTGAGACGGTTCTGGAGGTCGCGGAAGTAGCCGGGCGACGACATCGGCCACGGCGAGATGGACTGCGCGAGTTGCGATGTGGCGACCGGATCGGCTGACAGCGCGCTCACCACGTCCACCCAGTCGAGGGCGTGCAGGTGATAGAAGTGCACCAGGTGGTCCTGCGAGTACAGGGTCAGGTGCATGATGTTGCGGATCGTGTTCGCATTCTCGGGGATGTCGATGCCGAGCGCGTTCTCGACGCAGCGCACCGAGGCGAGCGCGTGCACGCCGGTGCAGACGCCGCAGATGCGCTGCACGAATGCCCAGGCGTCGCGCGGGTCACGGCCGCGCAGGATGACCTCGAGGCCGCGCCACATCGTGCCGGTGGACACCGCGTTGCGGATGACGTTGTTCTCGTCGACGTTCACCTCGATGCGCAGGTGACCCTCGATGCGGGTGATCGGGTCGACGACGACGCGCTTTCCCGAGTTGTCGAGCTGAAAGCCGTTCGGGGTAGCAATGCTCATGATTCAGTTCTCCACTCGGTCAGACGGCCCGGCGATCCGAGTCAACGGGCGTGTTCGGTTTCACCTTGGCCTGGCGCAGCGCCGTGAGTCCCGCGTGAGCGGCGATGCCGACGCCCACGATTGCGGCCGCCGTAGCGCCGATCTTGTCCGCTGTCGCCTCCGCACCGAACTGCGGGAACGTCTCGAGCCGGTCGTAGAACGGCCCGTTGTCCCAGAAGTCGGGTTCCGAGCAGCCCAGGCAGCCGTGGCCCGAGCCGATCGGGAAGGACACGGCGTCGTTCCAGCGCGTGCTCGAGCAGGCGTTGTACGTCGTCGGCCCGCGGCAGCCGACCTTGTACAGGCAGTAGCCGGCGCGCGAGCCGAAGTCGTCGAATTTCTCGGCGAACTGGCCGGCGTCGAAGTGGCCGCGGCGATAGCACTTGTCGTGCACGCGCTGGCTGTAGAACATCAGCGGGCGGCCCTGCGCATCGAGCGCCGGCAGTTGGCCGAAAGTCACGAAGTAGGTGATGACGCCCGTCATGACCTCGGCGATCGGCGGGCAACCCGGCACCTTCACCACCGGCTTGTCGGTGATCACCTTGTGGATCGGAGTAGCCTGCGTCGGATTCGGCTTGGCGGCCTGCACGCAGCCCCAGGAAGCGCACGAGCCCCAGGCGATGACGGCGGCCGCGTCGGCGGCAACGTGCCGTACCTTCTCGACGAACGGCCTGCCGCCCGGGATGCAGAACGTACCGTCGTTTCCGAGCGGCGGGTTGCCTTCGACCGCAAGCACGTAGCCGCCCTTGTAGTCGCGCATCACGTCGTCGATGCACTTCTCGGCCTGATGGCCGGCGGCCGCCATGATCGTGTCGTCGTAGTCGACCGACACCATCGACAGAATCACGTCCTTGGCAAGCGGGTGCGCGGATCGGATGAAGCTCTCCGTGCAGCACGTGCACTCGAGGCCGTGCAGCCAGATCACCGGCACGCGCGGCTTGGTCTCCATCGCGTAGGCGATCTTGCTGGCGAAGTGCGGCGCGAGCCCGAGGGAAGCCGCGCTCAGCGAGCAGAACTTCAGGAAGTTGCGCCGCGAGATTCCCTGGCGGCGAATCAACTCATAGAAAGTCTCATGACGACCCATCTCGTGCTCCCGGTTGTATTGGACGAAGGCCGGTACGCTCGAGGCTTCTGGGTCACGCCGCAGCGACCGCCCTGAATCGACTGGGTGGATCGCGCACGGCCCGTAAGCCGGGCGGCTCACCACCTGTCAGGCAGGCGGATGCTCCGACTTTGGTCACCGCAGCATCAATCGTAGATCTACTTAAATCCCCGGCACTTGCGGGCACTGCACGGGGTGCCCGCCGGAAATCCGCAGTGGCCGCTCGTAGAGCATGACGAGGGCCGCCCCGGGGCGCGGATACCCGCGACCGTTCTTCAGTCGAACTGGTGCAGGTCGCCGCGGGCAGCCGGCTCGCAGGCGTGGCACGCGGCGCGAGGCATGACCGCGGTCGAGCCCAGGCCATCCGGCTCTCCGGCAACCGAGATGCTGCGGACGGGCTCGAGCGTCGTGACGTCAAATTGCACGACGCGGTCGGCCATGGTCGCCGCCACGTAGGCGCTTCGACCGTCCCGTGACACCAGCAGTCCCACGGGCAATGCACTGCCGGGGGCGAGTCCGGCAAGCGGGCGGTCCGCAGCGCCGGGCGCCAGCGCTGCCTCCACCCGGCCGCGGGCTCGCTCGCGGCGCGCTGCCACGTCCAGCGCCACGACCTCTCTCGTACCGGCGCAGGTCACGAGAGCCATGCGGCCGTCCTGGCTCATGGCGATGCGGATCGGGGCTCCCGGCAGGGGGATCCGCTCCTTCACCTCCAGCGATGCTGCGTCGACGACCGTGACCTGTCCGTCGGCCCGCGCGGCCACCCACAGCTCATCGCCGTCCGGCGTCAGGGCGAGGGCCTCGGAGCCGCCGCCGGTCACGACGTCGCCGAGCTTGTGGCCGGTGGTGAGATCGAGCGCGGTGGTCGTCCCCGAACCGATGTTCGTCACGAAGGCTCGCGTGCCGTCGTTGCTCACTGCCACCATGTGGGAGACCTCCTGGCCGGTCGCGATCGCCGCCAGCACGCGTGCCGAGTACGGGTCCACCACCAGCAGGTGCTTCGAGCCCTCGACCGTCACTGCGATGCGATCCGGCGCGAACCAGGCGACGCCGTGCGGGCGCTGGTGCGGGGCGAGATCGATCCGGCGCAGCTCCCGTGCGTGCTCCAGGTCCACGATGCTGAGCGTCGAGCCGGGCCGCTCACGGGTACCGTAGTTAGAGACGACGGCGCGCCTGCCGTCCGGTGACACGGCCACCTCGTGCGGCGCATGGCCCACCGGCGCCGTGGCAAGCCGCAGGCCTGTGCCGGGATCCACGAAGTCCAGCGCATCGACGGACTTGCGGACGACGAGCAGCGTCTCCGCCGATGCCGGGATCGCTGCGAGCGACGCGACGGTTGCGAACAGAACTCGCTTCAGCGCGCCCACGTGATCGGAACCTCGTCGTCCCATACGTCTGCCGGCAGGGGCAGCCCTTCGAGGAGCACCGGTGCGAGGCGCGGGACGGGCCCGATTCCCCGTTCCCGGAGCAGGCGCTCGAGCTGGCGCACGTGCTGTGCGACGTGCCAGGTGGTGCGCTCGAGGGCGACGTGCAACGGCTGGACGCCATAGAAGGTGTCGACTGCGGACGGCAGCCGCGCCTGGTTCGATGCCCACCAGACCGCGAGGGCCTGCGAGACGCTGCGCGTGAGGCGTGCCGCATCGGCAGCCGTGCGCACATGCTCCGGTGGCTGGCGTTCGAAGTGCGCGACGGTGAGCCGCCCGCCGAGTGCGGCATCGAGGAAGCCGACGACGACCTGCGGCACGTGGTACGCGAGACCGAGGTGGGTGCGTTCGCGTCCCGGCAGCTTCGCCGCCAGCGCTTCATCCGGGATCTGCTCGGTGAGTCGGGCAGCGCTGTCGAGCAGTCCGAGCAGGCGCGCGACCAGCACCGGGACGTCGAGTCGCGGCGTCGGCGTCGCGGGCATGGCCGACTTGTCGGAGTTCATGGCGTCCATCGGGCGTCCTCGCGGGCAGCCGCCAGCGAGCGCCGCTGGCGGCCGGATGCGTCGAAGTTACCGGGCTGAAGCCATCTGCGGAAGCCGCGCTCCAGCGTCGGCCATTCCGAGTCGAGTACCGAGTACCAGGCGGTGTCCCGGTTGCGGCCCTTGTACACGGTCGCCTGCCGGAAGACGCCCTCGAACGTGAACCCAAGGCGTTCCGCCGCCCGGCGCGAGGCCGCGTTCAGGGCGTCGCACTTCCACTCGTAGCGCCGGTAGCCGAGCTCGAAGGCGTTGCGCATCATCAGGTACATGACCTCGGTGGCCGCGGCCGTGCGCCGCAGGAGCGGCGAGAACTGCAGGTGACCGACCTCGACGGAGCCGCTGGCGGGCTCGATGCGCAGGTACGACCCCACTCCGGTGGCGCTGCCTGTCGCGGCGTCGACGAAGGCGAAGAACATCGGGTCGTCGCCCGCCTGACGCGGCCTGAGCCACGCCAGGTATTCGTCGAGGGACGCGTACGGGCCGCCCTGCAGGTAGGTCCACATGCGTCCCTCCCGGTCGAGCGAGTTGGCCGCGTGCAGTTGCGGGCCGTGACGGTCGGCGTCCAGCGGCTCGACGCGACACCAGCGACCCTCGAGCACGCAACGTGTCGGCGGCGGCGGCGGCTGCCAGCGCTCGAGCGCGGTCCCGATCGGCAGCCCGAATTCGTTGAATCGCGTGCCCACCGGAGTCGACTCAGGTCGTGGCGAACTGCAGCTCGGCGAGCCGCGCATAGAGCTCGTTGCTGCGCACCAGTGCCTCGTGCGTACCCTG
>Ga0256811_1000012_pt1 | contig 10232 bp, 9 predicted proteins | sample 1016PU6metaG_FD_185949 | JGI IMG/M metagenome (GOLD analysis project Ga0256811, IMG submission 185949) | Sediment microbial communities from tidal freshwater marsh on Altamaha River, Georgia, United States - 10-16 PU6 | ecosystem: Environmental > Aquatic > Freshwater > Wetlands > Sediment... | reverse complement strand
GGATGCGACGCGGATTGCCGGCGCCACGATCAATCCCTGCTCGCGATCCACGAACCGGATGAGCCGACCGCGCACCGCCTTCAGAATCCGCAGGTACGGGCGAGCCATCGCCGCGTCGCCGGGCACGACGTGGAAGCCGGCGAGGTCGACTTCTCCCGCCTTGAACCGGGTCAACGCGTCGAGGCTGCCGCAGAACTCGATGCTCAGCCTCGCGCCGGCCGCGGCGGGCAGTGCGTCGCGCAGAGCTGCCAGAGCCGGGTCGTGGCTCGCAGCGACGCGCAGGACCGGTGGAGCCGGGCCGTTCTCCCGGGCTCCGCGGGCACCAATCTCGAAGGAGAGCGATTCGAGCTCCCGGGAAAACCTGCCGCGCGCTTGTTCATCCGCCCGGAGCACCGACGCACCATCGTCCGTGAGCGAGGCTCCACGACCACGCTCCAGTCGCACCAGCGGACCGCCGACGACCCTCTCGATCTCGCGCAACATGTCCCACGCGGTGCGATAGGGAATTCCCACTTCGTCGCAGGCGGCGCGCAGCGAGCCGCGGGCGGCGATGCCCGCAAGCAGGAGCATTAGCCGCCGATCCATCGGCGCCGCGCCGGCGGTGCCCAGTGACCAGGTCAACGATGGGGTTACGCGCATCGGGTGAACTTTCTGCAGTCTCCTGCATATTTTGTTGCAATGTTCCGCTCACTACCATGCCTGGCTCGACGGGCGCGGATGGGCCGCGACGTGGAGGGCGCCCTGCCCGAATGCGGCAAGCGGATGGAGATTGCGGTTGAACGACATCTGGGCCGCGGTAGACGCAGCCGCCCGACTGGTCGCGGGCGGCGACCGGCACCTCTTCGGCATCGTCCTGCTGAGCCTGAAAGTCAGCCTGTCGGCAGTAGCGATTGCGTCTCTGATCGGCCTGCCGCTCGGTGGCGCACTTGCGGTGGCGCGCTTTCCGGGCCGCAGGACGCTGACCGTCATTACCAATGCCCTGATGGGGCTGCCGCCGGTCGTAGTCGGACTGGGTGTCTACCTGCTCCTGTCGCGAGCGGGTCCGCTCGGGGAACTTGGGCTCCTGTTCACGCCCGAAGCCATGGTTGTGGCGCAGAGCATTCTCGTCCTGCCGATCGTCACGGCGCTGACGCGCCAGATCGCGGCGGACGCGTGGACCGAGTACCACGATCTGCTGCGTTCGCTGGGAGCGGGTCCGCTGCGAGCGGCCGCGACGCTGCTCTGGGACATCCGCGACTCGCTCCTGACCGTGGTGCTCGCCGGATTCGGGCGCGCGGCAGCCGAGGTCGGCGCGGTGATGATCGTCGGAGGCAACATCGACGGCGTCACACGGGTCATGACCACTGCCATTGCCCTCGAGACCAGCAAGGGTGACCTGCCTCTCGCGCTCGGGCTCGGCATGATCCTCATCGGGTTGGTGCTGGTGGTGAATGCGGCCGCGTACGTCCTGAGGGAAGCCGCGTCGCGGCGGCACGGGTCGTCGGCCCGATGAGCGACGCGCAGCCGTTGCTGCCACTGCGACTGCTCGACGTCCGCTACGAAGTCGGCGGACGACGCATCGTCGACGGGATCACGCTCGAACTCGAGCACGGACCGCGCACGGTCGTTCTCGGGCCCAACGGCTCCGGCAAGAGCGTACTGATGCGCTTGTGCCACGGCCTTCTGCGGCCGACGTCTGGCGAACTGCGCTTCAACGGACCGCAGTGGCTCGACGGCCGCCGCCGGCACGCGATGGTCTTCCAGCGTCCCGTGATGCTGCGCCGCTCCGCGCTCGCCAACGTCGCCTATCCGCTCGCACTCGCCGGCGTGAAACGAATTGAGCAGCGCCGCATCGCCTGCGAGGCTCTGGAACGCGTCGGGCTGCTACCCTTCGCGAGCCAGCCGGCACGGGTGCTGTCGGGCGGCGAGCAGCAGCGCCTGGCCATCGCGCGGGCGTGGGCGCTGCGCCCGGATCTGCTCTTCCTCGACGAGCCGACGGCCAACCTCGATCCGTCCGCGACCCAGGCCATCGAAGCCGCGATTCAGACGGTGCACGAGGCCGGCACGAAGATCGTGCTGATCACGCACAACCTGGGGCAGGCGCACCGGCTCGGCGACGAAGTCGTGTTCCTGTCCTGCGGCCGGGTCGCGGAGCGCGCACCGGTCGAACGGTTCCTCCGCTCTCCCGCCTCGCCCGAGGCGGCGGCTTTCATCAGAGGTGAGATGCCATGGACATGATCGGTCGTCGTCTGGCAATCGCTGGTGTGACGCTGCTCGCGATTTCTGCGGCATCGCTTGCCGGCCCGGCATCGGCCACCGCGGAGCGGTTCATCACGGTCGCATCGACCACGTCCACCGAGAACTCCGGCCTGTTCGGCTACATACTGCCGCTCTTCAAGGCCCGGACGGGCATCGACGTTCGCGTGGTGGCGCTCGGCACCGGGCAGGCGCTCGACGTCGGACGACGTGGCGACGCCGACCTCGTGTTCGTGCACGACACCGCAGCCGAGCTGAAGTTCGTCGCCGAGGGCCACGGGATCGGACGACGAGAAGTCATGTACAACGACTTCGTGCTGATCGGCCCTCAGTCGGACCCGGCGCACGTCGGAGGGACGGCGGACGTCGTCGCAGCGCTGGCTGCGATCCGCGCCGCCACCGCGCCGTTCGTGTCGCGCGGCGACCGCAGTGGGACGCATGCGGCCGAGCTGCGACTGTGGCACGCCGCGGGTATCGACATCGAATCGCAGAAGGGTCCTTGGTACCGTGAAACCGGGGCCGGCATGGGCACGACGCTCAACACGGCGTCGGCAATGGGCGCCTACCTGCTCGCCGACCGCGGCACGTGGCTCGCGTTCGGTAATCGCGGTGATCTGCGCGTGCTCGTCGAGGGTGATGCGCGCCTGTTCAACCAGTACGGCGTGATTCTCGTCAATCCGGAGCGTCACCCGCACGTGAAGCGCGCCGACGCGCAGGCGTTCATCGACTGGCTCGTTTCGACCGACGGGCAGCAGGCGATCGCGAGCTTCCGCGTTGCGGGCGAACAGGCATTCTTCCCGGATGCAAACGCTCCGAAAGACCAGTTCCACGAGTAGCTCACGCGGATTTCCTCAGGCCATTGCTGCGCCGCGGCGAGGTCGACCGGGTGCTGGCGCATGCGCGGGCCGGACTCGGTGCCGCCTTTGGCGCAACCGACGCGCTGCAACGCATCGAGAGGCCGCGCGCCGTTCGTGCCGCGCGCGATTTCATGACGGCCAGCCTGCGGCGTGCCAACGGCGCGGGCGCCCCCGATGCGACTGATCGGGTCATACTATCCGGGCGCTCCTGGTGCAATGACGTTCCACTGGCCCTCAACCGGCCGAGGAGGACTCCATGAAGCACATGAGAGGATTCGTGTCGTCGTCGAGCGCAACCCTGCTATTCGCCACCGCCTGCCTTCCGATGGCGGCCTCGGCAGGTGCCGTAGACATCCCCTTCGATCCAGCGAACTTCAACCCGGGCCAGGCAATCGACAACCCGTACTGGCCGTTGGTCCCGGGAACCAGCTTCGCGTATTCGTCCGAGTCCGAGGACGGCTGCGAGGTCGAGCTGTTCGAGGTCACGAACACCACGAAGACCGACTTCTTGGCACCGTACTCCACCATCGTCGCCACTGAGATTCACGATCGTTCGTGGTTGAGCCCCGAGTGCGACGGCAATTACGCCCTCATCGAGAAGACCCGGGACTGGTACGCGCAGGACACCTCCGGGAACATCTGGTACTTCGGGGAGGCGACGGAGTCGTACGACGGCGACGTGTGCCCGAGCGAGGCCGGAAGCTGGGTCGCGGGCTCCGCTGCCGAGGCCGGCATCATCATGCTGGCGGATCCGAAGCCCGGCGCCTCGTATCAGCAGGAATATTCTGCCGGTAATGCGCAGGACATGGCCAAGGTGCTGCGTGTGAACGCGTCAGTCGAGGGCGGGTTCGGTTCCTACGGCAATTGCCTCGAAACCAAGGAGTGGAGCCCGCTCGAGCGAGGCGCCATCGAGCAGAAATACTACTGCCCGGACGGCGGTGGGCTGATGCTCGTCAAGGAACACCAGGGCAAGACCCTTCGCGTGGAGTACGCGGGCAGTTCGCTGCCGGGCGGGAATTACGCGGCGGCTGGCGTCTGCCCTTGACTGCGTGAGAAGCGACCAGGCAGCGCAATCGCGGTCTCAGCCCGGCGTCCCGTCGATAGCGAGCTATCGGCGCGGCGTCTGGCTGCCGCGTCCGCGCCCGTACCCGGTCCGGATCCTTCGCAGGTCGTACAGCGCCGCCAGTTCGGGGCGATCCAGCGCCTGCTTCACACCCGGCATGCCGGGAAAATCCTCGGGCAGAAAGAAGTACAGGGGCGATACCAGGATGGGGTCGCCGACGCTGACGGCACGTTCGAGGAGTTCGGTCGCCGCAGCGTCCTCACCCAGCCGCGCACAGAGGTACGCGGCATGGGTGAGCGACTCGTTCGTCTCGAGCGCGTCCCGCCGTTCCTGCTGAGCGAGCTCCCGCGCCACCGCCGTGTCTCCCGCTGCCTGGTCCAGGAAGGCCTGAAGCCATCGGCTCGTGCGTGCTCCGAGCAGAGAGGCGCGCTGCGCCAGCAGTGTCCGGGCCCGGTCGAGCTGACCGTCCTCCACGAGCATCCGGATCAGGGTCGACCACGCATTGCCGAATTCCGGGCTGATGCGGATCGCCTGCTCCTCGGCGGCCAGCGCCTCGGCCGTGCGCCCCAGCAGGAAGAGCACGAGAGCAAGCTCGTGGCGATTGAAGGCCGACAACGGATCGAGTTCCGCGGCACGTCCCTCGTACTCGAGCGCCGAGGCGAAGTCGCCGATCATGTACAGGTAGTCTCCGTAGAAGTTCACGCTGGCGACATCGTTGCCGTTGAGTTCTACGGCTCGCGCGAGCGTATCGGCTGCCTTCGTCCAATCGCGATCGAACGCCATGTAGACCAACCCGAGCGCCCCGTACGCCTCGCTGTTGGTCGGGTCGCCGGCAATGGCGCGCTCGGCGTGCTCGCGAGCCCGCGCCGCGACAGTGCGCGGCTCGTCGAGGCGGACGTAGTAAGGGGAGACCGCGAGCGCGGTGGCGAGCGCCGCCTGCGCCGGCGCATATTCCGGGTCGCGCGCGAGCGCAGCTTCGAAATAGCGCACGGCACTGGTAATTCCATCCGGGGTGCGGCGCGCCAGGTGGTATCGACCGAGCAGGTACTCGTCGTATGAGGCCGGATTCGTCGACGGTACGCCCGCCAGCGCGCCGTCGGCCTGCGCCGGCTCCAGGTGCAGCTGCAGGCCCGCGACCACGCCGGCGGCGATTTCATCCTGGATCGCGAATACGTCCTCGAGCGACCCCTCGAATTCGCGCGACCAGGCCTGGAATCCGTCCGCGGCACTGATGAGCTGCGCGGTGACGCGGAGCCGGGTGCCCGAAGAACGAATGCTGCCCTCCAGCAGGTGCGTGACCCCGAGCTCGCGGGCGATGTCGCCCGGCGGGAGATCTCGATCCTTGAAGCTGAAAGACGACGTCCGTCCGGCGACGCGCAGCCCGGGCAGGCGCGACAGTGCGGTCAGGAGTTCTTCCGCCAGGCCGTCCGCCAGGTACTCCTGATCGCCCGCGGCGCTGAGGTCACGGAACGGCAGGACCGCGATCGACCGCAGGGCCGCCTGCGCCTCGACAGGCCGCGCGTCCTGCCGCGCGAAGCGCGATTCCCAGACGAAGTAGCCGAGCGCCAGCAGCAGAGCGCCGATGATGAAGTAGTCGAATGCACGCCGACTGATCGGTCGGAGGCTGGCATCGCGATCGACCTCGGCCGTCGTGCGGATGCCGCGGTTCGTCAGTTCGAAGATCCACGACAGGGCCACCGCGATGAAGAAGCCGACCGCGAGCAGCGCGAGGACCAGCCGTGGCAGCCACTGCGGTGCGTCGAGGATCTCCCCGATCTCGTTCACCAGCTGGATCACCAGCCAGGCCGCCGCCAGGTAGCTGAGCGCAACGCGCACGACGTTGCGGCGCTTCAGTTCGGTGAAAAAATCCCGCAACCAATCCCTCCAACCGACGTGCCGCTACCGCCCTCGCCCCCGGGCTGCGGTGTCGTGCTGCCGATCGAACTGAGCGGCTCGCGGGCATTGTATGCGACGGGCTCGAATGGTCGAGCAGGCGCAGGCAGGCGTTCTCGACCGGAATCGCGCGTGGCAGGACAACGGGCCGGTCCCCCGACCCGTTGACCGCGGTTTCCCTCACTGCAACCGTTACTTCACGGGCAGCATGGGACACTGGAAGTAGGGAGCGGGGCCGCCCGTCGGACTGCCCGGGGCAATGTCCAGTTCGCCCATGTAGTAGTACTGCATGATCTCGTCGTTCGACTTGAGAACGGGCAGCGGGTCGTGAGCCGCGATTCCAGCCGCCGTCCACATGACCGTGTGGGTGAACCACCGCCCGCCGTTGTAGAGCGGGTTCCCCGGTGCCGCCTCCGCCACCGGGAGCTGGCCGGCTGCGCCATTCACGACGATGAAGAGCTTGTCGAACGATTGCAGGTTGTGCTGGTTGGGCGCCGGAAGCGTGGTGGTTCCCTTGGAACCCCAGAGCGCGCCGTCGCCATACAGTGCCGGCCCGAAATTGGGCTGCTGCGCGAAGGCGGTTCCCGCCAGCGTCGCGAGGCACGCAACCGCCCAGAGGTTTTTTCGAACTTGGAATGTCATGTCGTCTCCTTGCGTTGTTTGCCAGAGTTGGCGCGAGTCACGGTGTCGCCGGTGCATCGATGGGTGTCGCGTTCGCCGGCCGACATGGTTTCTCGGGAAGTTCTTTGCCGGAGCCCGTCGAATGGTTACAGGCGCATCGGCGATCGGCCGTGAGCGGTCGCGCTCGCACACGTGATGCTGCAAACTGCCGCTGACGGGGATGCGGAAGGGCCGCCGTGACTGAGCAAGAGCTCGGCGCACTGATGGTCGCCTATCAGCAGGGCGACCTGGGCGCCTTCGAAGAACTGTACCGGGCCTTGCGACCCCGCCTGATGGGCTACCTGTTGCTGCTCGTCCGCAACCCAAGTCGCGTCGACGATCTGCTGCAGGAAACCTTTCTGCAACTGCACCGTTCCCGCAGAACGTATATGCCGGGACGTCCCGTCATGCCCTGGGCTTTCGCGATTGCGCGTCACGTGCATCTGGCGGATGCGCGAGCGCGCAGCCGCACGAGGCGACAGGAATACGTCGCAAGCGACGCGCTGCCCGAGATACCGGTTCCGGCTGAAGCGGACGGATTAGCGGATCGCGACAGGCTTCAGCAGGCTCTGCGACTGCTGCCCGCGGATCAGGTCGAGGCCGTGGTCCTGAACCAGGTGTGGGGATTCACATTCGAGGAAATCGGGGGGATGCTTGGGATCAGGAGCGTGACCGCCAAGGTCCGCGCGTTCCGCGCGATGAAACGGCTCCGGGAGATCCTTGGGACCGATCGGTAACCGGAATCGGCTCAATGGACAAGTACAAGGCGAACGCCTCGCGAGGCCGCGGAGAATCTGATTGGACGAGCACGAGCTGCTGACCCGACTCAAGACCCGGATCGGGCCGGACCTGGCGCCGGTACGGCCGCTTGCGGCTCCGGGCCTGCGGGCGCTCTGGCTGCTGGCCACGTGGATCCTGCTGGGCGTGACTGTTCTGCTCGCCCTGGGTCTGCGACAAGACGCCGACGCGGTAGGACCTTGGCAGTCCGTGCTCCTCTCGCTGGTCGAGGTCGCGGCGTCCTTCGCGCTGGTCCGCGCAGGACTTCGCTCGTCGATCCCCGGCAGCTCGGGTTCGCAGTGGACCGCGTTCGCGTGGATGGCGGTCGCGTTGTGCCTGCACCTTCTCACCAGCTGGGTCATGCTGGACCGCAGCGACCTGTCGCCTCCGCGCGGTCAGGAGTTCAGCGACGGGCTCCGCTGCCTCGTCTCGATCGCCGCGCTCGCCGCGGCCCCTTTCGTGCTGGCCGCCGTGCTGTTGACGCGCGGAGTGCTGACCTGGCATCTACTCCCGTTCGCATTGATAGCCTTCGCGAGCGGCCTCGCGGCAGAGGCAACCTGGCGACTCCACTGTCCCTACTCGGCCTGGAGCCACGTATTGCCGTTTCACTCGGGCGCCCTGCTGCTGTTCGTGCTCGTCGCGTCGGTCGGGGCGCGCTTCGTGCGTCGCAGCGGCTGAGCTACGTCTCACCGGCCCGACGTGTCCACGTGCGGTCAGCCGACCCCGTGCGCGCGTGGGCCCGCTTCTCACTGATACCTGACGCTCATGTCGATTGCGCCGCGACTTGCTCCGCGATCACGCGCGCCTTCATGTCCCGATAGGCGGCTTCGATCAGCCCAGCCAGAGCCGACTCGTCCACGCCGCGTTCGGGCCTGAGCTTTACGTGGCGCATGAACCTGCCAGTGCCCTCCAGCAGGTCCTCCGGATCTTCAATCTCGGCCCCGCGAAAGAAGCCGACGTTGACGTGAGCAGTGAAGGCGTTGACATAGCCGAAGGCCGCATCCCCGACGCACGCGGTCGGATGGCCGTCGTGAAGCAACTCCCGTACATCGTCGCCGCAGTCGCGCATCGCTTCGAACCAGCGCCGCGCGAGCGCGGCCAATGCACGCGGCTGTCCGCTCATCCAGTCGTCGATCGCCGGGTCCCGGCTAACCGCGCTCGGGAATCGCAAGAGTCGAGTCATGACCACGGCACGGCAACTCCCGGCAACACGGCCGCCGCGAGCGGCATCCGTGCCGCCCAGTCGAACTTCCCGACCCGCTCCGCTCCGGGCGTTCGTATACACCGCTCGACGGACAAACGAAAAAGAGGCCCCGGTGGGACCCCTTTTTCATTCACTGGCGCGCCAATGCGGACGAATCTGGGCACTGGCGGACGGTCATCACGCTTGGCCGCTAACGCATCAATCAGCCGCCGCGTCGGCGGACGGCTGCATTGACTTGTTGTGCCCTGTCATCAAGGCCTCTGCACCATGTCATTCAGCATCCAACTGTCGTTGTTGTAGGCCTCCTCCGGGCCATAGAACCGGAAAAGCAGGAAGTAGTTGTCCGCATTGCCGGTGGGCAGGTAGTTCACGCCTTCGTTCAATGGTTTGGGGCCAAAGTAGATCGTACAGGTGCCGTCATTATTCATCTTCGGCTTCTCTGATGAGGCGAGGCCGATGGGATCGGCTTTCCGGATGTAGGAAGCGGTGGCGACGTCATAGACAAGTACCGACCAGAACTGCTTTGCGGGGACGTTTGCCGGGACGGTCAGCGTGTAATTCCTATCCCCCTTGAGCGGATTGCCGTCCGCGTCCTTGGTCAGCATCAGATAGGCCGTGGACGATCCCAGCTTTACCGGGGGAGAAATGTAGGTGTAGTACGTGAAGGCGCGATCGTCGATGTAGACCTTGTTCTCGTCCTTGTAGGTCATCTTCGTCGAGATCATCGAATCGGCCACCGGCTGCGTCCACTGGGTCTTGTCTCCCCAACGACGCGGTGGAATCGTGCGAAGGAGATGTTGCAGTTCCTCGTGGACCCGCTGCATGACGCGGTCAAGCACGGCCCGGGTCTTCTCGTCCGGCGCGAAGTTTCCGCCACGATCTATGCCAATGGAGCTGAGCATGCCCATCGCATACTTGTCCTCCTCACGCACCTCTTCGTAATTGATGACCTTCTGAAGCCGTTGGAAGAACGTGTGATCCCATGGAAACAGCGAGGAGTACTCCTTGTCATAGATGTCCATGTGCGGGTGCCGTTCATCGCTGCCGTAGGGATACTGTTGGAAACCTTTCTTGATGTAATCGTTCGCACCCTCCAGCGTCTTCTCTTCGAGATCGGGAGTGATTACGCGAAGTGTCCCATAGCCCCGATAGGTCTGGAGTGGCACTGGGAGAAATCCGTGCGGCACCGTGATGTTCGGATCGCGGGCGTTGTAGAGGAAATACTTGCCTCCTTTGCCCTTGTCATCGCCACCCGCGCCGACGTCCACGACAGGACGCTGCCAGACATCAAGAAACGTCCCGAAGACGCTGTAAGGTCCCTCGGTGGGCGGAATCTCGACAACCACGGGACCCTCCTTGACGTCATAGATCAATTGGACGTAGAGCGTCGAATTGTTCGGGGTCGGTTGCTGAAACTTCCAGTTCGGCGGATGAGAAAAGAAGGCGACTTGATTGAGTTGCTGACCGGCGGCAATCCCACCCTCGATCATCTCGTTCCCAGCCACAATGGCCTGCCCCCACAACGCCGATTCATAGGCGCGAC
>Ga0256811_1000011_pt1 | contig 10292 bp, 5 predicted proteins | sample 1016PU6metaG_FD_185949 | JGI IMG/M metagenome (GOLD analysis project Ga0256811, IMG submission 185949) | Sediment microbial communities from tidal freshwater marsh on Altamaha River, Georgia, United States - 10-16 PU6 | ecosystem: Environmental > Aquatic > Freshwater > Wetlands > Sediment... | reverse complement strand
ATCGCGACGCGTGCCTGCGGCCACGGGCCGAGTCGCCACGAGGCCGCGGCCTCGATCGCGGCACGCAGCACCCAGTCGCTGATGCCGAGCACGAGCCCCGACTCCTCCGCGATCGCCAGGAACTCGCCGGGCAGGGCGAGCCGGCCGTCCGGCAACCGCCACCGCAGCAGTGCCTCGACCAGCCCGACCTCCAGGCTGAGCGCATTGATCTCGGGCTGGTAGACCAGCTCGAAGTCGCCGCGCTCGACCGCGATGCGCAGGCCCTGCTCGGTCGTGAAGCGCGTCGCAGCCGCATGCAGGAGATCCGGTGTGTACACGCTCACCTGGCTGCGGCCGAGTGCCTTGGCGCGGAACAAAGCCGCGTCGGCCGCGCGCAGCAGCGAATCGGCGTCCTCGCCGTGGACCGGGAAACAGCTCGCTCCCACGCTCACGCTGAGCAGCAGCTCGCGTCCGTCGACCTCCAGGGGTGCCTGGAAGGCGCGCACCAGTTCCTGGCCGGCGATCTGGAGTCCTTCGAGATCCGCCACGTCCTGGAGTATCACGGTGAACTCGTCGCCGCCGAGGCGCGCCGAGTGGCCGTGGGTGGCCGTCGCGCCCGCCAGGCGCCATGCCACGGCCTGCAGCACCCGGTCGCCGAAGGCGTGCCCGACGCTGTCGTTGAGATTCTTGAAGTTGTCCACGTCCAGCACGAACACGCCGACCAGCGAACCCTCGCGCCGCGCCCGCTCGACCGCGGCGGCGAGCCGCTCAAAGAGCTCGCGGCGGTTCGGCAGCTCGGTGAGCGGATCGTGCGCGGCGAGGTGCAGGAGCTGGCGCGTCCGTTCCTCGACCGTGCTCTCGAGGCGTTGCTGGTATTCACGCGCGACAGCCTGCGCTGCGTCGAGCCGCTCGGACATCTGGTTGAAGGCGAGCGCGAGTTCGTCGAGCTCGCGGACGCCGCCGCGTGCCACGCGCTGGCTGGTGTCGCCATCGGCGATGCGACTCGACGCGTGCAGCAGCCGCCGCGCTGGACCGACGACCCGCATGAACATCAGCACGGAGAGCAGCACGAGCAGGATCACGGCACCGATGCTCGTCGCGACCAGCGTCTTGCGCTGCCAGGGCGGGTCGAGTTCCGTGGCCGAAGTGCTCACGGCGCGCGTCACCGGAGGGGGCGCCTCCGGCACGGGATCGGCCTCTGCCGGCACCGGCTCCGGAGCGGCCTTTACAGTGACCGTAATGGAGCGCGGCTTCGCCGCCAGCGAGCCGAGCGTCTGCGCGTTGCGCCGGAAGTCCTCGCGCAGCGCCCGCAGGCGCTGGTCTGTGCCGATCAACTCGCTGCGCGCGCCGATGAACTCGTGCACGGCCGCCGTATTGAGTTCGAGCCAGGCGCGCCGCTCGCTCGATTCGCCGGCCTGCGCGGGATCGAGCGCCGCGAGCAGGGCGGCCTCGGTTGCCTCCAGCGAGGCGACCTGCTCCACCGAGTAACCCTCGGGTTGCGCGAAGTGGGCCAGTTCGACCCGCATGGCGTCGACCTGCCGGCCCATCTCGAGCAGCGATTCCCGCGCCAGTACCCGGCCGAAGATCTTCCACGCGCGCGCGAGCGCTTCGCGATGGTTGCGGCTGAGCACCTCGATCCGTTCCCAGCAGCGCTGCAGCTCTGCTGCGCGTTCGCTTCGGAGGCGCAGCAGCTCACCGCCCTGCTGTTGCGTGTCGGCCAGCGCCTCGCCCAATTCCTGCGCGTCCCGTCGGCCGAGCGCTTTGCCGGCCGCCGCAACGTAGGCGTCGAACTGCGCCTGCAAGTCGGATGCGGACGACTCGACGCCGGCATCGTCCACGTCCTGCGGCGAGAGCGACTGCTCCAGCACGACCTGCGCGTGGCGCTGGATCGCCGCGACCAGTGGGCCGGAATCCACGGGTCGCGATCTGACGATCGGCGCCGGAACCGGTACCGGTGGCGCCGGCACTCGTGCGACCGGTGCCTCCGCCGGCACCTCGAGCGTACGCACGACCAGCGTGCCCTGCCGCACGAGCATGTTCGCGGCGAGCGCGAGCGCAGCCACGGCGGCGCAGGCCAGCACGAGGTGCGCAGCGATGCCCCAGGTTTTAGGCGATGAGTGCAGGGGTCGGTCTCCTCGGATCGGGCCAGCATAGTCGAAGGCCGGTACCGCCAGTGCGAGGCGGGGCACAGTCTGCCGCCGGCGGCGGCTCGGGACGCCCGTCGAGCCTAACGGATTTCCAGGATTCGTGCCGCCGCAGGGCGCCACCGGACCGACACCCTGACCCCGGAGGCGGGCTGAACCTGCCATCCGATTGGCGCCGGAGCGGCTTGGACCGGGAGGCGCCGAACTGTCGGGCAGCCCCGAGGTCTATGCTCAGCTGGAACGGTGGCGCAGCGCCGCCCGATCTCCGACCGCCGAGGACGCCACTGCCCAATGAAGTCACTCACCGCGAAGTCCGATGGCCTGAGACTGGAGCGAATCAGGGCTTCGAGGCTCTGGGACGGCCGGGCATTCCGCAACATCCACCCGGAACTGCCGGGGCTGCGTGATCCCGACGCCGCATTTCCGACCATCACCGAGTTCCTGTTCGGTGGCGAACGGCGCGTACCGCGCGCGCCGTTGCCGTCGATGAATCCGACGCACTCTTGGTCGAGGAAGCCGGGCACGGGGCTGCGGGCGACGTGGCTCGGCCACTCCACGGTGCTCATCGAGATCGACGGCTTGCGGGTGCTGACGGACCCGGTCTGGGCACTGCGAGCATCGCCGTCCCAGCTGGCGGGTCCGAAACGATTCCAGCCCGTACCGATCGCGCTGCGAGCCCTGCCGCACCTGGACGCCGTCGTGATCTCGCACGACCACTACGACCACCTCGACTACCGGGCGATCCGTCAACTCGCACGGCGGGAGGTGCCGTTCGTGACGTCGCTCGGCGTGGGTACCCACCTGCAGGCGTGGGGCGTGCCACCGGAGCGTATCTTCGAGCTCGACTGGTGGGAGTCCTTCACGCTGCCGCGTGCCGACCTGACCATCACGGCCGCGCCTTCCCAGCACTTCTCCGGCCGGGGCCTGCGCGACCGCAATGCGACCCTGTGGTCCTCGATGGCCATCCGGTCCCGCCGGCACGGCGTGTTCTTCAGCGGCGATACCGGGCTGACGACGGAATACGAGGCGATTCGCAAGCGCCTCGGACCGTTCGACCTGGTGATGCTCGAGGTCGGCGCATTTCACCCGGCGTGGGGCAACGTGCACCTCGGCCCGCGCAATGCACTCGAGGCGCTCGGGTTGCTCGGCGGCGGCGCGTTCCTGCCCGTGCACTGGGGAACGTTCAGCCTGGCGATGCACGCGTGGGACGAGCCCGCCGAGTCGCTGCTCGCGCTGGGCTCGAGGCGGGGCGTGCAGCTCGTGATGCCGCGTCTGGGCGAAGCGGTCGAGCCTGCATACGCGGACCGGGTCACGCCGTGGTGGCGGGTCGTCGACCAGGCGAAGGCCAGGAACGCTCCGGTCGAAGACGACCGCAGTGCCACGAAGCGGCCCCGCTCGATGCCGTGGCCGCTCGACTGAGTTCCGGGGTCAGCTCGGCGACCGGCACACGCCGGCAGTAGCGCCGAGCGCTACACGGCCGCGAATCGCTTCCTGTAGATTCGACGGGGCATCATCCAGGACAGCGGGTCGCCCCGCCGCATGTGGAGCGCCCCGCCAGAACAGGGGGCCAGCATGCGAATCAAACTCGTTCTGTTTGCAGCCTTTGTCTCGTTGCTTGCCGCAACCGCCACTGCGCCGGTTCAGGCGAGGAACTCGAAGGTCGATTACCAGGTGCAGGTGCTGCGCACGAGTTACGGCATCCCGCACATACAGGCGACCGACTGGGGCAGCCTGGGTTACGGCTACGGTTACGCGTTCGCCGAGGACAACATCTGCGTCCTGGCGCGCGACGTGCTCGTGGCCACCGGCACCCAGTCGCGCTGGTTCGGCGCCGGCGCCAACAACGCCAACCTGAACAGTGATTTCGTCTACGGCATGGTCAATTCCACCGCGCGCGCGGATGCGGCGTGGAAGGTCATCGACGAGGACACGCGCGACCTGCTGACCGGCTACGCGGACGGCTACGACCGCTACCTGCGCGACACGGGCGTGACGAACCTGCCCGCCGATTGCCGCGGGCAGCCCTGGGTGCAGCCCCTCACCGGCCAGGACGTGCTCAAGGTGCTGCGCAAGCTGCTGGTGCGGGCCGGAACGGGCAACTTCGTCGGCGCGCTCGTGGCCGCGATTCCGCCTGCACCGGTTGTCTCGGCGCAGGACGTCGCAACGGAGAAGGCGCTGGTTGCGGACTCGGCAGCGGCCATGACGCCGGTCGTCGACCCTGCCGACCTGCCGGACTTCAGCGTCGAGCGCTTCGGCAGCAATGCAGTGGGCCTCGGCAGTGAACTCACCGGCGGCGCGGGAGCGCTGCTCGGGAATCCGCACTTTCCCTGGTTCGGCATCGAGCGCTTCTACGTCGTGCACCTCACGATCCCTGGCCGCTACGACGCCATGGGTGCGTCGATCTTCGGCTTCCCGCTCGTGAACATCGGCTTCAACCGCCATCTCGCGTGGAGCCACACGGTCTCGACGGCTCGCCGCTTCATCCTGCGCGAACTCGCGATCGTGCCGGCCGCCCCGACCTCCTACCTGTACGACGGCAACGTCGTCGCGATGCAGCCCGAAACCGTCACCGTCGAAGTGCTGCAGGGTGACGGGACCATCGCGTCGGCGGCGCACACGTTCTGGATGACGCAGTTCGGGCCGGTCATGGTCCCCACCCCGATCGCGCCGTGGACCACGACCCGCGCCTACGCGCTCACCGACGTGAACCTCGAGAATTCCCGCGCTTTCCGCCAGTACCGCGAGATGGCCACCGCTCGCGACCTGCACGAGTTCACCGCCGTGCTGGGCAGGTATGCCGGGCTCCCGTGGGTGAACACCATCGCGGCCGACCTGGATGGCAACGCGTTCTACGGCGACATCGGCTCGATGCCGAACGTCACCAACGCCAAGCTCGCCGCCTGCGTCAAGCCGGGAGTCTCCCAGGCACTGGCGGCCGCCCGCGTGTACGCGCTCGACGGCTCGACCCCGGCGTGTGACCCTGGCACGGATGCGGACGCTCCGGAGCCCGGCATTTTCGGCGCGTCCAGCATGCCGAGCCTGACGAGGCGCGACTACGTGCAGAACTCGAACGACAGCTACTGGCTCGCGAACCCGAACCAGCGGCTCGAGGGCTATTCGCAGATCATCGGCGTCGACGAGAACCGCCCGCAGGGATTGCGCACGCGCCTCGGAATCACCCAGATCCTGGACCGGGAGGCGGGTACCGACGGCCTGCCCGGCACGGGGTTCGGCCGACAGTGGCTGCAGGACGTCCTGTTCGGCAACCGCCACTACAGCGCGGACATCATGCTCGACGGCGTGCTGCACCTCTGTGCGACGCAGGACCCGAACGTCGTGATCAACGGCCAGCCGGTGAACGTCAGCCAGGCATGCGGGGTGCTCGCCGGCTGGGATCGCCGCAATCGCACCGAGAGCGTCGGCGCACACGTCTGGACGGAGCTGTGGCGACGCGTAAGCGGAGCGCCGACCAGCGGCTCCGGGCTGCCGGTCATTTCCACCGTGCTGTTCGCCGTGCCCTTCGATCCCGCGGACCCGGTCAACACTCCTCGCGGACTCAACCTGACTGATCCGAACGTGGTCACGCGGGTCATGGGCGAGCTCGCCTATACGGTCCGTTTCTACGCCGACAACGGCATCCCGCTCGACCGCCCGTGGGGACAGGTACAGTTCGACCTGCGCAACGGCGAGCGCATTCCGATCCACGGGGGCTCCGGCACCTCCGGCGTCTACAACGCGATGGCTCCCGCCGGGCTGGTACCGAACGCGGGTTACACGCCGATCGTCGCAGGCTCGAGCTACATCCAGTCGGTGACCTTTACTCGGAGCGGCCCGGATGCGCGAGCGGTCCTGACCTACTCTGAGTCCACCGACCCGGCCAACCCGCACTACGCCGACATGACGAAGCTCTTTTCGACCTACGGGTGGGTAAAAATGCCGTTCGCGGAGGGCGACATCCGCCGCGATCCGAACCTGGAAGTGCTGAAGCTCAGCGAAAAGCGCTGACGCGCCCGGCATTCGAGAGGCCCTCCGTCCGGAGGGCCTCGCCCTTTTCTTGCGGTGGAGTTCCGGTGCGAATGCGGTCGCTCGATTAGAATTCGCGCATGTCGCTGCCGGTTTCGCCCCTCACCACCTGTCTCGCACTGCTCGGCGGGTGGGTCCTGGTCGGCGTCGCGGGGCTGTTGCGACCGGCCAGCGTGACATTCGTCGGCCGCGTCCTCTTCCCGCTGGGCGCCCTGATCGGGGCGGCACTCGCAGTCGTCGCCGCGGCCGGGTTCGGCACTCCGGCCGAACAGGCCTCGCTGGTGGTCGGCCTGCCGGACCTGCCGATGCATCTTCGGCTCGATCCGCTCTCGCGCCTGTTCCTCGTGCTGCTCGGCGGCGCGGGCGCCGGGGTGTCGTTGTTCGCGTCCGGTTATTTCCGCCAGGGCGAGGGCACCGCGCCAGGACTGATGGGCCTTCAGTACCACCTGTTCCTGGCCAGCATGGGCTTCGTGCTCCTCGCCGACGACGCCTACGCGTTCATGGTCGCATGGGAAACGATGGCGCTCGCGTCCTACTTCCTCGTGACGACGCAGCACGGCATCCCGGAGATCCGCAGCGCCGGATTCCTCTACCTGCTCATGGCTCACGTCGGCGCCATCGCGATCCTGCTGAGCTTCGGCATCATGCAGGGCGGCACCTGGCAGTTCACCTTCGACGCCATGCGCGCGGCAGAGCTGCCGTCGGCCTGGGCCACGGCCGCCTTCCTGCTCGCGCTGATCGGCTTCGGTGCGAAGGCGGGCATCGTGCCGCTGCACGTATGGTTGCCGGAGGCCCATCCCGCCGCGCCGTCGCCGGTGTCTGCCCTGATGAGCGGCGTGATGCTCAAGACCGCGATCTATGGCTTGCTGCGCGTGACCTTCGACCTGCTGGGGCACGTGCAGTGGTGGTGGGGCCTCGTGCCGCTCGCGCTCGGTCTCGCAACCGCGTTGTTCGGCGTCGTATTCGCCGCCGTGCAGACGGACATGAAGCGCCTGCTCGCGTACTCGTCCGTGGAGAACGTCGGCGTGCTGTTCACGGGCATCGGCCTCGCCATCGTGTTCCACGGCGTCGGGATGGAAGCGCTGGCGGCACTGTCGCTGGTCGCGGTGCTGTATCACGCGCTCAACCACGCGTTCATGAAGAGTCTGCTGTTCCTCGGTACCGGAGCCGTGCTGCACGCGACGGGAGAGCGCAACCTCGGTCGACTCGGCGGCCTCATTCACCGCATGCCCTGGGCAGGCTGGCTGACGCTGGTGGGGGTCCTTGCAATCGCCGGCCTGCCGCCCCTGAACGGGTTCGTCTCCGAGTGGCTGCTGCTTCAGTCGCTGCTCTTTTCGCACGAAGTCCCGCGACCCTTCGTAAACATGCTGCTGCCGCTCGGCGCGGCCATGATCGCGCTCGCCGCCGCGCTGGCGGGCTACGTCATGGTCAAGTTCTTCGGCGTGATCTTCCTCGGGCAGCCGCGCGAGGCCACGCTCGCGCGCGCCCACGACGTGGACGGACTGGAGAAGGCCGGGCTCGCGTGGCTCGCCATCGGTTGCGTGCTGCTCGGCCTGCTGCCGACCCAGGTCATCGGCGCACTGGGCCACGCGACCTCGATGCTCGTTGGCGCAGCGCCCGACACGACGAACAACCCGTGGTGGCTGATCGCGCCGCTGCCGGGCCGGGCGGCCTCCTACTCGCCCCTCGTCCTCCTCGCGGTGATCACCGCCGTGGTCACGGCGACGTTCCTCGTGGTCCGCGCCGTGTACCGGCGTCCCGTGCGATACGCTCCACCCTGGGACTGCGGGTTCGCCAGGCTCGACCCCCGCATGCAGGACACCGCGGAGGGCTTCGGCCAGCCGATACGCCACATCTTCAACGGGTTCTTCGCGATGGAGCGCGAACTGCCCTCGCCGCTCGACACCGCGCCACGCTACCGGGTCACCGTCGGCGACCGGATCTGGCGTGCGCTCTACGTCCCGCTGGGCGGACTGGTGCAGCGGGCGGCCGATGCGCTGGCGTGGATGCAGCAGGGCCGCATCTCCGCCTACCTGACCTACAGCTTCATCACGCTCGTCGTGCTGCTGGCGGTGATGCTGTGAGCGCGACCGACTGGCTCACTCAGTTTCTCGCGGTGATCGCCGCCCTGGCGCTCGCGCCGCTGTTCCTCGGCTGGGTGAACGCGTGCCGCGCCTGGCTGCAGAACCGCAGTGCGCCGAGCCTGCTGCTTCCGTATCACGGGATCCGCAAGCTCTTTCACAAGGATGCGGTGATCGCGTCCAACGCCTCGCCGCTGTTCCGGCTGGCACCGTACGTCGTATTCGGATCGATGGTGGCGGCCGCGGCCGTCATCCCCTCGATGGGAACCGGACTGCCGTTCAGGACCGCTGCCGACGCGATCGCGCTCGTCGGTCTGCTCGCGATCGCACGGGTCTTCATGTCGCTGGCGGCGATGGACGTCGGCACGGCGTTCGGCACCCTGGGTGCACGTCGGGAGATGATGATCGGCTTCCTCGCGGAGCCAGCGCTCCTGATGATCATCTTCGTCGCCTCGCTGATCTCGGCCACGACGGCGCTGCCGCTGATCGCGGAACGGCTCGCCGCACAGGCACCGGCGCTCTACCCGAGCCTCGCCTTCACGGCCGTGGCCTTCACCATGGTGCTGCTCGCCGAGAACGCGCGCATCCCGGTGGACAATCCGGCTACTCATCTCGAGCTCACGATGATCCACGAGGCGATGCTGCTCGAGTACTCGGCGCGGCACCTCGCGCTGATGGAGTGGGCGGCCGCCCTCAAGCTCTTCAACTACGCCTGTATCGGCTTCGCGATGTTCGTGCCGTGGGGCACCTCGCTCGGCGGGGCCGGCGTGGCCGCGCTCGGCGTGTCGATACCGGCACTGGCGCTGAAGCTCGCCATCGCCGGCGTCTGGCTCGCGCTGATCGAGACGGTCTCCGCGAAGCTGCGGGTGTTCCGTGCCCCGGAGTTCATGGCCACGGCCTTCCTGTTCGCGGTGCTCGGCCTGCTCGTGCACCTGCTGCTCGGAGCCTGACCGATGCAGGGCACTCCGTTCGACCTCCAGCTGCTCAACGCCTGCGCCGCGGTACTCCTCCTGCTGTCGTTCGCGATGCTGGCACAGCGGCGGATAGTCACGCTCGTGAACCTGCTCGCCCTGCAGGGCGGCATGCTCTGCATCGCGACGCTGCTGCTCGCCTGGCGCACCGGCCAGCACCACCTGTACGCCTCGGCTGTACTCACCCTGGCACTCAAGGTCGTGGCCCTGCCGTGGCTGCTGCACGTACTGATCCGACGCCTGCAGGTCTACTGGGACACCGAACCGCTGCTCAACGTACCGGGCACGATGCTCGTGGGCGTCGTCACGGTGGAGTTAGCATTCGGCCTGGCCCAGCCGATCGCCGAACTCGCCAGTACCGCCACGCGCAATGCGCTCGGCATCGCGGTCGCGGTGATCCTGCTCGCCTTCCTCACCATGATCACGCGGCGCAAGGCCATGTCGCAGGTCGTCGGCTTCCTTTCGATGGAGAACGGCCTGTTCTTCGGTGCCATGAGCGCGACCTACGGCATGCCGATGATCGTCGAGCTCGGCATCGCGCTCGACGTGCTGGTCGCGATGCTGGTGCTCGGGGTGTTCTTCTTCCAGATCCGCGAGCAGTTCGACAGCCTGGACCTCCATCACCTCGAGTCGCTGAAGGAGGACCAGTAGGTGGAATTCGCCGCGCTCCTCGTCACGCCGATCGTCGGTGCCGTGCTGCTCGCCTTCTGGGGCGCCCGGCCGCGAGCGGCCGAGATCAACGTGGCGCTCAGTGGCCTCACGTTCCTGGCGGCCGTGGCTCTCACGGCGCGGGTCATCGGTGAGGGCAATCTCACGACGGCGCGCGAACAGTTCTTCCTCGATCCTTTCAACGTGTTCCTGGTGGCGCTCACCGCATTCGTCGGACTCACGACGGCGGTCTTCTCGCGGCCTTACATGCGCGTGGAGACCGAGCACGGGCGCCTGAGTCCGGGCCGCCTGCGGCTATACCACTCGATGTACCAGCTGTTCATGGCCATGATGCTGGTGGCACTCACCACCAACAACCTCGGCCTGCTCTGGGTGTCGCTCGAGGCGGCGACGCTGTCGACCGTGCTGCTCGTGACACTCTACCG
>Ga0256811_1000010_pt1 | contig 10486 bp, 8 predicted proteins | sample 1016PU6metaG_FD_185949 | JGI IMG/M metagenome (GOLD analysis project Ga0256811, IMG submission 185949) | Sediment microbial communities from tidal freshwater marsh on Altamaha River, Georgia, United States - 10-16 PU6 | ecosystem: Environmental > Aquatic > Freshwater > Wetlands > Sediment... | reverse complement strand
GCCTCCATACCTGCACCGGACGGCGCAAGCGTCCGACCGGGAGCGCTACCAGACCGTTTACGCACGTGCACCCGGGGCCGTCGCCGCGCCGACGGCTGGCCTGCACTTCGACGCGGCTCTGCTCGAGGCCTGCGTCCGCCGTGGCGTCGCCACCACCTTCGTAACCCTGCACGTGGGCGCCGGGACGTTTCAGCCGGTGCGCGTGAACGACGTCCGCGAGCACCGCATGCACGCCGAACGGGTCGAGGTGCCGGACGCCGCCTGCGAGGCCGTTGCGGCCTGCAGACGACGTGGCGGGCGCGTCGTCGCAGTGGGAACCACCGCCGTGCGCGCCCTCGAGGCCGCTGCCGCCGATGGCGGGCTCCGTCCGTGGTCCGGTGAGACGCGGCTCTTCATCACGCCGGGCTACCGGTTCCGCGTGGTCGATGCGCTGCTGACCAACTTCCACCTGCCGGAATCGACCCTGTTGATGCTGGTCGGGGCCTTCGCCGGCCGGGCGCGGGTGCTCGCGGCCTACCGGCATGCCGTGGATCAGCGCTATCGCTTCTTCAGCTACGGAGACGCCATGTTCATCGAGCCCGACGCGGCGGCGCTCGAGCCGCGGGCGATCCAGTGAAGTTCGATCTCCTCGCCACGGACGGACGGGCCCGCCGCGGCCGGCTGAACCTGCGCCACGGCGCGGTCGAAACGCCGGCATTCATGCCGGTCGGCACCTACGGAACCGTGAAGGCGATGACGCCGGAAGAACTGGCCGGACTCGGAGCGGAGATCGTTCTCGGCAACACGTTTCACCTGATGCTCCGGCCTGGCACCGAAGTGATCCACGCCCACGGCGGACTGCACGGATTCATGAACTGGCCGGGCCCCATACTCACCGACTCCGGCGGCTTCCAGGTCTGGAGCCTCGCCGAGCTGCGCCGGCTCACCGAGGAGGGCGTGCACTTCCGCTCCCCGGTGAATGGCGATCCGGTGTTCCTGAGTCCGGAGATTTCGATGCAGGTGCAGGCCGCACTCGACTCGGACGTCGTGATGGCCTTCGACGAGTGCCCGCCGTACCCGGCGACCGAGGCCGAGGCGCGCCGGTCGATGGAGCTGTCGATGCGCTGGGCGAGACGCAGCCGGGATGCCTTCGCCGCCCTCGGCAACCCGAATGCGCTGTTCGGCATAGTGCAGGGCGGCACCTACGCGAGCCTGCGTGCGGAGTCGGCCGCGGCGCTGCGCGAAATCGGATTCGACGGCTACGCCGTGGGCGGTCTCGCGGTCGGCGAGCCCGCGGAGGAGCGCGACCGCGTCCTCGATGCGCTCGAAGCGGAGCTGCCGGCCGACCGGCCGAGGTACCTGATGGGCGTCGGCACCCCGGCCGACATCGTGGCTTCCGTGTTGCGCGGGGTGGACATGTTCGACTGCGTCATGCCGACCCGCAATGCGCGCAACGGCCACCTGTTCACAAGTCAAGGGGTGGTCAGGATCCGCAACGCGGCGCACCAGCGCGACACCGGCCCGCTCGACCCGGCCTGCGACTGCTACACCTGCCGGCACTACTCGCGCGCGTATCTCAGGCATCTGGACCGGTGCAACGAGATCCTGGGCGCCCGTCTCAACACCATCCACAATCTTCACTACTACCTCGAGCTGATGCGCCGGATCCGCCGGGCGGTCGAGGCCGGGGAGTACGGGCGCTTCGCCGCCGCATTGCTCGCGGGACCGGAGGGCGGGGGCGGGCTTTCCGGCAGCGGGCCTCCCGCTCGGTTATAATCGCCGCCTTTTTGAGGGCCCGCACCCGGGTCCGGTCACAGGAGTCCTTGATGGAGTGGTTCATTCCGAGCGCCTACGCGCAGGCCGCGGGAGGCGCTCAGCCCAATGCGTTCGTGCAACTGCTGCCGCTGGTGCTGATCTTCGTTGTCTTCTACTTCCTGTTGATCCGTCCGCAGGCGAAGCGGGCCAAGGACCACAAGGCCATGGTGGCGGCGCTCGCGGTCGGTGACGAGGTCGTCACGAGCGGGGGAATTCTCGGCAAGGTGATCGAGGCCGGCGATCAGTTCCTGACCGTCGAGGTGTCCGAAGGCGTGCGGGTCAAGGTTCAGCGGCATACCGTGAGCAGCCTGTTGCCCAAGGGCACCTACAAGAGCGCCTGAGCGCCGGGGATTTCCTGCATGCACACCTATCCGGCCTGGAAGTCGTGGCTGGTCGCTATCGTCATGCTGGTGGCGCTGGTACTCGCGCTGCCGAACGTGTTCGGCGAGGGACCGGCGCTGCAGCTATCGCGCGACGACCGCGCGGCGTTCACCGACGAGAGCAGCGGTGCCGTGATGGGCATACTCGCGGCCAAGGGCATCCCCGTGGACGCGTCCTGGATCGAGGGCGACCGGCTCGTGCTCCGGTTCGACGATGCCGATCAGCAGGTCGCTGCGCGCGACGCCATCCGTGAGGCCGCGCCGCGCGAGTACCTGATCGCGCTGTCGCAGGCGCCGCGCATGCCGGGCTGGCTGCGTACCACGGGCCTGAAACCCATGAGCCTCGGCCTCGACCTGCGCGGCGGCGTGTACTTCCTCTACGAGGTCGACGTGGCCGGTGCAGTGAAGCAGCTGCTCGCGAGCATGGAACGCGACTACCGGACCCTGCTGCGCGACGAGCGCATCCCGTTCACGTCCATCCAGGCCCAGGGCGACGACTCGGTGCGCATCGTGCTGCGTAACGGAGCCGACGTGGACCGCGTCGCGGCTGCGCTGCGCAAGCGCGACGCGAGGGTTTCGCTCGAGACCGACACGCTGGGGGAAGGCGGGTCGGTCACCGTGAACCTCACGCCCGACCAGATCAAGCAGCGCCAGGACTTCGCCATCCAGCAGAACATCACCACGCTGCGAAACCGCGTCGACGAGCTCGGCGTGACCGAGCCGATCGTGGCCCGCCAGGGCGTCGACCGCATCACCGTGCAGCTGCCGGGCGTGCAGGATCCGAACGAGGCGCTGCGCGTGCTAGGTGCGACCGCCACCCTCGAGTTCCGACTGGTCGACGATCAGAACGACGCGCTGCAGGCCGAGCAGACCGGCCGCGCGCCGCTGGGGTCCAAGCTCTACCACCAGCGCACCGGCGCTCCGGTACTGCTCAAGCGCGACGTGATCGCCTCGGGCGAGCAGCTGGTCGATGCGAGCTCCGGCTTCTCAGAAGGGCAGCCGGCGGTGTTCGTCAAGCTCGACGCGCGCGGCGCCTCGGAGATGCTGCAGACGACCCGGGAGAATCTCGGCCGCCCGATGGCCGTGGTGTTCATCGAGAACAAGCGCGTCACCGAGCAGGAGCCCTGCGACGGCACCCGCTCCGGCAACGAGTGCACCGAAGAGGAAGTGATCAGCGTCGCGACCATACGCGGCGTGTTCAGCAGCAACTTCCAGATCACCGGCCTGCTGGCCGGAGAGGCGCGCGAACTCGCGCTCCTGCTGCGCGCCGGCTCGCTGGCCGCGCCGCTCTACATCGTCGAGCAGCGCACCGTCGGCCCGAGCCTCGGCCAGGACAACATCGACCGCGGCGTGCGCGCGCTGGTGATCGGCATGCTGCTCACCTTCGTGTTCATGTTCGTGTACTACCGCAAGTTCGGCCTGATCGCGAACGTGGTCCTGCTCTCGAACGTGGTGCTCCTCACGGCGCTGCTGTCGATGCTGCAGGCATCCTTGTCGCTGCCGGGCATCGCCGGCATCGTGCTCACGGTCGGCATGGCCGTCGACGCCAACATCCTGATCTTCGAGCGCATCCGCGAGGAGCTCAGGAACGGCATGAGCCCGCACGCGGCAATCGGCGCCGGCTTCGAGAAGGCCTTCTCGGCGATCGCCGACTCCAACATCACGACCCTGATCGCCGGCGTGGTGCTGTTCACCTTCGGCACGGGTCCGGTGCGCGGCTTCGCCGTCGTGCTCTCGCTCGGCATCATCACCTCGATGTTCACCGCTCTGCTCGGCAGCCGGGCGCTGATTCATCTGCTGTGGGGGCGCCAGCGCAAGCTCGAAGCGCTCTCGATCTGAGGACGAATCGCGATGGAATTCTTCCACAAGGCCACCCGCTACCCGTTCATGGCCACCCGCCGGTGGTGGTACATGGTCTCGGCCGTCCTGATCCTGGGTTCGCTGCTCGCGCTAGCGGTGCGCGGCCTCAACTTCGGCATCGACTTCACGGGCGGCGTGGTCATGGAGTTCGCCTTCCCGCAGGCCGCCAACCTCGAGCAGGTGCGAAGCGCGCTCGACAAGGCGGGCATCGGCGACGCCTCCGTGCAGAGTTTCGGCGGCGTGAACGACGTGCTGGTCCGCGTGCTCCCGGCGCAGGGCGCGGATACGAACGCGCTCGGCCAGAGCGTGCTCGCCGCGATCCAGTCCTATGAGCCGGGGGTCCAGCTGCGGCGGACCGAGGTCGTCGGACCCCAGGTCGGCAGGGAACTGGCCGAGAAGGGCGCGCTCGCCGTGCTGTTCACTTTCGTGCTGATCCTCGCCTACGTGGCGTTCCGTTTCCAGTGGAAGCTCGGCGTCGGCGCCATCGCTGCGGCCCTGCACGACCCGATCGTCATCCTCGGGATCTTTGCCGTGAGCGGGCTGACCTTCGACCTGCCGTCGCTCGCGGCGATCCTGGCGGTGATCGGCTATTCGCTGAACGACACGGTGGTGGTGTTCGACCGGATCCGCGAGCGGTTCCTGTCGATGCGCAAGGGCACGCCGGAACAGGTCATGGACGCGGCGATCAACGAGACGCTGTCCCGCACGATCATGACCAGCGGCACGACCATGATCACCGTGCTCGCGCTGCTGTTCTTCGGGGGCGAGATCCTGCGGGGGTTCGCGACTGCGCTCGCCATCGGCATCGTCGTCGGTACCTATTCCTCGATCTACATTGCGAGCGCACTGGCTCTCGACCTCAAGCTGACCGCGCGCGACCTGCTCCCCGTGCAGCGGGAGAGGGACGCGGTCGACGACATGCCCTGAACCGGGGACAGGTGCCGACTGTGCGTGAGCGGGGAGTCGGCGCGTGAACGAGCTCGTCTGGGGCGGCTTTCTGGCGCTGTTCCTGACGCTGCTGGTCCTCGACCTGAGTGTCCTGCACCGGGAAGCCGCCGAGCTCTCGGTCCGGCAGGCGCTGTTCTGGACCGGTGTGTGGGTCAGCGTCGCGCTCTCGTTCACGCTGGTCGTCTACGGGCTCTACGAAGATCACTGGCTCGGCTTCCGTCCCGGGGTCGGCGTGGCCGGCGGCAGGGACGCGGTCGTCCTGTACGTAACGGGATACCTGCTCGAGTGGTCGTTGTCGGTCGACAACATCTTCGTGATCGCGGTCATCTTCGCGTACCTGAAGATTCCGACGCACTATCAGTACCGCGTGCTGTTCTGGGGCATCGTCGGGGCGATCGTCCTGCGTGGCCTCATGATCATTGCGGGGGCGGCGCTGCTGCGACGGTTCGACTGGATGTTCTACGTCTTCGGCGCGATCCTGCTCGTCTCCGCGCTCAGGATGCTGCGCGACGACGACGAGGAGCGCGACTTCGGGTCGAGCGTGCCGGCGCGGCTCGTGCGCCGGTTCGTTCCGGTCACCGGCGACCTCGACCGTGCCAGGTTCTTCGTTCGCCGCGACGGGCGCCTCAGCGCCACGCCGCTGTTCGTGGCGTTGATCATGGTCGAACTCACCGACGTCGTGTTCGCGGTGGACTCGATCCCGGCGATCCTCGCCGTGACGCGCGACCCGTTCATCGTGTTCACGTCGAACGCCTTCGCGATCCTCGGCCTGCGCTCGCTCTACTTCGCCGTGGCGGGACTGATGACGATGTTCCGCTATCTGAAGTACAGCCTCGTGCTTATCCTCGCCTTCGTGGGCGTGAAGATGCTCCTCGTGTCCCACTACCACGTGCCGAACCCGGTTTCGCTCGGGATCATCGTCGGCACCCTGGCGGGAGGGGTGGCCGCTTCCCTGTGGGCGGCGCACCGCGAGGACGCGCGCGACGACGGGGCCCGACCCGAGTAGCGCGACGCCGCCACAGGATGTCCGCCGCCCGGGGCGCGGACGCCGGTCACTTGCGCCAGTAGTTGGGCGTGAAGAGCACGAGCACGCTGAAGATCTCGAGTCGACCGAGCAGCATCGCAAGCGCACACACCCACGTCTGGAAGTCGGTGAGCCCCTGGTAGTTGCTGGCCGGGCCGACCACCCCGAGGCCGGGGCCGGCGTTGTTGATGCACGCGATGATCGCCGAGAACGAACTCACGAAGTCGAGGCCGCTCGCCAGCAGCGCGAAGGTGAGCGCGACCACGGCGCCGAAGTAGAGCACCACGAAGGCAAGGACGGCGAATACGATCTGGTTCGCGACCAGCTGGCCCCCGACGCGCACCGGCGCCACGGCCTGGGGGTGCACTAGTTTCAGGACCTCGCGGCCCGCCTGCCCGAAGAGTACCAGCGTTCGGAACATCTTTATGCCGCCGCCGGTCGATCCGGTGTTGGCGCAGTAGCACGACAGCATCAGGATCCACATGGGCGCGAGAACCGGCCACGCGGCGTAGTCCTGGCTCACGAAGCCGCAGTCCGTCGCGATCGACACGAGGTTGAAGGCAACGTGCCGGATTGCGACCGGGAACTCCGCGTACACGCCTTCGTACCAGATATACGCTGCGATGCCGACGGTGCTGAGGCCCACGATTACCAGCAGGGCCCTGGCCTCGACGTCCTCGAGGTAGGTGCGCAGGCTCTTGTGCTGCCACGCGATGAAGTGACGGCTGAAGTTCATGGCTGCGATCAGCATGAAAACGATCAGCACCGCCTCGATCTGCGGGGAGTCGAAATGGCCGACGCTCCCGTCGTAGGTCGAGAATCCGCCGAGCGCCATGGTCGCGAACGCATGGCAGACGGCATCGAACCAGCCCATGCCCGCCAGGCGCAGCGAGATGATGCACGCGCTGGTGATAAGTACGTAAACGAACCACAGCGCCCGTGCCGTCTGTGTGATCCGCGGCGTGAGCTTGTCGTTCTTCATCGGGCCGGGTGTCTCGGCCTTGTAGACCTGCATGCCGCCGACGCCAAGCAGTGGCAGGATCGCCACCACCAGCACGATGATGCCCATGCCGCCGTACCAGTTGAGCGCCCCACGCCAGAGATTGATCGACGGCGGGAGATGCTCGAGACCCACGAGTACCGTCGCGCCGGTGGTGCTCAGCCCCGACATGGTCTCGAAGAACGCGTCGGTGAACGTGAGGCCCGGGATTGCGACCAGCAGCGGAACCGTGGCGATCGCCGACATCAGCACCCAGGCGAGCGTGACAAGCAGGAAGCCGTCGCGGGAGCGAAGTTCCCGCCGGTGGCTGCGGGTGGATGCCCAGATCGCGGCCCCGACCGCGAGGCTCACGAGCGCCGCCACCGCGAAGTCGAGCAGCTGGCCGTCGCCGTAGGTGATCGACGTCACGATCGGCAGGACGTAGGTGATGCTGAACATCATCAGCATCGAGCCGAGTACGTTGATGACGGAGAGCATTTCGAGTGAGCGGGGGCAGCCCGGGAATTGGAGAGTGTTGCGGCTGGTCAGTCCCCGCCGGACACGTTACACCCGTGGTCGCGGCAATCCAATCTCGGGGGACCCGCGGGCCGCAGGGAACGGTCCGTTCGGGACGCGCCCGGTGCCACGGTCAGCGCCCGATGCGGCGCAGCTCGCTGTGCCGGTAGCCGTAGAAGAAGTAGATCAGGAAGCCGAGCGCCGTCCAGCCGAACAGCCGCACCCAGGTGTCGTGCGGAAGCGAGATCATCATGCCGGTGCACACCAGAGCACCCGTAGTGCACACCAGCCAGGGGGCCGGCACCTTGAACGGACGCTTCAGGTCCGGTCGCGTGTAGCGCAGCACCAGCACCCCGATGCACACGGTGGTGAAGGCGAGCAGGGTACCGATCGACACGAGTTCGCCGAGGATGGTGACCGGGAACAGGCCCGCGATCAGGGCGGCGAGGCTGCCCGTGATCAGCGTGCCGACGTATGGCGTCTTGTGGGTCGGGTGCACCTTGCGGAACAGCGGCGGCAGCAGCCCGTCCCGCGACATGGCGTAGAAGATGCGCGGCTGCCCGAGCAGCATGACGAGCATCACCGAGGTCATGCCCGCGATCGCGCCGAGCTTGATCCAGCCGGCGAGCCACCTCAGCTCGGGGTGGCGGTCGAGCGCGAGCGCGACGGGTGCCGGCGTGTTGAGGTCGGGGTAGGGCACCATGCCGGTGAGCACCGCCGAGACCGCCACGTACAGCACGGTGCAGATGGCGAGGCTCGCGAGGATCCCGACCGGCATGTCGCGCTGCGGGTTCTTCGCCTCCTGCGCGGCCGTCGAGACGGCGTCGAACCCGATGTAGGCGAAGAAGATGATTCCCGCCGCCTGGACGACGCCGCTCCAGCCGAAGTGTCCGTACTCGCCCGTGTTGGGCGGGATGAACGGTTCCCAGTTGGCCCCGTCGACGACCCACACGCCGAAGGCGATGAACAGCAGGATGACCGTCACCTTGATCGCCACGACGATCGCGTTGAAGCGGGCCGTCTGGTGGATGCCGACGTAGCACAGCGCCGTGATCGCGGCGACGATGAGCACGGCCGGCAGGTTGAGCAGCGCTCCCGTGCGCACGATCTCGAAGTGGCCGCTACCCTTGGTCAGGGGCGCGTTCGTGAGGGCGTCGGGCAGATGAATGCCGAGCTGCTCGCAGAGGCTCACGACGTAACCCGACCAGCCGACCGCCACGGTCGCGGCGGCAAACAGGTACTCGAGGATCAGGTTCCAGCCGATGAACCACGCGACCACCTCGCCGAGCGTCGCGTACGAGTACGAGTAGGCGCTGCCCGAGACCGGGATCATCGACGCGAACTCCGCATAGCACAGGCCCGCGAGTCCGCAGCCCAGGCCCGCGATGAGGAACGAGATCACCAGCGCCGGGCCCGCGTGGTTTGCGGCGGCCGTGCCCGTGAGCACGAAGATGCCGGTGCCGATGATGGCGCCGATGCCGAGCATCACCAGCGCCCGGGCGTCGAGCGTACGGTGCAGCTCGTTCACCGTGTCTGCCTCGTGCAGTTCGCCGACGGGCTTGGTGGAGAACAGGCGCCTGGGCATCGTGCGGCCTCGTACAGGTGTGGGGCGCCCGCGGGCGCAATGGCGCCGGACTGTACCCGAGGGGGCCCCGGGCAGGGTAGTGCCTGCTGCTCAGCTTTCGCGCAGCGCTTCGGGAACGTGCGGACGCAGGCACTCGACCAGCGCCTCGTACACCTTCGGCGTGCCGGCCAAGACGTTGCCGCCCTGCACGTACTCGCCGCCGGTGAGCGTACCGATGCGCCCGCCCGCTTCGGTGATGAGCAGCGTGCCGGCGGCCGTGTCCCAGGCGTTCAGCCCGATCTCCCAGAAGCCGTCGATGCGCCCGGCCGCGACGTAGGCGAGGTCGAGCGAGGCGGCTCCCGGGCGACGGATACCGGCGGTCTGCAGCATGACGGCCCGGAGCATCGCGAGGTACTCGTCGATCCAGCGCGCATTTGCGCGATACGGGAAGCCCGTGCCGACCAGCGCGCCTTCGAGGCCCGGCTGGGCGCTGACACGGATGCGCCGCTCGTCGAGCTGCGCGCCATAGCCGCGCGAGGCGGTGAACAACTCCTGGCGCATCGGGTCGTAGACCACTCCGTGCTCGAGGCGCCCCCGGTACTGGCAGGCGAGCGAGACGGCGAAGGTCGGAAAGCCGTGCAGGAAGTTCGTGGTGCCGTCGAGCGGATCGATGATCCAGATGAACTCGTCGCCGCCGCTGCGCCCGGATTCCTCGCCGAGGAAGCCGTGATCGGGATGGCTGCGCCGGATCGTCTCGATGATGTCCCGCTCCGCGAGCTGGTCGATCTCGGTTACGAAGTCGTTGCGGCTCTTCGCGCGCACCCCGAGCGAGGGGCCGCGGTCCAGGTTGCGGACGATGATTTCTCCGGCACGTCGCGCGGCGCGGACGGCGATGTTGAGCAATGGCTGCATGGGGCGACGGCTGGGTTGCGGCGGGAAAAAGAGCGGCGGGACCGGGCCCGCCTGCGCGCGGCTAGAATACCAGAGCATGTCCATACGCATCGTGCTGAGCGGAATATCGCACCCGGGAAACATCGGCGCAGCCGCGCGCGCCATGAAGACCATGGGTCTCGAGCGGCTGTGTCTCGTCGCGCCGCAGCGCTTCCCCGCGACCGAAGCCACGGTGATGGCCGCCGGCGCGGACGACGTGCTGGAGCGGGCGGAGGTATTCGCCGACGTGCGCACGGCGGTCGGCGACTGCGGGCTCGTCGTCGGCGCCACCGCGCGCTCCCGACACCTGCCGTGGAAGGTACTCGAGCCGCGCGATGCTGCCGCCGAGATCACCGCGGCGTCGAAGACGAGCGAGGTGGCGGTGCTGTTCGGCGCAGAACGCACGGGTCTCACCAACGCCGAGCTCGAACTCTGCCAGAGGCTGCTCACGATCCCGACCGGGCCCTGGTATGCGTCGCTCAACGTGGCGA
>Ga0256811_1000009_pt1 | contig 10683 bp, 9 predicted proteins | sample 1016PU6metaG_FD_185949 | JGI IMG/M metagenome (GOLD analysis project Ga0256811, IMG submission 185949) | Sediment microbial communities from tidal freshwater marsh on Altamaha River, Georgia, United States - 10-16 PU6 | ecosystem: Environmental > Aquatic > Freshwater > Wetlands > Sediment... | reverse complement strand
GACCCTGCTCGGACTAGGGTGCGGCGATGGCGGGCGGGTCGTCGGACGGGGACGGACGGGTCGCGGCGTCGATCGCTTCGGCGAGATCGGACACCGCGCTGGCGTAGAGCTGGCTGCGGTTGTAGCGCGTGATGGCGTAGAAGTTCGCGAACCCGACGCGGTACTCGGGACCGTCGCGTCCCGCGAGGCGCAGCAGCACCGCAGGCGCGTCGTCCGGCAGCGCGCTCTCGAAGCGCACGCCGCGCCGGTGCAGGGACTCGACGGTCTCCGTGAGGGCGAGCTCGCCGAACTCGAGGCCCGCGAGGTCGGCGCCCGAGGCGTCGGCCGGCACCATCACCGGCTCGCCGCTTCGCCAGCCGTGTTGAACGAGGTAGTTCGCCACGCTCGCGAACACGTCGGCCCAGTTGGCCCAGAGATTGCGGTGTCCGTCCTCGTCGCCGTCCACCGCGTAGGCACGGAAGCTCGAGGGCATGAACTGCGGGATGCCCATCGCCCCGGCGTAGGAGCCCGTCGGCGCGAGCGGGTCGAGCGACTCCTCGCGGGCCATCAGCAGGAACTGCTCGAGTTCGCCACGGAAGAACGCGCCGCGCCGCGGGTAGTCGAAGGCCAGCGTCGCGAGCGCGTCGATCACGCGATGGCTGCCCGTGTTCTCGCCGTACATCGTCTCGACGCCGGTGATCGCGAGGATCACCTCGGGCGCCACGCCACGGGCGGCGGCGGCCGCGAGCGCATCGGCCTGCAGCCTGGCCGTGTCGACGCCGCGGGTGACGCGACGGTCTGTGACGAACAGCGCGCGGTACTCGTACCAGGGCTTCGCTCTCTCTGCGGGCCTCGACATCGCAGCGATGATCGACGGACGCGACTGCGCCTCGGCGAACACCCGCTCGAGCTCCGCGGCGGCGAAACCGTGCCGGGCGGCCATTTCGCCCACGAACGCCCGCACGTCCTCCCGCTGCTCGTCGAGGGCCCCTGCAGGCGCCGCCGCAGACGCGGCGAGTGCGGCCCAAAGGGCAATGAGCAGGCGACGCGGCATGCGGTGCATCCGTTACCAGGGGTGGGTCACGTCGCGACCAGCTTGCGACGCGAATGGATGGACATGAGGATACCGAACCCGGCCATGAGGGTCACCATCGAGGTGCCGCCGTAGCTCACGAGTGGCAGCGGCACGCCGACCACCGGCAGCAGCCCGGCCACCATGCCCGAGTTCACGAACACGTAGACCGCGAACGTGAGCGTGAGCGAGCCGGCGGTGAGTCGCGAGAACGTGTCCTGCGCCTGCACCGCGATGTAAAGGCCCCGGGCGATGACCAGAAGGTACAGCAGGAGCAGCACCGCGAGTCCCACGAGGCCCCATTCCTCGCCGATCACCGCGAAGATGAAGTCGGTCGAGCGTTCCGGCAGGAACTCGAGCTGCGCCTGGCTGCCGTTCATGTAACCCTTGCCGAACAGCCCGCCGGAGCCGATCGCTATCTGGGACTGGATCGTGTGATAACCGGCGCCGAGCGGATCTTCCTGCGGATTGAGGAAGGTGAATACCCGCCGGCGCTGGTAGTCGTGCAGGAAGTGCCAGACGACCGGCACCGCCGCCGCCAGCAGCGCGCCGAGCCCCGCGATGTAGCGCAGCTGCAGGCCGGCGAGCAGCACGACCAGCCCGCCGCCCGCGGCCACCAGCAGTGCGGTGCCGAGGTCGGGCTGCTCCGCGATGAGCAGGACCGGAACCAGGATCGCCACGGCGAGCACAACGAGTGTGCCCAGGCTCGGCGGCAGCGGCTTGTCGTGCAGGTACCAGGCACAGGCGAGCGGCACGGCGATCTTCATGAGTTCCGAGGGCTGGAAGCGCACGACGCCGAGATCGAGCCAGCGCTGCGCGCCCATGGCGATGTCGCCGGTCAGGGCCACCGCCACGAGCAGCACGACGCCCAGGGCGTAGAGCCAGGGCGCCACGGCCCGCCAGACGCGTGGCGGTACCTGCGCCAGCGTGACGAGCACCGCGAGCCCGAGGCCGACGCGCGCGGCCTGCCTGAGGAACACGCCGAGATCTTCTCCCGCGGCGCTGAACAGCACCACGAGTCCGGCTGCACAGACTGCGAGCACGGCGAGCAGCAGCGGACCGTCGAGGTGCAGCGCGCCGAGCACCCGCCCGCTCAGCGTCAGGGTCCGCTGCGCCCGGCTCGAGTAGCCGGGGCCCTGGATCTCGATCCTCATTCCTCGCTGCCTCCGGTCGGCTGGGTCGGCGCCTCCGCTGCGGCGCTCGCCTCGGCTGCCTGTTCCGGCGGCAGCAGGTAGGCGTCGAGCAGCTTCCGCGCGATCGGCGATGCGGTGCCGCTGCCGCTGCGGCCGTTCTCTACTACGACCGCGACCGCGATCTTCGGTTCGTCGGCCGGCGCGAACGCGATGAACAGGGCGTGGTCACGGAGCCGCTCCGTCACGTCCTTCTCGTTGTAGCGCTCGTTCTGCCCGACGCTGAAGACCTGCGCCGTGCCGGTCTTGCCGGCGATCCGGTAGGGGGCGCCGGCCTGGGCGCGACGGGCGGTGCCCCACGGATCGTTGGTGACCCCGACCATGCCACCGATGATCACGTCCCAGTAGGACGGGTCGTTGACCTCGACGGGCGGCAGTTCGACGGGCGGCAACTCGCGGAGCGCGCCGCTCTCGCCGTCGCGGATGGCGCGCACCAGCCGAGGGGCGTAGCGCTTGCCGCGCATCGAAATCGTGGCGGCCACGTGCGCGAGCTGCAGCGGCGTGGCGAGCATGTAGCCCTGGCCGATGCCGGCGATCACGGTCTCGCCCGGGAACCACACCTGGAGCGAGGGCTTCTTGAACGCCTTGCGCTTCCACTCCGTGGACGGGAGCAGGCCGGTGCGTTCGCCGCCGATGTCGATGCCCACCTTGTCCCCCAGCCCGAACCTGGCGAGAAAGTCGTGCATGCGGTCGATGCCGAGTGCCGCGGAGGTTGCGTAGAAGTACACGTCGCAGGACACGGCGATGGCCATGTGCATGTCCACGCTGCCGTGGCCACCGCGCTTCCAGTCGCGGTAGCGATGGCTCGAGCCGGGCAGCTGGAACACGCCGCGGCACAGCCGCCGCTCCTCCGGCTTTGCGACCCCGTACTGGAGCGCTGCGAGCGCGACGAGCGGCTTGATCGTCGAGCCGGGCGGATACACGCCCCGCAGCGCGCGGTCGTAGAGGGGCACGTCGATGTCCTTCGCGAGCGCGTCGTACTCGGCGAAGGTCAGGCCGCGCGCGAAGCCGTTGGGGTCGAAGGTCGGCGTGCTCACGAAGGCGAGGACGTCGCCGTTGCGCGGGTCGATCGCGACGAGCGCCGCGCGGTGCCCGGCCAGGGCATCCTCCGCGACCTGCTGCAGCCGGGCATCCACCGCGAGGTAGACGTCGCTGCCCGCCACGGGTTCCTTGCGATGCAAGGAAGGCGTGTCGAGGCCCACCCGCTCCACGCGCCGGCCTTGAGCGTTGACCAGCAGCTGCTGGTAGCCTGCCTGGCCGTGCAGCTGGTCCTCGAAGGCACGTTCGACGCCGAGCTTGCCTATCAGCGTCGTGCCGGCGTAGTTGGCGACGTCGATTCGCTCCTCATCCTGCTCGCTGATCGCGCCGACGTAGCCGATCGCGTGCACGCCGGTGCCACCCTTCGGGTAGAAGCGCGTGAGTCGCGGCCGTACCTCGACGCCGGGGAAATCCGGCCGGTTGACGGCGAATCGCGCCAGTTCCTCCTCGCTGAGCTGCAGCCGTATCGGCACGGAATCGAAACTGCGTCGCGCCCGGATCGCCCGCCGCGTGCGCTCGAGGTCTTCCTCGGCGAGCAGGCCGAGCTTCTCGAGGCGGGCCAGCGTGTCCTCGACGTCGGGCGTCTGCTCCCGCACGAGTTCGAGCTGGTATGCGGGGCGGTTCAGGGCCAGCGGCTGACCGTTGCGGTCGAGGATCAGCCCCCGGGGCGGCGGCAGCGGCTCGATGCGGATGCGGTTGCCCTGGGACAGCTCGCTGAAGTAATCGTGCCGCAGCACCTGCAGGTAGTAGAGCCGGACCATCACGGCCGCCACGAGCAGCATGATCACCACGAGGGCGGCCACGACGCGGCGCACGAAGAGCCGCTGCTCCGCCCAGTGATCCTTGAGGCGTACCGAACTCGCCATGGCCGCGGTCCGTCGGCTCCGTCAGCGGGCGCGGCGGGCGAGCGTGTCGCCGGCTGCGACGATGAGCGGCCAGAGCAGGCCGCCCGAGAGCACCGGCAGCCAACGGTTCCAGCCCGTGTAACCGTGTCCGGTGAGGCCGTCCGTCCAGAAGATCACGAACTGGTATATGGCGAGCAGGCCCATCACCGTGCCGGCCTGGTGCAGGATCGGGAACATGCGCATCCGCAGCTGCAGGCGGTGCGCCAGGAACGCCACCAGGACGAAGCCGAGTGCGTGCTGGCCGAGGGTCATGCCGCGCATCACGTCGAGCAGCAGGCCGGCTAACCACGCGTAGCCGAGGCCCGCGATGCGCGGGTTGGTGAGGATCCAGTAGATCACCGCCAGCAGCGCGAGGTCCGGTCGCGCCGGCGCGAGCCAGTCCGGCAGCGGCACGATGGACAGCACGAGGCCGGTGGCGACGCTCGCCCAGTACAGGAATCGAAGACTGAGATCGCTGCGCCTCACGTCCCGCCCCCGGCCGGCGCAGTCCCGGTCTGCTGCCCCGCGGCGGTCGCCGGCTCAGCCGTCGCCTCGGCGCCCGGCTCAGCCGTGGCCTCGGCGCCCGGCGCAGGCGTGTCCTCGAACCAGACGAGCAGCACCTCGCGGTCGCGATCGAGCCGAGCCGTCGGGCGTGCGTCGACGACCGCGAAGGTCGCCGCCGGGCTGCGCTCGACGCGTGTCACCTCGGCCACCGGGTAACCGCTCGGGAACACCCCGCCCATGCCGGTCGATATCAGCAGGTCGCCGGTCTTGAGGTCCGACTCGACCGTGACGAACGGAAGGGAGAGGCGGTCGGAGTCGCCCGTCCCGACGGCGATGCTACGCAGCCCGCTGCGGTTCGACTGCACGGGGATGGCGTGCTCGGCGTCGCTGATCAGTATCACTTCGGCGCTGTGTGCGAGGACCCTGGAGACCTGCCCGAAGATGCCGTCTGCGTCGAGCACCGCCTGCCCCTTGAACACGCCGTCGACGGCGCCCTTGTCGAGCAGCACACGATGTCGGAATGGGTCGAGTTCCACGTTCAGGATCGATGCCACGAGCACTCGCTCGGCAATGCCCGCCGAGTTCTCGCGCATGTCGCGCAGCCGGCGGTTCTCGTCCTCGAGGGCGGCGAAGCGCTGCAGCTGCAGATTGGCGAGCCGCAGCCGAGCCGTGAGCTCGAGGTTCTCCTCGCGCAGCCGGCTGCGATCCGCGAACGAGTCGGTGACCTGGCCCCAGGCGCGCCACGGGAAGTCCACCGTACGCTGCAGCGGATAGGCGACGGCCGTGAGCAACTCGCGGACACGCTCCATCTGGCCATAGCGCTGGTCCGCCACCATGAGGGCGATCGAGAGGACCGCGAGCGCGAGGAACGCCGCGCCGAGCGGCCGGTCGCGGCCGATGATCGGGCGCGAATCGTGGCTCAGTTCGACCACGGCGGCGGGGCGGGGAGCGCTCCCTCGCTCAATCGAGCCCGAACAGGCCCGGGCCGTGCTCGTCGATCAGTTCCAGCATCTTGCCGCCGCCGCGCGCAACGCAGGTGAGCGGGTCCTCGGCGACGACCACCGGAAGGCCGGTCTCCTCCATCAGCAGCTTGTCGATGTCCCGCAGCAGGGCTCCGCCGCCGGTGAGCACGATGCCCCGCTCGGCCACGTCCGAGCCGAGTTCGGGAGGCGTCTGCTCGAGCGCGGCCTTGACCGCGCCGACGATGCCCTGCAGCGGCTCCTGCAGCGCCTCGAGGATCTCGTTCGAGTTGAGCGTGAAGCTGCGCGGCACGCCCTCGGAGAGGTTGCGGCCCTTGACCGAGATCTCGCGCACCTGCTGGCCCGGGTAGGCCGAGCCGATCTCGATCTTGATGCGCTCCGCGGTGGCCTCGCCGATCAGGATGCCGTAGTTGCGGCGCACGTAATTGATGATGGCCTCGTCGAAGCGGTCGCCGCCGATGCGCACGGAGGCGGCATACACGATGCCGTTCAGCGAGATCACGGCCACCTCGGAAGTACCGCCGCCGACGTCGAGCACCATCGATCCGCGCGCCTCGTGCACCGGCATGCCGGCGCCGACCGCGGCGGCCATCGGTTCCTCGATCAGCCGCACCCAGCGGGCGCCGGCGCCCTCGGCCGACTCCTGGATCGCGCGGCGCTCGACCTGGGTCGATCCGTAGGGGACGCACACGAGCACGCGCGGGCTCGGGCGGATCAGGCGGTTGCCGTGCACCTTCTCGATGAAGTGCTGCAGCATCTTCTCGGTGACGGTGAAGTCGGCGATCACGCCGTCCTTGAGCGGGCGGATGGCGGTGATGTTGCCCGGCGTGCGGCCGAGCATGTTCTTCGCGTCGGTACCGACCGCCTCGATCTTCTTGCCGCCGCGCGACGGTTCCTCGCGGATCGCGACTACGGAGGGTTCGTTCAGCACGATGCCCTTGCCGCGCACGTAGATCAGGGTGTTCGCGGTGCCGAGATCGATGGACAGGTCGTTGGAGAAATAGCCTCGGAGCTTCTTGAACATCTGGAAGGGGAACGCATGAGGGAGGGATGCGCAGGCGCGCACGCAAGCCGCGCAATTTAACCATTGCCGCGACTTTCGGCAAGGCGAGGTGTATGATTTGCGTCGGATTTTTTCCGTCCCGCGAGCCCTTTTCCATGAGCCTGACGCGCGCCCAGGTCGAGGCCATTGCGCATCTCGCCCGCCTCCAGATCACCGAGGCGCAGATGCCGGTGTACGTCGACAGCCTCTCCCGCATCATCGATTTCGTCGAGCAGCTGTCGGCCGCCGACACGAGCGGCGTGGACCCGATGGCCCACCCCCTCGCCGACCAGGTCCAGCGCCTGCGCCCGGACGAGGTGACCGAGGCCGACCGGCACGAGAAGTTCCAGCACAATGCCCCGAGCGTGGCGGCGGGCCTGTACCTCGTGCCCAAGGTCATCGAGTAGGCCTGCCATGTCGCTGCACACACAGAGCGTCGCGGAGCTCGCGGCGGGCCTCGCCTCCCGCCAGTACTCGAGCCTGGAGCTGACACTGCACTTCCTCGGCCGCATCGAGCGGCTGGGGCCGGACCTCAACGCGTTCGTGACCGTGACCGCGGACCGTGCGCTCGAGGACGCTCGCCGGGCGGACGCGACCCGTGCCCGGGGCGAGGGCGGCCGGCTCACCGGCGTGCCGATCGCCCAGAAGGACATCTTCTGCACGGACGGCGTCCTCACGACCTGCTCGTCGCGGATGCTGTCGACCTTCGTCGCGCCCTACGACGCCACGGTCGTCGAGCGCTGGAAGGCGGCCGGCACCGTGCTGCTCGGCAAGACGAACATGGACGAGTTCGCCATGGGCTCGTCGAACGAGACGAGCTTCTACGGCCCGGTGAAGAACCCCTGGGATCCCGCGCGCGTGCCGGGCGGTTCCTCGGGCGGCTCGGCCGCGGCGGTCGCGGCCTGCCTCGTGCCCGCGGCGAGCGGCACCGACACCGGCGGCTCGATCCGCCAGCCGGCCGCGCTCACCAATCTGACCGGCATCAAGCCCACCTACGGCAGGGTATCCCGCTACGGGATGATCGCGTTCGCCTCCAGCCTGGACCAGGCCGGCGTGCTGGCCCGGTCGGCGGAGGATGCGGCTCTGCTGCTCGGCGCGATGGCGGGATTCGATCCGCGCGACTCGACTAGCGTGGACGTGCCGGTGCCGGACTACGCGGCCGAGCTCGGGACGTCGCTCGAGGGCCTGCGCGTCGGCGTGATCCGGGAATTCTTCGACAAGGGCCTCGACCCGGCCGTCGGCGCGCTCGTGCAGGCGGCGCTCGACGTGCTGCGGGCCCGCGGCGCGACGATCCGCGAAGTGAGCCTGCCGGCGCTGCCCCTGTCGGTGCCGACGTACTACGTGGTCGCGCCGGCCGAGTGTTCCTCGAACCTCTCGCGCTTCGACGGCGTGCGCTTCGGCCACCGCTGCGACTCGCCGCGCGACCTGCGCGACCTCTACGAGCGCTCGCGCGGCGAAGGGTTCGGCGACGAGGTCAAGCGCCGCATCATGACCGGCACCTACGTGCTCTCCGCGGGTTACTACGACGCCTACTACCTCAAGGCGCAGAAGGTGCGACAGCTGATCGCGGCGGACTTCGCCCGCGCCTTCGCCGAGGTGGACGTGGTGGCGGGCCCGACCTCGCCGACGGCCGCCTTCGGCCTCGGCGCGAAGACCAGCGACCCGATCACGATGTACCTGAACGACATCTACACGATCGGCGCGAACCTCGCCGGGCTGCCCGCGATCTCGATCCCGTGCGGGTTCGTGACGGAAGGCGGCCGGGACCTGCCGGCCGGGCTGCAGCTCGTCGGACCGCACTTCTCCGAGTCGCGGCTGCTCGCGGCGTCGCACCAGTACCAGCAGCTCACCGACTGGCACCGTCGCGTGCCGCCCGGCTTCGAATAAGGCCTGCGAGACACGATCATGGAATGGGAAACCGTCATCGGCCTCGAGATCCACGCCCAGCTCGCCACCCGCAGCAAGATCTTCTCGGGGTCGGCGACCGCCTACGGCGCGGCGCCGAACACGCAGGCGAACCTCGTCGACCTCGGTTATCCCGGCGTCCTCCCGGTGCTGAACGTCGAGGCGGTGCGGATGGCGATCCGCTTCGGGCTCGCGACCGGGGCGAGGATCGCCCGCCGCTCGGTGTTCGCGCGCAAGAACTACTTCTACCCGGACCTGCCCAAGGGCTACCAGATCAGCCAGTACGAGCGCCCGGTGGTCGAGGACGGCTCGCTCGAGATCGTGCTCGACGACGGCACGCGCAAGTCGATCGGCATCACGCGCGCGCACCTCGAGGAGGACGCCGGCAAGTCCCTGCACGAGGACTTCCACGGGCTGTCGGGCATCGACCTGAACCGAGCCGGCACGCCGCTGCTCGAGATCGTCTCCGAGCCCGACCTGCGCTCCGCCAAGGAAGCGGTGGCGTACATGAAGAAGATCCACACGCTGGTGCGCTACCTCGGCATCTGCGACGGAAACATGCAGGAAGGGTCGTTCCGCTGCGACGCCAACGTCTCGGTGCGCCCGCAGGGGCAGCCGGAGTTCGGTACGCGCGCGGAGATCAAGAACCTGAATTCGTTCCGCTTCGTCGAGCGGGCGATCAACTACGAGGTAGAGCGGCAGATCGAACTCGTCGAGAGCGGCGGCAAGGTCGTCCAGGAGACGCGCCTGTACGATCCGGACCGCGGCGAGACCCGGCCGATGCGCTCCAAGGAGGAGGCGAACGACTACCGCTACTTCCCGGACCCGGACCTGCTGCCGCTCGCGATCGACGATGCGATGATCGAGTCCGCGCGCGCCGGTCTGCCGGAGCTTCCGGACGAGAAGGCGGCGCGCTTCGTGCGCGACTTCGGGCTCTCCGACTACGACGCCGGCGTGCTCACCTCGAGCCGCGAACTTGCCGACTACTATGAGACCGTCGTTGGCCGCCTCGGCGGCCAGCCCAAGCTCGCCGCCAACTGGGTGATGGGTGAGCTGTCGGGCGCCCTCAACAAGGACAACCTCGAAGTGGCGCAGAGCCGCGTCGGCGCGGAGTCGCTTGCGGGACTGCTCGCGCGCATCGCCGACGACACGATCTCGGGCAAGATCGCCAAGGACGTCTTCGAGGCGATGTGGACCGAGGGCCGCGACGCCGACGCGATCATCGAGGCGCAGGGGCTGCGGCAGATCACCGACACCTCGGCGATCGAGCGTGCGATCGACGAGGTCATGACGGGCAACCCGCGACAGCTCGCCGAGTACCGCGCCGGCAAGGACAAGCTGTTCGGGTTCTTCGTGGGACAGGTGATGAAAGCCACGCAGGGCAAGGCCAACCCGGCCCAGCTGAACGAGCTGCTGAAGCGCAAGCTCGGCGGCTGAAGGAGTCGTGCCATGACCGAGATCCGCGAGGACGATTTCGTCCAGAGCGTCGCCGACGCATTGCAGTTCATCTCCTACTACCACCCGGCGGACTACATCGAGCACCTCGGGCGGGCCTGGGAGCGGGAGCGGAACCCGGCCGCGAAGGACGCCATCGCGCAGATCCTCACGAATTCCCGCATGTGCGCCGAGGGTCACCGCCCGCTCTGCCAGGACACGGGCATCGTGAACGTGTTCCTCAAGGTCGGGATGGACGTGCGCTGGGACGCGAAGCGCAGCCTCGCCGACATGGTGAACGAAGGAGTCCGCCGCGCCTACGACCACCCCGACAACCGCCTGCGTGCGTCCGTGGTGGACGACCCGATCTTCGAGAGGAAGAACACCCGGGACAACTCGCCCGCGGTGTTCCACGTCGAACTCGTGCCGGGCGGCACCGTAGACGTGACCGTGGCTGCCAAGGGCGGCGGCTCGGAGAACAAGTCGAAGTTCGTGATGCTGAACCCGAGTGACTCGCTCGAGGACTGGGTGCTGAAGACGGTGCCCACGATGGGCGCTGGCTGGTGCCCGCCGGGCATGCTCGGGATCGGCGTGGGCGGCACGGCCGAGAAGGCGATGCTGCTGGCGAAGGAAGCGCTGATGGACCCGATCGACA
>Ga0256811_1000008_pt1 | contig 10778 bp, 11 predicted proteins | sample 1016PU6metaG_FD_185949 | JGI IMG/M metagenome (GOLD analysis project Ga0256811, IMG submission 185949) | Sediment microbial communities from tidal freshwater marsh on Altamaha River, Georgia, United States - 10-16 PU6 | ecosystem: Environmental > Aquatic > Freshwater > Wetlands > Sediment... | reverse complement strand
CTCGCGCGGCACGCGGACTTCGTGCTGCGGGGCCCGTCCGGAACGATCCTGCCCGCCCTCGTCGAGGCGCTGGGCCAGGGGGACAGCGCGCGGAACCCGCAATGAACGGCCCGGTGGTCCGGTCTGTGAAGGTAGGGACCACGTATCCGCCCGCGAGATGGCCGTCATGAGCAAGCCCCCAGCGCCGAACCTGCCCGCCCGCGAGATCACGCCACGCGAGGTCTACGTGGACCGGCGCCGCGTCCTGCAGGGACTGGCCGCGACCGCGCTCGTTGGCGCCGCCGGGCGTGCCGCGGGGGGCACCGCCCTCAAGTACCGGGCCAGCAAGTACAGCACGACCGAGACAAAGAATTCTTACGAAGACATAACGACTTACAACAACTTCTACGAATTCGGTACAGATAAGGACGATCCTGCCCGGCGCTCCGGCGAATTCCGCCCGCGGCCGTGGAGCGTCGTGATCTCGGGGGAGGCGGAGCAGACCGGTCGATTCGACCTCGAGGACATCCTGCGACCCCATCCGCTCGAGGAACGCATCTATCGCCTGCGCTGCGTCGAGGCGTGGTCCATGGTGATTCCGTGGGTGGGATTCCCGCTCGCGGACCTGCTCAGGCGCTTCCGCCCCACCTCGCGCGCGAAGTACGTGGCCTTCACGACCGTACTCCGACCGGAGGAAATGCCCGGCCAGCGCTTCCCGGTGCTCGACTGGCCCTATGTCGAAGGCCTGCGGATGGACGAGGCGATGCATCCGCTCGCGATCTTCGCGGTCGGGCTGTACGGCGAAGTACTTCCCAACCAGAACGGTGCCCCGCTGCGCCTGGTAGTGCCCTGGAAGTACGGCTTCAAGAGCATCAAGTCGATCGTCGAGATCCGCTTCACCGAGCAGCAGCCGCCGACGTCGTGGAATCGAACTGCGCCTCACGAGTACGGGTTCTACGCGAACGTGAATCCGGAGGTCGATCACCCGCGCTGGAGCCAGGCACGGGAACGCCGCATCGGAGCCGGCGTGTTCGCCCCGCGTGTCCCGACCCTGCCCTTCAACGGCTATGCAGATCAGGTCGCGGACCTGTATCGCGGCATGGACCTCAGGAAGTTCTACTAGCCCGCATGCGACGCGCACTCAAGCCGGCGCTGTTCGTGCTGTGCGCGCTGCCACTCGCGTGGCTGCTGGCGCGCTTGTTCGGAGTGGCCGGGCTCGGCCTCGGTGCCAACCCGATCGACGAGCTGATGGACCGGCTAGGTCAGTGGGGACTGCGCCTGCTGCTGGCGACTCTCACGATCACGCCGCTTGCGGTGACGCTGCGCAAGCCCTGGATCATGGGACTGCGGCGCATGCTCGGCCTGTATGCCTTCACGTACCTGTCACTGCACTTTCTCACGTGGCTGGTGCTCGACCAGTGGGTGGACCTGCAGGCCATCGCCGCAGACATCGTCAAGCGCCCCTACATCACCGTCGGCTTCACGGCATTCGTACTGCTGATCCCGCTGGCCGTCACGTCGACGCGCGGCTGGATGCGGCGGCTCGGCGCGCGCTGGCAGCGCCTGCACCGGCTGGTCTACGCGACCGCGATACTGGGCTGCGTGCACTACTGGTGGCAGGTCAAGGCCGACTGGCGCGAGCCCGCCCTGTACGCACTGGTGCTCGCAACGCTGCTCGGCTGGCGCGTACGGCGCGCACGCAGGCTGGCGGCGGGCAGGCAGGCACGCGCCCGGCCCGCCCCCACGCCGGATCAGCCTGCGGTACCCCGCAGCTTGAGCCAGGTGTGACCGAACACGGCGGCCAGGATCACCGCCACGCCCGAGTAGAAAGCGGCGCCGAGTTCGTGCTGCTCTCCGAGCAGCACGATTGCGAGCAGGATCGCGTAGACCGGCTCGAGGCTGACGGCGAGCTGGGCGGTGAAGGCGCTGGTGTGACGCAGTGCGCGCAGGAGCAGGGCGAACGGCAACAGCGTACAGGCGAGCGAGAGCGTCACCAGCAGCCAGGCATCGCGCGGGCCCGGAACCGTCAACCACGGCGGTTGCCCGCGCCATGCAATTGCGACCAGCGTCAGGAATGCCGTCCCTGCCGCGAGCTCGACTCCGACCACGAGCAACGGGCTGGCGCGCTCGACGTGTCGCTTGTTGAGTGCACCGAAGATCGCGACCAGCAGGGCCGACAGGACCCCGACCGCCAGGCCCGCGCGCATGTCACTGGGCGTGCCGCCGACGACCAGGGCGACGCCGGGGAGCGCCACGAGTCCTGCCAACACTTCGCGCGGATCGAAGCGGCGCGCCGCGATCCACGGTTCGATCACGGCCAGGAAAAGCGGGCCCACGGCCATCGTGGTGGCCGCGACCGATGCGTTGGCGAGCTTGATGGCACCGTAGAACGTGAGCCAGTGCAGGGCCACGATGACGCCGATCCCCGCGAAGACCCCGAGCGTCCGGACGTCGGTGCGGCTCAGCTCCCGCCACAGCGGCGGCCAGGCGAGCAGTACGACCACCACGAGCAGCATGCGCCACCAGACGAGTTCGAGGGCCGGCAGGCCGATGAGCTTGCCGAGGATGGCGGTGAAGCCCCAGAGCAGTACACAGAAGTGAACCTGCAGAAGCGACTTGCGCTCGACGGGCATGAGCACGGCGAGGTTCCGTGACCGGCTCTGCCCGGGGCGCCGTGGGGTCAGTGTCCGACGAACGTGCTCGTGCGCTTCTCGATCAGGGTTCGCACGAGTTCGAGTGCGGTGTGCTCGCAGGGCGGCAGGTCCACGTCGGTCGTCGCGATCGGCGTCACGCGTTCGCCCCAGCGCACCAGGTGTGCGCACCAGGTGAGTCCCGCGCCGAACGCCGGCAGCAGCAGGTGGCTGCCGGGCGTGACCCGGCCCTCCTCCAGTGCCTCGACGAGCGCGACGGGCACGGTGCCCGCGGACATGTTGCCGTAGCGGTGTACGTTCACGAACACGCGCTCCATCGGCACGCCCGCACGTTTCGCGACGGCCTCGATGATCCGCAGGTTCGCCTGGTGCGGTACGACCAGGTCGATGTCCGCCGCGCTCATGTGGCGGCGCGCGAGCACGTCCGCACACGCCCCCGACATGCCGATCACCGCGCGCTTGAAGATCTCCTGCCCCTCGAAGATCCAGTTGGTGTCGCCGAACACGCGCGTGAAGTTGGCGTAGCGCGTGCCCATGCCCTCAACGACCAGCGTGCCGCGTGCGTCGGCATCGCATCCCAGACGCTCCGCCAGCAGGCCTTCTTCCCGGTCCGTGGCCTGCAGTACGACCGCGGCACAGCCGTCACCGAACAGTACGGCGACGTTGCGGTTGGTCCAGTCCATGAAAGCGCTGATGAACTCCCCGCCGAGCACCAGGGCGTTGCGCACGACGCCGGTCCGGATCATGGCGCTCGCCGTGCTGAGCGAGTACAGGAAGCTGGTGCAGGCGGTATTGACGTCCATGGAAGCGGCCCGCTTCGCCCCCAGCCGCACCTGCATTCCCGAGGCCTGGTTCGGCACCTGGTCGTCGAAACTGCAGGTGCCGAAGATGATCAGCTCGAGCTCAGCCGGGTCGAGATCGGCGCAGGCGAGTGCGCGTCGCGCTGCCACGTAGCCCATATCCTGCAGCGACACGTGCGATATGCGGCGTTCGCTAATGCCGGTGCGGCTCGTGATCCATTCGTCGTTGGTGTCGAGGAACGTGGCGAGGTCGGCATTCGTGAGTACAGCCGGCGGCAGGCACTTGCCCCAGCCCGTGATGGCAGCGTAGGTCACCGTGGGCATCCCCGGATTGTCTGAGAACGACACTTTACCAGTTTCGCCCCGCAAGGCCCGACGCGGTCCTGCCGGTCCAACGGTGCTCGCGCCGTACACCGGACCATCAGTGACCGAGCTCACGAAGCATGCTGTCGACGACGAGTGCGCGCTGCAGAGCGGCTTTCGGATCTGCGCCGTAGAGCGCCTTGAGAAACGCGAGATCCCAGTCGGTGAGACCTGCCGGCTCGCCAGCCGCGCCGCCGGACTCGTCGAAGACCGCAAGGACGGTGGCTGCTCCCGCGCTGCTCCTGTCATTACGCAGCTCAGCGAGACCGACCATCGCGACATAGTCCACCAGCTGTGCGAGCGGCCGGCCGCGCACCAGGCCGGCGTCGATGACGACCACGACCGCCCGCAGTTCCAGCACCGTCCCACGCTCGAGGCGCGAGTTCGGTAACCGGCCGGTCGCCGGCACGGCGCCGCCGATGTCGCCGCGCACGAGTGCCTCGCCGTCCGCACCGATCCGGCCGGCGACGTGCCAGACGCGGACCGGCCTCGCCGTGGTGACGAAGCGCTCGATCTCGGCCTGTGACGCGCCACGGAAGATCGTCGGGACGCGCCCACGCCAGCTCGCGAGGAACGACTCCGGGTCGTCGGTGAGTATCACGTACAGGTTGGGACGGCACTGCGACTGGTCGAGCGGCGCGCCGACGGCGAGCGCGACCTGCGACAGACGCTGCAGGACGTACTCTCCCTGATCCCTGGTGAACCCCGCCGCGAGCGGACACACGCGACGGTGCCACAGCGGAGGCGATTGCTCGTCGTCCACGCGTCGGGTCAGGTCGGCCACGAATTCCCTGACCTGCTGCTCGCGCGCAGGCCGCTGCGCCGTCACCACGACCGCCGGCACTACCGTCTCGCGAACGACGCCCGCATCGGCGGCCGGCGCGGCCGCATCGCAGACGAGTGGCGACAGCAGCATCCAGTGCACGCAGGCAGTACGCATCGGCCCCGATGCCGCCATTCGCTTCACGCTGTCCGCGGCGCAGGCCCCGGAAAGTCGCCGGCCTTCACGAGCATCCCCGGCACCGGGCGCCCGATCTGGACCTGCAGCCACCTGCAGGTCTCGATCGCCGCGGCGAGCGACACGCCCGTGTCGTAGCCCGAGCGCTCCAGCATGTAGACGAGGTCTTCGGTGGGGATGTTGCCGGTCGCCGCCGGGGCGAACGGACAACCGCCGATGCCGCCGAGGCTCGCGTCCAGCGTGCGTACGCCGGCCTGCACGGCGGCGAAGGCATTTGCGAGACCGGTGTTGCGCGTGTTGTGAAAGTGGCAGCGAAGCGCGATCCCGGGCACCGCGTCGCGCACGCGCCCGATGAGGTCCGTGACCTGAGCGGGAACCCCCGCTCCGATCGTATCGGCCAGCGCGATCTCGAACGGAGCCGCCTCCGCGAGGCTGCGCACCACCTCCACGACGCGGGCCGCGGGCACGTCTCCCTCGAAGGGGCAGCCGAAGGCGGTCGATACCGTCACCTGTGCCCGGATACCGAGGCGGGCTGAGGCGGCCGCGATTTCGCGCCAGGCGTCGACCGATTCCCGCGTGGTGACGCCCTGGTTGCGGAGACCGAATGCATCGCTGGCTGCGACGACCATGCCGATCTCCGTACAGCCGGCCGCAGCTGCGCGATCGAAGCCCCTCGCGTTCAACACCAACGCGACGTAGCGCACCCCTTCGCGCCTCGGCAGCGCTGCGAGCACCGCCTCGGCGTCCGCCATCTGCGGAACGCGCTTCGGATTGACGAAGCTCGCCACTTCGATGCGCCGCAGGCCGGCGCCGACGGCACGCTCGATGAATTCGACCTTGGTGGCAGTCGGCAGGACAGCAGGCTCGCTCTGCAGTCCGTCTCGCGGCCCGACCTCGACGACCTCGATGGCGGCGATCGCTCTCATCGTCTCCCCGGATCAGCGCAGCGAGGATACAAGGACCCTCGACGCGGTCCAATCGTGCAACGGCCCACGGACCGTTCGAGTTCGTCGAGTCTGCTGCATCCTGTGCTTACAATACACACTTGGTCTCCTTACCAGGCGCATGAGGGCCATCATGAAGAAAGCGAACCTGATTCTCGCGGCCGCACTGGCGGCCGCCGGCGTAGCCGGTGGCGCGGCCGCCCTGCTCGCCCCGGCGACGGCGGTCGCGGAGGCGCAGCAGAAGATCGGCTCGAAGATGATGAAGCCGCTCAAGGCAGCTCAGGAGGCTATGGGCGAGAAGAACTGGGAGGCGGCGCTCTCGAGTCTCGACGAAGCTCAGGCGATCGAGCCCAAGTCTCCATACGAAGCATTCATGGTGGACGAGCTCGGCTGGTATGCACGCCTGCAGAACAAGGACTACGCGGGCGCGGCCCAGGCCCTCGAGCGCGCGGTGGCCTCCGGCTTCGTGCCCGAGGCCGATCTGCCGCAGCGCTACAGGGCACTGGCACAACTCAACTTCCAGTTGCAGGACTACGGCAAGGCCGTCGATTTCGGCAGCAAGTACCTGGCAGCCAACCCTGCGGACCAGGAAATTGCGGCGCTGGTCGCGCAGAGCAAGTTCCTGCAGAAGGACTATGCCGGTGCGCGGGCCGTGGTCGAGCAGGCGAGCGCGGGCGTCGCCAAGCCGAGCGAGCCCCTGCTGCTGATCGGCCTGCGCAGCAGCTACGAGATGGACGACCGCGCGGCGACGGCTCGCAGCCTCGAAGCGCTGGTTCGCAGTTACCCCGAGCCTAAGTACTGGGACGATCTGCTGAACCTGCAGCTCTATCAGACCAAGAGCGACCGCGACCTGCGGACGCTGTATCGCCTGATGGTCGATACGAAGACCATGAACAAGCCCGAAGAGTTCTCAGAGGCGGCAACGACCCTGATGGCCGGAGGCTTCCCCACCGAAGCGCGCAAGGTCCTGGACGCCGGCATGGCCGCAGGAGTATTCCAGGGCGCAGCGCTCACTCGCGCGCAGTCCGATCTCGAGCGCGCGCGCTCCGGGGCCGCAGCCGACCGGAAGGAACTGCCGGGTGCGGACCAGGCTCTGGCAGCCGCGAAGACCGGCAACGAGATGGTTGCGATCGGCAAGCTCTATTTCAGCGTCGGGGACTACGGCAAGGCGGCAGACGCCTTCCGCAAGGGCCTGGCCAAAGGCGGCGTAACCGACACGGACGACACCAACGCGCTGCTCGGTGTCGCTCAGGTCCGTGCCGGCCAGGGCAAGGATGCGGTGCCCGCGTTCGATGCGATCAGGGATGCCAAGCTCGCCGAGGTGGCCCGGCTGTGGAAACTCTACATCGATACCGCGGGAGTCGGTTCCACGCCGTCCGGGTGAGCGTGCGGGGAGCGGCGCCCCTCCCGGTCCCGTCGGCGGCGCGCGAGCACCGCGGCGGCAATCCGGGAGCCGCGCCGCGGGGACCCGCGGTCAGCGTGCCCTCAGTTTCCAGAGGCGCGCAACCTCGGCGAACCTCGGGTCCTTGATCGCGTCGAATGCCTTCACCGCCTCGGCCTTCTTGCCCTGGCGCGTGAGCGCGATGCCCAGCTCCATGTAGGCTTCGTCCTTGTCGCTGAGCCCGGGGAGAGTCACGGCCTTGCTCAACGCCGCGGATGCGTTGGCGTAGTCACCGGCACTGAAGTACAGCTTGCCGACGTCATAGGCGGCATCGCCGGTCTTGGCCGCGGCGAGCGCGCCGGCGGCACCGGCCAGCGCCTTGCGATCTTCGTCCGCCTTGCGCTGAGCCGTGTCCCGGGTGCGCTGCGCGCGCGTGAGATCCTCGCCGGAGAACAGGCCCGCTTCGAGTCCCTTCTCCATGATGCGCTGAGCCTCGATCGCGAACCCGGCCACGTACAGGGCCTGGGCCATGTCCATGTACTGGCGCGGCTTGGTGAGGCTGCCTACGTCCTCCGAGAGGCGGTAGAGCGCCAGGAGTTCGTGATCGTGATTCGTCTGCTCGATGTAGCCGGACAGCAACCGGTCCCAGGTGTCGGGGCTCGGGTAGTACGTGAGGAGCTGCTCGAGCGTCGCGGTGGTTCCGGCCTCGTCCTTGAGCTCGTAGCTCGAGCGCAGCTTGAGCTGCAGCAGTTCCTCGGTCGGCTTGCCACCGGCCTTGAGCATGCGATCGGCCGCTGCCGAGGCGTTCTTGTAGTCCTTCTGCAGGAAGTAGCCCTGCGCCACCAGCATCTGTACGTCGCGGTCACCCGGCACCGACTTGAGGTACTGACTGCCGGTCTGAACCGCCTTCGGATAGTTCTCAGCCCGGAAATAGAGCTGCGAAAGCGTCTTGGTCCGCTGGACCTTCTCGGCGGCCGGCATCTGCGCCGACCCGATCTGCTGCTCGAGCAGACGCGCCGCGTCGGCATTGCGACCCTGCTGCAGGTACACGTACCAGAGCAGCTCGTTGATCTTGTAGTCCTCGTATGCCGTACGTGGCTGGATGCCCTGGGCTTCCTTGATCTTGGCGATGGCCTGGTTCCAGTTCTTCTTCTGGATCGCCTCCTGTGCGGCCTTCAGGGGGACGCCAACCTTGGGCCCGATCTTCTGCTCCGCCTCCGCAACGGACGGCAGCAGCAATGCGGTCGAGACACCCGCCACGCCGGTGAACGCCAGTGCCGCGGTCAGTAGCCAGCTCGCCTTAATCATCAACCTGCCTCGATGCGGAGGGCTCGGCGCCCTCGTTGCTGAAAAAAAAAGTGCCGGGGCTTCGGCCCCGGCAGCCTGCTCGACCATCGGGCCGCGGCCCCTGGCCGCACTACATGAACTGTTCGTTGCCTACGAACCCGATCTTGCGCATGCCGTTGCGCTGCGCCGATGCCAGCACCCGCGCCACGACGTCGTACTTGGCGCGCTTGCTCGGGCGGATGTGCAGCTCCGGCTGCGGGTCCAGGTTCGCCTCGCGCCGGAAATAGGTCTCCAGCGACTCGAGGTCCACCGCCGTCCCGTTCCAGAGCACCGTGCCGTCGAAATCGATCTCGAGATTGATCACGACCGGTTGCACCGCCGACGGCGCGTTGTTCGCGCGCGGCATGTCCAGCTTCACGGCGTGCGTCATCACGGGGATCGTGATGATGAACATGATGAGCAGCACGAGCATGACGTCGATCAACGGCGTCATGTTGATGTCCATCATCGGCTCGTCTTCGCCGCCGCCGATGCTCATTCCCATGTCGAGGTCTCCTACGGTATCGGTTCGGGCGGCTCAGCGAGCCAGCCCGCGGTCGGGTTCGGTGATGAACCCCACCTTCTGGATGCCGCCGCGCTGGCAGGTCACGATGACCCGACCGATGTACTCGTACATCGTGTTGCGGTCGCCACGGACGTGTATCTCCGGCTGTGGATTCATGACCGCGACCTGCTTGATCCGCTCGAGCAGCGCCTCCTGGTTCGGGACGAGCGCCGTGTTCCAGTAGATGTTGCCATCGGCGTCCACGGCGATGTTGATGTTCTCCGGCTTGGTCTGCGTCGGAATGTTGGCGGCCTTGGGGAGGTCCACCTTCACCGACTGAGTGATGACGGGAATGGTGATGAGGAACAGGATGAGGAGCACCAGCATCACGTCCACGAGGGGCGTGGTGTTGATCTCCGACATCGGCCGTTCGTCTTCGGGGGCGCCGCCGCCCGAGGTGACTGACATTCCCATCGCGCTGACCTCCGGACTGTCCCGCCGTCCTTACTTCTTGACGCCCGAGATGACCTTGGCAGCCGAACCCGAGACGCGCGAGCCGCTCACGATGACCTGCTCGAGATCGTTCGCGAACAGCTTGACGCGCTCCATGATCAGCTTGTTGCGGCCGAGCAGGTAGTTGTATCCGAGCACCGCCGGCACCGCCACCGCGAGGCCGATGGCCGTCATGATCAGCGCCTCGCCGACCGGGCCCGCCACCTTGTCGATGCTCGCCTGACCGGCGACGCCGATCGAGACCAGCGCGTGGTAGATGCCCCACACCGTACCGAACAGCCCGATGAACGGCGCTGTCGAGCCGGTCGTGGCGAGGAACGGGAGCTGTGTCTGCAGCGCGCTGCCGATGCGGGCCACGCCACGGGCGATGACGTTGTCGATCCACTCGTGCAGCGGGACCTCCTCGGTCATGCGCGAATCGTGGTGCTCCGCGGCGTCGATGGCCTCGGAGGCGATCGCCTTGAAGATGTTGCCCTTGCCGGTGAGCTTGGTCACGCCGTTCTTGATGTTCTCGGACGACCAGAAGTTCTTGTCCGCCTCCGCGGCCTGACGGAGCAGCCTGCGCTGTTCCCACCACTTCGTGAAGATGATGAACCACGAGTACGCCGACATCAGCGCGAGCAGGATGAGCACGCCCTTCGCGATGAAGTCTCCCTGCGCCCAGAGGGCCTGCAGTCCATACGGGTTTTCAACGGTGACGCTGTCTGTGGCCATCGGGGTGCTTCCTTTGACGAAACGGTTGTGTGCCTTGTCGGGTCGTGGGTTCGGTATGCGGGCCGCTTGCGACGGTCAGCGGTCAATCAGTGAGCCGGAAGGTGACTGCGAACGTGTGCCACATGGCGACGGGCTTCCCGTCCTCCTTGCCCGGCACGAAGCGCCAGTTGCGCTGCACTTCCTTGACTGCGGCCTCGTCGAGCTTCGGATACCCGCTGCTCTTCGCGATGTCGACTTCGGTCGCACGGCCGCTCTCGCTCACGAACACCTTGAGCGTAACCGTGCCCTCTTCGCCTGCGCGGCGGGACCCCGGCGGGTACTCTGGCTGCGTGATGCGTGCTCCGCGGCCCTGCGTGGACGGCGGTGTGCGGACGACCTGATGCTCGACCGGCTTCGGCGGCGGTGCTGCAACTGGCGGTGGTGCGGCAACCGGTCGCTCGCTCGTCACGTTGCTGATGGCAGTCGATGGTCCCGTGTCGACCGGAACCTCGATCGAGATCTCAGGAGGCGGGACGTACGGCGGCGGCGTCTCGAGTTCGGGCGGGGGCGGCGGCGGCTCGTCCTTCTCGTCCGGGAGTTCTTCGATCATCCTCGTTTCGACCGGCCCGATCACGACCTCGACAACTTTCTTGCCGAGGCCGGAC
>Ga0256811_1000007_pt1 | contig 10876 bp, 10 predicted proteins | sample 1016PU6metaG_FD_185949 | JGI IMG/M metagenome (GOLD analysis project Ga0256811, IMG submission 185949) | Sediment microbial communities from tidal freshwater marsh on Altamaha River, Georgia, United States - 10-16 PU6 | ecosystem: Environmental > Aquatic > Freshwater > Wetlands > Sediment... | reverse complement strand
AACGCGCGCCAGACCTGCTCCTGGAAACCCGTGCCCCGGATGACGAGAGGCACGTCGAAGCGCGAACGGCGGCCGTCGAAATACTCCGCGAGCTGGGCACGCAGCGCGTCATTCCACTGGTGCCGGCCAGGTACGAGGGGCGCGTTCAGCCGCCGGCGCAAGGTTTCGAGCTGCGCCTCGAGCATGCGGCGGTCGCTGAATTCGAGCAGGCAGAGGCCTTCGTCGGTGGCACCGGCCACCAGCGGTCCGACGGGTGACGCGATCCACTCGAGCACCACGGCCTCTCCGGCCACCGCGGCCACGGGGGCGGCGCCGAAGGTGCGGGCGAAGGCTTCACGGAAGCCGCTCTCGGACTCGAAACCAGACTCGCTTGCCACGTTGCTCACGCTACACCCCCCCTTGATCTGCCGGAACGCGCCCGCCAGGCGCCGCGCACGGCAATAAGCCTGAAACGTCATGCCGTAGTGCTTCTGAAACCAGCGTCGCGCGCGTGCCGGGTCCACGCCGGCGGCCCTGAGTTCAACGGCGCGGATGCGCTCGCCGGGCGCCGCCTCGAGCTTCGCCAGCAGCTTCGCGACCCAGGGCGGCGGCCGGCCATCGGCTTCCAGCGGCCGACAACGCTTGCACGCCCGATAGCCCGAGAACAGCGCCTCGCGCGGCGTAGCGAAGAACTCCACGTTCTCCGGCCGTGGCTTGCGGGCCGTGCACGACGGGCGGCAGAAGATCCCGGTAGTCTTGACGCCGGTGTAGAACACCCCGTCGTAGCTCGGATCACCCGCGAGAAAGGCGCGGCGCATGGTACGTTCGGTGGGCAGCGTCGGCATGGAGAGAAAGTTAGCATCACGCCGGCGGTCGGCCCACCGGAATCGCGACAAGTAATTCCGCGCGGCAGAGGCGGCCCGCGACGTGTGAAACGGCCGTTGCGGCTGCAGATGCCCCGGCCCGGACTGGAGGAAGAGATGGCGGTTTACGGAATCCTCGACATCGAGATCCGGGACATGGAGCGATTCCGGGAGTACATGCGGCGGGCCGAGTCCCTGATCGAAGCCGCCGGGGGGCGCTACCTGGTGCGCGGCGGGCCTCACAAGGTCGTGGAGGGGGGCTGGTTCCCGCGCCGGCTGGTGGTCCTCGAGTTCCCGACCATGGATGCCCTCGAGGACTTCTACCTGAGCCCCGACTACCAGTCGCTCAAGATCCTGCGCCAGCAGAGCAGCATCACCCACGGTGCGGTGGCGGTGGAGGGCATGGAGGGCATGGAGGCCTGACCTGCCCCGACGGCCACCGTGTGGTAAAAGGCGTGCCCACTCCGGCCGTCGATCCCCCCTGATGGAAGCGTTCCTGATCTCCACCGGTGTCGTCGCGCTCGCGGAGATCGGCGACAAGACGCAGTTGCTCGCACTGGTACTCGCGGCTCGCTTCCGCCGGCCGGTGCCGATCGTCCTGGGCATCTTCGTCGCAACGCTTCTCAATCACCTGCTCGCCGGAGCCGTCGGAGCGTGGATCGCCGGCGTGGTCGGCCCGATCGTCATGCGGTGGATCCTCGGTTTGTCGTTCATCGCCATGGCCGTCTGGACGATGATTCCGGACGAGTACGATGAGGAGGCACAGGCGACGGCACGCCACGGGGTGTTCGTCACGACCCTGATCGCCTTCTTCCTGGTCGAGATGGGTGACAAGACCCAGATCGCGACCGTGGCGCTCGCGGCGCGCTACGACTCCCTGACCGCAGTGGTGAGTGGCACCACGCTCGGCATGCTGATCGCCAACGTGCCCGCGGTCCTGCTCGGGGGGGTCGCGGCGAAGAAGCTGCCCATGCGTCTCGTGCACGGGCTCGCTGCGGCGGTCTTCCTGCTGCTGGGCGTCTCCGTACTCGCCGGCGCGGGCTCGCCCGGCTAGCCGGGAACGCCGCCCGGGGCCGGCACCTGACTCATCGCATACTCGCTCATCGCCGTGATGGTGAGCGACGGATTGACCCCCGGGTTCGCCGGCACGGTGGAGCCGTCGCAGACGAGGAAGTTTTCGTAGCCGAACAGCCGGCTGCGACCGTCTACAACGCCGCGTGACGGATCGGCGCCGATCACTACACCCCCGAGGATGTGCGCGGTCGTCGGAATGTTGGCGAGCGCTTCGAGCAACATGCTCTGTCCGTAGCCGCCGGTACGTTCCGCCAGCCACTCGACGGCACGATTGCCCGCTTCGATGAAAGTCGGGTTGGGCTTCTCCGGGTCCTGTTCGGTCTTGAGGGAGACGCGACCGAAGGCGCCGCGGCGCGCGCGGAAGGAGATCGCGTTGTCCAGCGTCTGCATGACCAGGAAGATCACCGTGCGCTTCGACCAGCCAACGGGCCACAGGGTCTTGAGGAACGTGACGGGGTGGCGCAGCACATTGCCGGCCCACGCGATCGGCCGCGTCAGGCGGGTGCCGTCGCCGGTCAGCAGCGTGAACAGCAGCGCCATGGTGTCCGCCGCCTTGCCGTAGGTCACGAACTCGATGTGCGTGTCCGGACGCGGATGGATGCTCGAACTGATGGCGACGTCGTTCCAGGGGCGCGCCATGCCTTCCGGGAGCGTAACCGCCAGAACCGACTCGCTGTTGGTCCGTACCAGCTGCCCGAGCCGATCGCTGATCCGCGGCAGCGACCCCCCGAGCCGGCACTGCGCGAGCAGCCGGTTGGTGCCGAGTGCGCCAGCGGACATCACGATGCCGCGCGCCGTGAACGTCCGACGCTGCTTGTCGAGCCAGGCTCCGGGCCGCTGAGTGGTGACGCGGTACCCGTCGCTGCCGTCGGCGGCCCCGAGCGGACGGATGTCGACCACTTCGCGTTCGGGCAGGATCTGTGCGCCGCGCTTCTCCGCGAACCACAGGTAGTTCTTGAGCAGGGTGTTCTTGGCGCCCTCGCGGCAGCCCACCATGCACGCGCCGCAGAACGTGCAGCCGCTGCGCTCCGGTCCCTCGCCACCGAAGTAAGGGTCCGGCACGCGCACGCCAGGCTTCCCGAAATACACCCCGACCGGCGTGCGGCGGAACGTGTCCTCGACCCCGAACTGCCGGCCCACTTCGCGCAGCATCTGCTGCCCGTCGCTCTCGCGCGGTACTTCCTGCACGCCCAGCATCCGCTCGGCCGTGTCGTAGTGCGGTGCAAGCGCGGCCGCCCAGTCGTTCATCTCCCGCCACTGCGGATTCGCGAAGAACTCCGGGCTCGCGCGGTAGAGCGTGTTGGCGTACACGGTGCTGCCGCCGCCGACCGCCGTGCCGCTCACGATGAACACGTCCTTGAAGGGAGTCATGCGGAAGATGCCTCGCATGCCCAGGAACGGCGCCCACAGCCAGCGCCGCAACTGCCAGGTCGAGGCGGCGTACTCCTCGTCCCGGTAGCGCTTGCCCTGCTCGAGCACGCCGACACGGTAGCCCTTCTCGGACAGGCGCAGCGCGGAGACGCTGCCGCCGAATCCGGAGCCGATGATCAACCAGTCGTAGTCCAGTGTTGCCGACATGTCGCCCCCTCGCATGCCCTGGCGGTCGGTCTCAGGAGTAGCCGGCCACGTGCCACGGCCCCCGCAAGCATAGCGTCAAGCGGGTCGCGGGGGTTGCGCTCGCCGCCATGTCGGCCGACGGGCGCGCTCAGTGTTCGCCGCCCGTCGCCGATCTCAGGGCTTCTACGTAGTAGCCGAGCCGCGTTTCGCCGCGCATGCAGGAGCGCACCGCCTCCGTCCCGGCGGACTCGAACAGTCCGATGAGGCTTCGGTCCGCTGCCTCCGGGGCTACCCGGCGCGGGGCGCTCGTGCGGCCGTCGCCGCCGTCGAAGATCGCGCGGATCACGTGACGGAAGATCTCGTTGCGCTCCTGGTCACTGTCGCGCTGCACGATCGTGCAGACCTCGACGGTCGCCCCGATCGCGAACCAGAGCAGCCACAGCCGGCTCGGATCGATGCGCGCCACGAGGAACGGCTCGGCGAGCCGTGCCTCGTCGCGTTCGGAGGCAAGGAGTTGAATTAGCGCAAGTACCGCCGGTTCCAGAGCACGCACAGTGGCAAGCGCTGCCGTCGGGTTGGCCGCCGATCGGGTCTGATTGCTCATGGCGCGGCACTCTAGCGGCGAGGCCGGCGCTGCTCTCGGCCAAAGACGGCAAGCCGTTGTCCGGCAGCGTCAGCACGAGCGGCGCTTGCGCGAATCCAGCCGCCGCCTAAGATTGGCCTGTACAAACCGAGTCCAGCCTCGACACGATGTTGACCGGACCCACCGCGCTGACGCTGACCGTGGCCCCGCTCAAGGATGCACTCCGGGACTCGGGCCTCGACTTCGACGATCTCGCTCGCAAGGCGGGCCTCGATCCCGCACTGCTCGGTCGCAGCAATGCCCGCTACCCGTCCGGTCGCATCCAGAAGCTCTGGACGATGGCGACCGAGGCGACCGGCGATCCGCTGCTCGGCCTTCGCGTCGGTGCGCTCACGCGGCCCGGAAACTTCCACGCGCTCGGGCTCGGCATCGTGAGCAGCGCGAGCGTGCTCGACGCCCTGCGACGCATCGTGCGCTACAGCGGCGTCGTGAGCACGAACGGACGCTTCGCTCTCGTCGAGGACGGCGGCCACGTTGCGCTCGAGGCGCGACCGACGGCGATCACGGTGACCCCGGTACCGCAGTTGATCGATGCGACGGTCGTCGCGCTCTGCCGCATCCTGGCACTCTGCGCGGGCCCGACCGCGACGCCCGTTCGCGTGCGGCTCACGCACGGCGGCCGCGACTGCGCCGATGCGTACAGGAAGGCGCTCGCCTGCCAGGTGGAGTTCGACGCCGACCGAGTGGCGCTGCTGTTCGACGCGACGCTCGCGGCGCAGGCGGTGCACAGCGGCAATCCCGAACTGGCTTCCGAGGCGGACCGCATCGCGGGCAGGTACCTCACCGGGCTTTCGCCCGACACGGTCGCGACGCGCGTGCGCACGCTGCTACTCAAGGCCATGCCCTCGGGCGAGGTGGATCAGGACGGCATCGCCCGGGCGCTGAACCAGAGTCCCAGCACGCTGCAGCGGCGGCTGCGACGCGAGGGCACGAACTACCAGAGCCTGCTCGACGCGACGCGACGGGAAATGGCGCTCGAGTACCTGCGCGACGGCCAGCACAGTCTCGCCGACGTCGCGTTCCTGCTCGGCTTCGCGGACCAGAGCAATTTCACGCGCGCATTCCGCCGCTGGACCGGCAAGACGCCGCGACAGTTCATGTCCTGAACGGCGCGATGCGGCGACCCGGCGCCCGGCCCGCGGCGCCGGTCACTGGAGCAGTTGCTGCTGCCAGAACAGGATTGCGGCGGCCTGGAAATAATCGGCGTTCGCCTTCTTGCGGAAACCGTGCCCTTCGTCGTTGAAGACCAGGTACCACACCGGCTGACCGTTCGCGCGCACCGCCCTGACGATCTGCTCGGCTTCGGTCGCCGGCACGCGCGGATCGTTCCTGCCTTGCGCAACGAAGAGCCGGGAACGGATGCGACCCGCTCCGTTGAGCGGCGAGATGCGATCGAAGAACTCCGCCATCGCCGGGTCACGTTCGTCCCCGTACTCCGCGCGACGCAGGTCGCGGCGGTAGTCCTCGGTGTTCCTGAGGAACGTGCCGAAGTGCGAGATGCCGACGATGTCGATGCCCGCGCGAATGCGCTCGCCGTAATTGACCAGCGAGGCGAGCACCATGTAGCCACCGTAGCTGCCGCCCATGACTCCGACGCGCGCGGCGTCGAGCTCGGGCTGCCGTGCAATCCAGTCGAGCAGTGCGCCGATGTCCCGCACCGAATCCTCGCGCTTCTCCGCGTTGTCGAGCGCCAGGTAGGTCTTGCCATAGCCGCTCGACCCGCGCACGTTCGGAACCAGCACCGCGACGCCGAGTTCGTTCGCGAGGAACTGGGAGGTGGGACTGAAGGTGGGGTGTGCCTGCGACTCCGGGCCGCCGTGAATGTTGATCACGACGGGCAGGCGCCGACCGGCCGGGACGTTCGCGGGCCGGTAATAGAAGGCCGGGATGGTGCGCGGCTCGCCACCCGCGGAATCGAAGGTCGGGTAGCGGATCAGCACGGGCGCGACGAACTTCGCCGCGTCGAGTCCGCCGATCTCGCTCTGCGTCCAGCGAACGACGGTCGCGGCCTCGAGGTCGATGACGTACACGTCGTTCGGCGAGGTCGCGCCGTTGACGCTGGCGGCGAGCCGGCCCCCGTCCGGCGAGAATTCGAGCGAACTGATCACCCCGACCGGCAGCGCGGGCGGCGTGAGTTCGCGCTGCGACGGCAGCACGAGGACGTGCAGGCGGCTGATGCCGTCCTCGTTCGTGACGTAGGCGAGGTGACGCCCGTCGTCCGCAACCCTGAACAGGTCGACGTCCCACGGGATGGCCTCACTGAGGATCGTGAGCCGGCCCGACGCCGGGTCGTGGTGGCGCAGCGTCATGAACTCCTGCGCCCTGCCCTCCACCGGCTCGTCCGAGACGAAGTACACGGACCTTCCGTCGGGCGCATAGGCGATCTCGCCGAACGCCGCCTTGCCGCCCTCGACCGGAAACATCGTGAGCCTGCCGCTTTCGAGGTCGACCTCGCCCGGGTACGACTCCGCCGCCGAAACGTACTTCATCACGAGCAGTCGCCGGCCGTCCGGCGAGAAGTCCATAGGCTGCCAGGAGCCGCCCGCGGTGACGACCGGGCGCGAACTTCCGCTGCCAACGTCGCGTACCCACACATCCGTGTCGGTGCCGTTGCGGGCAGTGCTGCAGAACGCGAACATGCCGCCGTCGCCCGAGAAGCGCGGCGCCGTGTTCTGGGTGCGCTTGCCGTCCGTGAGCAGCGTCACCGCGCGGGTGTCCTCGTCGAACCAGTAGAGCTGCCAGAACTCGTCGCCGCCCTGGTCCTTGGAGAAGATGAAGCCATTGCGCGAGGCTGCTGCCGGCGCGGGGACGATGTCGCTGAGCGGTTCGGGGTAGAACGTGAGCTGCTCGCGCACGCCGAGCGGCTGGCACACGCGGTGCGCCTGCGCGGTCTCGGCAAAGCGCGTGGCGATGAGCAGGCAGCCGTTCCTGGTCCAGCCGCCGAGGATCGCACTGCGTGTGTTCTGGTAGCGGTTCAGCCGTTCGGACAACTCGGCCGGGATCGGAGGAATGTTCTCGCTGACGCGGCTGCCGACCTCCTCGCGCTGGGTGGCGGGGACGTCGGCCCGCGGCGCCCGGACGGGCGAGCAGGCGAGCAGAGCCACGGCGCACAGGGCGGCAATTCGGATCGGCTTCACGGTCGAGTCTCCCGGCCGGCTGGGACTTGATCCCGACCGCTAGAATAGCCCGGGTGACATCGATGCAGACCATCCTCACCGTCCGCACGTCCGGACAGGGACTCCACGAGTTCACCGACGACGTGTTGCGATTCGTTCGGGAGAGCGCGATGGAGCGGGGGCTGCTCACGCTGTTCGTCCAGCACACCTCGTGTTCGCTGTGTGTGCAGGAGAATGCGGATCCCGACGTGCGTCGCGACCTCGACCAGTTCTTCCGCCGACTCGTACCGCCGTCGGACCACCCCTCGATGCGCTGGGTGAGCCACGACTCCGAAGGTCCGGACGACATGCCGGCGCACATCAAGGCGGCGCTCAACACCGTGTCGCTGTCGATACCGGTCGCGGCCGGACGCCCGGTGCTCGGCACGTGGCAGGGCATCTACCTCTTCGAGCACCGCGACCGGGCGCACACGCGGCGGGTGGTGGCACACCTGAGCCCCTGAACGCGCCCCGGCGCGGGCAGCGAGGCGCAGTTCAGCGGTCCATCAGGTGCCGTGCGAGCGCCTCGTACGCCGGCAGCGAAGTCGGATCGAGGCTGGCATTCGCGGCGAACGGGTGCGAGGCGAAGCGCGCGATAACCATCTCGGCCTTCGGGTCGATGTAGATGACCTGTCCGTGGATGCCGCGAGCCGAGTACGCACCGTGCTCGTTGTGCGTGATCCACCACATGTCGCGATAGCTCCAGCCAGGCAGCAGCGTGTAGCCGGCTTTCGCGAACATTGCCGGGTCCCCGCCGCGGCGGATGTCGTCGACGACGGCTTTCGGCAAGATCTGCTGCCCATTGAAGCGGCCATCGAGCCGCATCATCTCGCCGAAGCGGGCCATGTCGCGGAGCGACGCATTGAGGCCGCCGCCCGCCAGTTCCGTCCCCTCGCTGTCGATCAGGAGATACGCGTCCTGCTCGGCGCCGAGCTTCTGCCAGATGCGCTCGGAGAGCAGATCGCCGGCTGTCTGGCCGGTCGCCCGGCGGATCAGCCAGCCGAGCACGTCCGTGTTCACGGTCTTGTACGCGAAGGCCTGGCCGTGCGTGCCTTCCTTCTTAACGGTACGCAGGAACTCGTAGAAGGTCTTCGGGCCCGAATAGCCGGGCGGACGCGGCAGGATGCCGCCGGCACGCCCGTGCTGCCAGACCTCCGCATTCGGGTCGGCGTAGTTTTCCGAGTAGCGCAGGCCGGTCGTCATGTCGAGCACCTGTCGCACGGTCGCGTCGCCCCAGGCGCCGCCGGCAAGCTCCGGGATGTACTTCGTCACGAGCGCGTTCTCGTCGAGCCGGCCCTCCGCGACGAGCATGGCGCCCAGCGTTCCGAAGAACGACTTCGTGACGGACATCGCGATGTGCTGCGTGTGCGGCGTCATGACGCCGAAATAGCGCTCGTACACGATGCGGCCACGGTGCAGCACGACGATGGCGTCGGTGTAGTTGGCCTCGAGCGACTGCGCCCACGTCATCGGCTCGCCGCCGCCGAGCGGCGTGAAGCTCACCTCGTCGAGGTCGCTGCGCAGCTCGCGTGGCAGCGGCGAGACGGGCCCGTCGCCGCGCCACACGTTGCTCGAAGGCACGAAGCGGCGGAAGTTGGCGAACGACCATCGCAGTTGCGGAAAACGCAGGTGGCTGCCGTCCGCGAACTGGATCAGCTTCTCCGGCGACGGCGGCGAACCGACCATCCAGCCCATTTTCACGGGGTCCGAATCGGCAGCACCGAGTGGCGGCGACTGCGCCCACCCGACGGGCACCACGCCCAGGATCGGAACCATGAACACGGCGAAGAGGTCTCGCGAACGAAGCGTCATGGCATTGTGCCTCCGCTGCAATCGTGGCGGGCGGTACGGGTCTCTGATTCGCGTCCGCGCCCGGTCGCGGCGCGTCGTATCCCCCGCCTGGGGATTGTCGCAGATCCGGGGATCCTTTCGCGGGGGCGTCCGTCTTCACCCGCTCGGAACGCCGCCGCTCCACCGAGGCCTTGGCAGGGCGCGTCCACTCCGTCCGCGCGCGGGCCTAGAATGGCGGCCGGACCTCGACAACGGGACACACCGATGAGACAGCGCTGGGCCCTGTTCGCAGCCATCGTGATGACAGGCTGCTCGACCGCAGGCGTGGTGAGTGCCGGCGGCGGTGCCACCGGCCGCGTCACGGGCACGGTCGCCTACCGCGAACGCATCGCGCTGCCGCCGGGCGCCGTCGTCAAGGTCCAGCTCGTCGACGTCTCGCGCGCCGACGCGCCGTCGATCGTGCTCGGCGAGCAGACGATCCAGACGGCCGGGAAGCAGGTGCCATTCGCCTTCGAGATCGCGTATGACCCGTCCGCCATCGACGAGCGCATGAGCTACGCGGTGCAGGCACGCATCGAGGACGGCGGACGGCTGCTCTTCGTCAGCGACCAGCGCTACCCGGTCCTCACCCGCGGGGCACCAGCCAGCGTGACCATGGTCCTGAAGTCGGTCGGCTCGAGCGCGCGGTAGACCCCCTGTCCGCCGCCTGGACGATCGATGCGCGCGCCCGGCGCCACGGCGCGTCGGCGCCGTGGCGTGGGCAGGCCGGCGCGTGCGGCGACTACTTCTGCGGCGTGGCCGGCGGCGTGGTCGAAACCTTCGGAAGCGCCTTGTCGAGGCGCGCGATCACCTCGGTCGTCACGTCGAGAGCGGGCGAATACTGCAGTGCCGCAGCCTTCGGCATGGCGATGGACGCGCCACGCTCCTTCATCAGCTGGACGACGATCGGGTTTACCCCGTCCGAGATCTGCTGAAGGACGTACTGCCGGGAGCGCTGGACCTCGCTCTCGAGGCGGCCGACTTCCTGCTGCGCGGACTGCTGCTTCTGTCCGAACGCCTTCACGCGGGTCTCGAGCGCCGGGCCGGCAAGCGAGTTGTTGGCCTGCCCCGCCTGAATCGCGTCGGCCTCCGTCTTGAGCTGGCCCTGCAGCGCATTGGCGCGCGACTGCAGCGCGCTCACCTTCGCCTGGATCTCGGTCATGGCCTGTTTGCCCGCGGCCGACTGGCTGACCACGCGCTCGATGTCGACGACGATGATCGTGGCCGGCGGCGTGGCCTGCGCCAGCGCCGTGGCCGGCAGCGCGCCGGCAATCAGCAACGAAGCAGCCATGGCTGCTGTAGGCAGGAATCGCATCGGGAACCTCACTGGATGATGGAAGGGGACCGGATCAGGTCCGGGAAGCCTGATAGATGCTCGCGATGGAATTGTCCAGCGCCGCATCGAATTCCGCGTCGGACTGCTGGGCCGTGAGACCCTCGGTCAGCGCACGCGAAAAGCTCGCGACCATGCCTTTCTGCCGCGCGAGCTTCTCGTTGGCCTCGGCCCGCGAATAGCCGCCCGAGAGCGCAACGACCTTGAGCACCCGCGGGTGCGTCATGAGATCGGCGTAGAGATTGTCCTTGGTTGGGATCGTGAGCTTGAGCATGACCAGCTGCCCGTCCGGCAGCTTGTCGAGATTTGCCTTGATCTCGGCCTTGAGCAGGTCCTCGGCAGCGGCCTTGTCCGGGCACTTGATGTCCACCTCAGGTTCGATGATCGGCACGAGTCCCGCCGCGATGATCTGCTTCGCGATGGCGAACTGCTGGTCCACGAC
>Ga0256811_1000006_pt1 | contig 11794 bp, 10 predicted proteins | sample 1016PU6metaG_FD_185949 | JGI IMG/M metagenome (GOLD analysis project Ga0256811, IMG submission 185949) | Sediment microbial communities from tidal freshwater marsh on Altamaha River, Georgia, United States - 10-16 PU6 | ecosystem: Environmental > Aquatic > Freshwater > Wetlands > Sediment... | reverse complement strand
CCGCTCGCCACCGCCGCCGCGCAGGTCCCCGAAGCGCTGCGCCGCCGAGCGCCGCCGCGTCTGCCGGAGGTGTCGGAGCTGCAGGCGGTGCGTCACTACACGCGGCTGTCGCGGCTCAATTTCTCCATCGACACGCACTTCTACCCGCTGGGTTCGTGCACGATGAAGTACAACCCGCGCGCCTGCAACCAGTACGCGATGCTGCCCGAGTTCCTGGCGCGCCACCCGCTGGCGCCGGAATCGACGGGACAGGGCATCATGCAGTGCCTCTACGAACTGCAGGAGATGCTCAAGGCCGTCACGGGCATGCAGGGCGTTTCGCTCACGCCGATGGCCGGCGCGCAGGGCGAGTTCGCCGGCGTGGCCATGATCCGCGCCTATCACAAGGCACGCCTGGACTTCGCGCGCACCGAGATCATCGTGCCGGACGCCGCCCACGGCACCAACCCGGCCACGGCGACGATGTGCGGCTGCACGGTGAAGGAAATCCCGTCGCTGCCGAACGGCGACATCGACCTGAACGCCCTGCACGCGGCGGTGGGTCCGCAGACCGCGGGCATCATGCTCACGAATCCGTCGACACTCGGCGTCTTCGAGCGCCGCATCGGCGAGGTGGCCGCAATAGTGCACGCGGCGGGCGGCCTGCTCTACTACGACGGCGCGAACCTCAATGCGATCCTGGGCAAGGTGCGCCCCGGCGACATGGGCTTCGACGTCATCCACATGAACCTGCACAAGACGTTCTCGACGCCGCACGGCGGGGGCGGGCCGGGCTCCGGAGCGGTCGGCGTCGGCGAGCGCCTACTGCCTTTCCTGCCGTTGCCGCTGGTGGGCTTCGACGGCCAGCGCTACCGCTGGCTCGGCGAGAAGGACCTGCCGCAGTCGATCGGACGGCTGTCCGCCTTCGCGGGCAACACGGGCGTCCTGCTGCGCGCCTACGTCTACATGCGCATGCTCGGGCGCGAAGGCATGCACCGGGTCTCGGAGTTCGCGACGCTCAACGCCAACTACCTCATGGCGGGCCTCGCGGCAGCGGGTTTCGAGCTCGCGTACCCGGGCCGGCGCGCCGGTCACGAGTTCATCGTGACGCTGCGCCGCGAGGCGCGCGAATACGGCACCACCGCGATGGACTTCGCGAAGCGTCTGCTGGACTTCGGCTTTCACGCGCCCACCACCTACTTCCCGCTGCTCGTGCCCGAGTGCCTGCTCATAGAGCCCACGGAGACGGAGTCGAAGGAAGAGCTCGACGCCTTCGTGGCCGCGATGGTCGCGATACGCGAGGAGGCGCAGACCGATGCCGGCAAGCTGAAGGGCGCGCCGTGGACACTGCCGGTGCGCCGGCTCGACGACGTGCGTGCCGCCAAGCATCTCGACATCGCCTGGGTCCCGGCCTGATGCGGGAAGGGCGCCGGCCGCAGGGTCTGACACGGCTCCGGCTCGCGACCCTGAACTCGCTGCGGGGCCTGCGTCACTGCTATCGCAGCGAAGCCGCCTTTCGCCAGGAGACGTGGCTCGCGGCGGTGCTGGTCCCCGCCGGGCTCTGGTTCGGGAAGGACGGCGGCGAGCGGGCGCTGCTGGTCGGCAGCATGCTGGGGACTCGTGCTGCTATCGTGATCCCCGCGCACCCCACGTTTCCACGACGGTTGTATCAATGACTGCACTCATCTGCGGCTCGATGGCTTTCGACACGGTGATGGTGTTCCCCGGCCGTTTCCGCGACCACATCCTCCCGGACCGGATCCATCTGCTGAACGTCTCCTTCCTCGTGCCGAGCATGCGGCGCAACTTCGGCGGCTGCGCGGGCAACATCGCCTACAACCTCGCGCTGCTGGGCGGCTCGGGAGTGCCGATGGCCACCGTCGGCCACGACTTCGAGCCCTACGGGGAGTGGCTGCGCGAGCGCGGCGTGGACATTTCGCGCGTGCGCGTCATCGAGGGCGAGTTCACCGCGCAGGCGTTCATCACGACCGACCTCGACGACAACCAGATCACGGCCTTCCACCCCGGCGCAATGAACCATGCGCACGTGAACAGCGTGCCCGCAGACGACGGCATCACGCTCGGCGTCGTGGCGCCGGACGGCCGCGACGGCATGCTCGCCCACGCCGAGCAGTTCGCCGCCGCGGGCATCCCGCTGCTGTTCGATCCGGGGCAGGGGCTGCCGATGTTCGACGGCGCGGAGCTGCTGGAGTTCGTCGCGCGCGCGACCTGGATCGCGGTCAACGACTACGAGGCCCAGCTGCTCGCCGAGCGCACCGGTATCGCGCTCGCCGAGCTCGCGCGCCGGGTGCGCGCGCTGATCGTCACCCGCGGCGCCGACGGCAGCGTGATCTACGCAGACGGTCGCGAGATCGCGATCCCGGCGGTGCGCCCGGCCGCGGTGGTGGACCCGACCGGTTGCGGCGATGCGTACCGGGCGGGGCTGATCTACGGCCTGCAGAACGGCCTCGACTGGGAGACGACCGGGCGCGTCGCCTCGCTCATGGGCTCGATCAAGATCGCCCACTCCGGCACGCAGCATCACCGCTTCACGCGCGACGAGTTCGCCGACCGATTCCGCACCGCGTTCGGCCGCGGCCTGTGACGCGTCCGGCGACACTCGCCTGGCTGTGGCCGGCGCTCGCGGCCGCGCTCCTGCCCGCAACCGGCCGCGCGGACACGGCCGCCTGGGAGCAGACGCTGTCGCACATCGCGCCCTCCGTGGTCACGATCGAGGTCGACCAGACGCGAGCCTTCGACACAGAGTGGAACCAGTCGAGCCAGGCCACCGGCTTCGTGGTCGACGCCGAGCGCGGCCTGATCCTGACGAACCGCCACGTGGTCACGCCCGGGCCGGTCGTGGCCACGGCGGTGTTCCAGAACCGCGAGGAGGTCGAACTCAAACCGGTCTACCGCGACCCGATCCACGACTTCGGCATCTACCGCTACGATCCCGCCAGGCTGCGGTACGTGCACCCTGCCGCGCTGCCGCTCTACCCGCAGGGCGCCCGCGTCGGCACCGAGGTGCGCGTGGTCGGCAACGACGCCGGCGAGCAGCTCTCGATCCTCGCCGGCACGCTCGCGCGTCTCGATCGTGCGGCCCCCGACTACGGCGTCGGCAAGTACAACGACTTCAACACCTTCTACATCCAGGCCGCGTCGGGCACCTCGGGCGGGTCGTCGGGTTCGCCGGTCATCGACATCCAGGGCCGCGTCGTGGCGCTCAACGCCGGCGGCAGTACCGGCGCGGCGTCGAGCTTCTACCTGCCGCTCGGTCGAGTCGAGCGCGCCCTGGACCTGATTCGTGCGGGCCAGCCGGTGAGCCGCGGCACGCTGCAGGTGGTGTTCGACTACACGCCCTACGACGAGCTCGAGCGGCTCGGGCTCCGGCCCGAGACCGAGGCCGAGGCTCGTCGCGCATCGCCGCAGTTGACGGGCATGCTCGTCGTGCAGGACGTGCAGCCGGGTTCGCCGACCGAGGGTGCGCTCGCCCCGGGCGACATCCTGGTCCGCATCGACGGGCAGCTCGTCACGACATTCGAGCCTCTGAACGCGATCCTCGACGGCGCCGTGGGCCGCACGATCGAGGTGGAGATAGAGCGCGGCGGTGAGTCGATGGTGCGCCGGGTCGAGGTGCAGGACCTGCAGTCCATCACCCCTGCCGAGTACCTCGAGTTCGGTGACGCGGTCGTGCACGAACTCTCCTACCAGATGGCCCGTCATCTGAACGTGCCGGTGCGCGGCGTGTTCGTCGCCAACCCGGGCTACGCGCTAGGCGCCGCGGGCGTGCCGCGCGGTGCGGTGATCGAGTCCGTGGATGGCAAGCCGGTCGAAACGCTCGCGCAGTTCGAGGCCGCGATCGTCGGCCTGCCGGACGGCGGTAGGGCCGCGCTGCGCTACAAGACGCTCGACGACCCGCGCGGCACCCAGACGCGCGTCATGCGCATGGACCGGCGCTGGTTCCCGGCCCGGTACTGCCAGCGCGACGACGCGACCGGCTACTGGCCCTGCCGCGATCTTCCGCCGCCTCCGGAGCCCGTGCCGGCGCAACCGGCCCGCACCACTTTCGTGACCACCGGCGACCGCGTCGCGGACCGGCTCGCGCCGTCGCTGGTGCTGGTGAACTTCGACATGCCGTTCTCGGTCGCGGGCGTGACGGAGCGCAACTACCACGGGACGGGACTGATCGTCGACGCCGAACACGGGCTCGTCGCGGTCGACCGGAACACCGTGCCGGTGGCGGTTGGCGACGTGCGAATCACGGTGGCCGGCTCGGTAGAAGTGCCCGGCCGCGTGGAGTGGATTCATCCGCTGCACAACCTCGCCCTGGTGTCCTTCGATCCGCGCTTGCTCGACGGAACGCCGATCCGCTCGGCGCGGCTCGACACGCGCGAGCTCGTGCCGGGTGATGCGGTCACGGTCGTCGGTTTGAGCGGCGACGCACGCGCCCGTTCGCTCGCCACGACCGTCTCTTCGGTCGACGCGGTCCAGTTCCCGCTGTCCAGGACGCTGCGCTTCCGCGAGTCGAACCTCGAGGTCGTGAACGTCGTTAATGCGCCGGCTGACTTCGACGGCGTGCTCGCGGATCGCGATGGCCGGGTACGGGCGCTCTGGTCGAGCTTCGCGAGCGAGTCGGGACGCGACCTCGTCCAGTTGAACCGGGGCGTGCCGATTGAGGTGGTTGCCGAGATGGTCGAGGCCGCGCGCTCGGGCAAGCCCCTGTATTCGCTCGAGGTGGAGTTCGACACGGTGCCGGTTTCGGCGGCGCGCAAGCTGGGACTCGGCGACGACTGGGTCGCGCGCCTCGAGGCGCTCGACGGCTCCCAGCGGCAGGTGCTCAGCATCGCGCGGGTCGTGGCAGGCTCGTCGGCCGAGAGCGTACTGCGCGAGGGCGACCTGCTGCTCGCGGTCGACGGCCGGACCGTCAATCACGCGCGCGCGGTCGAGCGCATGATGCACGCGCCAGGCGTCAAGGTGACCGTGCTGCGCGACGGTCGCGAAGCCACGTTCGAGGTCGCAACCGCGGCGCTCGGGGGACGCGACATCGACCGCTTGCTGCTGTGGGCGGGCGCGGTGCTGCACGAGCCGCACCGTGCAATGGCGGCGCAGCGCGGCATCCCGCCGAACGGCGTGTTCGTCGCCTACTTCGCCTACGGCTCACCGGCGACGCGTTACACGCTGTTCGCGGGCCGGCGTATCGTCGAAGTGGACGGCCGCCCCGTGGCCGACCTCGATGCGTTCATTGCAGCCGTCAGGGGCCGGCCCGACCGCTCTTCGGTACGTCTGACGACGGTGTCCTGGAACGAGTCGAAAGAGGTGATCACCCTCAAGCTCGACCGGCACTACTGGCCGGCATACGAACTCGTGCGTACGGCCGACGGCTGGCAGCGCCACCCCATCGACTGAGGCCGCCACTGTTGCTGTCGAGCCACGACCGGGCGGATCGCCCGCCGTGCAGGACGCGACCGTCGGTGCTGCGGCGGCGGCTACCGCCGCCTGCCTGTCTCACGGCATGCCGCAGGTCGCAGGCGGGCAGTTCGGCGAAAATGCGCGCAGTACGGACTTTCTCGCGCCAGGCTGCGCCGGTTCGGGATCGGGTGTTCGTGCGAGTAGCGGCTCCGCGCGGAGCGGTTCGCAGGTCGGGTGACCGCACGAGCGGCCCTGTTGCTTTGCGGATATGATTCTCCAATGCTCATGGCACGCCTGCCCCAGGACGAGATCGATCGAGCCGTCGAGGCGCTGCGCGACGGCCAGGTGGTCGCCTTTCCGACGGAGACCGTCTACGGGCTCGGTGCCGACGCGCAGAACCCCGACGCCGTCCGGCGCGTGTACGAGCTCAAGGGTCGGCCCGCGACTCACCCGCTGATCGTGCACATCGATCATCCGCGCCAGCTCGAGCGCTGGGCCCTGACGGTGCCGCCGGCGGCGAGGGCGCTCGCGGATCGCTTCTGGCCCGGCCCGCTGACGTTCGTCCTGCGCCGGGCGCCGGCCGTCGACCTCGCGATCACGGGTGGCCAGGATACGGTCGCCGTCCGCGTGCCCGGGCACCCGGTGGCGCAGCAGCTGCTGCGCGCATTCGGCAGCGGCCTGGCGGCGCCCTCGGCGAATCGCTTCGGCCGCGTGAGTCCGACCCGCGCCGAGCACGTGCGAGAGGAGTTCGGCGACGAAGTGCCCGTGGTGCTCGACGGGGGCGACTGCAAGATCGGCCTGGAATCGACGATCGTCTCCTGCGTCGATACTGTGCCGCGCGTGCTGCGACCGGGAGCGATCACGCTCTCGCAGCTGCGCGCGGTCGTGCCTGAGGTCACCGAAGGGCCCGGTGCGAGTCCGCCGCGCGTGCCGGGTGCCGAGGCCAAGCACTACGCGCCCGCCACCCCGCTCAGCATCGTCCCGAGCAGAGCGCTGGAGGAGGTGGTCGCGCAGCTCACTGCGGACCACGAGAAGGTCGCGGTGCTGGCGACGCGGCCGCCGCGCCTGGCAAACAAGTTCATGACCTGGGTGAATGCCGGCCGCCGCGCGGACGTGTATGCGCGAGAGCTCTACGTCAACCTTCGTACGCTGGACAAGTCCGGCGCCAAAGAGATCCTGGTCGAGGACGTGCCCGAGGTCGAAGCCTGGCACGCGGTTCGGGACCGCCTGCGGCGCGCTGCCACCGCCGAGAACGTGGTCACGGTCGATCCCGACATCGCCGCGTTGCGGGCGGACTTCGGCGAGGATGCGGGTAGCCCATGAGTCGAGGTCGCCCCGCTTCGCCGGCGGTCGGGATACGCATTGCGCTCCAGGGATAGCCAGCCGGTCATGGAAATAGTGATTCTCGACCACGTCGCGGGCGCGCGCGAAGCACGGGGCATCGCCGTCGTGATCGACGTGTTCCGCGCATTTTCGGTGGCGGCCTACGCGTTCGACGGGGGCGCCGCACGAGTGCTGCCGGTCGCGGAGATCGAGGAGGCGCACTCGCTCGCGCGGCGATTCCCGGGTGCCGTGCTCGCGGGCGAGCGGCACGCGCGGCAGCTGCCGGGCTTCGACATCGGCAACTCGCCGACGCAGCTCCGCGCGCGCGACCTGCACGGCCGGGTTCTGGTGCACACGACTCACGCAGGAACGCAGGGGCTGGTGAACGCGACCGGTGCCGACGAGGTGCTCACCGGCGCATTCGTCAACATCTCCGCCGTCGCGCGCTATCTCGCCGCGCGGGCGCCGGACCGTGTTTCGCTGGTGCGCATGGGTCACGAGGCGGTCGAGCGCTGCGCCGAGGACGACCTCTACGCGGAGTGCCTGCGGCTGCAGCTGCTCGGCCGGCCGGCGCCGCTCGGCGAGGTGCGCGAACGGCTGCGCAACGCGCCGGCGGCCGCGAAATTCTTCGACCCCGCGTGCAGCGCCTGGGCTCCGCGGGACGACTTCGACTACTGCACCGACGTCGACCGCTTCGACTTCGTCCTGCGCGCGCGCCGCAGGCAGGGCGAGCCGCTCGAGCTCGAGCGCGTGGCGTTCGCGTGATCCTCGGGTCCATCCCCCTCGAGTTCGTCCTCTTCGGCCTGACGCTGGTCGGTGTCGCCCTGTTTCACCGCCGCGCATTGCTCGTGGCGGCCACCGGGCTCGCGACGATTACGGTCTATGAGCTCGCGACTGGGGGCTTCCACGAGGGTGCCGGACTGCCGGGTCTCGTCGCGCACATGGGTGCCGAGGGAGCGGGGCTCACCAATCTCGGCATGCTGCTCACCGGATTCGCGCTGCTGTCGAGACACTTCGAGGAGAGCCATCTTCCCGCGCGGCTCCCGGACCTGCTGCCCGACGACTGGCGCGGTGGATTCGTGCTGCTGGTGCTCGTGTTCGCGCTGTCGGGGTTCCTCGACAACATCGCCGCCGCGCTGATCGGCGGTACGGTCGCCGCGTCGGTGTTTCGCGGACGCGTCCACATCGGTTACATCGCGGCGCTGGTCGCGTGCGCCAACGCCGGCGGCGCGGGCAGCGTGATCGGCGACACCACCACGACGATGATGTGGATAGACGGCGTGAGCCCGCTCGCCGTGCTGCACGCATACGTCGCGGCCTTGGTTGCGCTGGTGGTGTGCGGCATCCCCGCGGCGATCCAGCAGCAGCGCCATGCGCCGATCACGAGGACCGACACGCAGCACCGACCGGTGGACTGGCCACGTGTCGCCATCGTCGGGATCATCCTGGCCGCGGCGATCGCCGCGAACGTCACCGCCAACCTGCGCTTCCCCGAGTACACGCACCACGTGCCGTTCCTCGGCCTCGCGGTCTGGGGCGCGCTGCTCGTGACTGCCGGTTGGCGACGCCCGGACTGGCCGGTACTGCCGGAAGCCATCAAGGGCACGCTCTTCCTGCTCTGCCTGGTCACCGCCGCCACGATGATGCCCGTCGAGCGCCTGCCGCCCGCGTCCTGGCAGACGGCGCTCGAGCTCGGCTTCGTGTCTTCGGTCTTCGACAACATCCCGCTCACCAAGCTCGCGCTGGAGCAGGGCGGATACGACTGGGGAGTACTCGCCTACACGGTCGGCTTCGGCGGCTCGATGCTCTGGTTCGGCTCGTCGGCGGGTGTGGCGATCAGCAACATCTTTCCGGAAGCCCGCTCCGTGTGGGCGTGGCTCAGGGGCGGCTGGCACGTGCCGCTCGCCTACGTGCTGGGCTTCGCGGCGCTGATGATGCTGCTCGGCTGGCGGCCGCACTGAGGAACACACCGCGTGATACGCAACGTGGTGTTCGACGTGGGCGGCGTACTCGTCCGGCTGCGCTACCAGCCGTTCATCGACTATCTCGCCGCCGCCGGGATCGACATGACCGACCTGCCTGGCTGGCTCGTGCGCGTGGGCCTCGCCGCGCACGAGCGCGGTGAGGTCACGGGCGAGGAACTGCTCGGCCGCGTGGCCGCGATGGCCGAGCGTTCGCTCGATCCGCATGAACTGCGCCAGCGCTGGCTCGACATGTTCGACAGGAGCCACGAGATGTTCCAGCTGGCCGCCGGGCTGATGCGGGAGTACCGTGTCTACCTGCTGTCGAACGTGGGTGACCTGCACTGGCGCCACCTCGACGAGTCCTATGGACTCGAGTCGCTCACGCACGGCGTCGTCGCCTCGTTCAGGGTCGGTGCGGTGAAGCCTTCCGCCGCCATCTACCGCGAGGCGGAGCGGCGCCTCGGCCTCGACCCCGCCGCCACCGTGTTCGTGGACGACCTGCCGCCGAACGTCGCCGGTGCCGAGGCCCGCGGATGGCGGGCGATTCACCACCGCAACCCGGCCGAGACGCGGCAGCGGCTGCGCGCGCTGGGCGTGCGCCTGCCGGCACCCTTCGACGCGGAGTGATGGCGTGCAGGCGATTCCGATCAGCATCCTGCTGCTCGCGATGTCGAACGTGTTCATGACCTTCGCCTGGTACGCACATCTGAAGAACCTGAGCGGCAGCCCCTGGTACCTGGCGGCGTTCGTGAGCTGGGGCATCGCGTTCTTCGAGTACCTGCTGCAGGTGCCGGCGAACCGGATCGGCTACACCGCGATGACGCTGCCGCAGCTCAAGATCGTGCAGGAGGTCGTGACGCTCACGGTGTTCGCGCCGTTCGCCGTCTTCTACATGCGCCAGCCGCTCAGGCTCGACTACCTGTGGGCGGCGCTGTGCATGCTGGGCGCGGTGTACTTCATGTTTCGCGACGGCGCCGGCAGCTGATGGACACGGCGATCCACCGCCGCGTCGCAGCCTGTCGCGCCGGCGAGGATCCCACTCTGATCGCGCGCCTCGACGCAGGCTGGGCAGTGATGGGCGACCCGCAGGTGATCGACGGTTACTGCCTGCTGCTGCCCGACCCGGTCGTTCCCCACCTGAACGCGCTCACGCCGGCGGGGCAGGCGGCCTTCCTGGCCGACATGGCCCGGCTCGGGCAGGCCGTGCTCGAGCTCACCGGCGCGGTGCGCATCAACTACGCGATGTTCGGCAACCTGGAACCGGCGCTGCACGCGCACGTGTTCCCGCGGCGTGCGGACGAACCGGATGCACTGCGCACGGCGCAGCCCTGGGCCTGGGACTGGAAATCGGCCCGGGCCTTCGACACGGCGCGCGACGGTGCGCTGCTCGCGGCGCTGGGTGCGCGGCTCGGGCGGGGACGATCCTGAGCCGGGGGCTCGACGGTTCCGGCAGACGTCAATTGGCCCACACCAGCATTTGCCTGACGCCCGGCAGCCGACCGTCTGCTTGCGGCCGAGGCTGTGTGATAACTCACCGCGGCATCCGTAGACCAGTCAGCCGGCGGACCCACTCCATTCCGATCAGATCATAGAGCCGGGCGCGATCAGGCGCGCAGCGCCTCGATCATGGGCCCGGTTCCCATGGTATTCATCACTCGCTTCAGGTTGTACGCCAGTACGTGCAAGCTCATCTCGGCACTCACCCTCGGTAGTCGCCGACACAAGAAGTGGGTGGCGCCCATCCAGGCCTTGATCGTCCCGAACGGGTGCTCCACCGTGCTCCGGCGGACTGTCATCAGGGCGGGGTCGCGATCAAGTCTAGCGTGCATGCGATCCAGCACAGCCTCGTGCTCCCACCGCGTGATACGTCGATAGTGGCTAGTCGTGCATTTTGAGCGCAGCGTGCAGCGCGGACACGCCGAAGACCAGTACTTGTAGAAGGTCAGGCCATTCTCATGGCTTGCGCAGCGCCGCGTGGCGTACTCGCCGGCCGGGCAGCGATAGGCATCGCGCTTCGGCAAGTACGTGAAGTCCCATTTCTCGTAGCGGCCGCCGGCCGCGCTGTTCGAGGTGATCGGCTTCGGTACCACTGGCGCGATCCCGGCGTCCTCGCAGGCCTTGAGCTGCTCGCTGCTGTAGTAGCCACGATCGGCGATCGCCGTCAGCGTGTCCGTGCCGATCGCTTCGCGAGCCGCCTCGGCCATCTTCACCAGGTGCGCCCGGTCAGAGCCTACGCTGGTAACCTCGTGCGTCACGATCAGGTGGTGCTTCGTGTCGACGGCGGTCTGCACGTTGTAGCCGACGATGCCGGTACCCTTACCCTGGCTCGCCATCGAGCGCGCGTCCGGGTCGCTCAGCGACAGCTGGCCATCGGGCGAGGCCTCCATCCGTCGCTTCAGACCCTTCAGCCGCGCCATCTCCTCCTTCAACGTCGCGATCCGCTCCTGCAGCCGAGCTGACTTGCGCGGGTTGCGCGGCGTCTCCTTGCGATCCATCCGATCGAGGTGCATCAGGTACTCGGCGATGCTCTGCTCGATCAGCGCCATCCGCGTCTTCATCTTGCCGCGGGTGAAGTTGCGGTCGCGGTGGTTCACCGCCTTGAACTTGCTACCGTCGATCGCCACCGTCGACTCGGTGAACAGCTGCCAGCGGCGGCACAGCACGATGAACTCGCGACAGACGTTCCTGATCGCCGCCGTGTTTCCGGCCCGGAAGTCCGCCAACGTCTTGAAGTCGGGTGCCAGGCGCCCGACCAGCCACATCAACTCGAGGTTGCGACGGGCCTCCTGCTCAAGCCGTCGCGTCGACTGGATGCGGTTCAAGTACCCGTACAGGTAGATCTTGAGCATCGTCGCCGGGTGATAGGCCGGTCGGCCCGTCGCCTTCGGCTCGACCCCGGCGAAGCCGAGGCTGGCCAGATCGAGCGCCTCCACGAAGGCGTCGATCACCCGAACCGGGTTCTCCTCGGCGACGTACTCGTCTATCGTCTCCGGTAACAGCGTGCCCTGCGATCGATCGGCTTCCTCGATGAACCGGCTCATGGTCAGGCCTCGAGCGGGAACACGCGAAAATAGTAGCCTTCAGTGCGGGGTTTTCACACAGCCTCGGCCAGAAGGCGA
>Ga0256811_1000005_pt1 | contig 12985 bp, 7 predicted proteins | sample 1016PU6metaG_FD_185949 | JGI IMG/M metagenome (GOLD analysis project Ga0256811, IMG submission 185949) | Sediment microbial communities from tidal freshwater marsh on Altamaha River, Georgia, United States - 10-16 PU6 | ecosystem: Environmental > Aquatic > Freshwater > Wetlands > Sediment... | reverse complement strand
CGCCGAGATGAACGACTCGGTCGCGAGCGACGCCTTGGTGATGCCGAGCAGGATCGGGTCGGCGATCGCGGGCAGCTTGCCCTCGCCGGCGATACCCTCGTTAGCCTCCAGCACGCGTGCGCGGTCCATCTGCTCACCGCGCAGGAACCCGGTGTCCCCGGCCTCGACGATCTCCACCTTGCGCAGCATCTGGCGGATGATCACCTCGATGTGCTTGTCGTTGATCTTCACGCCCTGCAGGCGGTAGACGTCCTGGATCTCGCGCACGAGGTAGTTCGCGAGCGGCTCGACGCCCTGCAGCCGCAGGATGTCGTGCGGGTTCGGCTCGCCGTCGGCGATCACCTCGCCGCGCTCGACGTGCTCGCCCTCGAACACCGTCAGGTGCCGCCACTTCGGGATCAGTTCCTCGTGCTTGTCGCCCTGGTCGTCCGTGATGATCAGGCGGCGCTTGCCCTTGGTCTCCTTGCCGAAGCTGACCGTGCCCGAGTACTCGGCGAGGATCGCCGAGTCCTTGGGCTTGCGCGCCTCGAAGAGGTCCGCCACGCGCGGCAGACCGCCCGTGATGTCGCGGGTCTTCGAGCTCTCCTGCGGAATGCGCGCAATCACGTCGCCGACGGACACCTGCGCACCGTCCTCGAGGTTGACGAGCGCGCCCGCGGGCAGCGCGTAGACCGCCGGGATGTCCGTGTTCGCGAAGCAGACTTCCTTGCCCTTCGAGTTCACCAGCTTGATCACGGGGCGGAGGTCCTTGCCGCCGGCACCGCGCTGCTTCGGGTCCATGACCACGGTGCTCGACAGGCCCGTGATCTCGTCCACCTGGCTCGACACGGTGATGCCGTCGATGAAGTCCTGGAACCGGATGAATCCTGCCACCTCGGTGACGACCGGGTGGGTGTGCGGATCCCAGGTCGCGATGATCTGGCCGGACTGGACCGAATCGCCCTCGGCGACCGTAATGACCGATCCGTACGGGATGCGGTAGCGCTCGCGCTCGCGGCCGAAGTCGTCGATCACGCCCACCTCGCCCGAGCGCGACACCGCGACCAGGTGGCCCTTGTCGTGGCGCACCGACTTGAGGTTGTGGAAACGGACCGCTCCCTTGCTCTTCACCTCGACGCTGCTCTGCGCCGCAGCCCGCGAGGCCGCGCCGCCGATGTGGAAGGTACGCATCGTGAGCTGCGTGCCCGGCTCGCCGATCGACTGCGCGGCGATCACGCCCACGGCCTCGCCGATGTTGATGCGGTGGCCGCGCGCGAGGTCGCGCCCGTAACACTGGGAGCAGACCCCGTAGCGCGTCGCGCAGGTGATCGGCGAACGCACGGTCACCTGGTCGACGCCGGCCTTCTCGATGATCCGCACCAGCCGCTCGTCGAGCAGGTCACCCGCCGCGACCAGCACCTCGTCCGAGCCGGGGCGGAAGATCTCTCTCGCCACGACGCGGCCGAGCACGCGCTCGCCGAGACCCTCGACGACGTCGCCGCCCTCGACGATCGGCATCATCGACAGGCCGTTCTCGGTGCCGCAGTCGGGCTCGGTGACCACGAGGTCCTGGGCCACGTCCACGAGGCGACGGGTCAGGTAGCCGGAATTGGCCGTCTTGAGCGCCGTGTCGGCGAGACCCTTGCGCGCGCCGTGCGTCGAGATGAAGTACTGGAGTACGTTCAGACCCTCGCGGAAGTTCGCGGTGATCGGCGTCTCGATGATCGACCCGTCCGGCTTCGCCATCAGGCCGCGCATGCCGGCCAGCTGGCGGATCTGGGCCGGCGAGCCGCGCGCGCCCGAGTCGGACATCATGAAGATCGAATTGAACGACTTCTGCCGGACCTTGCGCCCGTCGGAGGCCTCGACCTCCTCGCCGCCCAGCTTCTCCATCATCGCCTTGGCGACCTGGTCGTTGGTGCGGGACCAGATGTCCACCACCTTGTTGTAGCGCTCGCCATTGGTCACGAGACCGGAGGCATACTGTTCCTGGATCTCCTTCACCTCGTGCTCGGCCGCGCTCAGGATCCGGCCCTTCTGCTCGGGGACGATCATGTCGTCCACGCCGATCGAGACACCGGCGCGCGTCGCGTAGTGGAACCCCGTGTACATCAGCTGGTCCGCGAAGACCACCGTCTCCTTGAGGCCCAGCGTGCGGTAACAGGCGTTGATCACGCCCGAGATCGCCTTCTTGGTCATGTCCTGGTTGATCAGGTCGAAGGACAGGCCGTGCGGCAGCACCTCGAACAGCAGCGCGCGCCCCACGGTCGTCTCCACGAGGCGGCGGTTCTGCACGAGCGCCCCGTCGGCGCCCTTCACGTGCTCCACGATGCGCACCTTGACGCGCGCCTGCAGATCAGCCTGGCGGCTCTCGTAGGCGCGGTGCACCTCGGCCACGTCGGAGAACATGCTGCCCTCGCCGCGGGCGTTCACGCGCTCGCGGGTCATGAAGTACAGGCCCAGCACCACGTCCTGCGAGGGGACGATGATCGGGTCGCCGTTGGCCGGCGAGAGGATGTTGTTCGACGACAGCATCAGGGCCCGCGCCTCGAGCTGGGCCTCGAGCGACAGCGGCACGTGCACGGCCATCTGGTCGCCGTCGAAGTCGGCGTTGAAGGCCGTGCAAACGAGCGGGTGAAGCTGGATCGCCTTGCCCTCGATCAGCACCGGCTCGAAGGCCTGGATGCCGAGCCGGTGCAGCGTCGGCGCGCGGTTCAGCAGCACCGGGTGCTCGCGGATCACTTCCTCGAGGATGTCCCACACTTCCGGGCCCTCGCGCTCGACCATGCGCTTGGCGGCCTTGATCGTGGTCGCCTCGCCGCGCAGCTGCAGCTTCTGGAAGATGAACGGCTTGAACAGCTCGAGCGCCATCTTCTTCGGCAGGCCGCACTGGTGCAGGCGCAGCGTCGGGCCCACAACGATCACCGAGCGGCCGGAGTAGTCGACGCGCTTGCCGAGCAGGTTCTGGCGGAACCGCCCCTGCTTGCCCTTGATCATGTCCGCGAGCGACTTCAGGGGCCGCTTGTTCGTGCCGGTGATGGCGCGGCCGCGGCGACCGTTGTCGAGCAGCGCGTCCACCGACTCCTGCAGCATGCGCTTCTCGTTGCGCACGATGATGTCGGGGGCATTCAGCTCGAGCAGCCGACGCAGACGGTTGTTGCGGTTGATGACCCGGCGATACAGGTCGTTCAGGTCAGACGTCGCAAACCGGCCGCCATCCAGAGGAACCAGCGGGCGCAGGTCGGGCGGCAGCACCGGCAGCACCGTGAGCACCATCCACTCCGGCTTGTTGCCGGACTCGATGAACGACTCGAGCAGCTTCAGGCGCTTCGAGAGCCGCTTGATCTTGGTCTCGGAATTCGTGCTGGCCATGTCCTCGCGGACCTTCGCCACTTCCGCCTGCAGGTCGAGGCTCTTCAGCAGCTCGTGGATCGCCTCTGCGCCCATGCGGGCGTCGAACTCGTCGCCGTGCTTCTCGATCGCGTCGAGGTAGGCCTCATCCGAGAGCAGCTGGCCGCGCTGCATCGAGGTCATGCCAGGGTCGATGACCACGAACGCCTCGAAGTAGAGCACGCGCTCGATCTCGCGCAGCGTCATGTCGAGCATCAGGCCGATGCGCGAAGGCAGCGACTTGAGGAACCAGATGTGGGCAGTGGGGCTCGCGAGCTCGATGTGGCCCATGCGCTCGCGGCGCACCTTGGCCTGCGTGACCTCCACGCCGCACTTCTCGCAGACCACGCCACGGTGCTTGAGGCGCTTGTACTTTCCGCACAGGCACTCGTAGTCCTTCACCGGCCCGAAGATCTTCGCGCAGAACAGGCCGTCCCGCTCCGGCTTGAACGTTCGGTAGTTGATGGTCTCCGGCTTCTTGACCTCGCCAAAGGACCACGAACGGATCATTTCCGGGGAAGCGAGCCCGATGCGGATCGAGTCGAAATCCTCGGTCGTCGGCTGCTGCTTGAACAACTTCAACAGGTCTTTCATTGCGTCACCCTGTGCGTCGCGCGCGTGTGGTGGTGCGGTCCGGTCAGCGCCGTTCCTGCTCGAGCTCAATGTTGATGCCGAGCGAGCGGATCTCCTTGACCAGCACGTTGAAGGACTCGGGCATGCCCGCATCCATCATGTGGTTGCCGTCCACGATGTTCTTGTACATCTTGGTGCGGCCGGTCACGTCGTCCGACTTGACGGTCAGCATCTCCTGCAAGGTGTAGGACGAGCCGTAGGCCTCGAGCGCCCAGACTTCCATCTCGCCGAAGCGCTGGCCGCCGAACTGCGCCTTGCCACCCAGCGGCTGCTGCGTGACCAGGCTGTACGGCCCGGTGGAACGGGCATGCATCTTGTCGTCCACGAGGTGGTTGAGCTTCAGCATGTACATGTAGCCCACCGTCACCGGCCGGTCGAATCGCTCGCCGGTACGTCCGTCGTTGAGCCACGTCTGGCCGCTCGCGGGGAGTTCGGCGAGGTGCAGCATCCGCTTGATCTCCTTCTCGGTCGCACCGTCGAACACCGGCGTGGCCATCGGAACACCGCCCCGCAGGTTGCCGGCCAGCGCGACGACCTCGTCGTCGTTCAGCGACCCGAGGTCCTCTCCCTTGCCGCCGCTGCGGTTGTAGATCTCGTCGAGGAAGGAGCGCAGTTCCGCCGCGCCACGCGACTCGTCGAGCATGCGACCGATCCTGAGGCCGAGCCCCTTGGCGGCCCAGCCGAGGTGCGTCTCGAGGATCTGCCCGATGTTCATGCGCGACGGCACACCGAGCGGATTCAGCACGATGTCGACCGGCGTGCCGTCGTCCATGAACGGCATGTCCTCGACCGGCACGATCGTGGAAATCACGCCCTTGTTGCCGTGGCGGCCGGCCATCTTGTCGCCCGGCTGCACGCGGCGCTTTACCGCGAGGTAAACCTTGACCATCTTCAGCACGCCCGGGGCGAGGTCGTCGCCCTGCGTGATCTTGGCGCGCTTCTCCTCGAGCCGTCGCTCGAACTCCTTGCGCTGCGTGCGCATGCGCTCCGCGGTGAGCTCCAGGGAGGCATTGGCGTCCTCGTCCTCGAGCCGCACCTCGAGCCAGTGCTCGCGCGGGATGTCGGCGAGGTACTCCGCCGTCACCTTCGAGCCGGCCTTGAGCTTGCGCGGGCCGCCCGAGGCGACCTTGCCGAGCAGCATGGCCTGCACGCGCGAGAAGAGGTCCTCCTCGAGGATGCGCTGCTGGTCTGCCAGGTCCTTGCGGACCTTGTCGATCTCGGACTTCTCGATCGACTTCGCGCGCGAGTCCTTCTCGACGCCGTCGCGCGTGAACACGCGCACGTCGATCACTGTGCCGTCCATGCCGGGCGGCACGCGCAGCGAGGTGTCCTTCACGTCGGAGGCCTTCTCGCCGAAGATCGCGCGCAGCAGCTTCTCCTCGGGAGTGAGCTGAGTCTCGCCCTTCGGCGTGACCTTGCCCACCAGGATGTCGCCCGCCTTGACCTCGGCGCCGATGAAGGCGATGCCGGCCTCGTCGAGCTTGGCGAGCGCCGCCTCGCCGACGTTCGGGATGTCGGCGCTGATCTCCTCCGGCCCGAGCTTCGTGTCGCGCGCGACGCAGGTGAGCTCCTCGATGTGGATGGTCGTGAAGCGATCCTCCTGCACGACGCGCTCCGAGATCAGGATCGAGTCCTCGAAGTTGTAGCCGTTCCACGGCATGAACGCGACGAGCAGGTTCTGGCCGAGCGCGAGCTCGCCCAGGTCGGTGGACGGTCCGTCGGCCAGCACGTCGCCGCGCGCGATTGCGTCGCCCGCGTTCACCAGCGGCCGCTGGTTGATGCAGGTGTTCTGGTTGGAGCGCGTGTACTTGGTCAGGTTGTAGATGTCGACGCCCGGCTCGCCGGCCGTGGTCTCGGCGTCGTTCACGCGCACCACGATGCGCGACGCGTCGACGGAATCGACCACGCCCCCGCGGCGCGCAACCACGGTGACGCCGGAGTCGATCGCGACGGGGCGCTCCATGCCCGTGCCCACGAGCGGCGTCTCCGAGCGCAGCGTCGGCACCGCCTGGCGCTGCATGTTCGAACCCATCAGGGCGCGGTTCGCGTCGTCGTGCTCGAGGAACGGGATCAGCGAGGCGGCGACCGACACGATCTGCTTCGGCGAGACGTCCATGTACTGGATCTTGTCCGGCGTCGAGAGCATGAACTCGTTCTGGAAGCGCGAGGAGACCAGCTCGTCGGCGAAACGACCCTGTGCGTCCAGCGACGCGTTCGCCTGCGCGATCACGTACTGCGCCTCGTCGATCGCCGACAGGTACTCGATCTCGTCGGTGACCCGGCGGTCGGTGACCTTGCGGTACGGCGTCTCGAGGAAGCCGTAGTCGTTGGTGCGCGCATAGACCGCGAGCGAGTTGATCAGCCCGATGTTCGGGCCTTCCGGCGTCTCGATCGGGCAGACGCGGCCGTAGTGCGTCGGGTGCACGTCACGGACCTCGAAACCGGCACGCTCGCGCGTGAGGCCGCCCGGGCCGAGCGCCGAGACGCGCCGCTTGTGCGTGACCTCGGACAGCGGGTTGTTCTGGTCCATGAACTGCGACAGCTGCGAGGAGCCGAAGAATTCCTTGACCGCCGCCGCGACCGGCTTGGCGTTGATCATGTCCTGGGGCATCAGGCCCTCGGACTCGGCGATGGTCAGGCGCTCCTTGACGGCGCGCTCGACGCGCACCAGCCCGACGCGGAAGGCGTTCTCCGCCATCTCGCCCACGCTGCGTACGCGACGGTTGCCGAGGTGGTCGATGTCGTCGACCGTCCCGTTGCCGTTGCGGATGTCGATCAGCGTGCGCAGCACGTCGATGATGTCGGAGGTGTCGCCGTGCTCCTCGACCAGAGCCTTCGCGAAGTCGTCCCCGCGACGGCCGAAGTGCGGCGCGTCGTAGAGGATGCCCGGGCCCGTGACGCTGGTCCGGCCGACGCGGCGATTGAACTTCATCCGGCCCACGGCCGAGAGGTCGTAGCGCTCGGGATTGAAGAACAGGTTCTGGAACAGGTTCTCCGCCGCATCACGCGTCGGCGGCTCGCCGGGGCGCATCATCCGGTAGATCTCCACCAGCGCCTCCATGCGGTTCTTGGTCGGGTCGATGCGCAGCGTGTCGGAGATGAACGGGCCGCGGTCGAGGTCGTTCACGTACAGCGCGCGGATCTCGTCGATGCCGGCCTGCACGAGCTTCGCGACCGTGGTGGCCGTCAGCACTTCGTTCGCCTTGGCGAGGATCTCGCCGGTCTCCGTGTTGACCACGTCGTGCGCGAGAACCTTGCCCACCAGGTAGTCGTTGGGAACCGGCAGGCGGTCGACGCCCGACTCCTCGAGCTGCCGCACGTGGCGGGCGGTGATGCGCCTGCCCTCCTCGACGATCACCTTGTCGCCGACGCGGATCTCGAAGCTCGCGGTCTCGCCGCGCAGCCGCTGCGGCACCAGCGCGAGTTCCACGCCGCCCTGCGACAGGTAGAAGGTGTTCTTCTCGAAGAACAGGTCGAGCATCTGCTCGTCGCTGTATCCGAGCGCGCGCAGCAGGATCGTGACGGGCAGCTTGCGGCGCCGGTCGATGCGGGCGAAGACGCAGTCCTTGGCGTCGAACTCGAAGTCGAGCCAGGAGCCGCGGTAGGGGATGACGCGGGCGGAGAAGAGCAGCTTTCCGGAGCTGTGCGTCTTGCCGCGGTCGTGGTCGAAGAAGACGCCGGGGCTGCGGTGCAGCTGGGAAACGATCACGCGCTCGGTGCCGTTCACGACGAAGGTGCCGTTCTCGGTCATCAGCGGCAGTTCACCGAGGTAGACCTCCTGCTCGCGGATGTCCTTGACGGGCTTCGTGGCGCCCGGGGCGTCCTTGTCGCGCACCACGAGGCGCACCTTGACGCGCAGCGGTGCCGCGAAGGTGAGTCCGCGCAGCTGGCACTCCTTGACGTCGAACACCGGCTCGCCGAGACGGTAGCTCACGTACTCGAGGATAGCGTTGCCCGAGTAGCTCACGATCGGGAAGACGCTGCGGAAGGCCGCATGCAGGCCGATGTCCTTGCGACCGTCCTCCGCGGCGTCCGCCTGCAGGAACTTGCGATAGGAGTCGAGCTGGATGGCGAGCAGGTACGGCACCTCGAGGATGCTCGACCGCTTGCCGAAATCCTTGCGGATACGCTTCTTGTCGGTGAAGGAATACGTCATTGCGATCACCCTCTCACTGCCGCACTGGCGGCCCGGTCGGCTCGACGCCACAAATCAACTGAAAACACGCGGGCCGGCCGGCAGGAACACCCTGCCGGTCGACCCGCCGTGCAACGGGCCCGAAGCCCGCGCATCGCGGTTACTTGATCTCCGCAGCCGCGCCGGCTTCTTCGAGCTTCTTCTTGATGGCTTCGGCGTCGGCCTTCGGAATGCTCTCCTTGACCGTCGAGGGCACGCCCTCGACGAGGTCCTTCGCTTCCTTGAGGCCGAGGCCGGTGATCTCGCGGATCACCTTGATGACGCTGACCTTGTTCGCGCCGAAGCTGCTCATGGTGACCGTGAACTCGGTCTGCTCCTCGACGGCCGGAGCGGCAGCGGCGGCGCCACCCGCGGCGGCGGCGACCATCGCCACCGGGGCCGCGGCCGTGACGCCGAACTTCTCTTCCATCATCTTCACGAGGTCGACGATCTCCATCACCGTCATGTTGGAGATTGCGTCGAGGATCTCTTCCTTGTTGGCAGCCATTGTCGTGACTCCTGAGATAAATATTGATTGATACCCGATATCGAACCGCGACCGCCGCTCAGGCGGCCGCCTTCTGGTCCTTGACCGCGGCGATCGTCCGCACGAGCTTCGCGTGAGGCTCGGCGACCGTGCGCACGAACTTCTCGATGGGCGCCTTGAGCACGCCCATGAGCTGCGCGAGCGCCTGCTCCCTGGTGGGCAGGTCCGCCACCTTCTCGAGATCCTTGGCGGAGAGGACGGTCCCGCCGAGCGACACGAGGGTCGGTACGAGCTGGACGTTGTCCTTCGCAAAGGCTTTCACGAGACGGGCAGCCGCACCCGGGTCGTCCTCAGAGAAGGCGAGGATCAGCGGCCCCTTGAGCTTCGCGCCGACGCACTCGAACTGAGTGCCGGCGACCGCCCTGCGGGCCAGCGTGTTCTTCACCACTCTCATGTAGACGCGGGAGGCACGGGCCTTGGCGCGGAGCTCGGTGAGCTTCGCGACCGTCAGCCCCCGGTACTCCGCGGCGACGACGGACTGGGCGCGACCCGCGACCTCCGCCACCTCGGCGACCAGCGCCTGCTTGTCTTCCAGTCTGAGCGCCATGTGTTCCTCCTGGCCTGAAGATGCCTGTGACAGAACGCGCGTCCGTGCTGCGTTCACCCTCTAGAGGGCGGAACCTAAAGGCAGTGAGACACTGACTCGGGTACCACCATCTGCGCAGGCGACCATTAAGGGGAGCGACTCCCCGCCTGCGGTCTTCGATGATGACCGGCCCCGGCAGCCCGCCACGCGAGCGTGGCGCACGGCCCGAACCGGCCCTGCATCAAATCGATGTACGGCCCGGCGCTCAGGCGCCGAGGCTCGACTGATCAACCGGCACCCCGGGTCCCATGGTCGAGGACACCGAGATGCGCCTGAGATAGACGCCCTTCGCGGCGGCGGGCTTCGCCTTCTGCAGGTCCGCGAGCAGCGCCTGCAGGTTCTCCCGCAGCGCCTTCACCTCGAAGGTCGCCTTGCCGAGCGAGCAGTGCACGACGCCGGCCTTGTCGGCGCGGAATCGCACCTGACCGGCCTTGGCGTTGCGCACCGCGCCTGCCACGTCGGGCGTGACCGTGCCGACCTTCGGATTCGGCATCAGGCCGCGGGGACCCAGGATCTGGCCCAGCTGGCCCACGATGCGCATCGCGTCCGGGCTCGCCACGACCACGTCGAAGTTGAGCTCGCCGGCCTTGACCTTCTCGGCCAGGTCCTCGAGGCCCACGATGTCGGCCCCGGCTTCACGCGCGGCGTCCGCGTTCTTGCCGGAGGTGAACACCGCGACGCGCACCACCTTGCCCGTGCCATTCGGCAGCACGGTCGAGCCGCGCACCTGCTGGTCGGACTTCGTGGCGTCGATGCCGAGGTTGACGGCCACGTCCACGCTCTCGTCGAACTTGGCGGTCGCGAACTGCTTGACGAGCGCGAGCGCGTCGTCGATCGGAAACTGCTTGCCCGGCGCGATCTTCTCGGCCCAGGGCTTCATGCGCTTTGCTACGGCACCCATCTCACACCCCCTCCACGTCGACGCCCATGCTGCGGGCGCTGCCCGCGATCGTGCGCACGGCCGCCTCGAGGTCCGCCGCCGTGAGGTCCGGCGTCTTGGTCTTGGCGATCTCCTCGATCTGGGCGCGCGTGATGCGGCCCACCTTCGCGGTGTTCGGCGTGCCGCTGCCCTTCTCGATGCCGATGCTCTTGCGGATCAGCACCGACGCCGGCGGCGTCTTCATGATGAAGGTGAAGCTGCGATCGCTGTACACCGTGATCACCACGGGGATCGGCAGTCCCTTCTCGAGATTCTGGGTCTGCGCGTTGAACTGCTTGCAGAACTCCATGATGTTGACGCCCTGCTGACCGAGCGCCGGCCCGATCGGCGGGCTCGGGTTGGCCTGGCCTGCAGGCACCTGCAGCTTCACGTAGCCTTGAACTTTCTTCGCCATCTCACACCTCTATGTGGGTCCAAGCGCCCCGAAGGGCTCCCCGCGGTCAGGCCTTCTCGACCTGTCCGAAATCGAGCTCCACGGGCGTCGAACGCCCGAGGATCTGCACCGCCACCTGCAGGCGGCTCTTCTCGTAGTTCACCGACTCGACGACGCCGCTGAAGTCGTTGAACGGGCCGCTCACGACCCGCACGACCTCGCCCGGCTCGAACAGCACCTTCGGACGCGGCTTCTCCGCGCCTTCCTCGACGCGGCGCAGGATCGCGTTCGCCTCGCGGTCGGTGATCGGCGCGGGCTTCTCCGGCGTGCCGCCGATGAAGCCAAGCACCTTCGAGGTCTCGCGCACCAGGTGCCACGTGTCCTCGTTCATCTCCATCTGCACGAGCACGTAGCCCGGGAAGAACTTGCGCTCGCTGCGGCGACGCTGGCCGTCCCGCATCTCGACGACTTCCTCGGTCGGCACGAGGATCTCGCCGAACTTGTCCTCCAGACCCTTGAGACGGATGCGCTCCCTGAGCGCCTCGGCCACCTTGTGCTCGAAGTTCGAGTACGCGTGCACGACGTACCAGCGCAGCGCCACGGTCAGCCTCCCCGCCCGGTCAGCGCCGCCGTGAGGCTGCCGAGGACCCAGTCGAGCGCCCAGAAGAAGATACCCATCGCGAGGATCGCCACGAACACGACCAGCGTCGTCTGCAGAGTCTCCTGCCGCGTCGGCCACACGACCTTGCGCAGTTCGACGCGCGACCCCTGCACGAAGTCCCAGAACGCGCGGCCCTGCGCCGACTGCAGCGCGACGAACGCGCCGAGGCCGAGCGAGGCCAGCACGATGACCCAGCGCAGCGCGAGCGGGTAGCTCGACATGAGGTAGAACGCCGCGATGCCCGCGATGAGGATCGCGACGGCACCCGCCAGCTTGACGGTGTCGAGCGCGCTCGCGCCCGTTTCAACCTTCTGGGTCATGTGTTCCTGCCGGGATACCGCCCCGGTCCAATCTTGCCGATGCCTGTCCACGCGCCGCAGATGGCAGGCCAGGAGGGAATCGAACCCCCAACCTGCGGTTTTGGAGACCGCCGCTCTGCCAATTGAGCTACTGGCCTGCGCGCGAGACTTCCGGTCGTGCGATACCCGTGCCGCCGCCTACTTCAGGATCTTCGACACCACGCCTGCACCGACGGTGCGACCGCCCTCGCGGATCGCAAAGCGCAGGCCCTCTTCCATCGCGATCGGGCTGATCAGCTCGATCGTCATCTTGATGTTGTCGCCCGGCATCACCATCTCGACGCCCTCCGGCAACTCCACCGATCCGGTCACGTCCGTCGTGCGGAAGTAAAACTGCGGCCGGTACCCCTTGAAGAACGGCGTGTGCCGGCCACCCTCTTCCTTGGTGAGCACGTACACCTCGCCCTCGAACTTCGTGTGCGGCGTGATCGAACCGGGCTTCGCCAGCACCTGACCACGCTCGACTTCCTCGCGCTTCGTGCCGCGCAGCAGCACCCCCACGTTGTCGCCCGCCTGACCCTGGTCGAGCAGCTTGCGAAACATCTCCACGCCCGTGCAGGTGGTCTTCACCGTCGGGCGCAGACCCACGATCTCCACCTCGTCGTTCACCTTCACGATGCCGCGCTCGATGCGCCCCGTCACCACCGTGCCGCGCCCGGAGATCGAGAACACGTCCTCCACCGGCATCAGAAACGCACCGTCCACCGCGCGCTCCGGCACCGGTATGTAACGGTCCATCTCCTCCACCAGCTTCACCACCGACGGAACGCCGATCTCGCTCGTGTCCCCTTCCAGCGCCTTCAGCGCCGAACCCTTCACGATCGGCGTGTCGTCGCCCGGAAAGTCGTACTTCGACAACAGCTCGCGGACCTCCATCTCCACCAGCTCCAGCAGCTCCGCGTCGTCCACCATGTCCGCCTTGTTCAGGTACACCACGATGTACGGCACGCCCACCTGCCGCGCCAGCAAAATGTGCTCGCGCGTCTGCGGCATCGGACCGTCCGCCGCCGACACCACCAGAATCGCTCCGTCCATCTGCGCCGCACCCGTGATCATGTTCTTCACGTAGTCGGCGTGCCCCGGACAGTCCACGTGCGCGTAGTGACGCACCTTCGACTGGTACTCCACGTGCGCCGTCGATATCGTGATCCCGCGCGCCTTCTCCTCCGGCGCCTTGTCAATCTGGTCGTAGGCCGTGAACGTCCCGCCGTGCGTCTCCGCCATCACCTTCGTCAACGCCGCCGTCAGCGTCGTCTTCCCGTGGTCAACGTGACCAATCGTGCCCACGTTCACATGCGGCTTCGTACGCTCGAATTTTTCCTTCGCCACGACCCTTACCTCTG
>Ga0256811_1000004_pt1 | contig 13396 bp, 9 predicted proteins | sample 1016PU6metaG_FD_185949 | JGI IMG/M metagenome (GOLD analysis project Ga0256811, IMG submission 185949) | Sediment microbial communities from tidal freshwater marsh on Altamaha River, Georgia, United States - 10-16 PU6 | ecosystem: Environmental > Aquatic > Freshwater > Wetlands > Sediment... | reverse complement strand
GGTGGCGGCTGCCAGCGTTCGAGCGCGGTACCGATCGGCAGCCCGAATTCGTTGAATCGCGTGCCCACCGGAGTCGACTCAGGTCGTGGCGAACTGCAGCTCGGCGAGCCGCGCATAGAGCTCGTTGCTGCGCACCAGTGCCTCGTGCGTACCCTGCGCGACGATCCGGCCGTGGTCCATCACGACGATGCGGTCGGCCTCCAGAACCGTCGCGAGCCGGTGTGCGATGACGATCGTCGTGCGGCCCTGCGTCAGGCGACCGAGAGCCTCGTGCACCAGGCGCTCGCTCTCCGAGTCGAGCGCACTCGTCGCTTCGTCGAGCAGCAGGATCGGGGGATCCCGCAGGATCGCGCGTGCGATCGCAATGCGCTGGCGCTGGCCGCCCGAGAGCCGCGCGCCGCGCTCCCCGAGGAAGGTGTCGTAGCCCTCCGGCAGCCGCCGGATGAATTCGTCGGCGGCCGCGGTGCGCGCCGCCGCCTCTACCTCCGCGTCGCTGGCGCCCGGTCGGCCGTAGCGGATGTTCTCGCGGGCGCTGGCGGCGAACAGCACGGTATCCTGAGGTACGAGACCGATGCGGCGGCGCACGGCCTGCGGGTCGGCGCGGGAGATGTCCACGCCGTCGATCAGGATGCGTCCCTGCGACGGATCGTAGAAACGCAGCAGCAGCTGGAAGGTGGTGCTCTTGCCGGCGCCGGATGGTCCCACGAACGCGACCGTCTCGCCGGCCGCGACCGTGAGATCGAAGCCGTCGAGCGCACTGCTGTCGGGCCGCGACGGATAGCAGAAACCGACCCGATCGAAGCGGATCTCGCCGCGCCCCGGCTCCGGCAGCGGGGCCGGATTAGCGGGCGCGACGATGCGCGGTTCGGCCTGCTGCAGTTCCACCAGGCGCTCCATCGCCCCGGCCGCGCGCTGCACCTCGCCCCACATTTCGCTGAGCGAGGCGGTCGCCACGCCCGCGTATACGGCGTAGAGCAGGAACTGTCCCAGCTGCCCGCCGGTCATCTCGCCGCGGATCACCGCATGCGCGCCCACCCAGAGCACGAACGTGATGCCGCCGAAGATCAGCATGGTGGCCAGCGCAGTCAGCATCGATCGCACCCGGGTGCGGCGCACCGCCGCGCGGAACGAGCCCTCGACGGCCGCGTCGAATCGCCGGCTGCTTTGATCCTCGAGCGAAAAGGCCTGCACCGTGCCAATCGCGTTCAGCGCCTCGTCGGCAAGACCGCTGGTGTCCGCAATCCGGTCCTGCGAGTCGCGGGACAACCGTCGCACCCGCCGGCCCAGCACGACGAGCGGACCGACGAGCAGCGGCATCAGCAGTACGATCAGCCCGGTCAGCTTGAGACTCGTCACGGCGAGCATCAGCAGGCTGCCCACTATCGAAATCGCCGAGCGCAGCGCGATCGAGAGGTTCACCCCCGCGATCGACTGCACGAGCGTCGTGTCGGCGGTGAGCCGCGAAAGCACCTCGCCGGTGCGTGTCACCTCGAAGAATGACGGGTCCATACGGATCACCCGCCGGTAGACGGACTCGCGCAGGTCGGCGACCACGCGTTCGCCGAGCCAGGTCACGAGGTAGAAGCGCAGCGCGGCGAACAGCCCGAACAATCCCGCCGCAGCGAGGAAGCCGCCGAAGTAGCGGTCGATGGTGTCGGGGCTGCCGGTGGCCATGCCCTTGTCGATCAGGTAGCGCAGCGCCACCGGCAGCGCGAGCATCGACGCCGAGGCCGCGAGCAACGCCGCCAGCGCGAGCAGCTGCACTCCGCGGTAGGGAGCGAGATAGGGCAGCAGGGCGCGCAGCGGCTTCAGCGAGCGGCTCTTCGGGCGGTCAACCGACGTGGCGTCTGGCATGGATTCACCGGGCAAGGGGCGCACTGTAGCGCACCGCCCGGGACTCGCGCCGGCCGCGGCGGCCCGCGGAGTCCGCGTCCCTCACTTGAATATGCCACGCTCCAGTATCGTGCCGTTGCCGACCGGCCGGCCGACCGAGATCCACAGGCTCCAGGAGTCCGTGCTCGTAGCGCCGAGGCCCACGTACAACGGGCCGGCCTGCATGCGCCCGCCGACGTAGACCGAGCCTCCGAACAGGAACTCGTTCTGGTCGACCTCCGGCACGATGTCGCCTTCGAAACGTCCGAAGGCCTGCCCGGCCTCGAGCCGCAGCCCCGCGTACAGCGCCTGGCCCCGGATGGACATGATGTCCTTGAGCTTCCAGAGGTAGCTGCCGCTCAGAGTCCAGTAGTCGGTCAGGCGCAGTTCGCCCAGCTCGAAGCCAGGAAAGCTGCCCGGGCCTCCCAGCAGGAAGTAGCGATCCGCCGGGACGTCCGTGCCGAGGTCCGAACCGCCCGCCATGGCCACCCGGACGACGTCGTTTCGCACCGGGAGCGCAAGGGCGAGACCCGCCTCGATGCGCTGCCAGCCGAGGTCTCCGCCCAGCGACTCGTCGCTCACGTAGTACTCCATTGCTGCGGCGAGGCCGCGCGTCGGGTAGAAGGCGGTGTCGCGGCTGTCGTAGGTCGCCGAGAGCAGCAGCCCGGCGTCGTTGCGCCGCGTCTCCGGCAGGAGCGGCGAGCCTGTTTCGACGCTTACGTCGCGCCGCGCAAAGATGTACCCGAGCCGCAGCTGGGCGTCGTCGCTCAGGTTCGCGCCGACGTCGAGGCTGCCGCCCACGTCGCCGAACCGGTACCGGGCGAGCCGCTCGTTATCGACGAAGATGTCCTCCCAAGAACGCGTCCAGAATGCACGCGGCTCGACGAAGAGGCGCTGCCCGACGTCCAGCGGCTGGTAGAAACTGGTCGAGAGGTTGTTGTAGTAGCCGAGCTGTGCCTGGTTGCGCCACTCGGCGCCGAGCGGATTGAGCCACGTCCGGGTGTGCTTGCCGTAGACCACGAAACCGAGGTCGCCGTCTTCCGAACCGTAGAGGCCGAGGTCGAACTCGAGGTAGTTGGGGCCGTATGTCTTTTCCTTGGGCAGCCACACGAGCGTCGGCCGCTCCGGGGGTGCCTCGAGCTGGTACGAGACCGACTCGAACTCCTGCAGCGCCGACATGCGCTGGGCCTCGCGACTGATGTCGTCAATGTCGACCACGTCGCCCGCCTTGACCTCGGTGCGCTGCTCGAGGTACGCCGGATTCACCCGCTCCAGGCCGCGGAACTGCACGTCGGCGAGACGTGTCTCGATGGCCTGTCCCGAGGTCACGCGCGCGCGCCAGGCCTGGTACTCGGTGGCGGGCACGGCCAGCGCGGCCAGCCTGGCCGCCTGGGCGCGGGCGGCCTTCTCCCCGAGCGGGATGGTCTCTGGCACGCGCTCGAAGTCCGCCGTGCCGATGTCGCCCATCGGCACGTCGATGCGCACGTCGCGCTCGGTGAGGCTTCCGAGCTGAAGGTTCTCGTTGGCGACGATCATCACGTCGGTGCTGCGCGCCAGCAGCTCGGTGGCGGTCTGGAGCTTCTCGCGCTTCACCGGGTCCTCGACGAGGTTGACCACGATCACGACGTCCGCGCACAGCTTGCGAGCCACGTCGACCGGAATGTTGCGCACCATGCCGCCGTCCGAGAGCACCTGCGTCTCGGTCTGCACCGGCGCGAAGGCGCCGGGTATCGCCATGCTCGCGCGCATCGCCGTGGCGAGGTCGCCACTCGCGAGCACGACCATGCTGCCGCTCAGCATGTCGGTGGCCACGGCGCGGAAGGGGATCGGCAGCTGGTCGAAGTCGCTCTGGGCGCGGGCACCGGCAACGTAGGTCCTGAGAAGGTCCTCGATGTTGCTGGTGTTGACGATGCCACCCGGCAGCACGATGCGCTTGTCCTTGAGCCCCATCTCGAGTTCGTTGCTGTAAGTGACGCCGGCGCGCTTCTGCTCGATGGTCATGAGGTCCCGCCGGCCGACGCCACCCACGACGTTCTGCCAGTCGATGCCGACCAGGAACTTCTCTAGTTCCGCCGCGGGAATGCCGGACGCGTAGCCGCCGCCCACCAGCGCTCCCATGCTGGTGCCGGCGATGCAGTCGATCGGCACGTGCAGTTCCTCGAGCACCTTGAGAACGCCGACGTGGGAACCGCCCTTGGCTCCGCCTCCCGCCAGCACCAGCCCTATCCTGGGCCGCGCATCAACGGTCACGGCCTGCTGGAGTGGAGGGAATTCCGCCGCCCGGGCTGCAGCGCCCACGGCGAGGCAGCCTGCCAGCACAGCGGGCAGGCGCGCACAGAATTTTCGGGGGCGCATGCGATTCTCCGGGACAACGGCCCTGACCGGTTCGACAGCTTGCGACACGGCTTTCGGCATGGTAGTACGCAGAAACCGGCCACCAACCGCGGGACAATGCGTTGCTGGCTTCGGCCGGTGCGCCTAGCATAACCGCGATTCCAGACAAGAAGCCCGTACAGGGGGAGTACATTGCATGCGTCATCCATCACCGGAGCGTCACCGCGCGGCCCGACGAGTCATGGCCGGGGCAGCCGCTTTGTTCGCGGTCGCCCTCGCGACGCCCGCCGCGCTGGCCGAGGGGGCGCCCAACATACTGACCGACCCGTTCCATCTGTCGCTCGGCACGTTCGTACTGAACAGCGATACGCAGGTCCGCCTCGACGGCGACACCGACCTCGGCACGACGGTCGACTGGGAACGCACGTTCGGTGACGCCGACGCGAGGCGGTTCCGGCTCGACGGAATGTGGCGCTTCGCCGAGCGGCACAAGGTGCGGTTCCTGTGGTTCAACTACTCGAGGTCCCGCTCGAGGGTCTCGGACACGGAGATCGACTGGGGCGGCGAGATCATCCCGATCAACGCCGAGCTGAGTGGCAAGTTCAGCTTCGACGTCTACGAACTCGCCTATGAGTACGCGTTCCTGCGCCGCGAGACGTATGAACTGTCCGCCAGCGTCGGACTGCACTACACTGACCTCGCCCTGCGCCTGGCTGCTTCTATCGACAGCTCGGGAAACCCCCTCGAGGGTGCCGTGGACAAGGAAGCCTCGGTCGGGGCGCCGCTGCCGGTGGTCGGCCTGCGCGGCACTTGGAAGTTGCCCTACAATCTGGTGGTCGACGCTTCCGCCCAGTACTTCGCGCTCTCCATAGACGAATACGACGGCAACCTGCATGACTATCGCGTTTCTCTCTTCTGGCAGCCGAAGTCATGGCTCGGTGTCGGCATCGGGTACGATCAATTCGCCGTCGACGTGGACGTCGATAAGTCAGACTTCAAGGGTTCGCTGGACTGGAGCTACCAGGGCCCGATGATCTACTACAGCGTGGTGTTCTAATGCGCGACTACACGAAGTTCTACATCGACGGCCGCTGGGTCGACCCGGCGGCACCCCGCAAGCTCGACGTCGTCAATCCCGCGACCGAGGCCGTCGCCGGCGTGATCTCGCTCGGCAGCCGCGCCGACGTGGATCGCGCCGTAGCGGCAGCGCGGCGTGCCTTCGAGACCTTCTCGCGCACCTCGCGCGAGGAGCGCCTTGCGCTGTTCGGCCGGATCCTGGAGGTCTACAGGAGCCGCCTCGACGACATGGCGCTTGCGATCAGCGAGGAAATGGGCGCGCCGCTCGCGACCATCGCGCGGCCGATGCAGGCCCCGGCAGGCCTCGGGCACTTCCAGGTTGCGATGGGCGTGCTCAAGGAGTTCCCGTTCGAGCGGATGCTGGGCACCACACAGGTCGTGCGCGAGCCGATCGGCGTCTGCGGACTCATCACGCCCTGGAACTGGCCCGCCAACCAGATTGCCTGCAAGGTCGCGCCGGCGCTCGCCTGCGGTTGCACCATGGTGCTGAAGCCGTCGGAGATCGCGCCCTTCGACGCCCACATCCTGGCCGAGATCCTGCACGAGGCGGGCGTGCCCGCCGGCGTGTTCAACCTGGTCGACGGTGACGGCCCGACTGTGGGCGCCGCGATCTCCTCGCACCCCGGCATCGACATGGTCTCGTTCACGGGCTCGACCCGGGCCGGCATCATGGTCGACAAGGCGGCCGCCGACACGGTCAAGAAGGTGTCGCTCGAGCTCGGCGGCAAGTCGCCCAACGTCATCCTCGAAGGGGCGCCGCTCGAGCAGGCCGTTGGACACGGCGTGCTGGTGATGATGAACAACTCCGGCCAGAGCTGTAACGCGCCCTCGCGCATGCTCGTGCCGCGCAAGCATCTGGCCACCGTCGAGGCGATCGCGGCCGCGGCCGCCGCAACCGTGGTCGTTGGCGACCCCAAGAATCCGAAGACCGGCATGGGACCGCAGGCCAGCGAGGCGCAGTGGCGCAAGGTGCAGGGGCTGATCGAGCAGGGCATCAAGGAAGGCGCCAAGGTCGTCGCCGGCGGCCCCGGCCGTCCGGAAGGCATCGAGCACGGCTTCTACACCCGGCCTACGGTCTTCAGCGGCGTCACCAACGACATGACGATCGCGCGCGAGGAGATCTTCGGGCCGGTGCTCTGCATCCTGCCCTACGACACCGAGGAGGATGCGATCCGCATCGCCAACGACACGCCTTACGGGTTGTCGGCCTACGTATGGGGTGACACCCACGAACATGCCCGCCGCGTCGGGTCGCGGATCCGCGCGGGCAACGTGCACATCAATGGCGCACAGCTCGACATCTGCGGGTCGTTCGGCGGGTACAAACAGTCGGGGCTCGGGCGCGAGTGGGGCGAGTTCGGATTCGAGGAGTTCCTCGAGGTGAAGTCGGTATTCGGCGCGGACGCCTCGGCCAAGACTGGACTGGCGGAGCTGCCTGCCTGAAGCGCGCCCAGGGCGCGGGGGCGTCGGACCGGACGCCGAAGCCCCCCACCTCGCTGGCACGGGCATTCGCCCGCTCCAGCGGAAGGTGGCGTCTCCGATCTGCCTGGCCTCAGGCTGCTCAGTCGTGCCGCCGCGCGGCGTACATCCCCACGAACACCGCCACCACCACGGCCATGTAGAACTGTCCGAGGACAGCCTGAATCGCGGCCAGCATCCGTGCGGTGTCGCTGCGAGGCAGGATGTCGCCGTAGCCGACCGAGCACTGCGTGATCAGGCTGTAGTACAGCAGGTCGACCCGCAGCAGGTGCGGCGGGCGAGCTGCGGGCGAGTCGGGCAGGGCGAAGCTCTGCGGGTTCCACAGCAGCAGCAGGTAGTAAAGCTGCGAAAACACGAACGCCACGATCACGTACACGACGACCGTCGCGAGGACTCCGTCGATCGTGAGCCGGCGGCTGCGAAAGACGAATCGAAGGATTGCAGTCGACAGCAGGACGAGCAATGGAATGGACGAAAGCGTTTCCGCCGTGCGCGCCGATCGGTCCCAGGCGGCGGGCGTCGAGGCGACGGCAACCAGCGACCCGGCCAGTCCGAGCGTCCAGAGCCCGATGGCGAGCCTCCGCGCGGTGCGCCACTCCGGGTTGACTTTCAGGGCGGTGAGCAGAACTTTCAGCAGGACGAGCTGCATCACGAGGTGCGCGAGCAACGGCCGGCCGAGAAATGGTGCCAGCAGCATCCACCCGCAGATGAGAAGCGCGACCTGCGTGAACCACCATTGCCTCTTTTCGGACTGCGGGGCCTCGACCACCGGAAACTCACTCCTTCGGGCTGCCGGGCAGGGGATTGTCGCGGTGTGCGACCGGATCCGCTCCAGAGTCCCGGCGCCAGTCGCGCGCATGGTAGCGCAGGCGGCATCCGACTCGAGCGGGAGCAACGACGGCACTCCGATGGACCGGCCCGCGAGGCTGGCGAACCTGCTGATGCCGGACCTCATAGAGGAGGAAGGTCGCAAAGGCGCGCGAGTCCATCGGGTTGGCACTCACGGCCATCGCGATCCGACCCGGAGGCTGAGCAGGACCTTCTTCAGCGCGCCTGCCTTCGGTATGCCGTCGGCGTCACGCCCGACCAGCCGTGGAACGCCGTTGCGAAATTTGCGGCACTCGAGAAGTGAAGCGTCTCCGCGATCTGCTGCATGCCGAGCTCCGTGTCCTGCAGCATCCGCTGCGCGATGTCGTGCTTGACGGACCGAAGCTGGTCCCTGTAGCAGGTGCCGTACTGCTGCAGACGTCGATCGAGGGTGCGACGGTGAAGCCCGAGCTCGGCAGCCACGCGACCCATCGAGCAGTCGCCGATCAGGATCTGCTTGCGCAGGGTGGCACGCAGGATCTCTGGCAGTGCGACCAGTCGCGCCGCGCGGGCGGTTCGGACGGCCGCCTCGACTTCCCGCCGGGTCGCCTCGTCCACTGGCGGAAGCGGTCGATCCAGCCAGCGCCGGTCGAAACTCAGTTCCGACTGGTCGCAGTCGAACTGCAGGGGCGCCCCGAAGAAGCGGTGCAGCGGGCGCTGGTCCGACGGCGCGCGACAGGCAAATTCCACGGAAGCCGGGTGCCATTGCGGACCGAACAGGTCCCGCATCAGGTTGAAGGACACGGCCATCGATCCGATCTGGATCGGTCGGCTTCCCGAAATGCCGAGCTCGCAGATCATGAAGGCAAACCGCGCGGAGTGCCCGTCGCAGGTCAAGGTGACCGTCGTGGCCCGGCTGTGCAGGTCGAAGTTGTCGACGAAACACGCCAGTGCTTCGCCAGCGGTCGCGCAACACAGCGCTGCGCGGGCGAGCAGCCCGAAATCCGCCAGCCGCGTGCTCCGACCCACGAGCAGTCCGATGTGTTCGCAATCCGAAAGTCGTTCGGCTGCGCCGACCAGTCGCGCGAACTGGTCGTATCCGATCCGGTTGTCCCCGTCGTCGAACACCGAGGAGGGAACGCCGGCGGCGGAGAACACCTCCGCGGGATCGACCCCGAGTTTCCGCAGCACCTCGGGTAGACCCCGAATCGAGCCGATTCGAACCGTTCCCGAGTCGGAGGGTGCTTCCGTCGAGTCCACGTAAAAGTGCCTATCCCGATGGTCAGGAGTCCTCATCGGTGCTGTCACATTATCAAAGGCCGCCCGCATGAGCGGAGCGTAGATTCCGCGATCGAGTGAAGCCCAAACGCAAGCCGCCCTCCGCGTCGGCGAACGCGTTCGCACCGGCTTCGCAGGAGAGGGACATGCGCGAAGTACGCCTATCGGCTGAACGGCATTCTCACTTCACGGGTACCTCGATGGCGGTCGCACTCGCTGCGATGGCCGCGACACCGGTGGCTCGAGCCGACGACCCGGTCCGCGAGTTCAGTATCTACGGCTTCGCGCAGGCCGACTACATCCAGGACTTCGGCGGAAGATTGAGTCCGGACTGGGACGACGCATTCCGGCCCTCGAAGATCGGCATCGACGGGGAGTACGGCACGGACGGCCAGTCGAGTCTCAGCGTAAAGCAGAGCCGCTTCGGCGTGAAGGGCACCATGCCGACCGGGATCGAGGGCAAGCCCTTCGACTTCAAGTTCGAGTTCGACCTCTTCGGTGTCGGCGCGGATGCGGGCCAGACGACGTTCCGGCTGCGCCACGCCTACGGGGAGTGGGGGTCGCTGCTGGCCGGGCAGACCAACAGCGTGTTCATGGACATCGACGTGTTCCCGAACACCATCGACTACTGGGGTCCGGACGGGATGGTGTTCTACCGCAACGTGCAGATCCGCTGGACCCCGTGGCGGACGGACGACAGCAGTTTCGCGATCGCGATCGAGCGGCCCGGCAACGACATCGATTCCGGGAACCTGCGGCTCATCGAAGGCTTCGACGAAGTGCAGGTGCAGAACGACGAAACCGTTCCGGATCTAACCGCGCACTTCCGCACGGGCGGCGACTGGGGCCACGTGCAGCTCGCCGGTATCCTGCGTCGCGTCGGGTACGAGTTCAAGGTGACTCCGGAAGACGAGTGGCAGAGTGGCAGCGAGCTGGGCTGGGGCCTGAACCTCAGCTCCGTGATAGACACGATCGGCGAGGACCGGCTGAGGCTTCAGATCGTGTATGGCGAAGGCATCGCCAGCTACATGAACGACGGCGGCATGGACCTCGCGCCGCAGGTCGATCGTACGAACGGCGTGCCGACTGATCTGGAAGCCAAGTCCGTGCCGCTCACCGGCCTGGTCGCCTACTACGACCACTGGTGGACCGAGAAGTGGTCGAGCGCGATCGGCTACAGCTTCACCGACGTGGACAACACAAATTTCCAGGAGCCCGGCGCCTACGCGTCCGGGCAGTACGCCTCCGTAAACCTGCTGCATTACCCCGCGTCCAACATCATGGTCGGCGCGGAGGTGATGTACGGCAGACGGGAGAACAACGACAACGCCTCCGGCGACGACGTGCGCTTCCAGTTCAGCGTGAAGTACGCCTTCGACAGGACTTTCTGAGGGGACGACGATGATCCTCACCAGCAGAATCGCTGAGACCCTGACGGCCGTCGTGGCGACGGCACTGCTGTCGTTCGCGGCGGCGCCAGCCCATTCCCGCGGCCCGGCGCCCGACCCGCTGACCAAGGAATTCCAGCGCGTCGTCGACGAGGCGTACGCGAAGTACAAGGACCTCAAGGACGGCAAGAACGCCGACTACATCCCGATCCTGACCGAGACGCCGAGCGACCTGTTCGGAGTGGTGATCGTCACGAAGGACGGCAAGGTGTATGCCGCCGGCGACGTCGACTACGTGTTCTCGATCCAGTCGGTATCGAAGCCGTTCACCGCGGCCCTGGTGATGACGGAGCAGAGTCCTGCGGTCCTGAAGGAGAAGATCGGCGTCGAGCCGACCGGAATGGCGTTCAATTCCAAGCTGGCGCTGTCGATCTACGAGAACTCGGTGAATCCGCTGGTGAACGCCGGCGCGATCGCCGCGGTCAGCCTCGTCCAGGCGACCACCGAGGAGGAGCGCTGGAACAAGGTCGCGCTGAACATCAGCGCCTTCGCCGGCCGCCCACTCCCCGTGCTGGAGAAGGTGTACGAGTCCGAATACTCGACCGCCTTCGGCAACCGCGGCATCGCCAACCTGCTCTACAACTGGGGACGGCTGTACAGCGATCCTGAGGAAGCACTGCGCGTGTACACGCGGCAATGCTCCATCGGCGTCAGTGCCAGGGACCTCGGGGTCATGGGCGCGACGCTGGCCAACGGCGGTGTCAATCCGTTGACCCAGAAGCAGGTGATGCCGGCGAAGCACGTGCCGGAGCTGCTTGCCGTCATGGCCACAGCCGGTTTCTACGATGAGTCCGGTGACTGGATGTACACGGCCGCCCTGCCGGCCAAGACCGGGGTCGGCGGCGGAATCGTCGCCGTCGTGCCGGGTCGGTTCGCCATTGCGGCTTTCTCGCCGCGCTTGAACGAGGCGGGCAACAGCGTCCGATCCCTGAACGCGATCCGCGACATCGCCGGTGAACTCGGCGTGGGAGTGTTCGGAGCGAACCCCGACTGATTCGAGTTGCCTGCCCACTTGTAGGGTGCCGCCGGCCAAGCGCCGGCGGTGTGCCTCTCCGGGCGCACGTAAGAGGCGTACGCACATGCGAACCAGCCACGGCGCGGAAGCGCAGCGCATCGATCACCTGTTCGATTCGGCGGAAGCGCGCTTCGACCAATGGCGCAATTTGCTGAAGGCCTCCCAGCAATGGGTGGCGGCGATCGGCAGGAAGGGCGCCGCCGAGCAGAAAGGCAGATTCGCCACACTTTTCGGCGAGATCCTGCCGGCCGAGGACTTTCACGCTTACCCGGGCGCCCGGCTGCTGGCGACGCTAAAGGACCGCATCGACGGCGACGATGCGATGGGTGCCGCGCGGCTGACCCAGCGGATCTCGATGGCCCTGATGCTGCGGAGCTACCGGCGCGACGCCTCGGAGTGGGAGGCGGACGACGACCCGACGGGTCATGCCGCTGCGGCGCCGCTGCCGACCACGGAGTCCGGCGGACGCCCCTACTTCGAAGTGCTGTATGTCGTGCCGACCCCGCCGTCGAAGTGGTCGATCCACGCCCAGCAGGTTCGCCGGCTGCGCAGGCCACAGGACCAGTTCATCTACGAGCCGGTGTTCGTCGGCAACCTCGAAGATGCGGTGCTTGCGACGCTGGTCAATCCACAGATCCAGGCCGCGGTTATCCACGAGGGCTTCCCGTGGACCTCGACCCATGTCCTGCCCCTGCTCGGCGAGGTGCTGGGGTCGACACTCGGCGTCGTGCCGTCGGAGGTCGAGGCTGGCGACCACGGCCTGACGTTGGCGCGGATCATCAGGTCCGTTCGCCCCGAGATCGACCTCTACCTGCTCGACGACTGCCGGCCCGAGGACGTGGTTTCCGACCCGGCGGCCAGCGGCCTGCGTCGCGTGTTCTACGAGGTTGAGGAGCCCCTCGAGATCCACCTGGCGATCCTGGATGGCGTGGACGAACGCTACCGGACGCCTTACTTCGACAACCTCAAGAAGTACGCACAGAAGCCGATCGGCACCTTCCATGCGCTGCCGATCGCGCGCGGCAAGTCCGTGTTCCGGTCGGACTGGATACGGGACATGGGCGAGTTCTACGGCCCGACGCTGTTCCTCGCCGAGTCCTCGGCCACGACCGGCGGCCTCGACAGCCTCCTCGAGCCCACCGGCAACATAAAGCTCGCGCAGGACGCCGCGGCGCGCGCGTTCGGCGCGGACAAGGTGTTCTTCGTCACCAACGGAACGTCGACCTCGAACAAGATGGTGTACCAGGCGCTGTGCCAGCCTGGCGACATCGTCATCGTCGATCGCAACTGTCACAAGTCACATCACTACGGCTGCGTGCTCGCCGGTGCCCAGCCGTACTACGTCGAGGCGTTCCCGCTCACGGCCTACTCGATGTACGGCAGCGTTCCGGTGCGGACGATCAAGAAGGCTCTCCTGGACCTCAAGGCCGCCGGACGCCTGGACAAGGTGCGAATGATCGCGCTCACCAACGTCACCTTCGACGGCCACATGTACGACACGCTGCGCGTCATGGAAGAGTGCCTCGCGATCAAATCCGACCTCGTGTTCATGTGGGACGAGGCGTGGTTCGGCTTCGGGAGATTCAACTGGCTCTATCGCCGGCGCACGGCGATGGGCGCACGGCAGCGGCTCGCGGAGTATTTCGCCGACCCGCGGTCGCTCGACGCCTACCTGGAGCAGGAGAAGGCCTACGGCGCCGACCTCGATCCGGCGGACGCCCGGCTGCTGGATGCGCGTCTCGTGCCCGACCCGCGGGTCGCGCGGATCCGCGTGTACCAGACCAACTCGACCCACAAGTCGATGTCGTCGCTGCGGCAGGGCTCGATGGTGCTCGTGGGTGACCAGGACTTCCACCGCCACGAGGCGCCGTTTCACGAGGCCGTGTTCACGCACGCCTCGACGTCGCCGAACCTGCAGATCATCGCTTCGCTCGACGTGGCGCGCCGCCAGATGGAGCTGGAAGGCTACGAGCTCGTGACGCACGCGATCGCGCTCGCGATCGAGATCCGCAAGGACGTCAACACGCACCCGCTGGTGTCGAAGTACTTCCGCGTCCTCGAGCCGGCGGAAATGATCCCGGCGCAG
>Ga0256811_1000003_pt1 | contig 13665 bp, 13 predicted proteins | sample 1016PU6metaG_FD_185949 | JGI IMG/M metagenome (GOLD analysis project Ga0256811, IMG submission 185949) | Sediment microbial communities from tidal freshwater marsh on Altamaha River, Georgia, United States - 10-16 PU6 | ecosystem: Environmental > Aquatic > Freshwater > Wetlands > Sediment... | reverse complement strand
GCAGATGTCCCAGGCTCGGGCCTTCCGCACCGGTGGCACGGTGCACCTGATCGTCAACAACCAGGTGGGCTTCACGACGCACGACCCGCGTGACACGCGCTCGACGCTCTATTGCAGCGACGTCGCGAAGATGATCGAGGCGCCGATCCTGCACGTGAACGGTGACGATGCGGAAGCCGTCGTGTTCGCCGCGCGCTTCGCGCTCGATTACCGGATGAAGTTCCACAAGGACGTGGTCATCGACCTCGTGTGCTACCGGCGCCTCGGGCACAACGAGGCCGACGAGCCCGCCGCGACGCAACCGGTGATGTATGCCGCAATCCGTCGCAAGCGCACGACGCGCCAGCTCTACGCCGAGCAACTCGTCAAGGAAGGCGTCATCGAGGCGGAGGAGGCCGACGCCATGGCCGAGCGCTACCGGGTGGGACTCGACGAGGGTCGGCCTCAGGCCCACCAGGTTCTCGGCCTGATCGGCAACAAGCACACGGTCGACTGGACGCGTTACCACGACGTCGACTGGACCGAGCAGGTGCCGACGGGCGTGAAGCTCGAGCTGCTGCGCGACATCGGCCAGCGGGTTGCGACCTACCCGGAGGGTTTCACGCTGCACCGCCAGGTGCAGAAGATCGTCGACGACCGGCGCCGGATGGCGGCGGGCCAGCTGATGCTCGACTGGGGTTTCGCCGAGACCCTGGCCTACGCCACGTTGCTCGACCAGGGCTACGAGATCCGGCTCACCGGGCAGGACAGCGGCCGCGGCACGTTCTTCCACCGGCACGCGGTCGGCCACGACCAGCGCAGCGGCGCCAGCTACATTCCGCTCGCCAACCTGAAACCCGGGCAACCCCGCTTCCGCGTGACGGACTCGCTGCTCTCCGAGGAAGCGGTACTCGGCTTCGAGTACGGCTATGCCACGACCGATCCGAACTGCCTGGTGATCTGGGAAGCGCAGTTCGGGGACTTCGTGAACGGCGCGCAGGTGATCATCGACCAGTTCATCAGCTCCGGTGAGGCGAAGTGGGGGCGCTACTGCGGACTCACGCTGTTCCTGCCGCACGGCTTCGAGGGGCAGGGTCCGGAGCACTCCTCGGCGCGCCTCGAGCGCTTTCTGCAGCTTTGCGCCGAGAACAACATGTCGGTGTGCGTGCCCTCGACCCCGGCGCAGATGTTCCACATGCTGCGCCGGCAGATGCTGCGCGACTTCCGCAAGCCGCTCGTCGTCATGACCCCGAAGAGCCTGCTGCGGCACAAGCTCTCGGTGTCGTCGCTCGATGAACTCTCGCGCGGTTTCTTCCAGGAGGTGATCGGCGAGATCGACGACCTGCCGGCCGACGGGGTCAAGCGCGTGGTGTTCTGTTCGGGCAAGGTCTACTTCGACCTGCTCGAGGCGAGGCGGGCTGACGAGGTCCGCGACGTCGCGATCGTCCGGCTGGAGCAGCTCTATCCGTTCCCGGCGGAGGACTACGTGACGGTGCTGCGTCACTACCCGAACGCCCGGGAGATCGTCTGGTGCCAGGAGGAGCCGCAGAACCAGGGCGCCTGGTACCAGATCCGGCACCGGCTGCAGGAGCCGCTCAGCCATCGGCAGGAGCTGCTGTACTCTGGACGTCCGCCCGCGGCGGCGCCCGCGGCCGGTATTACCCAACTGCACACCATCCAGCAGAACGGGCTCGTCGCCGCAGCGATCAAGGCCACCGACAAAGAGCAGTCGGCACGTTCCACGTCGCGACTGCGCACTGCCAGCAGGAAGAATTCATGAGCATCGAAGTCCGCGTACCGCAGCTTCCAGAGTCAGTCGCAGACGCCACGCTGGTTGCCTGGCACAAGCAGCCCGGCGACGCCGTCAGCCGTGACGAGAACCTAGTGGATCTCGAGACCGACAAGGTCGTGCTCGAGGTGCCGGCGCCCGTGGCCGGAGTGCTCCGGGAACTCCGGGTGCAGAACGGCACCACGGTGACGAGCGGTCAGGTGCTGGCTCTGATCGAGGAAGGCGCGACGACCGCCGCGGCCGCGAAGGCAGAGCCGGCCGCGAAGGCAGAGCCGGCGGCGAAGGAGTCGGGTGGCACGGAGAAGCTGGCGCCCTCGGTGCGCCGCCTCGTCGAACAGCACAGTCTCGACGCCGGTGCCATTGCCGGCAGCGGACGCGACGGCCGGGTGACGAAGGGCGACGTGCTGGCTCACATGGCGCAGCGGGAAGGGGCCGGGACGCCGGCCGCGGCACGACCCGCCGCGCCGGCCGAGACGATCGTCCCGGCGGCCGGACGCGGCGAACGGCGCGTGCCGATGACGCGGCTGCGCGCGCGCATCGCCGAACGCCTCGTGCAGGCACAGTCCACGGCCGCGATGCTGACCACCTTCAACGAAGTGGACCTCAAGGCCGTCAACGAGCTTCGTACGCGCTACCGGGATCGCTTCGAGAAGGAGCACGGCGTCCGCCTCGGGTTCATGTCCTTCTTCGTCAAGGCCTGCATCGAGGCTCTGCGCCGGTTCCCGGCCATCAACGCCTCGGTCGACGGCAGCGACGTCGTCTACCACGAGTACTACGACATCGGGGTTGCCGTCTCCACCGACCGCGGCCTGATCGTGCCGGTCCTGCGCGACGCCGACGCGCTCGGCTTCGGCGAGATCGAGAAGGCCGTGGTGGCGTATGCGGGCAAGGCGCGCGAAGGAACGCTGACCATCGAGGAACTCACCGGCGGCACGTTCACGATCACGAACGGCGGCGTGTTCGGCTCGCTGCTGTCGACGCCGATCCTGAACATGCCGCAGAGCGCGATCCTCGGCATGCACAAGATCCAGGAACGACCGGTCGTGCTGAACGGGGAAGTCGTGGTCCGTCCGATGATGTACCTTGCGCTCACCTACGATCACCGCATCATCGACGGGCGCGAGGCCGTGCAGTTCCTGGTCGCGGTCAAGGACTCGCTCGAGGATCCTGCACGCCTGCTGCTCGCGATCTGAGCCGGAGGGAACATGTCTGACAACTACGACGTCATCGTCATCGGCGCGGGTCCGGCCGGTTATCCCTGCGCGATCCGCGCGGCACAGAACGGCCTCAGGGTGGCCTGCATCGACGAGTGGAAGAACTACGACGGTTCGCACGCGTTCGGAGGCACCTGCCTCAACGCCGGGTGCATCCCGTCGAAGGCGCTGCTCGAGTCCTCCGAGCTCTACCACCGCGCGCAGGCCGAGTTCGGGACTCACGGCATCAAGGTGGGCGGCCTCGAGTTCGACCTGGCGACGATGCAGAAGCGCAAGGCCAAGATCGTCAAGGCATCCACCCAGGGCATCACGGGCCTGTTCAAGTCTGCCGGCGTCACGGGCCTGCAGGGCCACGGCCGGTTGCTCGCCGGCAACCGGGTCGAGTTCACCGCGCTCGACGGGAAGAAGCAGGAATTCGTCGCAAAGCACGTCGTGCTGGCGAGCGGCTCGGTGCCGATGGAACTCAAGTCGGTTCCGTTCGACGGCAAGGCCGTGGTCGATTCGTGGGGGGCGCTCGAGTTCGACGCCGTACCGAAGCGGCTCGGCGTCATCGGCGCCGGCGTGATCGGTCTGGAGCTCGGCAGCGTATGGCGCCGGCTCGGGGCCGAAGTCGTGATCGTCGAGGCGCTCGAGCAGTTCCTCTGGATGGCCGACCAGCAGCTCGCGAAGGAAGCGCTGAAGCACTTCAGGAAGCAGGGCCTCGACATCCGGCTCGGAGCGAAGGTGACGGGGTCGAAGCAGGGCAAGTCCGGCGTGACGCTCGAGTACGCCGACTCCGCAGGCCAGCAGTCGGTCACCGTCGACAAGGTCGTGGTCGCGATCGGACGCAGGCCGTTCACCGACGGGCTGCTCGGCGAAGGCACGGGCGTGGAGCTCGACGAGCGCGGCTTCGTCCGGGTCGACCACGAGTGCCGCACGGGCGCAGGCAACGTCTGGGCGGTCGGCGACGTCGTGCGCGGGCCGATGCTGGCGCACAAGGGCAAGGAGGAAGGCGTCATGGTCGCCGACCTCATCGCCGGACACGTCTCGGAGGTGAACTACCGGGCGATTCCGTCGGTGATCTACACGGCGCCGGAAATCGCCTGGGTGGGCCTGACGGAGGAAGAGGTCAAGAAGACCGGCCGGGCGTACAAGGTCGGCAGTTTCCCGTTCATGGCCAGCGGGCGCGCACGCGCGATGGAAGCGACCGCAGGCTTTGCGAAGGTGATCGCGGCGACGGACGACGACGAAATCCTTGGCGTGCACATCATCGGGCCGATGGCGGGCGAACTGATCGCGGAGGCGGTGCTCGCGCTCGAGTACTCCGCCAGCGCGGAGGACCTGCAACGCACGATCCACGCGCACCCGACGCTGAGCGAGGCGCTGCACGAGGCGGCGCTCGGCGCGGACAAACGCGCGATCGACTTCCCGAACCGCTGAGCGGGGGCTCCCCTCAGTCGATCAGGAAGGCCCGGAACGGCACGCCGCGTCGCTCCCAGGCCTCGGCAACATCGCCGAGGATCAGGATGGCGGTGTCGAACACTTCGGGCGATCTGGAGCGCAACCCGCCGACGTGCTCGAGCACCAGCAGCTGTCCCGGTCCCCGTCGCCACTCGAGGTCGGTCAGACAGTCGAAGAACGCATCCCAGTTGTGGCCGAACCAGTCCGGAAATTCGAGCGCGACCGCCACTCGCTCGAGCAGACACTCCTTCTCGTGGCAGCCGGCCAGTTCGATGCGTGCAACCCGCCACCCGAGTGACAGGCCGAGCCGTTCCAGCGCCTCGGCTGCGGCCGGATCCCCGGGCAGTCGCTGGACGGCCCGCGATGCATCGCGAGCCTCCGCACCGTTGTCGCTCACCGCTGCACCTCCAGGCGACGGAACGACCGGTAGTGGTCGTCAGTGTAGTAGTAGACCTCGGGCGGATTGCCGCCGCTCACGATGCGTCGCGCGCCGCGATCCGACGCACCGGGCGTCGCGACCGTGTACTCCCGGTAGTAACCCTGGGGTCGCATGGGCAGACGTCGCTCGCGATTCTGGAACACGCTGCCATCACGTGCATAGGGAAACGGTCCGCCACGCTCGATGGCCCCGAGTGTCGCGACGGCTTCGTCAGGAAGGAACGCCGGGTAGCGTGCATTGCTCGTCTGCGACGGCAGGTCGGCACGCTGCGCGGCAGCGGTGCCCTGCGGATCGGGCGCCTCGTGGCCGGACCACCACCGTACCGCGGCGAACGCAGCGACGGCCAGGAGCAGGGCAGGCAGCCACCTGGGCATGCGTCCTCCTGCTCAGTTGCGGCGCCGGGCGCTGATCACGTTCGGCAGGCCGGAGAAGCGGGACAGCAGGCGGCTCAGCTCGTCGAGTCCCTGCACGGAGACGGTGAGATCCACCTGGGCCGTATGCTCGGCAGCGTTGGTCGCCACGTTCATCGCCGAGATGCTGATGTGCTCGTCGGCCAGCACCGCAGAGACGTCGCGCGCGAGGCCCTTGCGGTCGAACGCGTGGATCACGACCGCGACCGGGAATTTGCGCTCAGGGGAAGGCTGGCCCCAGTCGACGGCAAGCACGCGCCGCGGCTGGGCGTCGCGCAGGCGCAGCAGATTCGCGCAGTCGGCGCGGTGGATGCTGACGCCGCGGCCGAGCGTGATGTAGCCCGCGATCGGCTCAGGAGGCACGGGACGGCAGCATCGTGCGAACGAGCTCATCAGGTCGCCGACACCGTCGATCACCATGCCGCGGTCGCGGGTCGCCGCCGCCGGCCTGAGTGCGCGCGGCTTCGCCGGTTCCTGCGGCTGCAGCCGCCGGTGCACGGCGCCCGCGACCTGCGCGGTGCTGATTTCGCCTTCGCCGAGCCCGAGGTAGAGGGCATCGAGGCTGGGCAGTCGCAGCTCGTCGAGGATCTCGGGAATCGGGGGGGTCCGCACTCCGAGCCGGTCTAGCTCGCGATCGAGCATCTGCCGGCCCTGCTCGCGGTTCTGACCCTCGTCGAGCTTGCGGAAGTAGCTCCGCACCTTGGCCCGGTTGCGTGCCGAGGCGAGGAAGCCGAGCGCGGGCACCAGCCAGTCGCGGCTGGGGTTCGGCTGCTTTCCGGCGATGATTTCCACCGTGTCGCCGTTCGCGAGCCGGTGGTCGAGCGGCACCATGCGACCGTTCACGCGTGCCCCGCGGCAACGGTGCCCGAGGGCGGTGTGCACGTGGTACGCGAAGTCGAGTGGCGTCGCCCCGCGCGGCAGGTCGACCACCTCGCCACGCGGGCTCAGCGCGTATACCCGGTCCTCGAAGATCTCCGCCTGCAGGCCGCCGAGCAGGTCCGGTTCGGCGCCCGAGCGAGTCGAGGGCTCGAGCAGCTGACGCAGCCAGGCGACCTTCTGCTGGAAACCCGCGTCCGTCTTCCCGCCTTCCTTGTACTGCCAGTGGGCCGCCACGCCGAGCTCCGCGTGCTCGTGCATCTCCCGCGTGCGGATCTGCACTTCCAGGGGCAGCCGGCCGGGGCCCACGACGGCCGTGTGCAGGGAACGGTAGTTGTTCTCCTTCGGCGTCGCGATGTAGTCGTCGAACTCCCCGGGGATGTAGTTCCACAGCCCGTGCACGACGCCGAGCGCGGCGTAGCAGTCCGCGACGGTCGCGACCTGGACGCGTACGGCGAGCACGTCCATGACCTGGTCGAAGGCGAGCCGCTTGCGCTGCATCTTCCGCCAGATGCTGAAGATGTGCTTCGGGCGGCCGCTGATTTCCGCGGCGATGCCGACCTTCTCGAGCTCGCGGGCGAGGTCCTGTCTGACCGTGTCGATGTAGCGTTCCCGCTCGACGCGCTTCGATCGCAGCCAGCCCGCGATCCGCTTGTAGTCGTCGGGCTGGCTGTAGCGGAAGGCGAGGTCTTCGAGCTCCCACTTGATGTGCCAGATGCCGAGGCGGTTGGCGAGCGGCGCGAAGATCTCGCGCGTCTCGAGCGCGGCACGCTGCTGTTCCTCGACGGTAGAGCTCTTCAGCCGTCGCAGGCGCGCGAGCTGCAGCGCCATGCGCATCAGCACGAGGCGCACGTCGGAGGCGAGCGACAGCAGCAGCTTGCGCAGCCCCTCGGCCTGGGCCGGCGCGAGCGCTTCGCCCGGGTTCCAGCCGGGCGGTATGCCGCTGTCCGCGACGCGCCCGAGTTCCCGTGCCAGGCGCAGGGGCGACTCGCCGAACACCTCTGGCAGGTGCGGCTCATGGTCACCAAAGTGGCCCAGGCAGGGCACCAGCAAGCCGGCGAGCAGCAGTTCGTCGTCGACCTGCAGCTGCCCCAGCAGTCCCGCGACCTCGATTCCCAGGGCGACGTCGCCGGGAGGGGCGTGCTGATGCAGGAAAGCGGCGGCCGCACGGACGCGCTCGGACTGGTGGCCGATGTCGAACTCGGCGTGCTTCACGGTGTCGGTTATCATACCGCGCCATTCCAGGGACCCCGCGGGTGAGTAGGTGCCCAGGCTCAATCGAAGCAGCCGGCGATGGGCGCTGCTGCCGCGGTCGGCAGTGACGGCCGGCGGCCCGGTACGCATCCTCGGCCTCGATCCGGGTTCGCAGGTGACCGGTTTCGCGGTCATCGACTGGGTCGATGGCGACGCGCGCTACGTGGCGAGCGGCGCGATCCGGACACGCGGCGCGGAGTTTCCGCCGCGGTTGCGGCAGATATTCGAGGGTGTAAGGGATCTGATGCAGGAGTTCGCGCCCCGGGAGATCGCGATCGAGCGGGTATTCATGCACCGCAACGCCGACAGCGCGCTCAAGCTCGGGCAGGCACGCGGTGCGGCGCTGTGCGCGGCGTTCACCGGTGACCCGGAGGTCTTCGAGTACGCGCCGCGCGAGGTCAAGCTCGCCGTGGTTGGACAGGGCGGGGCACAGAAGGAACAGGTGCAGCTGATGGTGCGGACGCTGCTCAGGCTGGAGGGAGCGATCGGACCCGACGCGGCCGATGCGATCGGCATCGCGCTGTGCCACGCCTACTCGCGCGAGGCGCGACGCGCCGCGAACGCCGGGATCCGGCGGTGATCGGCCACCTGCGCGGCCGCCTCGCGGCGAAACATCCCCCGCAGCTCGTCGTGGACGTCGGTGGCGTCGGTTACGAGCTGGAGGCGCCGATGTCGACTTTCTATGCGCTGCCCGCCACCGGTGCCGAGGTTCAGCTGCACACCCACCTAGTCGTACGCGAGGATGCCCACGTCCTCTACGGTTTCGGCACGACCCGCGAGCGCAGTCTCTTCCGCGAACTGATCAAGGTCTCGGGAGTCGGGCCGCGCATCGCGCTGGCGATCCTCTCGGGAATCTCGGTCGAGGAATTTCACCGCTGCGTGGACGGCCAGGACGTGGCCGCGCTCGTGCGCGTGCCGGGGATCGGACGCAAGACTGCCGAGCGACTGGTGATCGAGATGCGCGATCGACTGAGGGGACTGACCGGCGAAGGGCTCGCGGGCGGCGCCGGGAGCACCGGTGCCGCGCCGGGCGCTCAGGCCGAAGCGTTCGCCGCGCTCGTGGCACTCGGCTACAAGCCGTCAGAGGTGGCCCGGCTCCTGCAGAAGGTGGATCCTGCGGTCGCGTGCACCGAGGAACTGATCCGCCACGCACTGCGCGCGGCGGCGTCGTGAGCCGGACGGACGTCCCATGATCGAGCAGGACCGCGTCATCTCGGCGGGCGTGCAGCGCGACGAGGAGGTCTACGACCGTGCCGTCAGGCCGCGGACGCTCGCGGATTACGTCGGCCAGCCTGCCGTCAAGGCGCAGATGGAGATCTTCATCGCGGCGGCACGCAAGCGGCGCGACGCCCTCGACCACGTTCTCATCTTCGGCCCGCCCGGTCTCGGCAAGACGACGCTCGCGCACGTGATCGCGAACGAGCTCGGCGCCGGTTTCAAGCAGACCTCGGGGCCGGTGCTGGAGCGTCCCGGCGACCTCGCCGCTCTGCTCACCAACCTGCAGGCGAACGAGATCCTGTTCGTGGACGAGATCCACCGACTGAGCCCCGTCGTCGAGGAGATCCTCTATCCCGCGATGGAAGACTTCCAGCTCGACATCATGATCGGGGAAGGCCCGGGTGCGCGCTCCATAAAGATCGACCTGCCGCCGTTCACGCTGGTCGGCGCAACGACCCGCGCCGGGCTGCTGACGTCTCCGCTGCGCGACCGCTTCGGCATCGTGCAGCGTCTCGAGTTCTACGGCCGGGAAGACCTCACCCGGATCGTCGCGCGCTCCGCGGGAATCCTCGGCTTACCGGTCGACGCGGAGGGTGCCGAGCGCATCGCCGAGCGCTCGCGCGGCACGCCACGCATTGCCAACCGCCTGCTTCGGAGGGTCCGCGACTACGCCGAGGTGAAGGCGCAGGGTCACGTCACCGATGCCGTCGCGAAGGCGGCGCTCGACCTGCTCGACGTCGATCCGCAGGGATTCGACCCGATGGACCGGAGGCTGATGCTGACGATCATCGAGAAGTTCGAGGGCGGCCCGGTCGGAGTCGACAGCCTCGCCGCGGCGCTCGGCGAGGAGCGCGGTACGATCGAGGACGTCATAGAGCCGTTCCTGATCCAGCAGGGCTACATCATGCGCACGGCACGCGGTCGGGTCGCGACGCGCGCGGCCTATCTGCACTTCGGACTGACGGCACCGGCGCTCGAGCGCGCGCCCGGCATGCCCGGCCTGTTCGACCACTGAGGAACGCGCATGATCGGCGAGCACTCCGCCCTGGACCTGATACTTCACGCCAGCCTGATCGTGCAGTTCGTCATGGCGCTGCTGATCGCGGCGTCGGTCGTGTCGTGGGCCATCATCTTCCGCAAGCGCCAGCTGCTCAAGGCCGAACGGCTGGCCGCCGACCGCTTCGAGGACGACTTCTGGTCGGGCGGCGACCTCGCGGCGCTGTACAAGTCGCTCGAGGCGGGATCGGCCACCGGCATGGCCGGGGTGTTCGTCGCGGGTTTTCGTGAGTTCACGCGCCTGCGTCGGCAGGCGGGCATCGGCGCCGGGCAGCTCCTCGAGGGCAGCCGGCGCGCGATGCGCGTGGCGCAGCTGCGCGAGACCGACAGGCTGGAGCAGAATCTCTCTACGCTCGCGACCATCGGATCGACCAGCCCGTACGTCGGACTGTTCGGCACGGTGTGGGGCATCATGAGCGCCTTCCAGGCGCTGGGGAACGTGCAGCAGGCGACGCTCGCCATGGTCGCGCCCGGCATTGCCGAGGCACTGATCGCCACGGCCATGGGCCTGTTCGCTGCGATTCCTGCGGTCGTCGCCTACAACCGCTACGCCGACCACGTGGGCCGGCTGGAGCTGCGCTACGACGCGTTCATGGAAGAATTCTCCACGATCCTGCAGCGTCACGCGGGAACGCAGGGCTGACCCGTGGCACCCGTGACGCGCAATCGTGGGCGCCGGCTGATGGGCGAAATCAACGTCGTGCCTTACATCGACGTGATGCTCGTGCTGCTCATCATCTTCATGGTGACCGCGCCGCTCCTGAGCCAGGGGATCAAGGTGGACCTGCCGCAGGCCGCGGCCGAGCCCTTGCCTTCCGACATGGAACCGCTGGTGTTGAGCGTGGATGCCGGCGGCAACCTGTACCTCAACATCGGCGACCCGCAGGCCGCCCTGGATGCCGACCGTGTGCTCGAACTCGTCTCGGCGGTGCTGCGCCGGGAACCCGCGCGCCCCGTGCTGGTCAAGGCAGACAGGACCGTAGCCTACGGTCGGGTAGTGGAGGGCATGGCGTTGCTGCAAAAGGCCGGGGCACAGAAGGTCGGTTTCGCGACCGAATCGCCGGTGTCGCCCCCGCCTGCGGGCGGGAAGCGCTGAGGGATGCCGGGCTTCCTGCAGGAGCACCTGCGACCGCTGGCGGGCGCGGCAGTACTGCACCTCGTATTGCTGGCGATACTCGCGGGTGCCGCGCTGCGCTGGACTTCCAGCGAGCCACCGGTCGAGCTCGCAATCCAGGGCTACGTCGTCGAGGGACCCGTGCCTGTTCGGCGCCTGCCGCAGCCGAAGGAGACCGTCACCGCAACCGCTCCGCCGGTCGCGACACCGCCGGCTCCCGTCGCGGCGCCACTGCCGGAACCGCCGGTGGAAACGCCGTTGCCCGACGCTGCCGAGGTCGAGCGTGCCGCGCAGTCCGAGCGCGAGCGGCGGGAGGCTGAAGAAAGGGCCGCGGCGGATGCGGCGGCACGTCTCGAGGCGGAGCAGGCGAAGGCCCGCCGCAAGGCCGAAGCCGAGGAAGCCGCCAGGCAGAAGGCTGAGGCCGAACAGGCGGCCAGGCGCAAGGCGGAGGCCGAGGAAGCTGCGAGGAAGCAGGCGGAGGCCGAGGAAGCCGCCAGGCAGAAGGCTGAGGCCGAAGAGGCGGCCCGGCGCAAGGCTGAGGCCGAGGATCAGGCCCGACGCGAGGCCGAGGTGCGCGCCGAGCGCGAGGCGGCCCTCAGGCAGCGGCTCGAGGCGGAGGAAGAAGCGAACGCGTTCGCGCGTTCGGGCGCGATCGACGAGTACCGCTCTCTGCTCGTGCAGACGATCGAGCGCAACTGGATCCGGCCCCCCTCGGCCCGTGCCGGCCTGCAGTGCACCCTGTACGTCACGCAGGCGCCGGGCGGCACGGTCGTCGACGTCAGGCTCGGTCCCTGCAACGGCGACGCTCCCGTGCGGGAATCGATCGTCAACGCCGTTTACCGGTCCTCGCCGCTGCCGGCACCGCGCGATCCGCGCGCCTTCGAGCGGCGTCTCGAAATCGTATTCAAGCCGACGGAGTAGCACGAATGCAGTCGATAACGTCCGCCCGGCGCAGTGCACTCGCCGCGCTCGCCGCCTTTGCGATGCTCGCGGCGCCGGGGCTCGTGCGCGCCCAGCTGCGGCTCGACATCACGCAGGGGGTACGTGACGCGGTGCCGATCGCGGTCGTTCCCTTCGGCGGTCAGGGCGAGGATGCGCGGACCGACGTCGCGGCGGTGGTCGCGGGCGACCTGCGCATGAGCGGCAGATTCGCGCCGCTGGAGCGGCGCGACCTCGTTGCGCGCCCGTCGGCTGGTCCCGAGATCCGGTTCGAGGACTGGCGGCTCCTGAACGCGGACTTCATCGTCGTCGGGCGAGTCGAGCCGGACGGCGCGGCGCTGACGGTGACGGTCGAGCTGTTCAACGTGCGGACCGGGGCAGCGCTGCTCGGGGAACGGCTGCCTTCGACCCAGCGCGACCTCCGTGCCACGGCGCACCGCATCGCAGACCTCGTGTTCGAGCGCCTCACGGGTCTCCGCGGCGCGTTCGCCACGCGCATCGCGTACGTTGCAGTGGACGGGCGGCCGCCGGCCCAGCGCTACCGGCTGATCGTGGCCGATGCCGACGGTTACGACCCGCGCACCATTCTCGAGTCGAGCATGCCGGTCATGTCGCCCGCGTGGTCGCCCGACGGCCAGAACCTTGCCTACGTGTCTTTCGAGGGCGGCGCGTCGGCGGTCTACGTGCAGCGGCTGTCTAGCGGAGAGCGCACGCGCGTCTCCGCGCGCTCCGGAATCAACGGCGCGCCGGCCTGGTCGCCGGACGGACGTCGTCTCGCACTCACGCTCTCCCGCGACGAGAACCTCGACATCTACATCCTGGACCTGGGCACCCAGACGCTCACCCGCGTGACGACGGACAGTTCGATCGACACGGAGCCCGAGTGGGCGCCCGATGGTCGCAGTCTCTACTTCACCTCGGACCGCGCCGGCAGCGCACAGGTGTACCAGGTCGGACTGGACGGCGACCGGCAGGTGCGCCGTGTGACCTTTACGGGCGGATACAACGCGCGGCCGCGCCTCTCGCCGGACGGCAAGAGCCTTGCCATGGTGACGCTCGACCGCGGTGCATACCGGATCGGCGTGCTCGATCTCGTCTCCCGCAGCCTGTGGGTGATCACGGACTCCCGCCAGGACGAGTCGCCGAGCTTCGCGCCCAACGGGGCGCTCATAATCTATGCGACACGCGAGCGTGGACGCGGCGCGCTCGCCATTGCGAGCAGCGACGGCTCGTTCCGGCAGCGCCTGAGCTCGGACCAGGGCGACGTGCGCGATCCGGCGTGGTCGCCGTTCCCGCCCGGCGGGTGATGACGCCCCGGCCTTGTGGTACAAGGCGCGTGCTTCCCGCCGGCTGGACAATTCAGAGCGAAGATCGAGGAGACAAGCAGTGACGAAGCGGATGCAACTGATCGCGATCGTGCTGGCTGCGCTGGGCCTGGCTGCCTGCCAGAAGCCGGCGCAGACGAAGCCCGACGAAACTGTCGCCCCCCCGGCAGAGTCGGCCGGCGAAGCGAGTACCAGCGGGATCGGCACGGAAGGCGCAGCCCCGGCGGGCACGCCGCTCACGCCCCAGCAGCAGGCGCTCGAGTCCCTGAAGCAGACGAGCGTGATCTATTTCGAGTACGACAGCAGCGAGATCCGCGATCAGTTCCTGCCCGTCGTCGCGGCGCACGCGTCCTACCTCGTCAAGTATCCGAGCGCCCGCGTCCGCCTGGAGGGGCACACGGACGAGCGCGGCTCACGCGAGTACAACATCGGGCTCGGCGAACGCCGGGCTCAGGCCGTGCGCCGGGCACTGCTCGCCCAGGGCGTCGCGGAGGCGCAGGTCACGACGGTGAGCTACGGGGAAGAGCGGCCCGCCGTCGAAGGCTCAGACGAGACGGCCTATGCGCAGAACCGCCGTGTCGAACTCGTGCATGCGCCCTGACGCCAGGACGG
>Ga0256811_1000002_pt1 | contig 13873 bp, 10 predicted proteins | sample 1016PU6metaG_FD_185949 | JGI IMG/M metagenome (GOLD analysis project Ga0256811, IMG submission 185949) | Sediment microbial communities from tidal freshwater marsh on Altamaha River, Georgia, United States - 10-16 PU6 | ecosystem: Environmental > Aquatic > Freshwater > Wetlands > Sediment... | reverse complement strand
GCTGTTCGTCAACGTGAAGGTGGACCGCGAGGAGCGCCCGGACATCGACCGCATCTACCAGACCGCGCACCAGCTGCTCACGCAGCGCGGCGGGGGCTGGCCGCTCACCATGTTCCTCTCACCGCAGGACCAGCGGCCGTTCTTCGGCGGTACCTACTTCCCCCCGGAACCCCGGCACGGCATGCCTGCCTTTCGAGAGCTGCTGACGAAAGTCGCGCAGTATTACCGCGAGCACGTGGACGACATCCGCCGCCAGGGCGACGCACTGGTCGACGTGTTCGGCCAGCTGCTGCCGAAGGCGTCGGCCGGCGGCTCCGGGCTGTCGCGTGCACCGGTCGCCGCCGCGCGCGAGACGCTGGAACACGATTTCGACGGGCGCTTCGGCGGGTTCGGCGGGGCGCCAAAGTTCCCGCACCCGGCGAACATCGAGTTCCTCCTGCGCACCTGGCACGCCTCGTCGTCCGACGACCCGCCGGACCTGCAGGCGCTGTACATGGCGACGCTCACGCTCACTCGCATGTCCGAGGGCGGCCTGTACGACCAGCTCGGCGGCGGCTTCTGCCGCTACTCGGTTGACGAGTACTGGATGATCCCCCACTTCGAGAAGATGCTGTACGACAACGGGCAGCTTCTCTCGGTGTGCGCGCAGGCCGCAGTCGCAACCGGTGAGCCGCTGTTCCGTCGCGTCGCGTCGCAGACGGCCGACTGGCTGCGGCGCGACATGGAGCACCCGGAAGGCGGCTTCTACTCGACTCTCGACGCGGATTCCGAGGGCCACGAGGGGAAGTTCTACGTCTGGAACCCCGACGAGGTCCGGGGCCTCCTCGACGATGTCGAGTACGACGTCTTCTCGCGCCGGTTCGGCCTCGAACGCGACCCGAACTTCGAGGGACGCTGGCACCTGCACGCTTACGAACCGCTCGCGCGTGTCGCCGAGCGCGCGAGACTGAGCGAGGAGGAGGCGCAGGCCGCGCTCGACTCGGCACGCGCCAAGCTGCTCGAGGTACGCAACCGCCGCGTCTGGCCCGGGCGCGACGAGAAGATCCTCACCGGCTGGAACGGGCTGGCCATTGCAGGGCTCGCAGCCGCGGCGCGGACGCTGGGTCGCGAGGATCTGATAGACGCGGCTGCGCGGGCGGTGGACTTCCTGCGCCGGCACTGCTGGTTCGACAACCGCCTGCTCGCCGTCTTCAAGGACGGGCGCGCGCGCTTCCCGGCCTATCTCGACGACTACGCGTTCCTCGGCTGGGGACTGCTCGAGCTGCTGCAGGCGCGCTGGCACGGCCCGTGGCTCGACTGGACGGTCGAACTCGCCGAGACCATGCTCGCGCACTTCGAGGATCGCGAGGCCGGCGGCTTCTGGTTCACCGCCGACGACCACGAGTCGTTGATCACGCGGCCGAAGACGTTTGGCGACGACGCCACGCCTGCCGGCAACGGCGTCGCGGCGCGCCTGCTGCTGCGCCTCGGTGGGCTGCTCGCCGAGCCGCGCTACCTCGACGCCGCCGAGCGCACTCTGAGTGCGGCGTGGCCGCTCATCGAGCGCTACCCGCACGCACACGCGAGCCTGCTGATGGCGCTCGACGAGTTCACCTCGCCTCCGTCGGTGATCGTGCTGCGCGGCGCTGCGACCGACGTGGCCGCGTGGCGCGCGGAGATCGACAAGCTCTACGACCCGCGGCGTGCGGTGTTCGCAATTCCCAGCGACGCGGCGGGCCTGCCGCCGGCGCTCGCCGACAAGCGTGCCGGCGATCGCACGACCGCCTACCTCTGTCGCGGCACGAGCTGTTCCGCGCCGGTGAGTACGCTGGGTGACTTGCGCCGCGCCCTGGAGGACGGGCCACGCTGAACAGGACGGTCACCGCGCGCACGGAGGCCGACGGCGCGGGTATTGCCAGCCATGAGCGTGAGCGCCATTGTGATCAGCAACTGCCTCCGTACCGCGTTCATGGCTGTGCTCCAGAGTGTCTAATGCGGCCACGCTCTGACGCCCAACGCGGCGGAGCGACCGTCGTTGCGGATCAACGCCTCAGGTGGATCCGCATCCCTACCACGTTCAGCCGCTCGTCCACGGCTTGACGTCGTCCTTCCTCTCGCCGTTGTCCTTGTCGTTCTTGTCCTTGTCTTTCTTGCCCTTGTCGCCGATGCCGGTCGCATCCTGGGCGGTGCCGTGCGCGGCTTCCTTCATGTCGCAACGCCCGCCGACCCGGTGGGACTTCTCGAGTACCCCATTGCGACGTCTTTCATCCGCCAGCCGCTGCTCGACGTGCTGCGCCGGGACTATGGTGTCGACCTCCAGTCCTTGCCGGGCCGGGTCGTCTGCTCAGATCTGGAGATGGTCGTGCGCGTTGTGACGGCGAGTCCGCAGGAGTTCACGGTCGGACCGCTCTTCGCCTGTGCACCCGAACTTGCGAGCGGTGCGCTGGCCATTGTCGATGTCAACCTTCCATTCGCGCATGAGGTGTGCATGCACGCGAATGCGGATGCGTACCCGCTGCCTGCGGTCAACAAGGCTCGGCCGGTCATTCGCGAGTTGCTCGACGGGATGCGCGCCACCATCAGCTGATGCGACGCTCGATCATCGCCTGCGATAGGTGGGTTTATCATCCTGCATCAGAGAATGCAGTTCCCGCATGGCCGGGTATGCCCTATGGTCTGGCGGCACAAGACGAAACGACTCGCAGGGGAAACGCATGATCGTCCGGACACGCCTGGCGCAGGCCGCATCGCTAATCGTCGTTTCCGCACTGACGACGGCGTGTTCGCCGCCGACCGGCTCGAGCGGCAACGCAAAGCTGGCCGCTGGTGCTGCGAGCACAACCACCGCCGCTGCGAACCACAGGATCACGGACACGCTGCCGCTCGCGGACAAGCAAGACTTCGAGGACGCGCAGCGAGGTTTCATTGCCAACGACCCCGCATTGGTGATTCCCGGACCGCACGGCACCACCGCGTGGAACATGGCCGCCTACGACTTCGTCAAAGGCGAGGCGCCACCGACCGTCAACCCGAGCCTCTGGCGCCAGGCGATGCTGAATGGGCGCTACGGGCTGTTCGAGGTGGTGCCCGGCATCCACCAGGTGCGCAGCTACGACCTCTCGAACATGACGCTGATCGACGGCAAGACGGGCTGGATCCTGGTCGATCCGCTGACCTCGAACGAGACCGCGGCCGCCGCGCTGGCGCTCGCACGCAAGCACCTCGGCAACCGGCCGATCTCGGCAATCATCTTCACGCACAGCCACGTCGATCATTTCGGTGGCGTGGACGGCGTGTTGCCGGCCGATGCGGCCGAAGCCGCGCGCATCCCGATAGTGGCGCCGCGTGGCTTCATGGAGGAAGCCACCAGCGAGAACACGCTGGCCGGCATCGCGATGGGCCGGCGTGCGACGTATATGTACGGCACGCCGCTGCCGCGCTCGCCCGCTGGCCACGTCGATACGGGCCTCGGCAAGTCGCCGTCGGCCGGCTCAGTCAGCATCCGCGAGCCCACGGTCATCGTCGATCACACGCCGCACGATATGGTGATCGACGGAGTCCAGTTCGTCTTCCAGTACACGCCGGAATCGGAAGCGCCGGCGGAGATGACGTTCTATTTGCCGGATCTCAAGGCGTGGTGCGGCGCGGAGATCGTCACGCACACGTTGCACAACCTCTACACGCTGCGGGGTGCCAAGGTGCGCAACGCCGTCAAGTGGAGTGGATACATCGACGAAGCGACGCACCTGTTCGGCGACATGACGGTCGTTTTCGCCAGCCACCACTGGCCGATCTGGGGCAACGCGCGCATCGTCGATTACCTGAACGCGCAGCGCGACACCTACCGGTACATCCATGACCAGACGCTGCGGCTCGCGAACGAGGGCTACACGTCGCAGGAAATCGCCGAGCAGATCGAGTTACCCACGACGCTGCGCAACCGGTTTGCCAATCGCGGCTACTACGGCACGGTCGAACACGACGCGAAGGCGGTCTACCAGGCCTATTTCGGCTGGTACGACGGAAACCCGGCCAACCTCGATCCACTGCCGCCGGCCGACGCGGCAAAGAGGTACGTCGATGCGATGGGCGGGACGGCCGAGACGCTGCGCAAAGGCAAGGCGGCGGTGGCTGCTGGCGACTATCGCTGGGCCGCGATGCTGCTGAACCATCTCGTCTTCGCCGATCCATCGAGTAAGCAAGCGAAGGAGTGGCTCGCATCGGCGTACGAGCAACTGGGCTATCAGGCCGAATCGGGCCCGTGGCGCGACGCGTACCTGACCGGCGCCTACGAATTGCGCAACGGCGCGCAGGGCATGGCGATCGATCCCGCGAACACGCTGGGCCTGTTGCTGGCGACGCCTGCAGCACGCTCGCTCGACGCCATGGCGGTGCGGCTGAACGGGCCGGCCGCGGACGGCAAGCACATGGTGTTCAACTTCATTTTCGACGACGTGAAGGAGACGCACGTGGTCGAACTCGAGAACGCGGTGCTGCACCACCGACAGTCGGAGGCCGTAACGAATGCAGATGCGACGGTGCACCTGACTCGCGAATTGCTGGTGAGGCTCGGCGTCGGGCAGGTCGGCGTCAAAGAGGTCGTGATGTCAGACGAGATCAAGGTCGAGGGCAGCCGGATCAAGCTGCTGTCCTTCCTGTCGATGATCGACAAGCCGGACGGACGGTTCGCGATCGTCACGCCCTGACTCGACCGACCGCTTACGGCATTCTCCGCCAGGACCGCGCCCGACGGCAGACGGTGAATGGGGAATACCGACCCCGAGCAGCCTGTCGCGTACAGCGAAGCAGACGTTCATGCACCGCGCTGGCGGTCGGCGGACGCCTCGTGGAGAGGATGACCCGACTGGCCCGGTCGCTGTTCCCCGGCCTCGACCGGCAGGCCGCGGGCCCTCGGTTCAGCCTTGCTCGACTACCAGTCTGGCACGTTGTGATTCCTGCCGAACCATGCCGTGCTGTAGCCGTTCTGGCGCAGGATTTCGCCGATCGAGCCGGGGCTTCCTGGCATCGTCGAGTTGGACCCGGGATAGCCCGTGGCCATTTCCGTGATGACCCCGGTGGCGTTCTTGTGATGGTTGCGTCCCGTGACCAGCGCAGAGCGGGTCGACGAACACAGCGCCGTCGTGTGGAAGGTGTTGTATCGCAGGCTTGCCTGCGCCGACTGATCGAATTTCGGGGTCGGAATGGCTCGGCCGAACGTCGTTCGCGTCCTGTGGACGCGTCGCCGGCTGCGCACCGACCGCAGTCAGAGCCATTCCGCTTGCGCGCGTGATTGCGAGAAGGCGCTGTTTGCCGGTGGTCTTCATCCTTCTCGCCTTTCCTGGATCGATCTGGTCACATGCGGTCGGAATCGATCTTCATTCGGGCATCGCGGACGATCAGCGCGATTTGCGCCGGGCCGAGGCACCCTTGGTCGCCCTTCCGATTGGCGCATTGTGCCGCCTGGCAAGCGCCGACGCGCCAGCCTCCATATCGCCAATCGACGCGCGGATGCAGTCGCCGAAGAATGCCGGATCGGGCACCATCTCCGGGCAACTCGTCAGTGAGATGAACATCCGTCCGTTGAAACTGCTGACCGCGAAGATGGCTCCGATTCCATCGCTGACAGGCCCCAGGGCCGACCAGTAGCGCAGCTCTGCGCCGAGCATCGAAAGTTCGGCGTCGGGCCCCGGGACATTGGTCACGACGCAGTTGTGCAGCACCAGCGGCCCCTGCCCTCCCAATCCGATCATCGTCGCCATCCGCGCCGTGAAGGCGAGCGTGGCCGGCGGCGCGAACTTGCTGATGTCGGTGAGGTCATGGCCACCGATGGCGTTCGAGAGTGCCTTCGTGCCGGAGGTCTTCTCGCGGATCTCCGCGAGGCGCGCCAGTGGATCGGCGATATCGCTCGCCAGCGGAAAGGTCAGGAACGAGATCGCATTGCCGGTCGTCTGCCGCTCAACGGCCTCCTGCCGCGTATTGACCGGCGCCAGCGCGACCAGCGATCGCTCGGGCAGTTCGCCCTTGCTCTGCAGGTAGCGCCGCAGTGCTCCGCCGATAATCGAGAGTACCGCGTCATTGACGGTCGCCCCGGGCACCGCCGCGCGGATGCGCTTGATGATCGCGAAGTCGAAGATCACGCTCTCGAACGTGCGTCGCGCCGAGATTCGCTGGTTGAACCGCGTGCGCGGCGCGCCGCCCTTCGACGCGAATATCGCGCGCGACAACATCTTCATCGCAGCAATCGACAACTTTGGCAGCACGCGCGACACCGGCCCCGCCAGCCGCAGCGGCGCGGCGACGTTGTCGATCGCGATGCGACGCATCGTGTCCACGAGGCCGGGCGCGGGCGTCTGCCGGGCAACGTGCTTCTGCCGGGCCAGCACCGGCGTGTGCCGGCCCTTTGCTCCGACGATGTCGTGCAGTGCCCACGTCAGCTCGGCCAGGGCGGTGCCGTCGACCGCGGCATGGTGAACCTTGGTGACCACCGCGAAGCTGCCCTTTGGCAGCCATTTCACCTGGTCCAGTCCCTCGATGACGTACATCTCCCACGGGGGTCGCGTGAGGTCGAGCGATCGGGCGTGCAGCCGTGCCGCCATGATCTGGAACTGGCGCCAGTCGCCAGGCTTCGGTAACGCAAAATGTCGCACGTGGAAGTCGATGTCGAAGCCGGGATCGTCCGCCCAGTAGGGATACGCGAGCCCCAGCGGTGCCTGCACGATCCGGCGCCGGAACATGCGCGAGACGGCGAGCCGCTTCTCGAGATGGCTGACGATCTGCCGGAACCGCAACGGATGCGCGAGGTTGCTCTGGTCGTAGATGTAGATCATCGTCGCATGCGTGGACGCATGCTGCTGATCCAGATGGAGAAAGAGCGCGTCCTGCCCGGTCAGTTTCTGCACGTCGAGGACTCCGGGCGGGATCAGGCCGCGGCGACCCGGGCAACGATGTGCTCGATTTGCACCGGCGTCATCGGATAGAACATCGCCACCGGGTCGCTCGAGATGCCCTTGACGATCTGACTCATCTGGTCCTTGCGGACTTCCGGGAACGTCGTCGGCATGCCGATCTCGCGCTGCAGCTCGCGCAGGCGCGTGATCACCCGGTCGAGCAGTTCGCCTGCGGACCGCCCCTCGGCAGCGATGCCGAACGCGCGCGCGAGCCGATCGGCCGTCGGAAGGTAGAAGTCGCGCAGCACCTCCATCACGGCCGGCAGCAGCACGCCGTTCGCCCGGCCGTGCGGAATATGGAACAGCGCGCCCAGCGCATGCGCGCAATTGTGCACGGGCATCGGCCCCAGCACGTTGACGAGGGCCAGGCAGGCCATGGTGCTTGCCTGCAGCAATGCACTGCGTCCCTCGAGATTGCCCGGCTCCCTGATGACGACCGGCAGCCATTTATCGATCAGCGCCGTGGCCGCGAACACGCCGGCGTCGGTGAAGTGATTGCTGTTGGCGTTCGCGACGATCTCCACCGCATGGGTCAGGGCATCCATCCCCGTGTCGGCGGTAATGGAGCGCGGCAGGCCCACGGTCAGGCCGGCATCGAGCACGGCGATGTCGGCCTCGAGGTACGGCGCCACGAGGCCCGCTTTCGCGCCTCCGAGTCGATCGCAGAGGATGACCGCACCATTGGTCACCTCGGCGCCAGTGCCGGCGGTGGTCGGCAGCGCGATGTGCGGAATGCCGAGCGGCCCGGACGGCGGAGTCGTCTCGAGACGGATGCCGCCGAGCAGCACGTCCTGGATGTCGGTGAGGTGATGCGCGAGCGAGTACTTGATGCCCTTGGCGGCATCGAGCACGCTGCCACCGCCGAGAGCGACGATGGAGTCGGCCGCCACCGATCGCGCGTACGCGGTTGCCTTGTTGATGCTGGCCGCGCTGGCATCCGGTGCGATGTCGTCGACCACTCCGGCCAGGACGGGCTGACCGGCACTCTGGTTGGCTGCGAACACGGACTCGAGTCGGTCGACCAGCCCGGCCTTGCGCAGCCCCGCATCGCTCACCAGCAGCACGCGCTTGCCGCCGAGCTGCTGCATCAGCGCCGGGACCCTGATCACTGCGCCGACCGCGCAGTGCACCTGCGTGCGCATCCAGTAGTGGAAATATCCTGTATTCGACATGTCAGTCTCCTTCGGGATGCGCGATCAGGCCGACTGCTTGTGCAGCATGCCGTAGAGCATCTTGACGCCGGGGTTGCGCTGGAAGGCGGTGACCACGGTCTTGGTTTCGAGGAAGTTCTCCAGTCCGGCGACGCCGAACTCGCGGCCGAATCCGCTCTCCTTGTAGCCCCCGAAGGGCGCGTCCATGCGGATCGCGTGCCAGTCGTTGATCCAGACCGAACCGGCCTGCAGGCGGCGGGCCAGGTGCTGAGCCGTCACCAGGTCCGAGCTCCAGATGCCTGCCGAGAGTCCGTAGTTGGTGTCGTTGGCGAGCTCGATTGCCTCGTCGTCGGTGTCGTAGGTCATGACGACCAAAACAGGGCCGAAGATCTCCTCGCGTGCCGCCTTCATCTGGTTGTTGGTGCCGGCGAGTATCGTCGGCGCGACGAACAGCCCGCCCTCGTGGCCGGGAACCGCGAGCCGCTCGCCGCCGCAGACGACGCGAGCGCCATCGTCGATCGCGGACCGGATGTAGCCGAGAACCTTTTCCCCGTGCGTGCAGCTGGACATGGGCCCGACCGCGGTACCTGGGTCGAGCGGATCACCGACGACCAGTTTCGCCGCCACCGACGCGAGTGCGTCGAGAACGCTCTTCTCGATCGACTTGTGGACGATCAGTCGCGTGCCGGACTCGCACATCTGTCCGGCGTTGAGCATCACGCCGAACAGCACGCCGTGGGCCACGAGGTTGATGTCCGCATCGGCCCGCACGATCGCCGCACCCTTGCCACCCAGTTCCATGGTGACGCGCTTGCAGGTGCGGGCGGCGGCGACCTGGATCAACTTGCCGACCCGGGTCGAACCGGTGAATGAGATCTTGCCGATGCCGGGATGCTCGCTCATGGCGGCGCCCACTTCGTGACCGTAACCATGGACGACGTTCAGCACGCCCGGGGGCAGGAGATCGGCCGTGATCTCGGCGAAACGTGCCGCGGTGTGGGGCGTGAGCTCCGACGGCTTGGCCACGACCGCGTTGCCTGCGGCCAGGGCCGGGATGACCTTGGCGAGGAACAATGCCAGCGGGAAGTTCCACGGCGTGATCAGGCCACAGACGCCGATCGGCTCCTTGATCACCTGCGCATGGGTGAGCTCGGGCAGCGGCCGCGGCGGCAGGTTCTCGACGAAGGGATACGTCCTGACGATCTCCGCGGTGGTCCAGCAGATGTCCAGTGCGGCGGGCAGGTCGAGGCCCGCGATGCGACTGACCGTACCACCCGAGCTGATCGACTCGAGGTATATCAGTTCCTCCGCGTGCGCGTGGATGCGCTGTGCCAGCGCGTAGATCAGCGAGGCGCGTTGGTCTCCCGGCATGTTGCGCCAGGCGGGATCGGCCGCAGCCTTGCGGGCAGCGGCAACTGCGCGATCGAGGTCGTCACCGGACCCGGCCGCGACGCGGGCGATGACCGCGCCGGTCGCCGGGTTTTCGACGTCGATGTACTGGCCGCTGGCGGGCTCGACCGCGGACCCCGCGATGAAATGGTTGATGACCGTCAAGTCCATGATCGCTCTCCCAGGTTCAGGAAACGTTTCGCTGGCGGCCGCGCCAGAAGGGTTCGCGCAGCTCGCTCTTCAAGATCTTCCCGGCGGCCGAGAGCGGCAGGGTGTCGACGAAGGCCAGGCTGCGCGGGCACTTGTAACCTGCAATCAGTGACTTGCAGTGTGCGACGACCTCCTCCGCAGTGGCGCTCTGCCCCGGCTTGAGCACGATTGCAGCATGCACCGTCTCACCCCATTCGGCACTCGGAATGCCGATCACCGCGCACGCCGCGACGGCCGGATGCCGGCCGATCGCGTTCTCGACCTCCGCCGAGTACACGTTCTCGCCGCCGGTGACGATCATGTCCTTCAGGCGATCGACGACGAAGATGAAGCCGTCCGCGTCCATGTACGCCGCGTCGCCAGTGTGCATCCATCCGCCGCGCAAAGCCGCTTGCGTGAGCTCGGGCTTGTTCCAGTAGCCTTTCATCACGCCCGGACCCCGGACACACACCTCCCCAACCGTACCCCGTGGCACCTCGGCGTCGTTCTCGTCGACGATCCTGACTTCCGTCACGTAGGTCGCCCGACCCGCCGAGCGCATCTTGCCGGCCGTCTGCCCCTCCGGCGTGTGGTACCAGGCAGGCAATATGGTGGCGCTGGGTGACAGCTCGGTCATCCCATAACCCTGGACGAACTGCGCATTGGGAAATGCCTCCAGCGCCCGCGACATCAGGGCCTCGCTGATGGGCGAGGCGCCATACATGACGTTGGTGAGACCCGTCGTGTCGTAGCTCGCAAGGTCCGGATGGTCGACGAGCATCTGGATCATCGTGGGGACGAGCAGCGCCTGCGTCACGCGCTCCGACTGGATCGCCCGCAGAACAGCGGCCGGCGAGAACATTGGGACGAAGACGCTGCGGTTGCCGAAAGTCAGGTTGGCGAGCATCACCGCCCCGGCCGCCAGGTGAAACATCGGCGCCGCGAACAGCGAAGTGCCGCCGGGCATCACGAGCTGATCGGCCGCGTTGCTCAACGCGACCGACGCCATGTTCGTGTGCGTCAGCATCACGCCCTTGGGAAAACCGGTGGTCCCGCCCGTGTAGAAGACACCGGCCAGGTCTTCACCGGATCTGAAAGCATCCTCGACCGGCGCCGCATGCGAGAGCAGCGCCTCCAGTGACAGGGCGCCCTCTGGAGCCTCGCCGTCGCCGCAGTAGATGACCGTGCGCAAGGACTTGCTGAGCAAGCGCAGCGGCCCGGCGTTCGACTTGAAGGCGTCGTCGACGATCAGGATCTCCGTGTCGCAGTCGTCCAGCGAGAAGGCGACCTCCGCGGCACTCCAGCGGATGTTCACCGGATTCACCACACCACCGGCCCACCAGACGGCGAAGTAGTACTCGAGATAGCGGTCCGAGTTCAGAGCCATCAGTGCGACGCGCTCGCCCGACCGCACGCCGTGGTCGCGAAGCACGGACGCATACCTGGCGACCCGATCGGCGAATCGGGCCCACGTCTGGCGGCGCCCGTCGAATACGGTCGCGATTGCGTCGGGTCTCTGCTGCAGCGACCGGCGCAGCGACTGGGTCAGGTAGAACGACATGACCAATGGCCTCCGGAACTGTTCAGGGCAAGGGCCGCAGGCGTGGAGCCGCAGCGGCAAGCACGACACCGTTTGCGGCGGTGCTGTAGATGCCACGCGCGGCGTTGCGCGGATGCTCGACCGCCTCCGCGATGCTCAGCACCGGTGCGAAGCACGCGTCGCACCCCTCGAGCACCGCACACCAGTGCGCGCGCGTCTGGCTCGCGGAAAGCACGGTGAGGCGCGCCTTGAGGGGCGGCCACGTCGCCGTGTCGTATTGTCCGGCCGGATCCACGTCCGCAAGTCCGAGCTCTTCGAGCAGCAGCGTATAGAACTGCGGCTCGAGCGCCCCGATCGTGATGAAGCCGCCGTCGGCGGCACGATCGGCCGCTCGCCACGATGCGCCGATAGCGCCAGCAACCCGGTCAAGGCGACGTAATTCAGGTCGTGTCCGGCCACGCGAGCCAGCGGTCCGTCCTGACCCCAGCCGGTCATTCTGCCGCAGACCAGCTTCGGGTTGCGCGCCGCGCAGTCGACCGGCCAGCGGGCCCGGACCGATCCCCTCGAACTCGACGATACGCACACGGACGAGTGGCCCGCTCATGCGAACAACTTCCGCGCAATCAGGTCCTTCATGACCTCGTTGGCGCCGCCATAGATGCGCTGCGCCCTCGCGTCGGCGTACAGGCGGGCAATCGGGTAATCCGTCATGTAACCGTACCCGCCGAAGAACTGCAGGCACTCGTCGAGCACCCTGCCCTGCTGGTCCGTGCACCACCACTTGGCCATGTAGGCGGCCTCGTCGTCGAGCGTCCCGTCCACGAGCCGCTGGATGCAGTCGTTCACGAAGCTGCGCACGACATGCGCGATCGTTGCCGCCTCGGCGAGCCGGAAGCGCGTGTTCTGGAATTCAGCGATCGACTGCCCGAATGCCTTGCGCTCGCGGGTGTACTGCAGCGTGAGATCGACCGTCCGCTCGATGACCGCTGCGGCCGGTACGGCGATCAGCATGCGCTCGAACGGCAGCTGGCTCATCAGCTGCGTGAATCCCCGGCCCTCCTCGCCGCCGAGGAGGTTCTCCGCCGGCACGCGAACACCGTCGAAGAACAGCTCCGCCGTGTCTGACGCGTGCTGGCCGATCTTCTCCAGCCGCTTTCCGACACGAAAGCCGGGCAGGTTCTCGGTCTCGAGCACGATGAGCGACACGCCCTTGCTGCCGGCGCCGCCTGTACGGCACGCCAGGACCAGCAGCGTGCAGATGTACCCGCTGGTGATGAACGTCTTGGTTCCGTCGATGACATACTCGTTTCCGTCGAGCCGGGCGCTCGTGCGTATCGCCTTGAGGTCCGATCCGCAGCCGGGCTCGGTCATGGCAATCGCGGCCACGTGCTCGCCGCTCACGAGCTTCGGCAGCCAGCGGCGCTTCTGCTCCTCGGATCCGTATGCCAGCAGGTAGTGCGACGCGACCGTGTGCACGGCGGTTATGCCAGGCACCTCGGCGCGCGCGAGTTCGTCCTGAACCACCAACTGCCACGCGAGGCTGACGCCGGAGCCACCGAAGCGCTCCGGCATTTCTGGAAGCAGGAACCCCATCTCGCCGAATGCGCGCCAGACGTCTCGGGGGATGTAACCCTGGGCCCGCCAGGCCGCCAGGCCGGGCGCGATCTCACCGTCGATGTAGCGGCGCACCTGGTCGCGGAACTCAGCGACGTCGTCGTCCATCCAGGGTTGCCGGTGAAGTCGGGGCAGCGGCATGCGTGCTCCTGTGGCGCGGGATACGTGGTTCTGGTAGCGACGCGATGCTAGGTCGTCGCCTCATCCCGCGCGATAGCAGATCGCCCCGAAGTGCTTGCATCGCACATCAGGCACTCTCCGGGGAGCGATCGTGTCGCGGCCGGCTCGCCTACCGGGCGACCCGCCGGTACGCTCCCGGCGGAGAGCCGGTCCAGCCCTTGAATGCGCGCTGGAACGCTGCAGCGTCGGCGAACCCCAGCTCGCGGGCCAGCTTGGCCAGGCCAACTTCGCTGCTGTGGAGGCGAAAGATTGCGATGTCGCGCCGCAGCTGGTCTTTCAGTCTCTGGAAAGACGTGCTCTCGCTTGCGAGGTGCCGTTGCAGGGTGCTCGACGACATGTGCAATGCCCTCGCCGTGCGCTCCAGGTCCGGCCAGTCGGGCTGCGACCGCTGCAGGTGGATCCGCACGCGGCCGCCGACGCCCCGGTCGCGTCCCGGCGCGATGATGTTCGCCGGTCCATCCGCAATGAAGGTACGCAGTGCCGCCTCATCACGGCATACCGGCAGGCCCAGCCGCGACGCCTCGAACCACATCGCGCTGCGTTCCGAGTCGAATCGCCACGGTGCCGGGAAGATGCGCGCATAGCCTTCGGAATACGGTGGGCGCGGGAATGCGAAGTCGAAGCGTACCGGTGGCAGTTGCCCGCCCACGAGCCAGGCAAAGAGCCGCCAGTACACGCGCAGGAGCAGTTCATGCAGGAAGGCATTGGCCTCGGTCGGTGCATTCGAGAAGCGCAATTCCACGCCGGCCAGTTCGCCATCCGTCACCAGGACGAGCGCCACATCGTCGTGCAGCAGGCGAAACGTGTGCGCCGTGCGGCGAATGGCCGCCTCGAGCGTCGGCGCTCCGATCGCAGCGCGAGCCTGCAGCGCGAACGATCCGCGC
>Ga0256811_1000001_pt1 | contig 14437 bp, 9 predicted proteins | sample 1016PU6metaG_FD_185949 | JGI IMG/M metagenome (GOLD analysis project Ga0256811, IMG submission 185949) | Sediment microbial communities from tidal freshwater marsh on Altamaha River, Georgia, United States - 10-16 PU6 | ecosystem: Environmental > Aquatic > Freshwater > Wetlands > Sediment... | reverse complement strand
TCGCCGGCGCGAACACTCCGTGGTATCGCGTCAGGTCTGCGCGGGGCTCGCGCACCCGTGCCGCAAGACGGGCCATGAAGTCCTCCGGCTCGAAGAACGCGCGAGTGGTGCCGTCGCGATACGGCGTCTGTCGCGGTACGGGTCTTGAGCGTGTATTGCACCTGGCACGAGGCGGTCAGGGCCAGGCGCTCTGTGGCCACCGGTGGACGGTTCACGTACCGGCATTGCTCCTGGACCAGGGTGATGCCGACGTCTTCCTTGCCGAACAACTGAAAACGCGCCTTCTGGGCGAAGCCTGCGAAAGGGCACGCATGCCCGCGACCATTCGCATGCAGCCTGGCTATCACCATTCCTATTACTTCATCTCGACGTTCCTGGCCGACCACGTCGGCTGGCATGCCGTGCGGCTGTGAATGCGAGCGATGCCGCCCCTATGGTCCAGGCCGGCAGTTCCTATCTTTCTGCCGGGGCGGCAAGGGCGGCCGGGTTTGGATGCACGTCCGGGGCGAAGGCGATCAACGAGCGCCCCCACCGCCTTTCGAAATCCAGTCATCGAGCTGGGGTATCACGGTGCTTGCCACGCGCTGGTTCATCTCGATTTCGGCTACAGCGCCGTCGAACGGCTTGCGCGCGTCGACGGGCACGTTCTTGTCCGTGTATGCCCGCACCTCGCTGATCGTGCGGGGATCGGAAGACATCCCGGCTATTGCCACCACTAGACGCCATTGCGTGTCACGAACGATCGCAGCCGCCGGGTTGTCCAGCTGCGGCACGATTTCTTTCCAGCCGATCCCCGGATGTTCGCGCGCGACGCCGGCAAGAATGGCGGCGGCCGTGCCCGCAGGTACCGAACCGTTCAACACGGCTGCAACGACCCTGCGCGCCAGGACAGGATCACGGACCGAGGACAGCGCCATGTAGATTTGCTGCTTCTCGAGCGGATCGTAGGTCTTCCTGGCGCGATCGACCAGTTCGGAAAACGTGGCATCGTCCGCACTTGCTGCCGCAACTTCGAGCGCGGTGCGCTGCTGCGCGGCGGTGCCTGTGCCATCACCCACGGTCCTGCGTGCGCTTGCGATCACGGCCGTGTCGCCGAACCGGCCGAGCGCCTCGGCAAGGCTGCCGCGAAGATCCTGAATGTTTGTGCCCTCGTTGGGTGAGGGCGCTCCGAGGCGGCCCGCGACGGGCTGCAAAAGGCCCAGTGCGAATTTCTGGAAACGCGTTCGAGCAGGGCCATCCTCGTAGCGAAGATCGAGCTCGGTCAGGATCGAAATCACCCGCGACCAGACGATCGGCTCGGCCGAAGGCGGAATCTTTGCTGCCAGCGCCAGAACGCGCGCGGCATCGCTGTAGCCGTAAAGGCCAAGGCGATAACTGTCGTTGAGCAGGCCGTACTGGTCTACCGGGGGCAGCTGCGGGACGGCTTGCAGCAAGGCGTCGAACGCCGGCTTAGGGTATAGGACCCGGGCGTAGGCTTGCTGCCCTGCGTTCACAAGCACGGGCGCGGCAAACGGCACCGCGGCCTCTCCTGGAAGGAGCATCGTCCTGTCGTCGCCACCCGGCTTGGCGACAGAGATCGGCATCGTCCATTTCTGGGCCGGCTCGTTCGCCGCCTGGTCGGGATTGGCGAATACCCGGCCCTGATCGAGCTGGAACCCACTCGCATTCGCAGTCATGCCGATGAGCGGCAGACCCGGCTGGCGCGTGAAGTCGCTTTCGATCTTCAGGATCGGCTTGCCGGCCACGTCCTGCATGATGCTCCACAGGTCGGTGTCTACCGCGTTCGCGTAGGCATAGCGCTTCATGTAGCGCTGCACGCCTTCGCGGAACCGGTCCGGCCCGATATAGGCGTTGATCATGTTGATGACGGCGGCGCCTTTTTCGTAAGTGATATTGTCGAAGGCCTGCATCGCCTGATCGGCAGTCATCACCTTCTGCAGTACCGGATGGGTGGAGGGGAGGGCGTCGAGCTGCTTGCCCAGTTCGAAGATATCCAGCGCCTGCAGTCCCGTTTGCCATTCGGGGTGCAGCGCATCGGCGGCATAGGTCTGCATCCAGCGCGCAAAACCCTCGTTCAGCCATAGGTCGTCCCACCATTGCATCGTGACGAGGTCGCCGAACCACTGATGTGCCATCTCATGGCTGACGACGAGGAAGACAAGCTGGCGATCGGCGCTGGTCCCCTTGGCCGGATCAAGCAGCAGATGTTCCTGCGAATAGAAGTTGGCGCCCCAGTTTTCCATCGATCCGCCGGCGATCTTGCCGGGTGCCGCGATCAGGTCGAGCTTGGGGAGCGGATATCGCACACCGAAGTAGTCGTTGTAGTAGGGAAGGAGGCGTACAGCTTCCGACAAGGCGAAGTGCGCCTTTTCTGTGTCTCCGCGCTTGACCACCACGCCGACGTCCACACCAGCCACATCCTGATGGATGCGTTCGTAATCGCCGATTGTCAGGAACAGGAGATAAGTCGACATCTTCGGCGAGGTCTGGAAGCGGACGCGCTGCATGGTCGCTGAAAGCGGCGTTATCTGCGCGATGGGCATGTTCGACACCGCCATCCGGTCCTTGGGGGTATCCACGGTGACGGTGAAAGTGGCCTTGCGGCCAGGTTCATCCCAGCACGGCAGCAATTCACGGGCCGCGGCGGGTTCGAAGTTCGTCGCGAGCGTGCGCCGCTTGCCCTGCGGCGTGTCGTAGTCCATCGCGAAGAAGCCGAGCGTTTGGAGTCTGATCTTGCCGTGATAGGCGATCGCAAGGCGATGGCTGCCAGCGGAGATCGAACTGGCGAAGCGCAGTGTCACTTGTCCCAGCGTCGCATCGGGAATTACGGCCTCAGCTTCGTGTCCGTCCAGCGAAACGCTGTCGAAATCGAGTCCCACAGCATTCAGCACGATGTCCTGCGTGGGCGCGCTGACTTCTATCTGGATGGTTTCGTTGCCGGTAAAGGTCAGTGCCTCGGCATTGGGGACTAGCGAAAGATCGTAATGAACCGGACCGACCGTCGCGGGAAGTACCTGCCTTGCCGGTTGCTCTGCTGCAGCAGCCGGATTGAGCCCGAATAGCGAGGCAAAAAGTGCCGAGCCGACATTCGCAATCGCGCGATCGAACATATGTATACCCCTGCTCCCTCGAGCAATGCCGAGGACCCGAGTTCATCGGATGCCTGGCAGCGTGCCTACCAATGGGAGATCGCCGGACCGTTGGCCATGGCCATAGACCGATGATTTGCTGATGAATTGCAAACCCACGTCAATCGTAGAAGATTTTTCCTGGGTTAGATCGATGCGGATAGGAGCGGATAGGATGCATACGCGGCCTTGGGCTAGCGCCGGATTCGGTCGAGGCGAGTTGCAATCGGGCGGCTGATGGCAGGTCGCGGGGCACGATCCGGGCTGAGCCGCTGCGGGTCGCCGCATTGCCGGCAGGTTTCATCGGGCACATCCATGTGCCCGACCGCTTCGCGTCGGCCTTCGGCCGCGCAAGTCGGCGATCCTGCCGACTTGTCGATGTCGATGGCGAACACGCGCTTGATTCGCTGCGCCCAGGTGAGAGTCGGCGAGCAGTCGACGGTCGATGTCGCCCGGGACTTGCGCAGGATCACGGACGCGCTCGACGCGGACGGCAACACGACCAAGGCGGTCACCAACGGCTACGCGATCGGTTCGGCGAGCCTCGCCGCACTGGTGCTGTTCGCGGACTACACCCACAACCTCGATATCGTCGGCAAGCTGCAGGAGTTCCAGCTCTCAGACCCGGCGGTGATCATCGGACTGTTCATCGGCGGTCTGGTGCCCTACCTGTTCGGCGCCATGGCGATGGAGACCGCCGTCCGCGCCGCGGGCTCAGTGGTGATCGAGGTGCGCCGCCAGTTCAAACGGCCCCCGTCCCTGCGCAAAAGCGAGAAAGGCCCCGGCAACGGGGCCTTTCCTTCATTGGCAATCAGGAATCGTCCAGCGTTGCGTCCTTGGTTGCGACTGCTGCCGGACCTGACAGACTTTGCACTGCGGTCACGCGCTGGAATACGACCACCACACGATGGGTACCGGCTCGGTACCGCCGCCTGATCGAGGCCGTCGAGCGCGTCTGCATCCACAAGCGCGGTCGCTCTGTGCCGCGCCGAGCCTACCAGCGCCTGCGAAGCTCCGACAGGAGCGTCATCCCGATGAACGGTTCCTCGTCGCGGGCCGAAGCCGCGGTCGCTTCGTCACCTGGATCGTCGAAAACCTGCCTGATGTCATCAAGGGCCGAGAGCTCCCAGCGGCCGACGTAACGCCGTCGGTACGGCCCGTCGTCGATCCTGGCTCGAAGCGCAGCCTCCGCCGCAGCGAGGACGAGCGTCCTGTAGTGCTCCCGGTCGCCAGGGTCGATCGCGCCGTTCAGGTCGGCAAGCCGCAACCCAAGGACGTGCCTATCGCCGGAAAGCTGCGACTGCAGCACCGACTTGAATATCGCCACGGAAAGGCCGGAACCGAGCATGGCTTTCAAGGAATCCGGCACGGACGGCGACTCGAGCCCGACGCGGATCGCGTCAACCGCAGCTGAGAATTCTGCTGCGAGGCATTCCGCACCGGCTCCGCGCACGGACGCAATGTGAGCGACAGCCGAAAGAATGCCGAACTGCAACTGGTGGGAGGAATCCTCAGCGGATCCGGACATCGCCGCACCCCCCGGCTGGACGGAGCGCGTATCAGACTCCAATTCACCTGGCGTGTCCAGCGCTCGAGCGGCGTTTGCAAGTTTCGACTCGGAGTGCGAGTCTCGCCGGCGAAGTCCCTGGGCCGCGCGGGCGGGAGATCGAATGGCCGACGCGACTTCGAAAGGGCCTGACGCTCGACCCAAGGGTCGGCAGAAAGGCCGTTGGTTGCCCGTCATCGTCGCGTTCGCGGCGGCCGCCATCATTGGCGGCATCGCCTACTTTGGCCTGAAGTTCTTCCGGGATACCGCGTACGCGGACGAGCGCGCGTTTCGTGTCCTGGGGCAGATCGTGGGCCAGTTTGCGAACTTCCAGAGCGCCATCGACGGGACGTTTCGCCTGGTCCGAGAAAACGCGGGAGGATCGGCCGATTCCGCGAACGCGCAGGCAACGAGCAAGTATCAGCGTGCCATTGCGCTGCGCGACGTCACCGTCAAGCTCCTGGACAGTTGCCCGTCGACCGAGATTGGCTCCGAGCCGTCATTCAGGATCGAGATGCAGGCGTCCGCCCGCAATTTTTCGATGGTGTCCTGCGAGAAGTCGACGCGTCCGCTGGAACTCTCGGGAGCCCTCGCAAAGCAGCTCCCGATCTTCATCGTCCAGGATCACTTCGACAACGTCGTTATCGCGACTGAAAATGGGTCGATCCTGGCAGGCGTTCCGCGGGGGGAATACCGTGGCAACCAGGTAGAGCTTCACGAGGTTGCTGCGACCGATCTGCTCGGCGGCAGTGCGGCAGAACTGCTACGCCGTGCGGCCGTGGCGGAACATTCGGATCCGTCCCGACCCGACCAGAAGAGTCCGACACCGGAGAGTCCTCCGCCGCACCCCGACCACGCCGTCGTCCTTGCGGAGGAGATTGGCGGCCAGACCAACCGCGTGTTCGTCCTGCCGTTCGAGCCGGCGCAGCCAGTCTGGATCAACGAATCCAGCAAACCCGAACCACGGCTGTACCTGATCGCCTTCAAGAAGCAACGCGTGATGGCGTCGCTGAGTGAAGCGCTCGGCTCCGGAGGCGCGCTGGTCGTCACCTTCTGCGCTCTCTTCGGCATCCTGGCCTGGCCGCTCCTGAGCCTGCGCTTCGAGTCGCCTCGCCAGGCGATCCCCCCGACACAGGTCGCCGCGGTCCTCATCGCGATCCTGCTGATGCCCGCGGTGATCGCGACTGCCGGCTTCTCTGTCTGGACGCGCCATCGGCTGGAGCTGTGGGCGGACCAGCATGCCGAGATCTACGCGCTCCGGGTCGAAGACGTGCTGATCCGGGAACTCGATTCGGGCGTACACATACTGGAGGAGCTCTCCGGGCAGTACGGCGGCAACGAACATTTCACGGAAGCGAAATTCCTGATCGGCGGCGAGAAAGGGCCGCCGCGGGGCAGCAACGTCGTTTGCGTGCAACGTCCATCTGCCCAGGAAACAGATCCCGGCTGCAAGTATCCCATCCAGTGGCCGGAACCTCCTGATACGCCGGGCAACTGGTCATGGATTCGCTCCGTTGCACCGCTGAACAAGTACGGGAAAAGCGCCGGGCTCACCCTGAATTTTTTCGAGCAGACTCCGACTGTCGCAGTGGACGTGCACGACCGTCCCTATTTCCAGGCGTTGATGCAGCGTGAGGAATGGGTCGTGCCCGATGACCTGTGGCACGAGCGGGGCGACCCCGCCAGGGCGCCGCACCGGTACGTTGCGCAACGGTTGTTCAACCGCACCGACGCGGCACGGGTGTTGCAGCTAGCCGTCCCGCTCGACCGAGGAGGCGAGCGGCTCGGAATCGTGACCGGAGACACCCGAGTCTACGGACTGGCGAACGCCTTGCGCCCGCCACTGCTGCGCTTCGCCATCGCCGACAGCCGCAGCGGGGCCTTGCTCTTTCACAGCAAGGATCGGTTGAGCCTCGCCGAGAATCTGCTCGTGGAGACGGAGCAGAACGCGACGCTCGAGGTCGCGATGCAGCAGCGTGCATCCAGGTTCACCTCTCTGAAGATCCGTACGGAGCAGCACTTCTCGGGTCGATACCTGGGCAAGCCGCACCGTTTTTTCTACCGGGCCGTCGCCGGCGCCCCGTGGACGCTCGTCGTGTTCTACCCGACGGACGGGCTCAACGACATGGTTCTGCAGACGGCGGTGGCGACGCTTGGCACGTATTTCGCGCTCGTCATCTTCTGCGCGCTGCTGCTCGTGGTGCTCACGCTGATACTGCCGGACCGCTTCGATCTGCAGCTGTTGAAGTGGATATGGCCCAAGTGGGAATCGCGACACCGGTACCCGCTCATCGCTCCGGTCTTGATCGCTCTCGTACTGGCCTCGGCGCTGGTATTGCTCATGCGGCTCGCACGCTTCGACTGGATCTGGATCATCGCGGCACTGTCGAGCGGTTTCATGTTGTTGGCCGGGCTTGATCTCCGCCGCTACTTCTTGCGCAAAACGACCACGGAACACGACGTCAGTGTGGCTTCCTTCCAGCGGAGCTACTTGCTGTGTCTCACCGCCACGCTGCTGCTCCTGAGTGCGCTGCCCGCGGTGCTCCTCGGCATCGGATACCACGACACCTCGGTGCGTGCAGTGCTCCGCGAGGAACTGATGGGCACCGGAAGTGACGAACTGGAACGCCGTCGCGCCTTCGAACGCGATCAACAGCACTTCGGCGACGCTCGTTCCGAGGACCCGACGAGACTGAGCGAAAGTCTGCCGGTGCCGGGCTACACCTTCGAACCTGGCGCCAGGTCCCGTACCTGGCTGCTGTCCGACGTCGCGCCAACCCCGTGGCTGGAAGAATGCGGTCCACCCATGCTGGACTCGTTTCGACGCAGCATCTGGTCGATGTCGACCGCCCGGCAGGTCCAACGGCCGCTGGTTGCTGAATCGACGATGGACGATCCGGTGGCGCCTGGACGAGGCCGGGAACTGTCCCCGTGCGGATCGTCGCGCGTCGCGGCGACGCGGACCGCTGGCCCGCGTCCGAGGAACGCCGTGCAGGCGTGGCAAGCACGCGAGGACGGAACCACGACCCGATTCGCCATTCCACTCCATCGGCAACCGAGTGACCTCCCGGCCCTGGTAGTCTGCGAACGCAATGGCGGAGGAGTGTGTCGGGACGTGGATCTCGACAGCCGCTATGCGGCCGGCAGCGACTTCGGGTTCGCCGCCGACGTCGCGCTGGGGAGCGTCTTGCTCGTTTCCCTGCTGGCGGCCCTGGTCTCACGGCGCCTGCTCGGTGTCCGCGTACCGTTCGCGGGTCGGTTCACGCCAACGCTCGCGGATCGCGAGCACGCCTCGCGCCTGCTCGACGCCGAACTCGAGCTCGTGCAACTGAAGAAGCTGAACCAGGGCTTGATGACATCAAAGGACGAGGCCGACTGGCGTGCCGTCCGCTGCCTGCCCGTCTACGAGCAGATGTGGGATGCCCTGACGACCGACGAGCAGATGCTGCTGCACCAGATGGCGAGCCACCGCTTCGCAAACCCGGAGAATCAATCTGTCATCGAGCGGCTGTTGCGCCGTGGCTACCTGACATTGGCGCCTTGGCCGCGCATCGTCGAACCCGGATTCGAGGCCTTCGTGCGTTCGGTCCAGCCGGACGCGCTGCTGGAAGCCCTGGAATACGAAACGACCAATACGGTGTGGGCTCAATTGAGGACGCCCCTGCTGTTCATCGTCGTCGTCATTGCCGCACTCCTGATGTGGCTGGCCGGCAGCACTATGCACCTCGTGGCTGGAACGCTGGCGGGCGTCGCTGCGCTCTTCAGTTCGGTCACGCAAGTCACGAACTTCATCCAACGCGACAGACCGTCGGCGTCGAGGTGAAGGCGGCCGTCATCGGCGGCACCGTAGGCGATCCCATGTTGGCGCGGGGTACGGACGGCCTGAATCCGCCGCCAGCAGATGCGGAGCCGGCCGGTCTGCCATGGTCCCGGCCCTTCCGACACGGACGCGCAGACGCGAGGGTCGAGCGATGTTCGAAAACTAGTGCTGGTGGCTCACGGGCGCCTCCTCGGGCATCGGCGCGGCGCTCGGGGCGGTTGTCGGCACCTGCAAGGACGCGCGGGTGCTGCCCTTCGAGGCGACAGACTTCGAGCGCGCCGACCAGATCGCTGACAGGGCCTGACCCTAGAAGGGCCGCATCCACGGCCTCGTCAACAACGCGGGCATCTCGCAGCAATCGCTGGCGAGTCGTACGGTGGTCGCCGTCTATCAGCGCATCGTCGCGGTCGACCTGCTCGCGCCCATCGCACTGACACAGGCCGTCCTGCCACGCATGCTGAAGGCCGCGGATAGGTCGTGCAAAGGGGGCGGAGTCGCGGCGGGCAAGCGATGGTCAGTACGGCTTTTCGCCGGTGACGTTGCCGGCGGGTTTGTAATTGCAGACCCAGACCTGGGAGAAGTCATCGCAGACAGCCTTGGCGCATCCGACCTCCTGGGTGTCGCGCCAGACGACCTGCGTATAGTGGCCGCAGCTCTCGCCGACGGGTGCGTTGCAGCTGTTAGTGGCGTAGTCGTACCACTGCTTCTCGCTGCCCCAGCTGTCGACCATATTCGCTTCGCTGATCGCCTGCAGGCTGTTCTGCCAGATCCAGTTGCCCTCGGAATCCACGGCGTTGGCGGCCTTCAACGGACCGGCCCAGTAGAGATTCTCACCGGACCCGCTGTGCTTCATCCTGCAGGCGTTCGTAGCCTCTAGTTCCGCGGCCCATTTGTCCGCCTGCTGCTGCAGGACCTCCGACCAGCGGAGTCCGGCGACGCCGACTTCGCTGCGCCATTTATTGTGGGCAGCGAGCGTCGCGTCCGGGTCCACGGGGTCGGTGTGGCCGGACGAGACAAACAAGGCGATGGCCACAGTGATGAGGGGCTTGAGATTCATCTTGGGTTAGTTCCATCTGCTTTGTGCTGGCGCGACCGATCGTCACTTCTTCGGACAGGATGTACAAACGGCCTTAGGCTAGCACCGGAATGGGTCGAGGCGATTTGCAATCGGGCGGCTGATGGCAGGTCGCGGGCCACGATCCGGGCTGAGCCGCTGCCGGCCGCCGTCGTTCGGCCCGTGAATCTTTGCATTTGATCGTGAAATGCCCGTGGTGTCGGCCGCGAGTCAGCACGCGCCCGTTCTGGCACTGGGCCGGGCGCCGCCGGGCGCTTCAGATCAGCCGCGAGCGCCCGGGTGGCGCGCGGCTGGGGTGCGCCGGATCGACGGCGCCGGCCGCACGGCCGAGGGCCAAGGTGCCGCGTCGTTGTCTCGGCGAGGGTTGTCGCCGCCAGCCGGCACTGGCGGCGACTGTGGATCAGGCCTAGCGACCGGTGGCACGGACCTCGACGAACTCGGCGGGGAACGCATCGGCCGTGGCGCCACCGCCCGGCGTCCGGAGGAAGCCCGTCTCCGAGATGATCAGCCGCCCCGGGGTGCCGTCTGGGCCGTATCCAGCGAGCGCCGTAAGCGGTCCGCTCGCATTGGCACGGAAGGAGAGGTTCACTAGCTCAAAGCCGGGTTCATCCCAAGCGTGATTGAAGTCGACGAGCGGACCCGGGTTCTGCTTCCAGGCGAAGGAGGCGTGGCACTCACCGATGCCGGGCGTGGCCCCGGCCAGCACGTCCTGCGCCCGCGCACCAAAGATCGGTGGGTCGGTCGCGAAGTCGCCGTAGGGTGGCGCAAGGATCCGCAGACCAAAGGTCAGTGCATTGAAGGTGTGCAGTTCGACCTGCACCAGCATCCGGCCATCCTTGAGCGCGCGCGTGGTAACGGAGCCCGAGTACGAGGTCCCGAGGTCGTGCCCGCCGTTCTCCACCAGCCACTTGTTGGCGAGACCTGCGTAGTCGCAGGCGCCGGCATTGCCGCCGACGTAGTCGGGTGCCGGAGTCTTCACGCCCGGCGGCGGCGCAGTCCAACCCCAGTAATCCGGCACCGGCGGGACGTAGATGTTCTGCGACCCTTGCGTGTCGAGAAATGCCGACAGCGGCAGCTTCTTCGCAGGGCCGTCCCCCATTGCGGCACCGCCGAAGGTCAGCGCGGCGATCGCAACCGCGGAGGCCTGCAGTTTCACGAGCAAACCGAACGTCCGATTTTCGATTCTCATGGATCTCCCCTCTGTCATTGCCGTCCGTCGCAGATTGCGGACGTGCGGTGACGCTGCGCCGCTCCGAGTCGCGGGCGCAATGCGGTAAATGCCTAGCCGGCCGGGCACTCGCTCGGCACGCTCGCACGCGTTCGACCTGCGGGAATTCTTGCGCTGCGAGACAGACAGCGGCCAGCTTGCGCCGCGAGATGCAACGGATCAGTGAACGATGCTCGCTGGTGCTCCGGATGAGCTGCTCCGCCCGTGCATCGGGGAAACGGCATCATCGCCTTCCGCCGAAGGTCACCTACGTCATCCCGTCTTGCCCTTGGCGCGGATCGCTTCGATCTGGTCCATGATCTTGTTCATTCGCCCGATGAGCGCCCGGTACGGCTCCGGCGAAGCCAGATCGACACCTGCATCCTTGACCAGTTCGTAGGGATAGCGGGAGCCGCCAGCCTTCAGCATGCCGAGGTACTTCTCGCGCGCCCCCGGCTCGCCCTTCAGGATCCGCTCGGCGAACGCCGTGCCCGCCGTGATCGAGGTGGCGTACTGGAACACGTAGAAGTGGTTGTAGAAGTGCGGGATGTAGGCCCATTCGATGCCATACAGGTCGTCGATCTTCAGCACACCCTCGGCGTCGCCGTGATAGCGCTTGAGGATGTCGGTGTAGAGCCGGGTCAGGGCCTCCCCGGTCATCGAGCCGCCCTTGTCGACCTGCGCGTGCACTTCGCGCTCGAAGTCGGCGAACATCGCCTGGCGGAAGAAAGTGGCACGGAGGTTCTCGAGTGCCGACCCGAGGTACAGGAGGCGTTCGTCGTCGTCCTTCGCGACCGCGAGCATGTGCTCGAGCAGGAAGACCTCGTTGGTGGTCGAGGCGATCTCGGCGGTGAAGATGGGGTAGTCCGCCGTGATGAACGGCTGCGACGAGTTGGCCAGGTACGAGTGCATCGCGTGGCCGAACTCGTGGGACATGGTCGACAGCGACTCGTAGTCGTCGTTGTGGTTCAGCAGGACGAACGGATGCACGTCGTAGACGGAGCCGTTCATGTACGCGCCTGAACGCTTGCGCGGGCGCGGATACGCGTCCATCCAGCCGGACCGCAGCCCCTTGCTCAGGGCGGCGACATACTCCTCGCCGAGCGGTGCCGCCCCGGCGATCGTGGCCTCGATCGAATCCTCGACGCTGAACTTCTGCTTGCTCTCGACCAGCGGCACGTAGATGTCGTAGTAGCGCAGGTCCTTGATTCCCAGCATCTCGGCACGCAGCTTGAAGTACCGGTGCAGGGTCGGGAGATTGGCGCGCGCCTGCTCGATGAGCTGGTCGTACACTTCCCGCGGCACCTTGTTGCGGTCCAGCGCGGCCGACAGCGAATCGGGGTACTTGCGCACCTTGGCGTCGACGGAGTCGCGCTTGAGCATCTCATAGAAGGTCGCGCCGAAGGTCCGCTCGTATTCTTTCCACTTGCCCCAGAACGCGTCGAAGACCTGCTTGCGCCCGGCGCGATCGGGAACCGCGCGGTACTTGGTATACGCAGCCTGGTCGAGCGACACTTCGGTGCCGCCGATCGTGACTTTCGGCCAGGGCATGTCGGCACTCGAGAGCGCGCCGTAGATGTTGCTGGCCGCGTCGCCCGTGAGGCTGTATGTCGCGATCAGTTCCTCGCCTTCCTTGTCGAGGGTGTGGGGTGCCATGCGCACGATGTCGTCGAGGGGGTGGCGGTAGATCGCCAGCGACTTGTCGGCCTCGAGCATCGCGTCGACCCGGGCCGGGCCCAGCGCCAGCACTTCGGGATTGACGAATGCCGTGGCACTTTCCATGTCGCTCGCGAGGACGCCGGCCCGCTGCGCCAGCTCTATGCCGACATTCGCACTCGTGTCTTCGTCGTTGGTCTGCGACGCGTAGCTGTTGAGCCGGTACACGCGCTTCAGGATGTCGGCGTACTCGTCCATGCAGGACTTGAACTGCTGGGTCGACTGCCCGAGTGTGCCCTTGCAGCGCTCGAAGTCGGCGAGCTGCTTCTTCGCCTTCGCTTCGTCCGCATCGAAGGCGGCCTGATCGGCATAGATCGCCGCCTTGTCCCAACGATAGGCGTCGGTATCGGCCGCCCGGGCGGGCAGCGCGGAAATGGCCAACACGGTGGCGGCGAGGCCGGCTATCGAGGTCTGTTTCACGTTCGCGATCCCTCCAATAGGAAGCGGGCGATGTTAACAGTCCGGCGGAGGGGCGCCATATCCATCAATGACTTGGCGGCGTTAAGCACGCGCTCTGCGTGCGCGCCCCGATTGGGCGCATGTCGCGACCACGGTGGACCGAACTGCCCCACCTTGCGGCGGCGCGGTTTGCCCGGAGGCGCATTGTCGAGCCACCGGGTGAGGGGCATAGTGATTCCGCCACTGACGAGAGGTGTACACAATGCGCAAGCACGCCGCGGTCACATCGGTCCTGAGCCTGCTGGTGACGCTCGCTTTTCCGGGCGCCCCGGTTCTCGCGGCGGAGGAGGGCGACACCGTCGCCGAGATCACGCAGCTGCTCGAGTGGTTCCTCGCCCCCGGGAACAACACCACGGCCGCTGCGCACCAGCGGTTCTGGGCGGATGATCTCGTGTACACGCGTTCGACTGGCCTGTTGCGGACGAAGGCCGACATCATGGCTGGCTTCTCAGGGGATCACCCGCCGGCGGCCGAGATGCGCTGGAGCGCAGAGGACGTCCTCGTGCGCCCGTACGGTGACGCGGCTGCGCTGACGTTCCGACTGGTCGGCCGGGCCGCGGACGGCAGCACGAAGCAATACCGGAACAGTGCGATGTTCCTGAAGCGCGACGGCGAATGGCGCGCCGTCACCTGGCAGGCGACGCCGATCGAAGATTCGGACGCGAAATGACCTGAGGCGCGGCACGACGTTTTGCATTGCCGGGCTGTTGCCCGGCAGCCGGCCCAGGGTCGGCGGGCGCGCGCGCGTCAGACCCCCAGTGCGCGCAGCGCGCGGCCCAGGCTCTCGTAGTCCCCGTCACGGTTGTAGACCTGGGCAGAGATCCGGATCAGTCTCTTCGGCGGCGCCGGCCAGGGGATCACGGGGACTTCGATCTGAAACTGCTGCAGCAGACGGTCCTGCAGGGGATCCGCATACAGCGGTGAATCGCTGACTCGACCGTCACCGTCGGACAGCGGCAGCGAGGCCAGCGAGCCGATCATGTCGTCAGGGCACGGCGGGTCGATGCCGAGCACGTTGCAGAGCACGTCCCGGCCTCGCAGGGCGAGCTGATGATTGGTCTCGCGCACCGCAGCCCAGCCGCCGGGCATCAGTTCACCCATGAACCGGATGGCCGCAGGTACTGACAGGAACGCCGTCGGGTCGTCGGTTCCCGTCCAGTCGAACTCGACGAGGTAGCGGGACCGTCCCGTCCGCGTCGAGTTGGCGCCGTGGCTGATCACGGCGGGCCGGGTCTGCTGCTGCATGTCCGGCCGCGTGTACAGGAAGGCGGCGCCCTTCGGTGCGCAGATCCACTTGTGGCAGTTGCCCGTGTACCAGGCCGCACCGATCGCGGCGACGTCCAGGGGCAGCATGCCCGGCGCGTGCGCGGCATCCACGAGGGTTTCCACGCCCCGCGCACGAAGCTCCCGGACCAGCGCTTCGATCGGCAGCACGAGTCCGGTCTGGCTGGTCACGTGATCGAGCAAGGCGAGCCGGGTCCGCTCA